>Ga0209881_1000062_pt1 | contig 31590 bp, 30 predicted proteins | sample PersoiDNA2013193_FD_185804 | JGI IMG/M metagenome (GOLD analysis project Ga0209881, IMG submission 185804) | Permafrost soil microbial communities from the Arctic, to analyse light accelerated degradation of dissolved organic matter (DOM) -... | ecosystem: Environmental > Terrestrial > Soil >... | reverse complement strand
CACCCCCGCCGAGGCAACCACCTCGGCCAGCGCCGGCCTGCTCCAGCAATTCCGGACAGGGAAGATCGTCGGCGCCTGGGAACCACCGCCCCTCGACGTCCAGCTGACCGCCGCAGGCGGCCGCGTACTCGTCAACGAGGCCGCCCTCTGGCCAGGCGGCCAGTTCCCCACCTCCGTCCTCGTCATCACCCAGAAATACCTCACCGCCAGCCCCCTCGCCGTCACCGCCCTGCTCAAGGCCCCAGCTCAGGCCGACCGCTTCCTCACCGCCAGCCAGGTATCCGCATGCGCCGCCATCGCGCAACGGCTCACCGCCATCGGCAGCCCCCTCACCGCGGCAGTAATCGCCAGGTCACTCGCCCAGCTCACCTTCAGCAGCGACCACCTCCGCGCCACCCTCCTCACGAGGCACAGCACGCCGCCACCGCCGGCCTCATCAAACCCGTCACGAACCTCACAGGCATCTACGACCTCGCACCGCTCAACCAGCTGCTCAAAGCAGCCGGCCAGCCGCAATTAGCCGCGTAACAGGCACACCGCGACCACGGCCCCGATGGAGTGACCATTCACTTCTGGTTAGGCGAGGACCGCGGAGACCGGGGTGTAGGGGAGATCGTGGGCCTGGGCCACCGGGGCGCAGGTGAGCGCGCCCTGGTATGTGTTCAGGCCCTCGGCCAGCGGTGCATCCGCGCGCAGTGCCTCACGCCAGCCTCGGTTGGCGATCTCTACCGCGTACGGGAGCGTCACGTTGGTGAGCGCATAGGTGGAGGTGTGCGGGACGGCGCCCGGCATGTTCGCCACGCAGTAGAAGATCGAGCCGTGCACCTTGTAGGTCGGGTCGGCGTGCGTGGTGGGCCGGGAATCCTCGAAGCAGCCGCCCTGGTCGACCGAGATGTCAACGAGCACGGAGCCTGGCTTCATCCGGTCGACCAGGTCGTTGCCGATCAGGGTGGGCGCCTTCGCACCCGGCACGAGCACCGCGCCGATCACCACGACCTTGGCCGCGTACACCCCGGAGACCCCGCCCATCAGCACGCCGCGACAGCAGCGCGTCGGTGCACTGGCGGGACGCGGCCAGGTGGAGGTAGGTGAAGAGCACCTGCCCTGGGCGCATCCTGCGGTACTCGTTGTTCTTGACCTCAGCAGGGACGCCAACCTTCATGCTTTCCCCATACCACCTAGGGCCGACAGGTTAACGGAAAGTGACGACCTTCCTGCGCGGGTGCGGCTAATCCTCAGGCGCGTCGGCGGATCGAAGCGTCGAAAACCCCGCTGAGCTGGCGATGTACGCCGCCAGGACGCCCTGGATGGTCGCGCCGTTGTGCAGCTTCCCTGCCAGTGCCGCCTCGGCCGCCTCGGCGAGCGGCACCCACTCGGTCCGCAGGTACTTCTCCTCCCCTTCCCGCACGTAGTCGGACTCCGCGACCTCGAGGCCGCGGGCCAGGAAGAGCCTGATCCGCTCGTTGGTGATCCCTGGCGAGGCGTAGGAGTCCACCAGGACGCCCCATTCGCGGGCGGCGTACCCGGTCTCCTCGAGCAGCTCGCGCCGCGCGGTGTCCACAAGCGCCTCGCCGGTGACGTCGCGCAGGCCGGCCGGGATCTCCCAGAGCTGCCTGGCGACCGGGTGCCGGTACTGGCGGATCATCAGCACCTGGTCCCGCTCGTCTAGCGCAAGGATGCCGACGGCGCCGATATGAGTAACCACGGTCCGTTCCGCATGCTGGTTGTCTGGCATTTGAACTGTGTCGGTGCGGACAGTGATCAGCCAGTTCTTGAACTGTTCCTCGCTGCCGAGTACCGGCCAGCTCTCGGGCGGGAGATCGGTGACCATGGACCCGAAGCCTAGGGCTCGCTACGCCGACGCCACCGCGCGGGTGGCGGTATCGGCGGCCCGTGACCGGGCGAGGGCGGCGGCGATCAGGCCGCTGAACAGCGGGTGCGGGCGGGTCGGCCGGGACAGGAACTCCGGGTGCGCCTGGGTGGCGACGAAGAAAGGGTGGACGTCCCTCGGCAACTCGATGAACTCCACGAGGCGCCCGTCGGGCGACAGGCCGGAGAAGATGAGCCCGGTCTGCTCGAGCCTTTCCCGGTAGGCGTTGTTGACCTCGTAGCGGTGCCTGTGCCGTTCCTCCACGGAGGCCGCGCCGCCGTAGAGCTCGCTGACGATCGTGCCCGGTGCGAGGGCGGCCGGGTAGAGCCCGAGGCGCATGGTGCCGCCCATGTCCCGCTCCCCCGCGACCACGTCCTCCTGGCCGGCCATGGTGGCGATCACCGGGTCCTTGGTGTCCGGGTCGAACTCGGCGCTGTTGGCGTCGGGCAGGCCGGCCAGGTCGCGGGCGACCTCGATGACCATGCACTGCAGGCCGAGACAGAGGCCGAGCACCGGGATCTTGTGCTCGCGGGCGTACCTGATGGCGCCGATCTTGCCCTCGATGCCGCGGACGCCGAAGCCGCCGGGGATCAAGATGCCGTCCACGCCGTCGAGCTGGGCGCCCGCGTCGTCGGGGTTCTCGCAGTCGTCGCTCGTCACCCAGCGGATCGTGACCTTGGCGTCGTTGCCGAAGCCGCCCGCTTTGAGCGCCTCGGCCGGCGACAGGTAGGCGTCGGGCAGGTCGACGTACTTGCCGACCAGGGCGATGGTGATCGATCGCGCGGGGCGGTGCACCCGGCGCAGCAGGTCGTCCCATGACGCCCAGTCGACGTCATGGAACGGGAGCTGGAGGCGCCTCACCACGTAGGCGTCGAGTCCCTCGCCGTGCAGCACCTTGGGGATGTCGTAGATGGACGGGGCGTCCGGGGTGGACACCACGGCCTCCTCGTCCACGTCGCACATCAGGCTGATCTTGCGCTTGAGCCCGTCGCTGATCGGACGGTCCGACCTGGCCACGATCGCGTCCGGCTGGATGCCGATCGAGCGGAGCGCGGCGACCGAGTGCTGGGTGGGCTTGGTCTTGAGCTCGCCGCTCGGCCCGATGTAGGGCAGCAGGGAGACGTGCAGGAAGAAGCACCGGTCCCTGCCGATCTCGTGCCTGATCTGCCGGATGGCCTCGAGGAAGGGCAGGCTCTCGATGTCGCCGACCGTGCCGCCCACCTCGGTGATGACCACGTCCACCTGGGGACCGCCCATGGTGAGGATGCGGGCCTTGATCTCGTTCGTGATGTGCGGAATGACCTGGACGGTGTCGCCGAGATACTCGCCGCGCCGTTCCTTGGCGATGACGCTCGAGTAGACCTGGCCGGTGGTGACGTTCGCCTCGCCGTCCAGCCTGATGTCGAGGAACCGCTCGTAGTGCCCGATGTCGAGGTCGGTCTCCGTCCCGTCGTCGGTGACGAAGACCTCACCGTGCTGGAACGGGTTCATCGTGCCCGGGTCGACGTTCAGGTACGGGTCAAGTTTCTGCATCTTGACCCGCAGCCCGCGCATCTTGAGCAGACGGCCGAGACTGGACGCGGTGAGGCCCTTGCCGAGGCTCGAGGCGACACCGCCGGTAACAAAGAGATGCTTGGTCTTAACCTGCCTCTGTGAGGCTGGTCTTGACTGAGTCGCTGCAGCGGCCAAGATGGGCTCCCGTGGTCGAAGAAGTGACGGCGTAAAGCCGCAGGTCCACGGGCCACCAGGATAACACGTCGAACGCGTACGACCTGGTAGTCCTGGATTAAGTCACTCCGTAACACTGGGTTCGCGGCCGGATTGCCTGCCTGATGGTCGTCCGGGCACTGTGCGGGATGCTCGTCCGGGTGCTCGGCCTCGCCGAATTTCGCGAGCATGACGGCGCTGGCCACGGCCAGGACAAAGCCCACGATGGCGACCGGCTCAAGACCGGGCCTTGTCTTGTCGCCGAGGAAGACCACCCCGATGACCGCCGGCGGAAGCGTCTCAGCGAGCACGACCGCGGCCGTCGCGACCGTGACCCTGCCGCCCTCGAGCGCCGTGGCGTAGAACACGAACGAGACGATGCCCGCCGCGACGACCGTGTACGCCGCCGGGTCGCGGAGCAGCGTGAGCGGCTCGAAGCCGTTGAGCACCCGCGCCGCGATGCCGAGCACGCCGTAGCCGAAGCCGGCGATCGTGCCGAGCAGCAGCGTCCTGGCGGGGTCGGGCAGGCGCGCGGCGGCGATACCGCAGACCGCGAGCCCCGCGGAGGCCGCGAGCAGCGCGACCTTGAAGACGAGGCCGGCCTGGCTGGCGCCCTCGGCGCCTGCACTAGAGCCGAGCAGCCCGACGCCGGCGACGACGCCGGTCACCGCGAGCCACTCCCGCCAGGACAGGGTGATCCCGATGACGAGCGTGCCGAGGACGGCGATCACCGCGAGGTTGGCCGCGACCATCGCCTGGACCGCGAAGAGCGGCAGCCGCCGCAGGGCGACGAGCTGCGCGATGAACCCGAGCGTGTCGATGGCGATGGACGCCACGAACCGCCACTGGAGCAGCATGCGCGGCAGCAGCCCAGGATCCACGCCCGCCTGCGGTCCGGCGCTGGCGGGCGCGCGGTTGCTGGCATCGCGTACGGCGACCGCCTGCATGACCGAGGCGACCCCGTAGCACAGCGCCGCGACGACGGCGGCGATCAGGCTGGCCAGCATGGGGCCAGCCTACGCTCAATGCCCAAGCAACCTGAGCGTTACCTGAGGGCGCTGGCGGGCCTGGCCTCCCAGCTTGTCCACAGCGGCCGGTAGCCCATCCGGTACCAGAACGGGGCGGACAGCGGGTTGACCTGGCTGTGGTGCAGCAGCGTGACGGCGACGCCGGCCGTGTCGAGCCTCGCGTGCAGGCTCCGCGCCAGCGCCGCGCCGACGCCGGTGCCGCGTTCCGACTGGTCGACGAACATCGTCTGGAGGTACGCCGCCGCCACCTGATTCGTCATCCCGGCGATCCAGTTCGCTTCCTTGGGCGGCTGGGCGACGAGCAGGCCCACCGCGCGGCCATTGCGCTCGGCGAGCCACGTCCAGCTCGCCGGGCGGCCCAGGCTGGTCCGGATCTCGTCCCTGACCAGCCGGGCGGTGTTGGCGCGCCAGACCGGGCCGCCGAAGTGCAGGTCGTACCTGATGAGCCTGAGCTCAAGATCGAGGACCTGATCCTCGTCCGCCGGGCCGGCCGGGCGGATCGTCACGCCGTAGGCGCCGCGGGGCGGTCCAGGCGGCGGGCCGTTCGCCGGGCGCGTTCGTGCCGCGATCACCGTGACCGGCGCGAGGCCGTGCCTGAGCAGGGCCTGGACGCCGGTGATGTCCAGGCTCGGCCAGACCACGCTCGCCGAGGTGTCGGGACCTCGGGTCACCCCGATGCCCGCCAGGTGATCGCGCCACTGGGCGAGGAGCAGATCGGCGGACCCCGCGACGTCCTGCCCCGACAGCCGGGGGACCAGGGTGAACCGGTCGGCGGCGCCCCATGTCTGGTTCAGGGACTGCGGCGGGATGTGCTGGTGCACGCAGACCCCGAGGCCGGCGATACGGCCACTGTCGTGGCGGCCACTGTCGCCGGTCACCACGAGCGGCTCGCCGCACCCGGCCGGCAGCGCCGACGGGTCGGGCAGGAGCGGGTCGATCGCCTGCCAGCGCCGGCCGACGGCGCGGTTGATATCGCGCACTGCCTCGCGAACAACCCACGGCATGTGCTTCCTCCCGGGCGGCACTCTATCGCCCGACAAATCCCCCCTTAGGCAGTATTGCCCCAAAGTATGTGGCCCGCGCTAGACGCCGGCGGCCTGCATTCCGCGGAGCTCCTGCTTGAGCTCCTTGATCTCGTCCCTGAGCCGGGCGGCGACCTCAAACTGCAACTCAGCCGCGGCCGCGTGCATCTGATCGGAGAGCTGCTGGATGAGCGCAACCAGGTCGCCGCGTGCCGCGGTGCCGGAACTAGGCCTGGGGCGCGAGGAAAGACCGGGGACCGGCGACTTGCCCCGTGACTGCTGGCGGCCGCCGCCGCCGAGCAGCTCTTGCGTGTCGGCGTCCTCGCGGATCATCTGGTCGAGGATGTCGGCGATCTTCTTGCGCAGCGGCTGCGGGTCGACGCCGTGGGCCCCGTTGTACGCGACCTGCTTCTCCCGCCGCCGGTTGGTCTCCTCGATCGCCTTCTCCATGGAGGGCGTGATCTTGTCCGCGTACATGTGGACCTCGCCCGACACGTTGCGGGCGGCCCGGCCGATCGTCTGGATCAGCGACGTCGCCGAGCGCAGGAACCCTTCCTTGTCCGCGTCCAGGATCGCGACCAGGGACACCTCGGGCAGGTCAAGGCCCTCGCGCAGCAGGTTGATGCCGACGAGCACGTCGTACTCGCCGACACGCAGCTCCCGCAGCAGCTCGATCCGGCGCAGCGTGTCGACCTCGCTGTGCAGGTACCGGGCGCGGACGCCGTTCTCGAGCAGGTAGTCGGTCAGGTCCTCGGACATCTTCTTGGTGAGCGTGGTGACGAGGACGCGCTCATCGCGCCCGGTCCGCAGCCTGATCTCCTCCAGCAGGTCGTCGATCTGGCCCTTGGTCGGCTTGATGAGCACCTGCGGGTCGACCAGCCCGGTCGGCCTGATCACCTGCTCGACCACATCGCCGCCGACCCGCTGCAGCTCGTACCGTCCCGGCGTGGCGGACAGGTAGATGGTCTGGCCGATGCGCTCGACGAACTCATCCCAGGTCAGCGGCCGGTTATCGCTGGCCGACGGCAGCCGGAAGCCGTGGTCGACCAGCATCCGCTTGCGCGAGGCGTCACCCTCGTACATCGCGCCGATCTGCGGCACGGTGACGTGCGACTCGTCGACCACGAGGATGAAGTCCTCGGGGAAGTAGTCGAGCAGCGTGTTCGGCGGTGAGCCCTGCTCGCGGCCGTCGATGTGCCGCGAGTAGTTCTCGATGCCCGCGCAGCTGCCCACCTGGCGCATCATCTCGATGTCGTAGGTGGTCCGCATGCGCAGCCGCTGTGCCTCGAGGAGCTTGCCGCCCTGCTCGAGCTCGGCCAGACGTGCCTCCAGCTCGGCCTCGATGCCGGCGACGGCGCGCGCCATCCGCTCCTCGCCCGCCACGTAGTGCGTTGCGGGGAAGACGTACAGCTCGCGATCCTCGCTGACCACCTCGCCGGTCAACGGGTGCAGCGTGGACAACCGCTCGACCTCGTCGCCGAACATCTCGATCCGGACGGCGAGCTCCTCGTACTGCGGGATGATCTCGATCGTGTCGCCGCGGACCCGGAAGCTGCCCCGAGTGAAGGCGAGGTCATTGCGGTTGTACTGCATGCCGACCAGCTTGCGGAGCAGCTGGTCGCGCTCCATGGTGTCGCCGATCTTGAGCTTGAGCATGCGGTCGACGTACTCCTGCGGGGTGCCGAGGCCGTAGATGCAGGACACCGAGGCCACCACGATCGTGTCCCGCCGGGTGAGCAGCGAGTTGGTCGCCGAGTGGCGCAGCCGCTCCACCTCGTCGTTGATCGAGGAGTCCTTCTCGATGTAGGTGTCGGTCTGCGGAATGTACGCCTCGGGCTGGAAGTAGTCGTAGTAGGAGACGAAGTACTCGACCGCGTTGCGCGGCATCATCTCGCGCAGCTCGTTGGCGAACTGGGCCGCCAGGGTCTTGTTGGGCAGCATGACGAGGACCGGGCGGTCGAGCCGCTCGGCGAGCCAGGCCACCGTCGCCGTCTTGCCCGTGCCGGTCGCGCCGAGCAGGACGGTGTCCTTGTCTCCGGCGCGGATCCGCCGCTCGATCTCGGCGATCGCGGCCGGCTGGTCCCCGGCGGGCACCATCTCCGTGATGACCTCAAACGGCGCCACCTTCCGCTGAAGGTCGGTTATCGGACGCATGGGCCCTCCTCTCGATGGTTCACCTTTCAACTCTACGGCGGGGGTCTGACATTCCGGGGCGTCAGAAGGCGGCTCGGCGGCTCGGCGGCTCGGCAAGTAGCTCATCGGCCAGGCCCGCCCTGACGCGCAGTATGCCCGCTACGCCGAGGCGCTCGCGCGGGCCGGCCAGGACGTCACCGTGTGGACGCTGGGGCGGGACGGGGACACCGGGTTCTTCCGCCCGGTCGATCCGCGGGTGCGGCTGTCGATCGTGCCGTTCCCCGACCTGCGTGCCGAAGAAGGGGTCGGTCCGCGCATCCTCAGGTCCATCGCCGTGCTGCGGGCGGCGTTCACCCCCGAGCGCTACGACATCGTGCACGCGCAGGGCTGCATCAGCGCCAACGCCGTCGACCGGTGCATCCGCACCGTGCACCACCTGGACCAGTTCAGCACACAAGAGCTGGCCGCCTGCCACGAGCGCGCCATCGTCATGCCGTATGCGCACGTCTGCGTGTCGGCCGCGGTCGCGGCCGAGATCGAGGCGGGCTGGGGAATCCGGGCCACGGTGATTTCGAACGACGTCGATGCCGCACGGTTCGCTTGACCTGCTTTCCGCGTACACGGAGCTGGCTCAATCGTCGCCGGATGTGCGGCTTGTCGTCGCCGGCGGCGAGACACTGTTCGACTACCGGGACTACCGGGCCGCGTGGGACAAGCTGGCCCTGGAGCTGGACGTTTCCCCGCTGGTACTCGGCCCTGTCGCGCACGACGAACTGCCGTCGCTCGTCGCCGCGGCCGACGTGTTCTGCTTCCCGTCGGTCAAGGAGGGGTTCGGGCTGGCGGCGATGGAGGCGCTCGCGGCGGGGGTACCTGCCGTCACCCGCGACCTGCCGGTGCTGCGCGAGGTCTTCCGCGACGCGGCGCGCTTCGCGGCTGATCCGGCGGAGTTCGCTGACCAGATGCTCGCCGCGCTCCGCTCCCCTGACTCACATCGCTCCGCCGGCCGGGCGCTCGCCGGGCAATACACGTGGGACGCCGCGGCAGCGGCCCATGCGCGTCTTTACGCCACGTTCGATTAGGGCGTGGGTCGAGAGCCGGCCGGGTCCGTTCGCTATGTAAATCTTGAATCCTTTTGCCGTGGCACGCCCGATCCGCGTGAGACACTCCGTTCGCCATAGTTCGTGTGGCAGCTTTTCGTCGCCGTTGACGGCATTTCGCGGGGGTGTGGAGTACGTGGGCAGGATTCTGGCTGTCAGTGCCCGCAGGCGTCTGATCATCGCCGTCGGTGTCGCGTTGCTCGCGGTGGGAGCGGCCGGGGTCGGTGGTCCCGCGGCCGCGGCCGCGGCTAGCACGGGTCGCCCTGTCAGCGCGGCCGTCCCCGTTCCCGCATGGCCGTCGGGCGGGCAGGGGCTGGCGGACGACCGGTTCCAGCCGCACGAGACCACCATCAGCGTGAAGAAAGCCGCGACGCTCCGCCCCCGGTGGACGGCGAACCTGGCGGGCAGCGTCTCGGCGACCCCGGCCGTCGTCAACGGCGTGGTCTACGTGCCCGACTGGGGCGGCTACCTGTCGGCGATCAAGGCCAGCGCCGGCCAGGTCATCTGGCGACGCCAGATTTCCTCGTACAACGGCATCGCGAATTCGATATCGAGAACCGACCCGGTGGTGGACGGGCCCACGCTTGTCATCGGCACCCAGCTGGCCGCTGACGTGATGGCCGTCAGCACCGCCACCGGGGCGAGGAAGTGGATCACCCGGGCCGATCCGCATCCGGATGCGATCATCACGGGCTCGCCGATCATCTACCGGGGCGTTGTGTATGTGGGGGTCTCGTCAAGCGAGGAGGGCGCCGCGGCTAATCCGAGCTACCGCTGCTGCACCTTCCGCGGCAGCGTCATCGCCCTTAGCGAGTCCACCGGCAGGGTGCTGTGGAAGACCTACACGGTGCCCGCCAACGGCGGGAAGCCCGGCGGCTACAGCGGCGGAGCGGTCTGGGACAGCACGCCGGTCATCGACCAGGCGACCAACTCCGTTTACGTCGGGACCGGCAACAACTACACGGTCCCCGCCGCGGCAAGCAAGTGCGAGGCGAACGCGCTGAAGCACCACACGTCCGACGCCAAGTGCACCGCGGCGAACGACTACTTCGACTCGGTGCTCTCCCTGAACCTCAGGACAGGCAAAGTCAACTGGGGTCACAAGGTCGAGGGATACGACGCGTGGACGGTGGCCTGTCTCGGCCAGCCGACCGGCGTCACCTGGTGCCCGTCACCCGCGGGCCAGGACTACGACTTCGGCGCGGGGCCGAACCTGTTCACGACGAAGACGACGGCGGGCAAGCCGGAGACGCTGCTCGGCATCGGCCAGAAGAGCGGTATCTACTGGGCGTTCAACCCCGTCAACGGCCACCTCGCCTGGGACACGCTCTTCGGCCCGGGCTCCGTGGGCGGCGGGGCACTGTGGGGCACCGCCGCCGACGGCACCCGGATCTACGTGGCCGAGGGCAACAGCCGCCATGTCCCGTTCAAGCTGCAAGGCACCGGCCCGGAGGCTGGCCGCACCTGCACGGGCGGCGCGTGGTCGGCCCTCAGCCCCGCCACCGGGCGCATTCTCTGGCAGACCTGTGATCCGGGAAACGCACTGGACCCGGGGGCGGTCAGCATCGCCGACGGAGTCGTCTACGCGGGGTCGCGGGTCGCCACCGGCACGAACATGTACGCGCTGAACGCGGCGACCGGCGCCATCTTGTGGAGCTTCGCCAGCGGCGGCGCGGTCGTGGCGGGGCCGGCCATCGTCGGCGGCTCGGTCTACTGGGGAGCCGGCTACAGCAAGTCAATCACCGGATCAGCGGGCACATGGCTGTACGCCTTCGGCGTCTAGCCATCAGCAGAACTCAGGGGTGACATTCCAGCCCTTGGACTCGGGGTTGGATCGGGTGCGCAATGGCTGCGTTTCTTCTGCTCTCGTTGCAATGCTGCTTAGCCTAAGTTGACCCGGCCGGCGCCCGGCGGTCATATCACCACGTTCCGGGCATGCTCCATGCCCGCGGCAAAGATCTTGGCAGAAAAGCGTGCGCCTGGAACGCTTTTCTGCCATCAAGAAAAAAGTCTCCACGATCATTAGGCGAACTGGGCTTTCAGATTTCACCCGGTGTCACATGAGTGCGCAGGGGCATCATGGACATCCTTAGCTAGTGGCATTGGCTCTCGTTGTCACACGGCGCCACCAGCCTGGAGCGGATGCGGGAGGGCAGCGCCCATTACCGCCGAGAGCCGTTCTTCACCGTTGGGGTACCGAAACCTGGAAGGCAGACGTCTATGAGAGCGTGATCTCCAGGCGGCTCAGGCGCGCGTTGACCTCGTCGATAGCGAAGGCGGCCGGGTCGAAGCCTGAGCCGTCCCTCAGGGCAAGCCAGTCAAGAAGGTCCTGGTGGTCGTCGGCGGACGGATCCGACAGGCTCAGCTTGAGGTTGGTATAGCCCCAGGTGCCGCCGCAGTCCTCCGGTGGGCAGGCGCCCTTGCCTGCCATGCAGACCGGCGTCGTCAGCGTGACGTCGGCGGGCAGTACCTTCTCCAGCCGGATGTCGTGCTCCCAGCCGTCGCCGAAGTCGTACGTATAGCTCAGCCGGTCCCCCTGCTCTTCCACCAGCTCGCCGATCGCGACCTCGGTCTCGTCCTCGCGGTCGAGTTCGGCGTCCGGCATGCCATAGGAGCCGAAGCCGTCGCTAAACACGTGCAGGTGACCGCCGTCCCAGCCCATAGCTCGCACGATCACCTCGTGCAGCGCGTTGAGCGACAGCCCGGCCGGGACGAGTACTCGCCGCCAGACCGGCGGCTTGGACACGCCACGGAGCGTGATCTTGAGCTGGTAGACGGCGTCGTAGGACTCCTGCTCGCCAGCCTCGATGCCGGCTTCAACCGGCAGCCCGATGGCACGGGAAACTAGGTTCTCAAGGCCGGTGACCAGGCTAAGGATCCGCTCGGCGCGTGGGTGACCCGAGTCGCCTATCTGCCGCAGCGTCTCCGCGACGTCCGCCTGCGGCGCTTGCTGCATCGCCGCGGCGAACACCACCGGTGCCAGCTCCTCCGGCACCGAGCCGGTCATCAGGCTCAGCGCCTCCACCATCAGCCACGCCTCGTCCCGCTCGTCGGGTGCCACTGGCTCGCCGAACTCGGCGAGCCAGGCCCGGGCAAAGGCACCGAAGCCCGGCCGCCTGGCATACTGGCGCCAGGCCGGCAAGCCCTCGCCCCCCACCTCCCTGGCGACGGCGAGCGCCGCTAGCCGCTGGTCCGGGTCCGCGCCCTCCGCGTAGCCGAGCAGTTCCCGCACCGCGACCGCCGGAGGCCGGGCGGCCAGCCACGGCGTCCGCACCCGCCGGGCGATCTTCGGCGGGAGCGCGCCGATGGCGGCTACCAGCGCCTCGGCATCCTCGCCTGGGGCGACGGAACAGGCGGCGAGCACAGACGTGGCCAGCACCCGGCCGAGAGCAGTGAGCCGGGCAGAGCCACCCGGGTCCGTTCCTGGGAGCGTTGAGGCAGCACCGAACTCCGACAGCCAGCGGACCGCATCGCGGGCGTGCTCCTCCTGCTCTTCCTCTTCCTCTTCCTCGCTGGGCGCGTCGTGGACCTCACCGCAGTCCGGGCACGCCGCCAGCCGCCGGAAATCGGGGTCGAGCCGCGGGGTGGCCGCGCGCACGGCCGCCGTCAGGTCCGCCATGCTGACCGGCCCGTCGGACGAGCCGAGCTCGTCAAGCACGGTGAGGCACTGCGGGCACGGCGGCTCGTACGGCACGCCGAGCCGGGAAACGGCCACCCACAGCCAGCCACGGAGCACGTCTTCCGCGGGCAGGTTAGCCAGGTCTTCCACTGCGTGAACGCGGCTTGCCCCTGCCTCGATGAACCCGGCGAAGGTGGCCATCGCCCAGTCCAGGCTGAGCTCGGGCAGATCCTTCGCGCTGCGCAGCTTGCCCGGCGGCAGCTCGATGCCGAGCGCCCGGCACGCCTGGGTGGCGAGCGCGGGTTTCAGCACACCGGAGCTGGTCAGGGCACGTCCAGCGGGGTCCGCGCCGATCCATTCGGCCAGCCGCCGCGCGCGGTCGAGCGGAGGGCAGGACAACGCGGCCGCTGCCAGTTCGGGGGTGATGGCGGACGGTTCAAGGAGCATCACGGCTACCAGGCTACGCCTCACGCTAACCGGTGAGCCGCGGATGTAGGCATTCTTCGAGGCGGCCGGGGGCGCCGCAATTCTCGAACGCGGCCGGGTCTGGTTGGTGCGCCTCCTCCGGCCTCGCACGCGGGGCGGCGAGGCCGGAGGAGGCGCGGCTAGCAGCTAGCAGCTAGCTCAGGCGGTCACCCCGGGAGGTGCGCCTCGAACGGCTGCGGGACGCCGGTCCTGCCGTCGCTCCACGCGACGTACAGCGTGGAGCCGACGTACGGCCAGGTACTCGTCGTCACGATGTTGTTGTCGGTGTAGTCGCCGAAGTTGGGGGTGATGATCGAGGTTGAATTGTCCCAGTTGGAGGCGACGCTGGTGATGCGGACATCCACCGCCGGCGCGGTCGCCGCCCGGGGATCGATGCCGATCGCGGCGTACACGTTGGTGTTCGAGGTGGTCGGGGATGTGCGGGAGAACCAGGTCACGTCGAGCTTGCCGCTGGCGTCCGCGGCACGCACCGCTGGCATGAAGTTCAGGGCGCCGGCGACCGGCTGGTCGACCAGCATCGGGGTGGACTGGACCGGCGCGAGCGTCCTGAGACCGAAGCTTTGCAGCAGGACGTCGCCCAGCGGATGGTAACGAGCATCGTTCCACACCATGGACACCGTGCCCGCCGGGTCGCTCACCGCAACCCGCGGCCAGTCAGTCGGGAAGCGGTTGAACCCGGGGATGGGCTCGACGTCGATCGACGTCAGGGGCACGCCGATCCGCGCCGACGGGTCGCATTTAGCGGTCTTGGCCAGCCGCAGGCAGCTGAACGAGACCTTGGTCAGCGTGTCGCTTGTCGGCGTGGCGGCGGTGGAGCACGGCTGGTAGCCGGTGTTCGTGCCCAGGTTGAACTCGTAACCGACGTAGAGCGCGCCGGTGATGGGGTCGGCCGCCGGGTAGGCTCCCTCGTTCTCGCAGGCGCTGGCCGCCGCGCGCGCGATGGCCAGGTACGGGGCCGCTCCTGGCTTATTGGTCTCGCAGACCGGCGCCGCCGGCGTACCGCCGGCCGGGCCGACGCCGCCTGTCGCGTTGCCCAGGTCGCAGGCACTGGCGTCGATGTTCGAGCCGAACGCCGTACTGATCACCGGGAAATCGGTGTAGGCGGCATAGAGCCGGTGGTGTGCCGGATCCACGGTGATGAAGTCCTTGTCGAGGAAGTCGCACTCAAGGACGGTCTGGCTGCCGAACTTGACCTTCTGGCAGAAGGTGCTGTTGCCGAGAATCACCGGCTGCCCGCAGTCCAGCGTCGCCGTGCCGCCGGCCCCGGTAACCTCGCAGGCGTCCATGGCTACCTGCGAGGTGCCGAAGCCGGTCGTCGAGTTGAACAGGCTGGAGATGTAGAAGTACGTCTTGCCGCCCACCTGGTACGCGGAAACGCTCGGGTCGCCCCCGTAGACGAAGTTATTGCAGTTGGCATTGGGCAGGCCACCTAGGTCGGTGAACGTCTTGCCGCCGTCTGCCGAGAAGCCGAACCCCGTGCTTTCCTCCTTGTTATGCGCGGCTCCGCAGAACGTGAAGAAGCCGGTGGAGTCGTTCCACGCCTCGACCACGTACTGGCCCGCGGCCGCGATCGACGTCTCCGACTGGCCATACGCGCGCACCCCGGCGGGGCTGACGTCCTCGGCCGGGCTGGCCGCGTTCACGTTTGGCGGTGCCGACGAATCCGCCGAGTGCGGGACGGCGGCGGCCTTGGGAGATCCAGCGGTGCGGCTCGCCGCGCCGAAGCAGTACGCCCATGCCCCGGCGGACGCCAGGTAGTGCGTCTTCAGCTTCGCGCAGAACGGATTGCCTGCGGCTGCCCCGGTCTTGTGGCTGCTCACCGCAGCGGGTTTCGCGGCACCAGCTGCGGCCGTGCCCGCCGCCGCCAGGGTGCCTGCCAACATCGACATGACTCCGAGTACCGCAACTACCAGGCCTGATGCGATTCTTCGTCTCACGACGAGCCCTTTCTTTCGCGGCCCAAGGAATCCCGCCAAGGACCGCAGCCAGTCCCCCCTGTAAAACTTAGACGCTAGAGGTCCCCTGATTGGTTGCTAAATCATGATGTATCGGCAAAACCGATATATAGCGTCGCCGGCAATTCCTTCGGTGAATGAGCGTGAATACGATCTAGAACAGCACGGCCCGGTCGTCCTTCGAACTCAATTCGGCGAATTATCGCTGGGGCAGCGGCTATTAAAGATCGCGGTCGGTCGAAGAGCCAGTTACCAACGGCGCGGCCGTGGTCGCCGAACTCCACGACACGGACTACGGCTCCCGCGACTTCGCGGTACACGACCCGGAGGGGAACCGCTGGTCCTTCGGCACCTACCGCGGGCACCCGCGCTGACGCTCGCGACTGGCTTGGTCAGGCGCCGGGCCGTGGTGGGTCATGTGAATGTCGGCCGGCACTGGAAGAATGGCACCATGCTCGATCACGTGGGTATTCAGTGCGCTGACATGGCAGCGAGCGCGGCGTTCTACGACGCGGTGCTCGCGCCGCTCGGCGCGAAGCGAATCATGGATTTCGGCGAGGCTATCGGCTACGGGGTGCCGTCCCACCCGGACTTCTGGATCGGGACGCAGAACACGGGGGACGGCTTCCGCGAGTCGCACATCGCCTTCACCGCACCCGACCGGGCCGCGGTGCGGGCATTCTTCGCGGCAGCGCGCGGGCTGGGGGCCGAGGTACTGCACGAGCCCAGGGTGTGGCCCGAATACCACGACACCTACTACGGCGCGTTCGTCCGCGACCCGGACGGCAACAACGTCGAGGCCGTCTGCCACGGACCCGAATAAGGCTTCGAGCTAGGCGGTCGTCGGGGTCGAGCCGGGGGTGACCAGGCCGCTCTCGTAGGCGATCACCACGAGCTGAGCGCGGTCGCGGGCGTCTAGCTTGGTCAAGATCCGGCTCACGTGGGTCTTTGTCGTGAACGGGCTGAGGAAGAGACGGGTGGCGATCTCGTCGTTGGACAGGCCCTCGGCGACCAAGGACAGGACCTCGCGCTCGCGCTCGGTCAGCCGGGACAGCCGAGGATCCCGGCCGGCCGGTCTGTGCGGCTGGCTGGCCAGATTGGTGATGAGGCGGCGGGTCACGCTCGGGGAGAGCAGGGCGTCGCCCCGTGCGACCACGCGAATCGCACGGATCAGGTCCTCAGGTTCGGTGTCCTTCACGAGGAAACCGCTCGCGCCTGACCGGAGCGCCTGGTGGCCTCGAGACCGTCTACCCCGGGCATCCGGATGTCCATCAAGACCACATCGGCGCGTTCCCCGCGCGCCAGGTCGACCGCCTGCTCCCCGTTGACGGCCTCGCCGGCCACCTCGATATCGCCAGCCACCTCGGCAAGGACGCGGAAACCGGCGCGGATCAGCGCCTGATCGTCGGCGAGGAGCACCCGGATCATCGAACTGCCTCGTGCGGAACGGCGACAGGGACGGTGCTGTCCAGGGGAAACCGGGCAGCGACACGGAACCCGCCGGTTGGCGGCGCCCCGATCTCGATCGTGCCGTCGGCGGCGGCGGCTCGCTCGCGCATGCCGCGCAGGCCATGGCCCGGTCCGTTTCCGCCACCGCCGCTGCTGGGCGGCGCACCGGTCCTCAGGAGCTCGGCGAAGGCGGCCTCCGCGCCGGAGGCCGGCGGCCAGCGCGTCGAGCCGTGCGAGGCCTGGCGCGAGCTCGTCGGCGTCTTCGATGACCGACCTCAAGATCCTGGCCACCGGGCTCGGTGCCGGAATCCTGGTGGACGCCGTGGTGGTCCGGTGCCTGCTGGTGCCGGCCATGGTGGCGCTGTTCGGGCAGGCGAACTGGTGGCTGCCCGCGTGGCTAGGACGAGCGCTGCGGGTGCCAGCGCCCGCGGCAGCGGTTCCGTCAGCCTCGCTCGCGGTCAAAGAGGGACGCGACACGGTGGCGGTTCGCTGACACCGGTAACTCGACGGATTCGGCCCGCGTGCGTTCGGCACGCGGGCCGTAATCATACGAATGCGGGAGTCACTGGATCGGGGCTAGCCGACGCGGGCGGCGCCGACCAGCGACTGGCCGGGGCGGGGTTCGAGGGGCTCCGTCTGCTCCAAGTCCGGGTGCCACACGCGGGCATCGACCACGCCAGGCGGCACGAGAGTCAGCGGGCCGAAGAAGCTGGTGAACTCCGCAACCGAGTGGTTGTACACCGGGACCGCGTTGGCGGAGTAGGTACCAAACCCGCGGTTCGCCTCGTCTGAGTCGGCACGGCCGACGGAGAGCACGACATAGCTGCCCGGCGCGAGCACGGCCACATAGCTGGCTACCAGGTCCCGCGCCGCGTCGGGCGGGAAGAAGTGCAGCAGCGCCCCCATCGTCAGGCAGGCCGGGGCCGTGAGGTCGATGCCGTCGCTGATGGCGTCCACGATCACCGCCACCTCGCGGACGTCACCGTCCACCACGGTCACGCCAGGGTTGCCATGTGCGGCGAGCGCCCGCAGGTGCGAGAGCACCACGGCGTCGATGTCCACGTACGCCACGCGCGCGTCGGCAACGATCGCCCGCGCCGTCTGATGGGTGTTCGGCACGGTCGGCATCCCGCATCCTAGGTCGATGAACTGGCCGATCCCCTGGCTGGCCGCCCAGGTAACCGCATCAGCGAGGAATTGCCTGTTCTCGCGCATGACCTCGGCGGCGATCGGGGCGACGGCGAGCAACTTCTCCGCGACCTCCCGGTCGACGGTGAAATTGTCCTTGCCGTTTAGCAAATAGTCATAAACACGGGCAATTGACGGCGTATTAAGATCAAAGTCGGCCACGGGACAAATCGTAGCGCGCACCCCATTTCCGCGACGGGGAAGCGAGGGGTAGCCAGAGGAAGCGAGCGGGGCCAGGATGGCAGAAAAGAGCGGCTGCGGAAGGTGTGCGAGCGAGGATGCTACGGGTTGGCCTGACTGGCGGGATCGGTGCGGGGAAAAGCGCGGTGTCGGAGCGACTTGCCTCGCTCGGGGCCATCATCCTGGACGCGGACAAGGCCGCTCATGCGGTTGTCGAGCCGGGCACGAAGGGACTCGCACAGCTCGCGGAGGCCTTCGGACCTGGCGTGCTGCGCGAAGACGGCTCGCTCGACCGGGCCAAGGTCGCCGGGATCGTCTTCGGCGACGATGCCGCACTCGCCACACTGAACGGCATCGTCCACCCCCTCGTGCACGAGCACATGCAGGCTGCCGAGGAAGCCGCCATCCGGGCAAGCGGAGACACCGGGGTGCTCGTCTACGACATACCCCTGCTCGCCGAGGGCGGCCGGCGAAGCGGATTCGACCTCGTGATCGTCGTCGACGTGCCTCCCGAGGTCCAGGTCGAACGGCTGTCGGCACAGCGCGGCATGCCTGAAGACCAGGCCCGCGCCAGGATGGCCGCCCAGGCAACCCGCGAGCAGCGCCTAGCGGTAGCCGACATCGTGATCGACAACTCGGGAACGCTGGCCGACCTGGACAGCCGGGTCGCCCAGGTCTGGGCCGACCTGCCCTCCCGCCTCGCCACCTAACCACACCGGCTCGCACCGGCTCAACAACGTGCTCGGACAGGCTTTGCTGACCAAGCGGATGGGCAAGCCGCGCGTCATCGCGGAGACCGGTGCCGGCCAGCACGGGGTGGCGACCGCGACCGCGTGCGCGCGAAACGCCTGGGTGCGCCGCCCGAGGTGAATCCGTCCACCGCGGTATGGTCCAGTGCACGATGCCTCTTAGCTAGCTGCGTGCGAATGCCGTAAGCGGCCCGAAGTCTTTGGCTGTTTCTGCCGTCTGAAGTGCTGTGATGTAGCTACGGCGCAGTTGTCCTGTCTCGGTCAGCGAAGCTCCTCCCCACGTGAACCGGGGTTCTCCGAGGGCCACGGTAAGCGCGTCTGATACTAGCCGTGACCAGCGGCCGTTCCCGTTGGGGAAGGGGTGGATGACCACCAGCCGGTACCCGAACCTGATAGCGCATTCGTCGTTGCTGAATCGTGCCGCGCTGGTGTCGGCAAGCCAAGCCTGCCCATCGGCCTGGACATCGTGCATGTCCATACGTATCTGCCAGTACGGCACGCCGAGGTTCCGGTCGGTCGTCCGGTACTTGCCCGCCCATGCCCAGACCTGGTTATACATCCGCCAGTGCAAGCGTTGCAGCCAGGCCTCACGCGTCACCGACTCAGGTCTGAGCCGACGCTGCGAGAGGAACAGCCATGTCATAGCCTGGCTGATGTTCTCCGCCTCAGCGCGGTTCAGCTCGTCGCGGGTAAGCACGGGCAAGCGCAGGCCCTGGCGCTCCTCGTGGGTAAGCGGCGCGCCGTCGCCTGGCTCGTCTAGCGGATCCGTCATGAACACTTCAGCTCCACAGGCCGCCTCGTTCCAGCAGCCGCTCGGTAAGCTGATCCTCCATCTCTTTCGCCTTGCCGGTCGCCTGGTCCTCAAGCCGCATCGTCTGCTCGGTGGCCGCGACCTGCCAGTGGGCTAGCTGGCGCGCCCGGTCGCGTACGACTGCGGTCAGCGGGCGGCGCGGCACCAGCAGATAGACAAGGTCGCAGCCGAGCGCGTCGGCGGCGCGGCGCAATGTGTCCAGCCGGATCCGGTCAGCGGCTTCAGACTGCTCCAGCCTGGTCACCGCTCCTGCGGTGGTGCCTAGCCGCCCGGCGAGGGCTGCGGCGCTCATGCCCAGGGCTTCGCGGACAGCCCGAACCCAGCCGCGCGGCGGCCGCGCTAGCCTTCGGAGCTGGTGCCACTCATCAAAGTGGCCATCGAGCAACTCCCGGCTCCTGATGGACACCTCGTTAGAGACCCTGGGCATGAGGACACCAATCTTGTGAAGAGAAGTTCACTACAAGCAGACCGCATAGTGTCTTACAACTCATCATGAGTATAGATTAACATGAGTTGTGATGCACTATGGATAAATTATGATGTGATCTATAGTTCACTATAGAGTCGAACATCAACACTTCGGGGCAGCACATGGCGACCGTCACGCCAACGAGGATGCAATGGCTAGCCCGACTGCCCGCTTCAGCAGAGCCACGCTATGGTAAAAATGCGTACGCTCTGCTACCGCGCCAGTACAATGTAGGAACCAGCGACTCTGAGGATTTCCAGAGGGTCATGAGCGCACCCAACGCTGACGCCTGGGAACTGGTCGGCTTTCCAGGGCGCCTTGATGTCGCCGCCTACCTAACTGCGGAGCAGTTGGCGGCGCAGTACCGCGTGCTCGTCGATGTGCTTCTTGATGCCCAAGAGCATTCGCTGACAGGCGTCGGAAGAGATGACCTTCTCGTCGGGGTCCGCGAGCGTATCGCGGCGGCCACCGATACGGCGACCGCGGACCGCCTCACCACCCCGGGCGTCTTCGACCTTGACGACCGGATGCGGGCACTGCAGCGCTGGGGCGTGGTGATCCGGTGGCAGGACAAGGCGAAGACAGAGGCGGACTTCGTACGCACCCGCGATCGCTTCCAATTGACCAGCGAGGCGGCCGACCTGCACCGGTGGCTGCGCCGGAAGATCGACGAGGACGCGGTCGCGACCAGCGCAGCCGCGTTCGCGCCCGCGATCATCGCCGAGCGGCTTGACGAGGCTGTCGCGGCGCTCGCAGAAAAGGACCACGCGGGAGCAGCCCAAGCCTGGGCGCAGGTGCGGACGACCTTGAAGGACATGGCCGAGGCCGCGTCGATATGGCAGTCGAGGATGGCGTCGGCGCTGGCGGGATCGCCCGACGAGGGCAAGATGCGCCAGCTCCGTGAGACCCTCATGGCCTATGTCACGGTCTGGGGAGCGGGCGTCGACAGCTACAGTCCTCGCATCAGGAACGCGCTCGGACGCCTGAGGACTGAATCGACCGACGCCGACTGGCGTGCCATGGCCTTGACCGGGGTAGACGCCGCAGCCGCCGAGGAAACCGTCCGGGCGATCGCGCAGGCCAACAGCGACGCGGCGGAGATCCTGGCCGTCTGGTTCGGCGAAACCCGCGGCCAGGCACTGCGGCTGCGGCGCCAGGTCAGGGACGCTGTCACTCCACTGCTCCGAGGGTCGCGCGCGCTGCTGGCAACGGGCGGTCGCGTGACCAGACGCGCCGAGCTGCTCCGTGTCGCCGCGGCGGTCGAATCAGCCGGCAGCGATGCGGACGCCTGGCTAGTGTGGTGCGTCGCCACCGGCTTGTGGTCCGCCAGGCACCTGTCTGGCATGCCAGACGAGCCTGATGCGCCCGCTCGAACCTCGTTCTGGACAGCGCCCGCGGTGCCCGTGGATGTCACGCTGCGCAAACGCGGCACCCAGGCGGTCAAGGGCCACCCGGCACAGGTGCCGAACCGTCGCGAGGCACGCCGTGCCGCCAGGGAGACCGCCCGCGAGCAGCGGGAGGCCGTCGAACGAGCGGAGCAGGCGCTAGCCGCCCGTTCCGGTTCACACCTGGCCGACTGGTCACCGATCGCCAGCCCGGAAGAGGCTGACGTCGTGTGGGACCTGCTCACCTCGGTGCTCCGCGCCGCGCCAGACGTCCACGGAAACCGCGCGACTCTCACCGGGGACGATCGGTGGATCGTGCTCGCGTACCCCGCGCCCGTCTCATGTCCTTCCGCTGTCCTCAGCATGCCCGAGGGCCGCGTTGCGTGCGAGAACTGGAGAATCGAGGTGACGCGCGCATGACGACAGGTGCGGCCGGCCTGACCACCCACGCGGACGCGCAAGATACGTTTGTCGGCCTGCTCACCACTCCGCTCGTCTCCGCGCGCGTAGACGCAGCTCGCTTCGGCTCGCTGCTCCGTCACCGCGCCCGGATAACCGAATGGGCCGGGCGGCTCGGCTACCGGCTCGTGATCACCGGAACGGTGGCCCGACTGCACCGCGATCCAGCCGGTACGCAGCGAACGGCGGCCCCGCCTGCCTGGGATCCGCCGTCAAGGCGGGTACTCGTCCTGGCGGCGCTGATCGCGGCGGCCTGCGAGGGCACGGACATCACGACGACCGTCCAGGTCCTGTCCGACGAGGTTCGGGCGCTGTCCGCATCGCCAGGTGCGCGCGTCGTGCCTTACGACCCGGACCGCCGCGTCGAACGCCAGTCCTTCGTGCGCGGACTCGACCAGCTCGCCAGCCTCGGGATCCTGCTTCGCCGCACCTCTGACGAGGCGCTGCTCCGCAGGTGGGAAGAGGACGGAACGGGGGTCGGTGCCGGATTCGAGATCGACAGGGACGTACTGCTCCAGTTCACCGACCCGTACACCGTCGAGCTGGCCTTCCGGCCGGATGCACCCGACAGCGAAGACGACGACAGCGCGGCCGCAGTCCGCTCCGCCACCCGCAGCCAGCGCCTCCTGCGGACGCTCGTCGAGGACACCGCCCTGCTATACGCCGAACTGCATCCGCTCGACGCCGAATACGCCAGGAGCCAGCGATCATGGCTGGCCGGGCACGCCGCCGACATGACCGGGGGCACGGTCGAGATGCGAGAAGAGGGCATGCTTCTGCGGCTGCCGGCGGACCGGCCCGCCAGCGCGGCGGCCACCGCGGCATTTCCGGCCGCGACGGCGTCCGCGTGGTTCGCGCTGAAGACGCTTGATGCCGTCATGAGCTACCGCCTGCCGGACGGCCCAGGCTGGATAACGCTCACCAGGGCCGAGGCCGAGACGGTCGCAGGACGGGTCTACCGGGATAACTTCGGTGCCCTGACGAAGGCGCTGAAGGAATCTCCGGCGAAGATGTTCGATGCCGTCGAACAGGTACTGGCAGGCTGCGGGCTGCGTGGACACTGGACTCCCCCGGCTCCGCGGCGTGCCCTATCCGACGGCACGTCATGTCACCGCGGCGCTGGAGACCGCGCGAGCGGCGCGGACCACGATCACCATCCGCGACTGGCCGGACGACCAGCACCTGACCGCGCAGAAGGTGCAGAACCGCTGGGCTGCCATGGTGGAGTCGGGCAGCAGCCTGCGATCCAAGCTGGAGCTGCTCGGTGGCCGTGGTATCCGCTTCATCTCACCAGGCGACGGCCGGGATGACTTTCCCGGCGGTGCAGAGCTCATGGTGGACGCGGCAGGTGCGGCGCTGGCACCGCCGACCGCCGCGGATCGGCTCTCAGACCTGCTGATCCGGCTGGAGAGGGACTACGACGAGGAACTCACCAAGACGATCAATGACCTGCTCGGCAGCACGTTCATCGAGCATCTGCGTGACAGGCTGGCCGAGGCCGAGGCGCTGCGCGCCGACATCAACGCCAAGCTCGCGCAGAACCCTACGACGGTCTCGGGAATCACCCTCCGCCTCCAGCGGCTGCCGGCGTCGGAGGAACGCGCGGCGAATGACGTCCTGGCAGCGCTGGAACGTGACTTCGAGTTGCTGCCCAAGCCGACCCAGGAACGCATCCGGACGTTCCTGGCTGAACGGATCACGAGCGCCCAGGAGGAAGCACGCGCGTCGGGTGACCCCCAGTGGCGGTCCCGGCTGGCGCGGATTCTGGACTACCGCCGCTGGTTCGATCTGCGCCTTGAGTACCGGACGCCCCAGTCGCAGGTCGGTAGTCGGCCTGGCGGTGGATGGCGGACGCTAGACCGCGGCGATCACGGTCTGCTCTCCGGGGGCGCGAAGGTCGTGACCCTCATGCAGCCATTCATCGCCGCGCTGCATGCCATGTACGACCAGGCCGGCCTTGGACCGCGGATGCTGTGGCTGGACGAGGCGTTCGGCGGGGTCGACGGGACCAACAAGGCGAGCATGTTCCGCCTGCTCGCGGCATGCGACCTGGACTGGCTCATCGCCGGGCCTGGCGTCATAGCCAACTCCGCCGCGGTTCCGCTAGCGGCCATCTATGAGGTGCGCCGGGCGCCGCAGCCGCTGCCTGGTGTATCGCTTGAGCTGGCCGTGTGGACGGGAAACGAGCTCACCCACGTCCTGACTCCGGACCCAGCCGACCTCAGGGACCTGGCTGTCGCCGACGAACGGCGAGACGAAGACTCGTTGTTCCCGGACCTCTGAAGTGGACGAGCGACTCCTCCAATGGGCGCGACTGCCCGGACCGCGGAAGGTGCTGGCCGCCGCGCGACGACGGCTCGAGGCGGGCCATGGCCTAACCGGCAGCCCGCTGCGGGTTGACCTCACCGCGAGCGAACGCGACCAGGTAGGCGCCCTCCTCGGCATGACATGGGGCCGTTCGGGACGGGGGGTCGGAGCACGCGCACTCGCCAAGGCGGTCGCCGATCTGGGCGCGGATGTGACGGAGCTGCTTGCCGCCACCGGGGAAGCGGTACGCGACCTTCGAGCGGAGAAAGATGCTGCCAGGCAGCAGAGCACAGCGGAACGCGAGCGTGCCGCATCGGCTCTGGCCGCGGCGGGCGTATCGCCTGACATCGCTTCCGCCTGGCTGTCCCGCCGAGGACTTCCGGCAGCGGGCACCGGCCAGCTACTCGACCTCGCCGAACGATGCGCGCGAGTCTGGCGGCACCTCCCCGTGCCGGGCGGCGCGAGAATGCTGCTTACCGTCCTCGCCGCGTCGGCCCTTGACGACCCGCACGCACTGGACCGCGGCAGCCCGGTAGCGACGGGTGTGCTGCGGCTGCTCGGCCATGAACTTCCGGAATCCGCCGAGGCGTGGCGGCTGGCCTGGGAAGAGAACGGAATCGACTGCGACCCCGTTTCCTCCCGCGCCCTGGTCCTGAACCTGCGCCTCCGTGGTGACGCCGCCTGCGTCCGGCTGACCGAGGCGGCGGGTCCGGAGCCACTATGGCTTACCTGGCGATCACTCCTCGGGTCCTTCAGCACCGACGCACCGGACGTGCACGTCTGCGAGAATCCGTCGGTCCTCATCGCCGCGGCCGACGAGCTTGGCGATCGCAGTCTCCCGCTGGTGTGCACCAACGGGCGGCCGTCCGCCGCCACGATGCGGCTTCTTACCGGGCTCGCCGCGGCCGGAACGACCCTGCACGTCCGCGCGGACGACGACATAGCAGGACAGGAGATCGTCTCCGGTATCAATGCGGCAATCCCAGTAATGCGCCTATGGCGCTTCGCGCTCCGTCCTCCCGACACTCCACGCTATGAGGAACAGGACATCGAAGCCCTGCTGCGCGATCTGGAGCGCGGCTGACGACCAGTGCCCGTACGAGCCGTCGGGAACTCTTACCGTGGGCTCTCGGCACCTCAGGTCCTGTGGCCGTACCCTAGAATCATGCCGACTACGTGGACAGGCACTGCGACCTGGCGGAGGGACTTATGCGAGCGCCGCACAGCAAACGGCCCCGCAAGGACGACCAGCTTGCACCGGGGCCGGAGACGGATCTTGCCATCGTGGCCGACAAAGTGAGTTACATAATAAGCACAGAGCATAAAGACTATCTGACAAGCGCCGGCCCCGGTAATCTCAGAAGCGACGCTTCCGCGTGCCCAAGAGGCTTGGACTTCAGCGAAGTCGAAGGCTGGCTTAGAGATGCCGTTCGCGAAGGTTCTGTCAGCGCCGTACTTGAGGGAGAATTCCCGCGCTACGCATGGAAAAGAGTTGGAACCCGGGTCTATGAAGCTCGTTTGAGCAACGCGGGTCTTGGCCATTATAAGGGATACCCGATAGAAGACAACGAAGCGCCCGGGTGGCTGCAATGAGCGCTTCTCTTGATGTTAAGATTGAATGGCTTGAGGCACCTGGTGTTACCACGCCGGAACTGGCAGCAACCTGGGCGCGGTATGAGATATGGGCTGGAGGCAGGTGCATAACGCAGGTCGAGGCTGCAGACGGAACCTTTCGGCGCTCGGTCTATGGGTCGCTCTACCCACTCGCTTACTGGATAGCTTCCAACTGGTGGCTGCTAACTTCTCACGTACGCCCGTCAGCCATTGAAACGCGCTATTGGACGTGGCAGAATACCAGGACCTATCCTTGGCTGTCCCAACACAACCTACGGGGCGCCGGAGATGGAATGGCCTGGCCAGACCTAACGCTCGTCCCTGAAGGTGCCGTTACTCGGATAGTGTGGACACAAGATCATCACCGACATCTGACACCGGTCCGCTTCGCGTCCGACGGTTATGAAATTATTCCTACCGACGAGCTCCAGATTGAGCTCGCCGGAGTTGTCGACCGTATACTCGAACGCCTAGCAGAGTCGGGACTTCGTAAAACGCCGCTGGCCGAAGAGTGGTCGGCGGTCGGTAAGGCGGACGACGAAGAAAAGGCTTTCTGCCGGACAGTAGCCCGCGTGGGCCTGGATCCTTACTCAGTAAGCGACGAGATGGCTGATGCTGTTGTCGGCATCGCAGGCAAGCTCCCCGTCGATATCAGGGATGATTTCTTCGACAGCGCGGACGTGACGGCCCTCGCGGGGGCGGCGGCGTGGGCGCGCCGGGCCATACCTGTCGCTGGACGAGCTGCGGGCAAGGCAGCCAGGGATCTTCAGCCGTTCTACCAGATAGCAGAGCCCCGGATAGACATTGATCGACCATGGACGCTAGGGTATGCCATGGCTCGCCAGCTGAGGAACGAGCTGAACGTTAGGGACGCGGACCAATTCGATGTGTCGCCATGGGTAGGACTCGGTGACGTGAGCGCACCTTCTTATGGAATCCAGGGTCTGGTCACCGTCAGCGACGGCCGGTGCGGCGCCGTGCTTGGCGCTCGAGGAGCGGGGGCCATGGCTAGTCGCTTTGGTCAGGCAAGAGCGCTGGGCCGCGCGCTGACACATCCTGGACAGGAGCATTTCATTCTCTCGGCCGCCCGTGGCCGCGATGAGCGCATCGCTCGCGCGTTTGCCGCGGAACTGCTAGCGCCCGCCGAGGGCATCCGGCTTACCCTGGATAGCATCGGCCAGAGCGACGATAGCGCCCTAGAAACCATCGCCCAGCACTACCGAGTCTCTCCGTTGGTCGTACGCCACCAGTACGATAACCAGATAGCCATATCCTCACACTAAAACGCCTGGTGATCCGCCCGTCCGAACGCATCGAGCGCAACGGGAGGGCCAACGCGGCCGGTGCTCTAATCGAGGAGCTTGCCGTAGCGCGGGAGGCCCGTTCCCTGGAGCTGGATGTCGGCCAGGGTTCTGCGGTCTGGGCGGCTAGAGGAGAAGGGGATGCTCCTCGCCAAGTCTTCGAGATGATCAGACAGAATCGACCCAATGTAGTGATGATGCCCGGCCTGCATCAGTGCGGTCTCTGTAGTCCCGTAGACGAAACCCTGGGGCGATATCATCATGTAAATGCCTATTTTATCGACGTTGCGGAGCACTTCAAGAAGGCCACGCTCGCCGTCAAGCTCGTTTTCCGCGATCCGCACCACCTGCTCGAAAAGAGCGGGCGGCATCGCGTACCTGTCCTGGTTCACGCGTCCCTGCCCGATCGCGGTGAACTCCAGGAGCTTCCAGCAGATCACGTTCGGGTGTTCCATTATCAGCTGCGCTATGCGCGGGATCACGCGGTAATTCTCGCGAGAGACGACCGTCCGGACCGAGACGGGGACACCTAGTACATCCAGCTGGCCGAGGAGCGCCATTACCTGTCGGAAGTTGCCGCGCTTTCCACGGAAGCTGTCGTGGGTGTCCGCATCCGGGCCGTCAATAGACAGGCCCACATATTCACAGCGGCCGAGGACGCCAAGGAAGGAGCGCGTGACATGCTGGCCGTTCGTCTGGACCTGAACGGCTAGCCCCAGGGAGATCGCCTCGGACACTATCTCGGCGAGATCGCCACGCAGGGACGGATCACCGCCCGCGAAGACGACCGCTCGGACTTTGCCCGCCGAGAGCGCGCGGAGCAGGGACACCGCGCAGTCCGTGTCCAGCGGCGCGCCTGTGGTGCGGAAGCAGAACGCGCAAGGGAGATTGCATTCTGACCAGCACTCCCAGTGCGCCTTCCTGATGTCGTGACGCCGTAGGCTCCCCTCGCAGGCGGGCTCCACCTGACCCGCGCGGCAGCCGCCACAGTACGGCTGCCCGTTCTCCCGCGCCTCGGTCATAGCGAGGCTCCGTCGCCTATGCTGATCTGTCCTGTTTCTGCCGTGAACGTCAGCCAGCGACCGCCGAGCGGCGGGATTTCCTCGTCGGGCATTCCGTTCGAGGCGAGCAGGCCGCGCAGCAGGCCGGCGTGGGAGATGACGAGTGTCAGGTCCTTGCCCTGGAAACCGTATCCGGACAGGGCACAACTGACCCGCATGACGACCTCATCGTCGGTCTCACCACCCGGCGGCCCGCAGATGCGCCCCATTCGCCAGTCTTCTATTAAACCCGGCCAGCGTCGCTCGATCTCGGACTGCGAGAGCCCTTCCCATTCCCCGAGGTTACGTTCGCGAAGCAGTGGGTTCGCGTGAACGTCGCAGTTCAGCACCTCGGCGAACACCTTAGCGGTCTCGACCGCCCGGCAGAAGTCGGAGGTAACCACAACGGCGATCTTGTGCTTGAGATCGAAGAGCCGCTCGGCGGCGGTCAGCGCGTGCTTCCTGCCCTTGAGAGAAAGCGGCGGATCCGACGTCCCCCCATGCCACTCTTTACTCTCACTTTTCGCGGTCTCTGCGTGCCGCAAAAATAGATACACCGCATGCCCCTTTATCGTATCTGCCGGCGTCGTCGCCTGGTCCTGACCGTTGCCCCAAATTCGATGAGTACCGTCGAAAGAAACGCAGCCCCCATGCCCGCGGTGAACTCAATCCAGCCCTGGATCGCAGTGGGGATGAACGCGAGAACCACGAATAGCAGGCCTGTCCACATTTTCCAGGTCGCCGCCAGGCGCCAGGTAATCGCGCCGCGCACCGTTACCGGTCGCGCCCGGAGCCACGCAACCTTGAATAGCTCGTCGAAGATTCTGACCAGATTGAGATCAAGGCCCGGAGGATTGGCTAGCTCGAGCATTATGCCCTGGAGGCTGCGCTGCCGATCCGGGTCATAGATATCGAATCTCACGATCCGCCCGTCGATGGCCATGCACGAGCCGAGCCACATGTCTTCGACCTTGTGCGATATCCGGATCTCCACCGCGGGATAGTCGTCGAAGTTCCTGCGCCATTCCTTGATCCGCGCCTCTGCGATGGGCCGCATGTTCTCACCGCGTATGGATGCGACGATGTGCGGTGCACCGACGAGAATCTTTATGCGGACGCCCGCATGCGCTCGCTCGCGGAGGATGTCCACTGAGGCCAGGCGGGAAGAAGTGACAAGCATCGGGAGGCAGATCTCGTTCTGCGCGCTCCGCAGCAGCTCAAGGTAGCTTGAGTACACGTGGCCATCGACCATCGGGCCGAGCACGCGTGCGGCATTCGGGTCAAGGTTCACCCGCAGTTCGAGCAGCTCGTCGGGGACCCGCGGATCGTTGAGCCGATCTCCAATGCGATCACGCAGGTCGGGTGCCTGCATCGTCAGGGAGAGGCTCTCGGAATCGGTGTTGATGACCCACCCAAGCGCGCGCAACTCGCGGAGCGCGCCTTCTGCGCTAATCCGATTTTCTAGCCCCGGGTATTGCCGCACAATATCCAGAAGCTCCCCTTCTGGCCGTGCGTGCTGGCGTGTTGCCATCACGACCGCGAGTGTAGCAGCACCTTGCGAAAGTCCGCTAGCGACAATCCTTCCTATGAGGGAATTCTCCGCAAGTTCCAGTGAATTAGGCACTCTCTTTTCCCCCCTCGAGTACTTCACGGTCACCGCGAAGCACTCCATTCACAAGCACGGTATTAGCCACAATGCCCGATTCGTGCAGCTGGATTCGCAGCCTACAACAACTCACTGGCATCGTATTGCGCCTAAGTAGGGCAACACCATAGACGTGACAGATACCGAATAAAACCGTGATCTACCCGGAATGGGAGAGAAAGATGACGTTATGCGCGGCGGCGGGCGCGGGGCTGCTGGGGCGGGGTCCAGGTGCGGATGGATTCTTCGGTTAGGGCGTGGGTTTCGCGCTGGGTGGTTAGGTAAGCGTCGTAGGCGTCGGCGGGGGTCTGGCCGAAGCGGGGGTCTACCTCCGTGTGCCATTGGCGGACCCACGGCATGACCTCGGACAGGCCGGCCAGGAGGGGCCTGAGGCGGTCGGTGTCCCAGCCGTCGGTGGTGGAGCGCTCCTCGATGACGGCGGTGCGGTCCTCGGCACGCTGCATCTCCCAGGTCTGCTCCCAGATCGCGCACTTGAGCAGGCCTTCGCCGGTGTAGCGGAACTGGGCCAGGTAGGGGACGTGCTCGTCGGCGGTGATGTCCGTTAGGACGTCGGCCAGGCGGTTGACGGTCATCGGGCGCGGGTTACCGTCCGGGGCCAACCAGAGGGAGCGTTCCTCGCAACGGTCGAGTAGCCAGTTCGTGAGGGCTTCGCGTTCCTTCTTCTCCCACGGCTCGGACTGCCAGCGGCGCTTGCATTCGGGGCGCTCGATCAGGGCGATGTTGCGGTCACGCTCGATCGTCTTGATGCGGTTCGCGACTACTTGCTGGTAGTCGGGTGGCGCCTGGCCAAGCCCGCGATCACCCTGGCGGACGCGACCACGCGGCCGGCTCCCGAGGTACGGGCAGATGAGGATCTACTTAGTCAGATAGACCTCATCTACCGGGCCGACTTCGTCTTCGTACGAGATGAAGACGACCGGATCTGCGGCATCGTCACGACCGCCGACCTAACCGGGCAGTTCCGGGACCTCACCACGCCGTTCTTCCGGCTCGGGGAGATCGAGAGACGGCTGCGCCGCTGCATCGACCGGGTCTTCACGGCGGATGGACTGGGCGGTCGACCGTGTGATGTTCATAGGCTATCTGGACGGTGCGCGCGTGGTCCGCAACCGGGTCATGCACTTCGGCGAGGAACTCGCGCCCCAGGACAAGCACAAGCTCGAACAATGCCTCAACTTCATGAGGGTGCTCGATCGACAGCAGTGGTGACGGGGCGGTAACCACCCGCTTGCCGCTGCCCCCGTCCACGCTCGAGACGGATCACGGCCGAGAGGCGCCCGGAGCGTCTAGCCCTGGGCTGACAGCCTTTTGTTTACCTCGGCCAGGTCGAACGGCTCGGGCTCAGCGGCGTCATCTTCGTCCCCGGACCAGTACTCAACCGGTGAATCGGCGTGGAAGGCTACGCATACCGGATACTTCCGGCCCGCCTCGCGGGCGAGCGTCTTCTCGAGCGTCACTTCGTGCTCCCAGCTGGCGCCGAAGTCATACGTGTAGCCGACCTTGCCGCCGCCCGCGAAAGCGTCACGCAGCCGGACCGACTCCTCGTCCTCGGCCCCGTCCAGGTTGGCGAACGAGTCGCTGTAGTGCTTCTTCCCCACGCGGAACTCGTGCAGGTGATCGCCGTCCCAGCCGAACAGCACCTGGATCACGCCGTGCAGGTCGCCCAGGGTGGCCGCGACCGGCAGCTGAACCCGCCGCCACACGGGCGGTCGGAACCTCGCCAGCGATACCTTCAGCTCGGCGACCTGGTCCACGCTGCGCGGCGCGCCTGACGCGGCGAACTCCGCCACCGCCCGCACGAGTTCAGCGACGTCCGGATGCCCGGTCGCCAGCACCGCGGAAAGCCGCTCGTCCAGGTCCGCGCCCGGCATGCTCTCCCAGACGCAGGTAAGTGCCTCGTCCGGCCCGCTGCCCGCCAGAGCCGCGACTGCTGCCTCGACCGCGAGCCAGCGCCAGTCCGCCTCGCTGAGTTGCGGCCCCGCGTCCCAGCTAGCGAGCACCTCACGGACGCGGGGTCCGATGTGCGGCAACGCCGCCACCTCCTGCCAGGCCGGC
>Ga0209881_1000061_pt1 | contig 31674 bp, 25 predicted proteins | sample PersoiDNA2013193_FD_185804 | JGI IMG/M metagenome (GOLD analysis project Ga0209881, IMG submission 185804) | Permafrost soil microbial communities from the Arctic, to analyse light accelerated degradation of dissolved organic matter (DOM) -... | ecosystem: Environmental > Terrestrial > Soil >... | reverse complement strand
TCGCCGGATGATAGATTTCGGCCGTCGCGAGCACCTGACCGCGATCGTCAACGCCGCGCCCACGGCGGCACCCACGCCGACGCCGACGCCGACGGCCGCTCCGACCGCCACGCCGACGGCCGCCCCGACCGCCACGCCGAACGCGGCGCCGACGGTGAGGAGGTTCATCAGGATCGAGGTGATCGCGACGACGAGGCTGCGGAACACGATGAGCAGCAGCAGGAACGCGACGATCAGGATCGATCTCGACCTGTCGGAGTGCGCCTTCGGTGCGACCCGCGAGCTCACCGTGGACACCGCCGTGGTCTGCCCGACCTGCTCGGGCGAGGGCACCGCGCCGAATACCCATCCGGAGACCTGCCAGGTCTGCGCCGGCCGTGGCGAGATCAGCGAGGTGCGGCGGTCCTTCCTCGGCCAGGTAGTGACCAGCAGGCCCTGCCCGAACTGCGGCGGCTACGGCACCGTGCTTCCGCATCCCTGCCCGGAGTGCGACGGCGACGGGCGGGTCCGCACCCGCCGGACGATGAAGGTCCGCATCCCGGCCGGCGTCGAGGACGGCACGCACATCCAGCTGGCAGGCGAGGGCGAGACCGGACCCGGCGGCGGGCCGCCGGGCGACCTCTTCCTCGAGGTGGTGCAGTCGCCGCACCTGATCTTCGAGCGGCAGGGCGATGACCTGCACTGCACGCTGACGATCCCGATGGTGGCGGCGGCCCTTGGCGCCACTGTGTCGGTGGAGTCCCTCGACGGCCCCAACGACGTGGACATCCGGCCCGGCACCCAGTCCGGCCAGGTGATACCGCTCTACGGACTTGGCGTCAGGCACCTGAACGCCACCGGGCGCGGTGATCTGGTCATTCATGTCACGGTGGAGACGCCGTCACGGCTCGACGCCGAGCAGGAGAAGCTGCTGCGCGACCTGGCGAAGCTACGGGGAGAGGAGCAACCGCCCGGGAAGTTCCAGCCGGGCCAGCAGGGTTTTTTCTCCCGCCTCCGCGACGCTTTTAACGGGCGGCAGTAACGCGCGGCCGGACCTGGGTTACCAGCGCGCGGTGCGGCTGAGCAGGACCGCGGCCGCGGCCGCGCCTGCCGTGGAGGTGCGCAAGACCGTGGGGCCGAGGCGGGCCTCGATCGCTCCGGCGTCGCTGAGGGCCGCCCGTTCTGCCGGGCTGATTCCCCCCTCCGGGCCGACGATCAGCATGATGTCGGCTGCGGCAGTCAGGGGCAGTTCGTGGAGCTTGGCCGGGGCGTCGGCTTCCAGGACAATCGCGCATGCGGCCGCGGCCACTCGTTTCGCGAGGGCGGTCGTGGTGGCCGGCTCCGTGATCTCGGGGAGCCAGGCACGGCGCGACTGTTTCGCAGCCTCACGGGCGGTGGACCGCCACTTGGCTAGGGCGCGCGTGCCCCGATCGCCCTGCCATCGGGTAATGGAGCGCTCGGCGGACCACGGGATCACGGCGTCGACGCCGATCTCCGTCATCAGTTCCACCGCTAGCTCGCCGCGGTCGCCCTTGGGCAGCGCCTGCGCGACGGTCAGTCGCGGTCGCGGTGCGGGAACCGTCCGCACGGTCCGCACGTCGAGCACGACGGAGTCCTTGCCGACTGAGGCGACGACGCATGCGGCGAGCGTTCCCGCACCGTCGCTGACATCCGCCCGCTCGCCGGCCCGCAGTCGCCGAACGGCTGCCGCGTGATGCCCTTCCTGGCCAGACAGCGTGATGACCGGCAGGGCCAGGGCGCCCTGCTCTACCAGGAATACGGGCGGCCCTGCCACCGGCATGAGCGATTCCATGTCGGCCAGGTTAGCGGCCGACATGGGCAGGATGGTTGGCGTGGCCGGCCTGGCTACGATGCGGGCACGGTCGGCGTCCCGCCGGCTGGCGTGCCGGTGCCGTTACCAGACGTGGTGTCGGTCGGCGACGGGGTGGCCGAGGCGGAGTCCGTCGGCGTCGAGGTCGCGCTCGGCGATGTCGTGCTCGGCGTTGGCGACGCGGTCGGCGACGCCGGCGTAGCAGACGGAGTCGCTGATGTGCCGGTCGCCGAAGGAGTCGGTGCCGAGGTCGGCGAGCCGCCCGACGCGGTCGGGCTTGGCGTGTCAGTCGGCGTCGGGCAGGTAGGCGTCGGCGTGCCCGAGTAGTACGGCAGGGCCGATGGAACGCTGCTCGGCACCAGCGGGACCGAGGGGGGACTCGTGCTGCCCGTCGCGCTCTGAGCCGACGTGGTCGGCGGTGCGCCGGTCAGTACCGCCGTCATCGTCGCGCATCCCGCGGGGGAGGTGCCGGTCGGCGTCGGGGAACCGCTCGTGAAGGTCGTGCCCGCACTATGACCCGTGCTTGCGGTTCCGCCCGGCGCGGCGCCAGCCTGCCCGCTGGCGCCTGTCCCCGCGGGCGTGCCATTACCTTCCGTTCCCCCGCCGCCGGTCTGCTGCCCGCCCGACAGCACGGTATTGCTCGCCGCGATGATCGCCTGGCGGAAAGGCTGCACGCCGAGCGAGACGCCGGCGATGACCGCGATCCCGGCGAGTACGGCCACGGGCCGCAGCCAGCCGACGCCGGCGGTTACGGTCGCAGACTGCTGGCTCGACGCCTGCGGCAGCCGCAGCAGCCGAGGCCACGGGAGGTCGGCAGGCGAGGCCAGTGAAAACCGCCACGTCCAGTGACCGCGCCAGGTCCAGTGCCGCATCCGGTCATAAGCACCAGAGGCAACGCTGAGCAGCCATGGCTGCGGCGGACGCGTGCCGATTTTGGCACGGATCCGCTCAAGTCCCTCAGCACCGGGCTGAACCTGGCTAAGCGCTGCGGCCAATGCCTGCCGCAGCGCTTTCTCCAGGTCGTCCTCGGGTGCGGTCATGCCGTCACCAGCCTGCCAACGATGTCATGACGTCGCCTGCGTCAGGACTGTCTTGAGCGTAGCCATCGCGCGCGCCGTGTGGCTCTTCACGGCGCCCTTGCTGATGCCCATCGCCTTGGCGATGTCGGCCTCGGAAAAGTCCGCGTAATAGCGGAGCGCGATCGCCTCTCGCTGCCGTTCGGGCAGCGAGCGCAGCGCCGCGGCGACGGCCGAGCGCTCAAGCAGCACAAGGGCTCCCTGCTCGGCGCTCGGCTCGTCGGGCGCGGGCTTGGGCGCGTGCATGTCAACGACCTTGCGGTGCCTGAGTACCGACCGCGACTTGTTGACGACCGTTTGCCGCAGGTACTGCAGCGCCTTGTCCTTGTCATTGAGCCGTCGCCAGGCCACGTGCATCGCTTCGAACGCGTCCTGCACTACTTCCTCTGCCGTCTGCACGTCATGGAGGAGCAGCACGGCCAGACGCACAAACTGGTTGTAGTGCACGTGGTAGATCTCGGTGACGGCATCGGCGGCATCCCAGACGGCGGGCGACCGCCGTCCCTGCGCGGGGAACGCCTCCGCGGTAAGCATCTCCGCGGTAAGCACCTCCGGCGCGATTTCCTCGGTGGCAAACGCCACCTCAGACAAGAGCGCGCTCGCCTCCAATGTTTCCGTCACGTCCGTAGGACGCGTGTCTATGTCAGGAGGTTCACCGCTAACCTCCAGGTTTTTGACTTCGTTATCATCGCCGCCAGCGCTCTCGTTGTCATCGGCTGTCCCTTGACCCTCGTCAGGTGCCTCGGCGTCAAGGGCGGCGATGTCGTCGAGTTCGGCCGAATCGCGCAGGTCAGCTGTGTCGTCGAGGTCCGGGCCTAGGCCCGAGTCGACGGTGTCGACCAAGTCAAGCGCGTCGACCGAGTGCACCGCCTCGAGCACGGGCGCCGCTCCGGGCGCGCTGTCGACGACGGAATCGCCTGCCGGATCTCCGGTCGGCGCCGCGAGGACATCGACGGTCGGTGATTCGGGAACGGTGTCATTAGCGGTCTTTCCTCGAAGAGGCAAGGCGTCGCGTGATACACGGTCATCGACGGTAATCGCATCATCACGAATTGTGTCCGAAGATTGGCTGACGATACTATCGACGACGGTGTTCACAGGCTCACCGCCCACGCCCATGCCGCTTCTGACCCGCTGTGTGCAGCGCATTGTGACGATGCGCATCGTTTCTGTACTGCCCAACCCACATTCGGTGACTCCACCCCAGAATCGGTAACTCCACCCCAGAAACCGCCGGAGGATTGCGGAAAGACAAGAATAACCGTGATGGCTGGGTCTGGGCAGTACTTATGCGGAACGGGTTTCGTTGACCAGTATGCGAACCGCCGGCTACCCGTGAGTAATACGTTACGTCCAGGTGAATTTCTGATTGTGAAAAGTCCCGTGCACCGCCCGCTGCCTGCGGTCACGCGGATGGCACCGTCCGCAGCGGTCGGGCCACTATGATTGTTGTGTGCCTGAATGCTTGTTCTGCGGGATCGCTGCCGGACAGATCCCTGCCACGATCGTGCTGGACGGGAAGCGGATCGTGGCCTTCCGCGACGTTAACCCCCAGGCGCCGACGCACGTCCTGGTGATTCCACGGGATCATTTCCCCCATGTCGCCGCGCTTGCCGGCGCGGGCGACGGACTGCTCGGCGAACTGGTCACCACGGCTCGCGAGGTCGCCGCCGCCGAGGGCATCGAGGCGACCGGTTACCGGATCGTTTTCAACACGGGCAGCGACGGCGGGCAGACTGTAGGACACGTGCATGCCCATGTGCTTGGCGGACGTCCGCTCACCTGGCCGCCAGGCTGACGAAAGCAGTGAATTGACAGACACAAGCAGTGACCTGCCAGGTTCCCGGATCCGCATCGTCATCCCAGCTGGCCACTCAATGGTTGGCCTGCTCGGAACCAGGGACGAGCTGCTGCATGTGATCGAGCGGGAGTTCGCCGCGGATATTCACGTCCGGGGCAACGAGATCACCGTGTCGGGTACGCCCAGGGAGACCGAGCTCATCGGCAGGCTCTTCAGCGAACTGCTCGAATTGCAGCTCAGGGGCGCCGAGCTGTCACCGGACGCGATCGAACGGACGGTGGGCATGCTCCGCGGCGGCCCTGGCGAGCCGGGGCTGCGTCCCGCCGAGGTGCTGACCCAGGGCATCCTCTCCGCGCGCGGCCGGACGATCCGGGCGAAGACGCTGAACCAGAAGCACTACGCCGACGCGATCGACAGGCACACGATCGTGTTCGCCATCGGCCCGGCAGGCACGGGCAAGACGTACCTCGCCATGGCCAAGGCGGTGAAGGCACTGCAGGCCAAGGAGGTCAACCGGATCATCCTTACCCGGCCAGCCGTCGAGGCGGGGGAGCGGCTCGGTTTTCTGCCTGGCACCCTCTACGAGAAGATCGACCCTTACCTGCGCCCGCTCTACGACGCCCTGCACGACATGGTCGACCCCGACTCGATCCCCAAGCTCATGGCCGCGGGCACGATCGAGATAGCCCCGCTCGCTTACATGCGGGGCAGGAGCCTCAACGACTCGTTCATCATCTTGGACGAGGCGCAGAACACCACGCGCGAGCAGATGAAGATGTTCCTCACCCGCCTCGGATTCGGCTCGAAGATCGTGGTCACCGGAGACGTCACCCAGGTCGACCTGCCCGACGGCCAGGTGAGCGGCCTGCGCGTGGTGCAGGAGATACTCGACGGCCTCCCGGACATTCACTTCGCCAGGCTGACAAGCCAGGACGTGGTGCGGCACAAGCTGGTCGGGAAGATCGTCGACGCATACGAGCGTTACGACGCCAAGACCCAGGCGCGCAGTCGCGCATCCGAACGAGGCCACGGCCAGCAGCACAGCCGCGGCGATCGCTGACAGCACACTCGCATACCACTCAAGACGGGGAACAGGAAGCTTGAGCGTCGACATCAACAACGAGTCGGGGGTAGCGGTCGACGAGGACGCGCTGCGCGAGCTCGCGCAGTACGTGATCGACTCGATGGAGACCCATCCCCTCGCTGACCTGTCCATGCTGCTCGTGGACGAGGCTCACATGACCAACCTGCACGAGAAGTGGATGGATGAGCCCGGCCCGACGGATGTCCTCTCGTTCCCGATGGACGAGCTGCGACCGCGCTCGATGGCCGGACCGAACCGGGCCCGCGGGCGGGACGGCGATGACGTTGAGCCGGTTCTCCTCGGCGACGTCGTCATCTGCCCGCAGGTAGCGGCCGCCCAGGCGAAGAAGGCGGGTCACTCAACGCAAGCCGAGCTCGAACTGCTCGCGGTGCATGGCGTGCTGCACCTGCTTGGCTATGACCACGCCGACCCGGAAGAGGAAGCCGAGATGTTCGGCCTGCAGAATGAACTGCTGCGCGACTGGCGTGAGCAGGCGGCAGGCGGCCCGGCGGTCACCGGGGAAGGACGGGTAGGACCTGCCTTATGTCTGCGCCGGTGTGGCTGCTGCTCGCCGCCATCGTGTTGATCTGCGTGGCGGGCTGGTGCGCGGGCGCGCAGACGGCCATGGCGCGGGCCGACGGCGACGGGCTTGACCAGTACGGCAGCCTGCTGGCCCTGATCCGGGTGTGCGCGGAGGCGTCGGCCGCGACCCTGCTGACGCTGGCGTTCGCGCACTGGCTCGGTGGTGGCTGGCAGGTGTTCCTGCCGGTGGCGGGACTGCTTGTCCTCGCCAGGTATGTGCTGATCGGGGTGGGCCCGCGCGCGATAAGCAGGGAACGCGCCGAGCGGGTCGCGGCGTCCGCGAGGCGCCTGCTGCGCCCCCTGCACCGGGCGCTCGGCCCGCTGACTGGCCTGCTCGACACCGTGACAGGCGCGCTTCCGCTCGGCGGCCACGGCGCGGACCCGGAGCTTAACGGCAGGCCGGGGGTGCACGACCTGGTCGATTACATCGAGTCTCAGGACGAGATCGAGCCGGGGGAGCGGGAGATGGTCCGCTCGGTCTTCGAGTTCGGTGACACGATCGTCCGCGAGGTCATGGTGCCGCGCACCGACATGGTGTTCATCGAACGGGACCAGACCCTCGGCAACGCGCTGTCCCTGGCGCTGCGCAGCGGCTTCTCCCGCATCCCGGTGGTCGGTGACTCCACCGATGACGTGGTGGGCATCGCCTACCTGAAGGACATCGTGGCGTGGGATCACGAGCACCCGGGCACGGCGGAGGCGGAGCGCGTCGAGAAGGTCATGCGGCAGGCCACCTATGTGCCCGAGTCCAAGCCGGTCAACGAGCTGCTGCGGCAGATGCAGGTGCAGCGGATCCACGTGGCGGTCGTCATCGACGAGTACGGCGGCACGGCGGGACTCGTGACGATCGAGGACATCCTCGAGGAGATCGTCGGCGAGATCGCCGACGAGTACGACGACGAGCTCGCACCCGTCGAATGGCTGGCTCCCGGCATCGCCAGGGTGACCGCCCGCCTTCCGGTGACCGAGCTCGAGGAGCTCTTCGGCGTCACGGTCGACGCCGAGGACGTGGAGACCGTCGGCGGCCTGCTGGCGCACGAACTCGGCCGTGTCCCGATCGCCGGCTCGCAGGCGTCCGTCTCCGGTCTGCAGCTGACCGCGGAGAACCTGGCCGGCCGCCGCAACAAGCTGGGCACGGTCCTGATCGAGCGCATCCCGCCCCAGGCCCAGGCCCAGGAGAAAGAATAAACATCAGGTCATCCCGAACGATCCCGTAACTCCGACCGCCCCCTCCATGGCTCTCACCCGGGCTCACTACACTTCTGCGGGTGAGCGATGTGGCAGCAGACGGCGGACTCGACCCCGAGGATCAGAAGATCATCACGCTGGCGCGGTCGACCCGCGCGCGGGTGGCCGCGTCCGAGGGCGCGGCGGTCCGCGACGAGACGGGCAGGACCTACACGGCCGCGGCGGTGGCGCTGCCGTCGCTTCGCCTGTCCGCGCTCCGGCTGGCGGTGGCGATGGCCGTCTCAAGCGGCGCCGAGCGACTTGAGGCCGCCGCCCTGGTCAGCGAGTCAGAGCCGGATCCGGGAGACCTGGCGGCGGTGCGCGATCTAGGCCCGGCCGCCCCAGTTTTCCACGCCGCACCCGACGGCTCGCTCCGCGCAACCCTCCTCCCCTGACCCCGCTCAACTTGAGGGGAGGCGAACGGGGCGGTCGGGTACTTCGCCGCGGAGCAGCCTGCCGATCAGGTCGTCGAGGGCGGGCGGGACGATGCGGTCCGTCGCCGACCGCAGCTCCTCGGCCGTCCACCAGCGGTGTCCGGTGATGAACGAGCGCTCGAACTCCTCCTGCTCGCCGGTGTCGATCTCGGCTCGGGAGACGCCCTTCCGTGAATAGCTGTGGCCGCGATGCACGACAATCAAAGGATGAGCCCGCCGCGAGTGACCGAGAAGCGCCAGTGACTGAGAAGAAGGCCCGGCGCGCCACGGCGCAGCGCGCCCCCGGCGGTGCCGCGCTTACCGGGTCGGCGGCGCCGGCCGAGCACCCGTTCCTTTCCGGCTTCGCCTGCCTGGTCGGCCGTCCGAACGTGGGCAAATCAACCCTAACAAACGCCCTTGTCGGCGCGAAGGTCGCGATCACGAGCGACCGGCCGCAGACCACCCGCCGGGTGATCCGCGGCATCGTGCACCGGCCGGACGCCCAGCTGGTCATCCTTGACACGCCCGGCCTGCACCGGCCGCGGACGCTCCTCGGCGAGCGGCTCGACAGCCTGGTCCGTTCCACGCTCACCGAGGTCGACGTGGTCGGGTTCTGCGTCCCCGCACCGGACCTGGTCGGTCCTGGCGACAAGTACCTGGCTCGCGAGCTGGCCGGCCTGAAGTCCACCCCGGTCGTCGCGATCGTCACCAAGACGGACGGGGCATCGCAGCAGCGGGTCGCCGAGCAGCTTCTCGCGGTCAGCGAGCTTGGTGACTGGGCTGACGTGGTGCCGGTCTCCGCCGTGGCCGGGTTCCAGCTCGACGAGCTCATGGATGTCCTGGTCAGCCACCTGCCAGCCGGGCCGCCGCTGTATCCGGACGGCGAGCTGACCGATGCGCCCGAGCATGTCATGGTCGCGGAGCTGATCCGTGAGGCCGCTCTCGAAGGGGTCCGTGACGAACTGCCGCACTCGATCGCCGTGGTCGTCGAGGAGATGGGGCCGCGGGAAGGCCAGCCAGACCTGATTGACGTGTACGCCGAGCTCTACGTGGAGCGGCAGAGCCAGAAGGCGATCGTCATCGGCGCGAAGGGCGCCCGCCTGAAGGACGTCGGCACCAAGGCGCGCCAGCAGATCGAGGCGCTGCTCGGCTCAAGGATCTACCTGGACCTGCACGTGCGGATCGCCAAGGACTGGCAGCGCAACCCCAAGTACCTGCGCCGCCTGGGCTTCTACGATTGATCAGGCAGTGCCGCTGATCTTGTCGACCGGCAGGTCGTAGACCAGCCAAGCCGGCTCGGCTACCTCATAGCCGAGCTGCTCGTTGACCGCGATCATGTGGTCGTTGGCGGCGGCGTTCCCGGTCTGGATCCGCTCAAGCTGCGGTTCCGCCTGGGCGAGCAGCTCGAGCATCGCGGTCTTGACGAGCAGCCCGAGCCGATGCCCGCGGTGCGGCCTTGTCACCGCGGTGAGCTCCTGGAATCCCCATTCCGGTGACTCGGGATCGACGATTACCCCGGTGAAGGCGGCCATCTCGCCGGTCGCGTCCTGGATCGCGGCGACGCCGTAGGCGCGCAGGAACCCGGCCCGTACGATGGCTCCGGTGCGCTCCCTGAGCCGCGCCCCATCCCAGACCCCGGGCTGGACGCCCGGTGCGTGCGGCGCGTCCTCGAAGGCGTTGATCACCTTCGCCAGCGGATCGAGGTACTTGTCCGGGGTATCGCCGGTCCAGCTCACCAGCGAGTACCCGGCCGCAGCCCCTACGGCCGCCTCTCGAAGTGACGTGAGCTGGGCCGCCTGGATCTTGGCCAGGTGCTGCACGCGCCTGACCTCCTCGATCCCGAGCACCCCGCCGACCGCCTTGGCGAACACCTCTCCTGCCGAGCCCGCGAGCGTGACCGCGCTCAGGATTTTCCGTCCGTTGGCCGCGGCCCGTCCCGCCTCGTGACGGAGCAGTTCCGAGCCGATGCCGCGCCGCCGCATCGCCGGGTGCACCGCCGGGCCGCTGTAGGCCCGGTCGAGATTCTCCAGGTCGGGCAAGGCCATCCGGAAGAAGCCCGCGACTCCACACTCGGCGTCTGCGGCGATCCAGACCTCGCCAGGTGACTTTTCGAAGCCTTCGCGCAGGAAGATGCCGAACGTTCCCGCGCCCATCGGCGGCTCGTCCGGCTCGTCGACCGCGTTCGCCGCGCGGTGGACCTCGTAACAGCCACGTGCGGTCGTCTCGTCATCGGGATCCCACGGTTCGATGCGCATCCTCCAAGCCAAACACGTCAAGTACCGGTGACGCCAACGGTTTTCGGTGCTTTCCCCGCTCGCCGCCGGGCCGGCAGGGGTCCCGCCAATCCGCCCGATATGTGTGATATATGCGGACTTCTTTCGATGATCGGCGAGGCGTTGTACCCTGGGCGGCTGGGGTACCTCGCATCGAAGGGACGGACATGCTCATCCTCCTGGGCCTGCGCGTCATCTACCGGACCCTCGGGCAGGGCGTGTTCTTCTGCCGCCGGTGCGGCGGCGATCGCGAGTACCGGCACCGCGCCGGCCGCCGGTACGCCACGGTGTTCTTCATCCCGCTGATCCCGCTGGCCAGAACGGGCGAGCACGTGCAGTGCCTCACCTGCAAGACCAGGTACGTCACCGAGGTGCTCGCGCTGCCCACCACGGTCCAGATGCAGCTCGCGCTCGCCGAAGGCGCGCGGGCGCTTGTCGTCGCCATGCTCCGGGCAGGGGACCCGGCCAACCCCCAGGCCCGCAGGCGCGCGATCGAGGCGGTGACGGTCACGGGGGAGCCCGGCTATGGCGACAGCGCCCTCGACGCCGACCTCGCGGAGGCCGCCGGGGCCGGACAGCCCAAGATCGCCGCGCTAGGTGACCAGCTGCAGGTCCAGGCACGGGAGTGGTACCTGGCGGAGGCCGTGCGCATCGCCATGGCCGATGGCCCGCTGACCAGCGCCGAGCGCGCCGCCGCAGGCCAACTCGCGGCCGGCCTCGGCATGACCCAGGCCCAGGCCATCGGCGTGGTCCTGCTGACCGAGCAAAACGCCGGCCAGAACTGACCGCTCAAGCACCCAAGGGCGGTGCCCCCCGCCTCTTCTACGGCCGCGGAGCGCCGCACCGCGGGCCGCCGCTCCCGCATGCGCGTCACGTGGCGGGGGCGCGAAGCCACGCGTCCGTTCGGGCTGATATGCTTCGCAATTGTTATGTCGTTCGCGCTGCTCCTCCTTAGCGGCCGCGGCGGGGGCCTGTAAGAGGCTGGCTCCCTCGTCGCGGGTTGCAGGCATGTCCGCTGGCCGCCTCAGGAAAACCGCGAATCGCAAGGAAGCAGCAACGATGCAGCAGAACCGAACGCAGCCCTCCGTAGCGCCCGTCCAGCAGCAGCCGAGCGGCATGCCGTGCCACAGGTACGCGCCGTTCAAGCCGGTGGACCTCCCGGACCGGACGTGGCCGACCAAGGCGATCACCAAGGCGCCGCGGTGGCTCTCCACCGACCTGCGAGACGGCAACCAGTCGCTGATCGACCCGATGTCGCCGACCCGTAAGCGGGCCATGTTCGACCTGCTCGTCACGATGGGCTACAAGGAGATCGAGGTCGGCTTCCCGAGCGCGAGCCAGACCGACTTCGACTTCGTGCGCGAGCTGATCGAGGCCGACAAGATCCCGGCCGATGTGCGGATCTCCGTGCTGACCCAGGCGCGCGAGGACCTGATCGAGCGCTCGATCCAGTCCCTGGCGGGTGCGCAGCGGGCCACCGTGCACCTGTACAACGCGACCGCCCCGGCGTTCCGCAAGGTGGTCTTCCGCATCGGCCGCGAGGAGTGCAAGGCGCTCGCCGTCGAGGGCACCCGCCATGTCATGAAATATGCGGAAAAGATCCTCGGGGACGCCACCGACTTCGGCTATGAGTACTCGCCAGAGATCTTCATGGACACCGAGCTGGACTTCGCCCTGGAGACCTGCGAGGCCGTCATGGACGTCTGGCAGCCGGCCCCGGATCGCGAGATCATCCTCAACCTGCCCTGCACCGTCGAGCGATCCACGCCGAACGTGTACGCCGACCAGATCGAGTGGATGAGCCGCCACCTGTCCAGGCGCGAGAGCGTCTGCGTTTCTGTGCACACGCACAACGACCGGGGCACCGCCGTCGCCGACGCCGAACTCGCCGTGCTGGCCGGCGCCGACCGCATCGAGGGCTGCCTGTTCGGCAACGGCGAGCGGACCGGCAACGTCTGCCTGGTCACCCTCGGCCTGAACCTGTTCAGCCAGGGCATCGACCCGATGATCAACTTCTCGAACATCGACGAGATCCGCCGCACGGCCGAATACGCGAACCAGCTCCCCGTGCACCCCCGCCACCCGTACGCGGGCGAACTCGTCTACACCGCGTTCTCCGGTTCTCACCAGGACGCGATCAAGAAGGGCTTCGAGGCACTCGAGGCGGAGGCGGACGAGGCCGGCGTCGCGTTCGCCGACTACCAGTGGAACGTTCCTTACCTGCCGATCGACCCGCACGACGTCGGCCGCTCCTACGAGGCCGTCATCCGGGTCAACTCGCAGTCGGGCAAGGGCGGCGTCGCCTACGTGATGAAGACCGGCCACGCCCTGGATCTGCCGCGCCGCCTGCAGATCGAGTTCTCCAAGGCCATCCAGGTGCGCACCGACGAATCGGGCGGCGAGGTCAGCCCGGCGCAGATCTGGGAGACCTTCAGCGTCGAGTACCTGGCGGCAGGCCAGGTGGCACTGCTCGACCACCAGTCATCGACGGTTGTCGACGGCAAGCACAAGCTCACGGCGGCGATCTCCGTCGATGGCGAGACGCGGGAGGTGGAGGGGACGGGCAACGGCCCGATCTCCGCGTTCTGCGCCGCACTGGCCTCGGTCGGCCTCGACGCCCGCGTCCTCGACTACGCCGAGCACGCGCTCACCGAGGGCACCGACGCCCAGGCCGCCGCCTACGTCGAGGTGGCGACCGCGGGCAGCGTCTTCTGGGGCGTCGGCATCGACACCAACACGGCGACGGCCTCGATGCGCGCGATCGTCTCCGCGGTCAACCGCTCCCGCCGCTAGCGGTCCCGAAGTCACAGGCTCGATCATCTCGAACGGGCCCGTCGCTCCGCCGCCACCCGAAACATGGCTCTAGCGGCGGAGCGAGCGACACCAAATTTTCGGGATCATGCACGGGAACGGCCGCCGGGCCGCCGGGCCGCCGATGTGGGGGACAATGGAGTGGTGCAGGGGTACCGGGATGACGGGGTCGTGCTGCGGACGCAGAAGCTGGGCGAGGCGGACCGCATCATTACCCTGCTCACCAGGCAGAACGGCCGTGTGCGCGCGGTCGCTAAGGGGGTGCGCCGCACCAAGTCGCGGTTCGGGGCGCGCCTTGAGCCCTTCACGCATGTCGACGTGCTCGTCCACCCCGGCCGGTCGCTCGACACGATCATGCAGGCCGAGGTCATCAGGGCCTACGGCGCGCCGTTTGCCGCCGACTACCCCAGGTACACCGCGGGCACCGCGATGCTCGAGACCGCCGAGCGATTCACGCCGGTGGAGAAGGAACCCGCCATCCGCCAGTTCCTGCTGCTCATCGGCGGCCTCCGCGCGCTCGGCGAGGCCGCGGAACCCGACGAGTTCAACGACCTCGACGAGTTCAACGACCTCGATGAATCCGGCGACCACGAATCAGACGAGCCCGGCAACCGCCGCGAACCCGGCAACCGCCACGAACCCGGCAACCGCGCTGTCCCCGCGGGGCTCCGCGCCGAGCCCGAGCCCGCCCCCCGGTTCAGGGAGCCTCGCCTGGTTCTCGACGCGTACCTGCTCCGCTCGCTCTCCCTTGAGGGCTACGCACCCGCCCTCAAGGAATGCGCGCGGTGCGGCTCCGCCGACGCGCCGCTCGTCGCGTTCGCGTTCGCGGCTGGCGGCATGGTGTGCGCGAACTGCCGGTCCCCGGGGGCCGCGTCACCGGCCCCGCAGACCATCGCCCTGATGCTCGCACTGCTGCGCGGCGACTGGGAAGCCGCGACGGCGAGCGAGCGCAGGCACCGGGTAGAGTGCAGTGGCCTGGTAGCCGCATACTTGCAGTGGCACCTAGAGCACTCGATCCGGTCGCTGCGATATGTGGAGCGTGCTTGAGCAAGTCCCCCCAAAAATTGCGCCCGGTGCAGCCGCCTTTCCCGCACCCGAGCGGCGTCCGGCCGCCGAAGCTCCCCGCCGGACTGGTGCCGAAGCACGTAGCGATCGTGATGGACGGCGACGGCCGGTGGGCCAAGGAGCGCGGGCTGCCCCGCACCGAGGGCCACAAGATGGGCGAGGCGGCGCTGCTCGATGTGCTCGCCGGCGCCATCGAGCTTGGCGTCGAGTACATCTCCGCGTACGCGTTCTCCACGGAGAACTGGCGCCGCCACCCGGACGAGGTCCGGTTCCTCATGGGGTTCAACAGGGACGTGATTCACCGCCGCCGGGAGGAGCTCGCCGCGATGGGCGTGCGCATCCGGTGGGCGGGCCGCCGTCCCCGGCTATGGCGCAGCGTCATCAGGGAACTCGAGGACGCGGAGCAGCTGAGCGCCGAGAACACCGTGCTCACGCTCCAGTTCTGCTGCAATTACGGTGGCCGGGCGGAGATTGCCGACGCCGCCGCCGCGATCGCGCGCGACGTGGTCGCGGGGAAGATTCGCCCGGACAAGATAACTGAAGAGCTTTTCGCCCGTTACCTCGACGAGCCGGATATTCCGGAAGTGGACCTATGGGTGCGCTCGTCCGGTGAGCAGCGCCTCTCGAACTTTCTGATCTGGCAGTCCGCCTATGCGGAGCTAGTATTCCTTGACACGCTTTGGCCTGATTTTGACCGCAGGCATCTCTGGCACGCGTGCGAGATTTACGCCTCGCGCGACCGCAGGTTCGGCGGCGCGATACCCAACTCCGCGATCAGCAATGTGACCAGCAATGTGACCAGCGACGTAACCAGTGAGTAACCGTGCGCATCCCGGGGAATGATGCACTCCGGGATGTGCTGGGATAGTCAGCTAATCCAGGCTGTTACGTTACCCAGCCCCCACAAAACGCAGCGCTGCGAAAAAACAGAATCAGACGACGCGAACACGGGGGTGCAGATGCGTCGCGCGATCGCTGCCGCAGTCGTGAGCGGGCTGGCATTCGGGGGAATATCGGCCACACCGGCCTTTGCCGTCGAACGCGGTGCCGAGAAGGTAATCGGTACCGCGAAGGAACAGTCAGCCGCGCACGCCACGGCAAAAACAGTAAAAGCAAAGACAGCAACAACCGCAAAGACAGCCAAGCCGAACACAAGGAAGTCGAACGCCGCCGCGTCGCGGTGGGTCATCTACCACGGGCTCGAGGCGGAGGTTCCGGCGATCTGGCCGGTGTACCGGCTCGACCAGCATCCATCGACCTGCGTCCGCTACGACATCAACGCCGTCTACCTGGGCCTGCCTGGCGCGAACATGCAGTGCCCGGCCGGCCTTATCGGCCACACCGCGACGTTCAGCATCATCCCGAGCGCCACCGCCGCGGCCGGTTCGGGGTCCGAGATCACCGCCCAGCGGGTCCAGCCCGACGGCCAGGGCGGCACCATGGTGGGATCCCTGCCGGCGGTGCACCACGCCGCGATCACTCAGGACGCGAGCCAGCATGAGCTGCGCGTCGTGCTGGGCGCCGCGCTCCTCGGCGCCACCATTCTCGGCACCTACGGCGAGGACCCCGCGGTGATCCAGCAGGTGTTCGCCACCCTGCGCGTTGCGCCCAAGGGCGCGGCGGAGAGCGCGCAGACCGGGTCGCCGCAGGCGCTGCTCGTGCCGTCCCGCACGCGGCAGCCGGCGCTCTCGCAGAGTGCCACGGCCGAGATCCTGGCCGCGCGCGCGGCGGCGACCGGCCTCCAGCCGGCCTCCGCGCGCACGAGGCGCTTCGGGTGGGCGGCAGCGCGATCGCTGTCCGCCGCCGCTACGTCCACGGCCTGGCGGGGCATCCCGGTGAACTGGCCGGTCCAGATCGTGAAGTGGCCGCCGATCGGAAAGCCGCCGCCGTTCCACCCGGTGAACGGCTTCGATTCCTGCACGCCGTCACTCGACACGATTCGCGCCTGGCGCCACGCGTTCGGAGCGGTCGGCATCTACATCGGCGGGCTCAACATGGGCTGCTCCTTCGGCACCCTTTCCGCCGGCTGGGTGCGGTCCGTCGCCGGCCTTGGCTGGGGCATGCTGCCGACGTATGTCGGGCTCCAGGCACCCTGCACGAACGCGGGGGGGACCTCGGTCATCAACCAGGGCCAGGCTGCGGCGGAAGGCCGCCAGTCCGGACAGGAAGCGGTCGCCGACGCCAGGACCTTCGGCTTCGGCCCCGGGTCGCCGGTCTACTACGATATGGAGGGCTACAACGCGACCGATGCGGGCTGCGTATCCACGGTGCTGACGTACCTCAGCGCCTGGGATCGCCAGGTAAACGCGGAGGGCTACCTGTCGGCGGTGTACTCGAGCCAGGACTCCGGTATCGCGGACCTGCAGGCGGCGACCCTCGCGAAGACGCCCGGGTTCGTCAAGCCCGACGGGGTCTGGATCGCGCTCTGGGATAACGTCCCCTCGCTCGGCGACGGCAACCTGGCGTGGCGGCTCTCGGACCGGGTCAAGCAGTACGCGGGGAACGTCTGGGTGTCCGGCGGCGGGTACACGCTGCAAGTCGATCAAGATATAGTCGGCGGCCCGCTGGCGCGCTGATCACGGGGTTCGCGCGAGCCGGGTGAAACCGGTTCGCGCGAACCGCCGCGTGCTCATAAGCTCATGTGACATGGCCCTTCGCAGCGACCGCCTTGACGCCGTTGTCAACCTCAGCAAGCGACGTGGATTCGTCTACCCGTCCAGCGAGATCTACGGCGGTTTGCGCGCGGCGTGGGATTACGGCCCCCTCGGCGTGGAGCTGAAGAACAACGTCAAGCACCAGTGGTGGCGCTACATGGTGCAGGAGCGCGACGACATCGTCGGCCTCGACTCAAGCGTGATCCTCGCCCGCGAGGTGTGGGAGGCCAGCGGTCACGTCGCCACCTTCACCGATCCGCTGACCGAGTGCCAGTCCTGCCACAAGCGGTTCCGTGCCGACCACCTCATCGAGGCCTACGAGGTCAAGCACGGGCATGTCCCGCCCGGCGGCCTCGACGATATCGCCTGCCCGAACTGCGGAAACAAGGGCACGTTCACGGAACCGAAGAATTTCAACGGCATGCTCCGCACCCACCTCGGCCCGGTCGAGGACGAGTCGGGCCTCGCCTACCTGCGGCCGGAGACGGCGCAAGGCATCTTCGTGAACTACAAGAACGTCCTGACCACCTCGAGGAGGAAGGTCCCGTTCGGCATCGGCCAGGTCGGCAAGTCGTTCCGCAACGAGATCACGCCGGGCAACTTCATCTTCCGCACCCGCGAGTTCGAGCAGATGGAGATGGAGTTCTTCGTCAAGCCGGGCACCGACGAGAAGTGGCATCAGTACTGGATCGACCAGCGCTTCGCCTGGTGGACCGGCCTTGGCGTGAACCCGGAGAACCTGCGGCTGTACGAGCATCCCAAGGAGAAGCGGAGCCACTACTCCACGCGGACCGTCGATATCGAGTACCGGTTCGACTTCACCGGCTCGGAGTGGGGCGAGCTCGAGGGCATCGCCAACAGGACCAACTACGACCTGACCCAGCACCAGCAGCATTCGGGCCAGGATCTCAGCTACCTGGAGCAGGAGTCGGGCGAGCGGTACATCCCCTACGTCATCGAGCCGGCGGCAGGCGCGGACCGTGGCACGCTGGTCTTCCTGCTCGAGGCCTATACCGAGGACGAGGCACCCAACGCCAAGGGCATTCCGGAGAAGCGGACCGTGCTCCGCCTTGACCCACGGCTCGCCCCGATCAAGGTCGCGGTGCTGCCGCTGTCCCGCAACGCCGACCTGTCCCCGAAGGCGAAGGACATCGCGGCGATGCTGCGCAAGCGATGGAACACCGACTTCGACGACGCCCAGGCGATCGGCCGCCGCTACCGCCGCCAGGACGAGATCGGCACCCCGTTCTGCGTGACGGTCGACTTCGACACCCCGCAAGACCAGGCCGTCACCGTGCGGGACCGCGACACGATGGCGCAGGAGCGCGTCGGCATCGACGCCCTCGCCGGGTACCTCGCCGACCGCCTGCCGCTCTGGTAGCCACCGCAAGCAGAAAATCAAACTCAGGATTATCCCGAACGGTCCCGTGCTCCGAACCTCAGCTTCGGGGCCGGGCCTTTTCGACGGCGGAAACGCTTGAGCCTCGCACGACAAGATCGCATGCGTGCCGCCGGACGCCGCCCCGCGGCGGTGCGCCGTCGATGATCGTGAACAGCTCCCTGGCCGCCGCCGCGCCGAGGGCCTCCAGGTTCATGTCAACCGTGGTCAGCTGGGGCTCGGTCTCCAGGGCGAAGACGGGCCAGTTGTCGTATCCTGTGACGGCGATGTCGTCGGGTACCCGCCGGCCGAGCTCATCAAGGGCGATCAGGACGCCGGAAGCGATCTGGTCGGAGCCGCACAGCACGGCGTCGATATCAGGGCACCGCTCGATCAGGGCGGTCGCGGCGGCGCGGGCCCAGCGCTGCGACCACGTGCCGTACGCCACGGGGGCGGCCAGCCGCAGGTGATGGCTGCGCAGCCGGGATGAGACGCCGGCGGCCCTGAGGGTGACGGCCGTGGTGCGGCGCGGGCCGGTGAGGTGGGCGATGCGGCGGCGGCCGGTGGCGACGAGGTGGTCCACCACGAGGCCGATCCCGTTCCTGTCGTCCGGCATGTGCACGACGTCGCTCTCGTCGTCGGTTTCGCCGTACACGTAGACGACGGGGACGTCCACGTGCCGGGTGACTGAGGCGGTGACCGTGTTGTTGTCGCCCACGATGAGCACGCCGTCCACCTTGCGCGCCGTCAGCATCCGCGCCAGTTCCAGGCTGCGTGCCTGGTCGCCCCTGGCATCGCAGGTGATCATGGAGAGGTCGATCTCGCCGAGCGCGGCCTCTGCCCCGAGCATGACGGGCACGCCGAAGCGATGGGACATGCTGTCGGCGATGATGAACCCGACGGTGCTGCTGCGCCCGGTGGTCAGCCCGCGCGCGATCGGGCTCGGCGTGAACGAGAGTTCGGCGGCGGCGGCGATGACCCGGGCCCGTGTCGCGTCCGATACCCGGTTCTTGCCGTTGATCGCCTTGGAGGCGGTCGTCAGCGAGACGCCGGCCCGCTCGGCCACTTCCAGCAGGGTGGCCGGGCGTCGCTTCGTCATCTCGTGAGTCTCTCACGGCGGCTCAGCGTCCAGGCAGGTGCCGGTGGCGATCTCCGGGTACCCGACTGACCTGCGGCGACCTGGGTCACGCCGAGGGCGTGCCGGTAACGATTAGGTAAACGATGGGCCAGGGGTTGACGCGGCTTCCGGCCGGGTTCATTCTCGGCTTACCGAATGAGGAAGCGCTTCCCCACTCGGCCGCCGACTGAGCGGGGAAGCGCTTCCCCAGCAACCGAAATGCCCTGAGTGAGGAGTGGCGATGAAGCCTCTTCGCGTGATCGCGGCCACGGCCGCTACGGCCCTGGCCGCCGCCTGGATCCTGGTGCCCGCGGCGTCGCCCGCCGCTGCCGCGGGCGACAGGCTGGTGGTCAACATCGGTTCCGTGCTCCGCCCGGTGACCCACGTCGCCGCCGGCGGGCTCTACGCGCTGGCGAGCGCCACCGTGCCCACCGCCGCCGAACTTCCATCGCTGCACCTGAACCAGCTGGTCCAGCCCGCGCCTGGTGTTCAGCAGCTCGGCAACGGCGCGACCGTGCCCACCGGGGACGCGCTCAAGGTCGCACCGCTCGCCACCGGTGCCGGGGCACAGGAGTACGTGCGGATGCCGGACATCTATCCGAACTTCCCGTACGTCTGGGTCAGCTGGAGCGACTGGCTCTCCAAGGTGACCACCATGGTGGACGCGCGGCTCGCCGCCACCGCGACGACCAACATCGACGGCTGGGAACTGTGGAACGAGCCCGACTGGACCTGGAACACCGCCGCCGCGGGCTCCTTCGACGCCGGGTGGGTCAGGACATTCCAGTCGGTGCGGGCGCTTGACTCGGTGACCCCCATCGTCGGCCCGAGCATCTCCGTGTACAACCACGCCTGGATGGCGAACTGGCTGGCCTACGCCAAGGCCAATAACGCGCTGCCCAGCGTGATCACCTGGCACCAGCTGACGACCGGCTCGCATGCGAACGTCGCCGCGAACGTCGCCGACTTCAAGGCCCTCGAGGCCTCGCTCGGCATTTCCCCCCTCCCCATCGCGATCGACGAGTACGCCGCGACGAGCGAGGTCGACGTCCCGAGCGGTGCCCTGCACTACATCGCCGCGTTCGAACGCAGCGGCATTCTCAACGCGTCGCGCGCCTACTGGTACGAGTCGGGCACGGTCAACGGCCTGCTGTACAACAACAAGCCGACCGGCACCTACTGGCTGTACAAGTGGTACGGCGACATGGCGGGGAACATGGTCGCGGTGACCCAGGCGGGCAGCCAGGACGGCATCGCGTCCTACGACGCCACCCGCAAGATCGTGAACGTGGTGGTCGGCGGCGACAGCGGCACCAACAGCGTCCAGGTCACCGGCCTGGCGCCGCTCGGGTCGAGCGTGAAGGTGGTGCTGTCTTACACGCCTGACTCCGGCCGCCTGGCCAACGTCAGCGCGCCGACCACGCTGTCGACGACGACCTACGCGGTGTCCAACGGAAGCGTGACGGTCCCCATCACCAGCCAGAATTCAAGCGGCGCCTATCAGCTCCTGATCACCCCGGCGGCGGGGCCCGTGACGAGCTACCAGCAGACCTACGAGGCCGAGAACGCGACCGTCGTCAACGCGTCGATCGAGGCGTCTTCGGCGGCGTCCGACGGCTATTACGTGGGCAACATCAACGGCACCGGCGACGAGCGGACCGACAGCTTCGTCGACTTCCTCGTCAGCGTGCCCACCGCGGGCAGCTACACGCTGACGATCCGCTACGCCAACGGCGGCACGGCCACCTCCACCCAGGGCCTCTCCTATGACAGCGGCGGCTGGTCCACGGTCTCCTACCCGCCCACCAGCAGCTGGACGACGTTCGCCACCGCGGCCGCGGGCACGGTGGCACTCAACGCGGGCAGCAACGTCATCCGGCTGGCCAAGGGCTCGCCGTTCTTCGCGGGCGGCACGGGCTACGCGGAGCTTGACTCCATCGCCGTCACACCGAGCTGAGCAGCACCGATCCGTTACGAGCGCGGGCAAGCGGGGCCCGGTGCGGGCCCCGCGGCTGTCGCCCGCCTGACCTGGTTGGGAGTCGGTACACGTATGTCGAACCTGGACCACGCGACGGCGTTTCGAGCGTCGGTGGAGCCAACGCCGCGGGCGGCGGTGGCCCATCGCCCGCTGCGCGGGCCTGGCGTCCGGCTAAGCGGCGGATTGCTGCGGGAGTGGCAGGTACGCAACCGCGACGCAAGCCTGCCGCTGGCGCTCCGGCAGCTGAAGGCGATGGGCAACGTGGACAACCTGCGGCTCGCGATCAGCGGTGCGGGCGGGGAATACGCGGGTCCCGAGTTCATGGACTCAGACCTCTACAAGACCCTGGAAGCCATCGGCTGGGAGAAGGCCGTCACCGCCGATGGCGACCTCAAGGAATTCTGCGACGAGGTCATCTCGCTGCTCGAAAAGACCCAGCTGGCGGACGGCTACCTGAACTCCTATGTGCAGGTGACGGGGGAGCGGCGCTACTCACGGCTGGCGTCCAGCCACGAGCTCTACTGCGCGGGCCATCTCATCCAGGCGGGGATCGCGCACGCGCGGGCTACGGGGTCGACCCGGCTGCTCGAGATAGCCAGGCGGTTCGCCGATCACCTGGTCGGCGTGTTCGCGGGCGAGCGCGCAGGACTCGACGGTCACCCCCTCATCGAGACCGCCCTCGTCGAGCTGTACCGCGAGACGGGCGGCGCGCAGTACCTCCGGCTGGCCAGCCAGTTCGTCGAACAGCGCGGGTACGGTCTCGCGGGCGACTCGGGTTTCGGCTCGCGCTATCTGCAGGATCACCTGCCCGTCAGGCAGCTGGCCAGCGTCACCGGCCATGCCGTGCGGGCCCTCTACCTGGAGGCCGGCATCGTCGACGTCGCGGTCGAGACCGGCGACGCGGCGCTCCTCGCCTCGTCCGTCGCGCGCTGGGCGGACATGGTCGCGACCAAGACCGCCGTCACCGGCGGCAACGGGTCGCGGCACTTCGGCGAGTCGTTCGGCGATGCCCATGAGCTGCCGCCCGATCGCGCCTACAACGAGACGTGCGCGGCGATAGCGAGCTTCCAGTGGTCCTGGCGGCTGCTGCTCGCGACCGGCGAGAGCAAGTACGCCGACCTCATGGAGCGGGTGCTCTACAACGGCTTCGCGGGTGCCATCTCGGCCGATGGCCTGCGGTTCTTCTACGTCAACCCGCTGCAACGGCGGCCCGACCACTTCGAGGGCGACGATCCAGGCCGCCGCCGCGAGTGGTTCAGCTGTGCCTGCTGCCCGCCCAACATCATGCGCCTGGCGGCCTCGCTCGAGCAGTACATCGCCACGGCCGCCGGCGATGTACTGCACGTGCATCAGTTCACCGGGGCGCACATCGACGCCGACCTGCCCGCGGGCAGGTTCGGCGTGGACATGACGACGGCGTACCCGTGGCGCGGCGAGGTCGAGCTCCGGGTGCGGCAGGCGCCCGCCGCCCGCTGCGGTCTCGCGATACGGATCCCGGGCTGGGGCAACGGGGCCTGGGTCACCGTCAACGGCCAGCCGGCCGGAACGGCACCCGGCACCAGCGGCTACCTGACGGTGTCGCGGCGCTGGCGGCCTGGCGACGTCCTGTCCATCGCCATGGACGTCGCGCCGCGGCTGACCTTCCCCGACCGTCGGATCGACGCGCTGCGCGGCACGGCCGCGATCGAGCGCGGCCCGCTCGTCTACTGCTTTGAACAGGCGGATCAGCCCGACGGCGTGCACGTCGATGACCTGGCGCTCGACGTGAGCGGGCAGGCCAGGCTGGCCGGCCCCGGCCCCGACGGCGCGGCGCTCGCCGAGCAGAGCGCGCCGCTGCCGGGCATTGACCACACGGTCGTGGTGGAGGCGGCCGCCGTGCGCTTCCCGGTGCCCGCCGACCGAGGCGCGCCCTACGACACCGGGCCGGCAGGCACATCAGCGGGGGAGCGCGTGCGGGCGCGCGCCATCCCCTATTTCCAGTGGGACAACCGTGACGGCAGGGCCATGCGCGTGTGGCTGCCCTTGCATACGACCGGAGGTAACAGATGAGAAAGGGTCTCGCCGCAGTGGTTGTGGCGAATACGGCGGTGGCGGTCATCCTGGCCGCATCGGGACTGCTGGCCGGCGCCTCAGCCTCGGCAAGCGCGCTCGCGCCGGCCGCCTCGGCAAGCGCGGCCAGCGCACCCGCCAACGACCTCGACGTGGACCTGGGCGCCCCCACAGGGGCGTTCGACGGCGGCGCGTCGGGGAGCCTGTACGGTATCTATGACAAGGGCGTGCCGAGCGACAACCTGATCCAGGGCATGGGCCTGGTCACCACGGACACCAAGGCGCAGGACGGGCAGCAGCACCCGGGCTCGGACGCGCTCGAGATCGCCAGGCCCTTCGCCGCGAGCGGCGGGCGCGATGTCTACATCTACCTGACCGACGTGTACCGCGACTTCCCGTACGAGCGGACGAGCTACGCGCAGTACCAGGGCTACCTGAAGACCGAGGTGCGGCAGGTCCTCACGTCGCCGTACAAGAACCGCATCGTCCTGGTGCCCTACAACGAACCGGACGGCAACTGGTTCGGCGGCCTGACCGCCAACCCCGCGGTGCTCGCGGCGTTCGAGGCGGAGTGGCTTCAGACCTACGACCTCATCAAGGGCCTGTGGCCGCAGGCGCGCATCGCCGGCCCCAACTTCAGCAACTTCTTCCCGGCCGCACTCGGCTCGTTCCTGCAGTTCTGCCTGGCGAACAACTGCCTGCCGAACGTGATGACCTGGCACGAACTCCAGGTCGCCTCGACCGTTCGCACCGACGTGGCCGCGTACCGGACGCTGGAAACCGCGGTCGGCATGACGCGCCACCTGCCGGTCAACCTCGACGAGTACGGCGCCAGGTACCAGTTGACCAGCCCCGGCCAGATGGTGGCCTGGCTCTCGGCGCTCGAGGCGGAAAAGGTCGACGGCGACCTCGCGTACTGGAACATCAACGGGTCGCTCGGCGACTCGACGGCGCAGCAGAACATCCCGAACGCCCAGTGGTGGCTCTACAACTGGTACTCCTCGATGACCGGTACCGCCGTGGCGGTCACCCCGCCCCAGGGCAACACCGACGACACGCTGCAAGGCGTTGCCACGCTCGACAAGGCGAAAAGGCAGGCACGGATCATCCTCGGCGGCGGCGCGGCCGGGCCGGCGGGGGTCACCGTCAAGAACATCCCGCCCGCCATCTTCGGCTCCACCGTGCACGCCACCGTCCTGCAGGACCGGTGGAGCGGGATGACCGGCGCTGCGGCGCAGCCGGCGAGGACCTTCGACGGGGACGTGCGCGTCGGCGCCGGGGGCTCGATCACCCTCCCGGTGACAAGCGGCGACGAGGGCGACGGCGCAGGCGGCAACGCCGCCTCGTGTACCGCCACCGGACCACGGGTGCCCGGCAAGATCGGCAACGCGCTGTCCCTGTGCGGCAACGACGAATACGTGAACCTGCCGTCAGGCATCGCGAGTGGCCTGTCCGACTTCACGATCTCGGCATGGGTCAACCCCTCGGCGGACACCGCCTGGTCACGGGTGTTCGACTTCGGCACCGGCACCGGCGACTACATGTTCCTGACGCTGAACGCGGGCGGCGGCCCGATCCGGTTCGCGATCACCACCACGGGCCCCGGCGGTGAGCAGCAGATCAACGGCACCGGCGAACTGCCGCTCAACACCTGGTCGCACGTGGCGGTGACGCTGTCGGGTACCACGGGAACGCTGTACGTCAACGGGGCGGTGGCCGGCACCAACACCGACATGACGCTGACCCCGGCGGACCTCGGCGCCACCACCCAGGACTGGATCGGCCGATCACAGTACCCGGGCGACCCCTACCTGGCGGCCAAGGTCGACGACTTCCAGATCTACGGCAGCGCGCTGACCGCCGCGCAGATCGCCGCCCTCGCTGGCGGACAGCCTGGCGCGGGCGACGTCGCGTCGTACAAGTTCGACGAGGCGTCCGGCGCCACCGCGATCGACTCCTCGGGCAACGGGCGCGACGCGACGATCATCTCGACGCCGGCCTACCCGCCCACCATGGACGCCTACGAGGTCATACTCGCGCCGGGCGGCACCGGCTCGGCGACCCAGGCGGACGGCACCTGGCTGCACAGCTACCTGGCGTCGCAGGCCACGCTGACCGGCACGGGCTGGAGCATCAACACCGAGGGGACGCCGAGCAACCTCGGCGGGTTCGCCACCGCGGGCGAGCAGGACGTGGGCGGCCTGCGCACCGGGTCGAGCACCGTCATCACGTTCAACGTGAACGTGCCGCAGACGGGTGATTACCACCTGTCCGTATTCGACGGGAGCAACTCGGCGGCGGCGGACGTGTCCGGGCCGACCAACGTCTTCGTCGGCGTCGACGGCGCGAGCCCGCAGGAGGTGTGGCTGCCGGTCGGCTACAACTGGGTGATCTGGAACCACGCCGACACCACGGTGCACCTCACCGCCGGCGAGCACCAGGTCAGCCTGTCGACCGGCGGCGCCAACGGCGCCGCGACGAACGGCGACGCGATCATCAACAAGATCGATCTTCAGCTCGACGACCCCGCCGTCCAGGGCTCGACGACCTACGAGGCCGAGCAGGCGACGCTGAACGGCGGCGCCACAACCGATTACCGCCCGCAAGGCCAGTCAGGCGCCGGCGCGGCCGATATCGGCCGAGGCCAGCGCGTGACGTTCTTGGCCTACTCCGCGTCCGATGGCTACTCCGATCTCGCCTTCCGCGCCAAGGGCGACGGGAAGGCGGACGTCACGGTGAACGCGCTGCCGGTCGACGCGCACCTCGGCGGTGCGGGCGGGGCGCGGGGCTGGTCGACAGGGTCCGGCCGCGTGTACCTCAGCGCGGGCATCAACAAGGTCGTGGTCACCGGCGATGAGGGCCAGCTGACGCTCGACAAGCTGACCGTCACGCCGGTCAGCGCCGCCAGCCAGGCGGTGCGCCGGTCCATCACCACCTACCAGGCGGAGGGCGGCGCGCTGACGGGCACCGCCCGCGTCGACGACGGCTACAGCCAGGCAAACGGCGGGGTCGTCACCGGCATCGGCGGCGGGCCGGCGAACGCGCTGACCCTCACCGTGCACGCGCCCGCGGCCGGCAGCTACGGGATGACCGTCCGCTTCGCCAACAACCAGCAAGTGGTGGCCACGCATTACAACCCGGACCTGATGACCGCCCCCGCCGATATCAGCGTCAACGGCGGACCCACCTTCCATGTCAATTTCGCCAGCACGTTCAGCTGGAATCAGTTCTGGAATCTCACCATTCCGGTCACGCTTCGGCGGGGCACGAACACGATCACGTTTATCGCCAACCAGCAGTACAACTACGACGGCACCACCATCGGCGTCATCTATTCAGGCAGCAGCGGGGTTGGTCAGCAACTCCGGTCAAGCACCGCGCCGAACATCGACCAGATCGCTCTGGCGCCATTCCAGATTTAAGCCCAAGAATTTAAGCCCAAGAGAGGCGAAGATTATGAAATCCAGATCAAGAGCCCTGCGCCGCGCGGGCGCGATCGCCACCGTGAGCGCCGCGGTGATCGCCGTCGCCGGCGGCCTGGCCGCCTGCTCGTCGGGCGGCAGCACGAGCAGCGGCGGCGGTGGCGGCGCCAGCGCCACCGCCGGCGGTGGCACGTACACGGTCTGGGACCCGTACCCGCAGTACGACAGCGGCTCGGCCTGGGTCAAGCTGCTCGACACGTGCGGTACGAGCGCCGGGGTGACGATCGCCCGCACCGCCTCGGACACGACCGCGCTGACCAGCAAGGTGCTGCTTGCCGCGCAGCAGGGCAACCCGCCCGACGTGCTGATCGTCGACAACCCGGTGGTGTCGACGCTCGCCCAGGCTGGCGTTCTCGCCACGACCGCCCAGACGAAGATCAACACCTCCGCCATCCAGTCCAACCTGCTCGCCGCGGGAGTGCTCGGCGGCAGCACGTACGGCATCCCGATCGGCGCGAACACCCTGGCCCTGTACTACAACAAGACCATCGTGGCGAAGGACGGCATCAACGTCGCCTCGATCACGGACTGGACGTCGCTGACCGCCGCCCTCGCCAAGGCCAAGGCCGCGGGGGACAAGGGCATCACGTTCTCCGCGATCGGCACCGAGGAGGGCAGCTTCCAGTTCCTGCCCTGGTTCTGGGGCGCCGGTGCGCAGCTCACCGCGCTGAGCTCGCCGCAGGCGGTGGCGGCGCTGACGCTGTGGACCGACTGGCTGAAGAAGGGGTACGCACCGAACTCGGTCATCAACGACACGCAGACCACGAGCTGGCAGGAGTTCGCGACAGGCAAGTACGCCTTCGGCGAGAACGGCACCTGGCAGCTCTCCAACGCGGCGAGCGCCGGATTCCCCTATGGCATCATCGCGATTCCCAGCCAGACACGCGGCAGCGCGCCCGCGCCGCTCGGCGGGGAGTTCGTCACGGTACCCGTGCAGAAGGACACCGCACGCTACGCGACGACCGAGAAGATCGTGACCTGCCTGAGCAGCGCCGCCAACTCCTACAACACCGACTCGGCGCTGACCTACATCGCGGCGACCTCTGCCGTGCAGCAGGTGCAGCTCACGAAGGACCCGGCCCTGAAGGTCTGGGTGAACGCCGTCCAGGCCGCCAAGGGCCGCACCGCCGACAACCTGGGTACCAAGTACCCGAAGATCTCTGAGCAGATGTGGACGGCGGTCCAGTCCTCGCTGAGCGGATCGAAGACGCCGCAGGCGGCCCTGGCGGCCGCGCAGTCCGCGGTGGCAAGCGGCGCACCGTAGGCATCATTCAACCGACAGAGGATGGCGAACACCCGATGAGCCAGACCGGGATTCGCCGTACCACACCAGGCGCGGGCGGCAAAGCGGAAGCTGCGCCGCCCGCGCCGGCGCGGCGCGGCGCACAACAGCTCCACTCAAGACAATGGGCGGCGTGGGCATTCCTGGCCCCGGTGACCGCGTACCTGCTGGCGTTCTACGCCTATCCGCTCTATCGCAACCTCGACCTGAGCCTGAAAAACTACACGGTCGAGTCGTTCGTCCAGGGCAACGCGGCGTTCACCGGGTGGGCGAACTACGCGGCGGTCATCCATGACCCGACGTTCCTGCCCGCGCTGGTGCACACCGTGGTCTTCACCGTCGTATCACTGATTTTCCAGTTCTCCATCGGCCTGGCACTGGCCGTTTTCTTCATCCGTAATTTCCGGCTCTCCGGCCTCTTGCGGGCGCTTTTCCTCGTGCCGTGGCTGCTGCCGCTTATCGTGTCCGCCTCCACCTGGTCGTGGATGCTCAACAGCGATGCCGGCATCGTCAACTTCGCCTTGCACTACATTGGCATCGGCCCCGTCGACTGGCTGACCTCGCCGCGGTGGGCGCTCACCTCGGTCATCATCGCCAACATCTGGATCGGCATACCGTTCAACCTCGTCGTGCTCTACAGCGGGCTGCAGGCCATTCCCGACGACATCAACGAGGCCGCCGCGATTGATGGCGCGAACCGCTGGCGGGCATTCTGGCGGATCACGTTCCCGTTGCTGCGGCCCGTTTCCGCGATCACCCTGCTGCTTGGCCTCATCTACACCCTGAAGGTGTTCGACATCATCTGGATCATGACGGAGGGCGGCCCCGCGGGTGCTTCCACGACGTTCGCGACCTGGTCCTACCAGCTCGGTTTCGCGAACATGCTGCCCGCGTTCGGGCCGAGCGCCGCGGTCGGCAACCTGCTCATCGTGATGGCGCTCATCGCCGGCCTGATCTACATCCGCGTGCAGAGGAGGTACCAGCCGCGATGACCAGCAGGCGGAATTGGTGGCGGACCGCGATCGGCGTCGCGCTAACCGCGATCATGCTGTTCCCGGTGTACTGGATGATCAATGTCTCGTTCACCAGGGAACAGGACATGCGCAAGTCGCCGCCGAACATCTTCCCGTTCGACGGCACCCTCGCGGGCTACTCCGCGGTCCTCCACCAGCAACTGCCCTACCTCGGCACCAGCCTGGTCGTCGCGCTCGGCACCGTGGCGCTGACCGTCCTCATTGCGGCCCCGGCCGGCTACTCCCTGGCCAAGCTGCGCCCCCGCGGCGCGGGGGCGCTCGGCTTCGCCCTGGTGATCGCGCAGATGATCCCGGCCATCATCATGGCGATGGGCTTCTACGCTATCTTCCTGAACCTCGGCATGCTCGGCAGCGTGGACGGCCTGATCCTCGCCGACTCCACGATCGCCGTCCCGTTCGGCGTCCTGATCTTCACGGCCTTCATGACCGGCATCCCTGAAGAACTCCTCCAGGCCGCGCACATCGACGGCGCGGGAACGATGCGCACCTTCTGGTCGATCATCATCCCGGTCAGCCGTAACTCGATCCTCACCGTTTCCCTCTTCGCCTTCCTCTGGTCCTGGTCGGATTTCATCTTCGCCAACACCCTGGACGGCGGCGGCGCCCACCAGCCGATCACCCTCGGCATCTACCACTACATCGGCAACAACAACCAGCAATGGAACGCCATCATGGCCACCGCGGTGGTGGCATCCATCCCGGCCGCCATCCTCCTGGTAATAGCCCAGCGCCACGTAGCAGCAGGCGTAACCGCCGGCGCCGTCAAGGACTAACGCACCCCCGCACCTAGCAGCTTAAGTTGACCCCGGTTGGCCACACAATTGGCATATCTCCACATTCCGGGCGTGATTTGTGGGCGCAGCAAAGATCTTGGTAGAAAAGCGTGCGCATAGAACGCTTTTCTACCACCAGGAAAAAAGTTACCAAGATCTTTGGGCGAGCCGAGCTATCAGGCTTCATCGGGTGTCACATGAGCTCCCAGTGGCATCATGGACATTCTTAGTTAGGCGGCATTGGGATATTACCGGCTCAGCCTTCGGCGCTATCGATTTCCGGGCAGCGGAGCGGCCGCTACATGAGCGCGGATATGACCGTGTCCAGGATGGAGGAAGGATCGGATTCTCCCGAACGGACCCGGCCTGCTCTGGACGGCCTGCCCGGCTGTGCCGCGCTGGCATGCGCGGCCCGGTCGTAGATGTCGGCGGCCGCCTCGTGGAAACCGGCGGGCAGGCCGGCCGAGGTCATGGACGCCGCGATCTCCTCCATCTCGGCGACCCAGCGCCAGCCCTTGCCCGCCGCGGACTGGGCGGACCGCTCGGACTGCTTGCCGAGAGCGGGCTGAGATAGCGCCCACTCGGCGAGCAGGGTCCGCTCGACGCCCTCGGCGCGGGCGAGTGCCCTGGCCGCGAGCAGCAGCGCACCGGTGCCCTTGGTCCAGGCCGCGTACGCCATCTTCACCGCGGAGGCGGCGTACAAGGGGCCCTCGGCGATCCGCGCCTGAAGCGCCGACCGGCCGAACAGGGCACTCACCTCGTCCGCGCGCGGACCCGACAGGTAGAGCCTGGTGTGCCCGGCGATCTCGGGCGGCGGCCCGATGATCCCGCCGTCGACGTAGGCCGCGCCCGCCGCCGTGACGACGGCGGACACCCGCGCGGCGGTGGCGACCGAGATCGCGTTCGCGTCCACGTAGATTCCCGCGTACCCGGTGGCGGCGACCTGGCGCGCGACGTCGAGTGCCGCATGCGGCGGGCAGACCGACAAGATCACCGAGCACCGCGGCACCAGGGCGTCGAACGTCACCCCGGTGAGCTCGGCGGCCAGCGCCCGCCCGGTGGAGGCCCTGGATCGCCCGGCGGGGTCCCACAGCACCGTGTGCCTGACCGACGCGAGGCAGCCGCCAACGGCGGCCCCCATCTCACCCGGATGCAGCAGCCCAACGGTGGCCATAAGCGTCCCTCCAGCCCGGTGGGCGGTGTTTGGCCCCTATTGTGCCGGTTCGCCCGGCCAGGTAGCCGCCCCGGGTCCGAACCGCCACCCAACCGGAACATTAGCCGACCCAGCACCCGCCGCCAGGTAGCCGTCCTGCTCGGAAATCAATAGTGCTGAAGATCTGACCGGCTGGAACCGGCTCAATCTTCAGCACCATGTCGGTCTCGGTGTGTTTTTGGAGGTGGTTGAGGCTACCAGGCGATGTAGTTGGCGTCGTCTAGGCCCCGGACAGCGGATCCGGTTGGCGGCGTCGGGAGCGAGTGGAAGGCGCCGTTCTTGAATTGACCGAACTCGGGCTGACTGTTGCCGCCATTCTGGCGTAGCCCGAGGAAACCGAGCTGCGTATCGCCTGACGGGTCGGACCACAGGGCTTGCAGCTGGACGGCCGGTCCGACGCACCGCGTCGCATACTGGCTGAGCGTCCGTTGGTAGTGCCCGGCGCCTAGCCCGAGTTTCCGACGATCTTGGTCGCGGCTGACCGTTTCCGCTGGTCAGGTGTGCTGCGGAGGCCGGTTTCGGTGTATGACCTAAGTTCCGGGGTGCCCAGCGGTCCAGGCCGAACATCTCGT
>Ga0209881_1000059_pt1 | contig 32137 bp, 29 predicted proteins | sample PersoiDNA2013193_FD_185804 | JGI IMG/M metagenome (GOLD analysis project Ga0209881, IMG submission 185804) | Permafrost soil microbial communities from the Arctic, to analyse light accelerated degradation of dissolved organic matter (DOM) -... | ecosystem: Environmental > Terrestrial > Soil >... | reverse complement strand
TCAGACCATCTGAAACTTTTTTAATTCTTGCTGAGATTTCCTTGATGTTGTTGATGATTGTGGATGAAGTTTCATTGTGAGTAAGAAAAACTGCTCTGACATCATTGTTCTTCGCTAGAATTTCTGTGATCTCCTCAGGTAGTACTGCTCTTCCCCAGGGGATCTCAAGCCTCACTGCATTTCTTCCCTTTGCAACATTGATCCTGTAGAATCGCTCTCCGAAAAAACCTGTATCAACAACAAGGACTTTATCTCCTCTTTGAGTAAAGTTCTCTACAGCAAGTTCCATTGCACCCGTGCCAGAAGATGGGACAAGGAAAACATCCTGTGAACAATTAATCAATTCTTTTGTGATATCTATTGCCTCTTTGAAGATCTCCTTGAAGCGAGGACCTCTGTGGTTAATCATTGGTTGAGTCATTGCCGCAACTACTCTTGGAGGAAGCGGCGTTGGACCAGGAATCATCAAGAATTCCTTATTAATCATTTGTGCCTTTTCTACGCTTCCGGGCTCTGGTCGGCCCAGCCGAGGCGCGGCGTCGACAGCTGAATCGGGGCCAAGGCTGTTGTGACAATCGTACCGGACGCATCGACCAGCAATCCCTTAACAGACGCTGTCCCCGCGTCGATACCAATAATGCACTCCTTCATCAATGCCATCCCGCCTCGCTCTTTCCACCTGCAGGCTTCACTCACAATCATGTGCAGACCAGACTTCGCATTTCAACAACGATTTCGGACGTACAATCAATGCTGTCAATCATTATATTAACAATCCTAGAAAGTTTTACAGGAAAGTCAACAATTCGCACGCTGGCGGTTGCGCACCATACTGAAGACATGACAGCACGTCTGGCCGGCATCGAGACCTACGTCGTGACAGACTACGTTATCGGGGGTGCGGCGTTATCGGGGGCGGACCACGTCTCCGACAGCCTCGGTTTCGAGAGCTAGGTTCTGGCGAATTACTGAGTCTGGAGGCGAACGACGCAGTGCGCTGTCATCGCGAACACACCACCCCCTGCCACAATGATCCGCCGTACATCAAGGTCGGGCAGACGGCTGTTCAGACGCTGCCACGTGGTTCCCTCGTCCCGTGACATCGCCGCTCCGCGTGCCTGCGTTCCTGCGTACACGATGCCGTCCCGAGCGACCGCGATCGTGTTGACCGCTCCCGATACGGAGAGGATGGTCGACAACCCGCTGCTGGAACGGGACCACTTCGTCCCGCCGTCCTGCGAGGCATACACGCCCTCGGTGTCCGTACCGGCATAATACCGGCCTGTCTGTTCGTCGACGGCGAGGCTGTCGACCCAGGGTGTGCCCATTGACGACTGCAGAGGCTTCCAGCGGTTGCCGTCGTCCCTCGTAATGTAGAGCCCCTGACCCAGCAGTGACAGGATCACCGTGCCCGGCGTCGCCGGGTCCGGCAGGAATGCGGCAATCTCGATGCGCGGTGTCGGCGATACCACGCGATACCCCGGCGACGTCGTTGCGACGAGGCCGATGTTCCTCGGCTCCCAGGTCAGACCTGCATCGCTCGAAACCGCGAATCCATCGTCCGTACCGACGTAGACCATAGCCGGTCGTGCGGACCGGGATGACAGGATACTCACCTTGACTCCTGGGACGCCATGCGTGATGCTAACCCAGTGATCTCCTGCGTCGGCACTCCTCAGCACGGACCCGTCGGCCGTGCCGGCCAGCACAGTCCGTCCATCTTGCAGGACAAGAACACTGAGTGTCCGCTTCGACTCGGAGCAGCACGACCACGAGATGCCGGCGTCCGGACTGCGGAAAACCCCCTGGTCCGTCGCCGCGTAGAGGACATTCGCATCGACCGGCGATGCTGCCAATCCTGCAAGGGTCAGGTTTGTGATTCCAGTACTGGAGTCACTCCATGCCGTGCCGTCACCAGAAGAGAAGACCCCATGGGACGTCGCGGCCAGCACACCCGTGCCCGAGCGTTCCAATCCAAAAACATGTCCGCCGTCGGGCAACTGAAAGGTCAGCTGCCAGTCGAGGCCGTCTGTCGAGAAGTACAATGCCCCGGATTGCGTGCCGACGGAAAGCCCAGACGCACCGCCCGGCAGGAACTGAACCGCTGCACAGTCTGACGGGAGCGACCCCTTGCGGGAAGTGAACCACGCCCGGCCTCCATTCTTCGAGAGCCCTGTACCGCCACCGGTCACCGTGACGGCCACGTGGAGCTCGTCCGCCGGATTGATATCGATAGCCGTCACCATAAGCTGTGGTCCAAATGGCAGGACAATGGCATTCCACATGGCGCCACCGTCCCGCGAGACGAAGAGGCCGCTCTCCTGCGTTCCCGCGTAGACCGTCCTGCCGTCCCTGGTCGCATCGACAGCCATGATACGGTCGCCCAGAGTTTGGCGACCGGTCCGGCTCCACGAACGGCCTCCGTCCCGCGAGACGAAGAGACCGGCATCGCCCGTCCCTGCAAACAAGGTGTCAGGAGAGCCGACGGGGGAAGCCAGGCACGACAGCGAGCGACTGCCCAAGCCTCGATTCGCGCTCTTCCACGTCTGGCCGCCATCCTCGGAAAGGAAAAAGCCGGCGCCATACACGGCCTTGCCGACAATCCTTCCGTCCGTCCTTGGGTCAAGCTCAATGCCCGCAACGTAGTGGCCGGACGAAGCGCCGCCGAGTGGCGTCCAATCGGTTCCCCCATCAGAGGAGACATAGATTTCATCTTCACGCGTGCCGGCGTAGACGGCCGCCCCATCAGAAGAGAGGCTGGCAATGGCTGTGACGGGTCCCCCAAAAAGCCCCTTGTCCGATTGCACCCAGACCGTTCCCTCGGCGACGCTTGCAGCATTGGTGAAGACACGCCGCATGACGACGGCCTCGCCCACGAGGGCATACCAGACAACAGCCAGAACAAACACAACCAGAACCGCTATGAGGATGCGACCAACGTGTTTCATAACTTCTTTCCCCCACTATCGGAACTCGGTCCCTCCATAGAAGAAACGCGAGCGGAAACAAATGGTTACGCCTCCCCTGTCACAATATCCGTTCGGATTGCAAACAATTCATGGGAGGTTACACTGACAGCATACCACAATGCCGAGGTGAACCATGGATTCTGGACAACAATTTCTGCACGACACACGTTACGCGTCCGGCATGTCGGACGAATCTTCAGATCAGCAAAAAGGGCTTCCACAACCGCCCCTTGAATTGCCATTCGACGACAGCATGCCCATCATCGACCTGCCGGACCCGAAAACCTTGGTCATCCCGTCTATTGACCTTCGGACCGCAATCGACCGGCGTCACAGCATCCGCTTGTACCGCGACGAAGCACTGACGCTGGAGGAGCTCTCCTTCCTCCTGTGGTGCACGCAGGGCGTCAAGGCTGTCACAAAGCGTCCGTGTACTCTGCGCACCGTGCCGTCGGGAGGCGCCCGCCACGCCTTTGAGACCTATCTCATGGTCCGGGCGGTCACAGGGCTCCAACCAGGGATCTACCGATTCCTCGCAATCGAGCACAAGCTGCAGCTCGTCAAGCCTGGGACACAGACGCTGCAGGACGTCACACGTCTGTGCGGCGACCAGAAAATGGTCGAGCTGAGCGCGGTCACATTTATCTGGGCAGCCGTGCCCTACCGCATGGTCTGGCGCTACCGCCAACGCGCTTATCGCGGCTTGTTCCTCGACGCAGGCCATGTCTGCCAGAACCTGTACCTGGCTGCCGAGCCTATCGATTGCGGCGTCTGCGCTATCAACGCGTTTCTGGACGACGAGTTCAACACATACTTTGGGTTCGACCCCACCCAGCAGTTCGTCATCTACTGCGCGTCGCTGGGGAAGAAGCCGATGGGCATCCACAAGTAGTTCCAGTCGCGGAGAGCATACCGGGGCGCCGTCCAGCTGTCCTCCCTGCCGTTCCTGACCCCGCCATTATATCATTAAGAAGCTTTCAATTGACACATGGGTACGCAGAACTAGTCTGACATTAAAGGGAGGTGGACAATGTCCAATGCACTGGTCGTGTTCTATTCGCTCGACGGTGACGTCCGGTTTCTGGCCCGGACGCTTGCCAAGGAGCTCGTGCTGGACTCCATGGAACTGGAGCTGGTCAAATCACACCCGACACACGGCTTTATGAAGTACTTCAAGGGCGGGTTTCTGGCTGCCATCGGCGCGACACCCCCGCTCCGTCCGCTGACCCATGACGCCGCGCACTACGACATGGTGTTCATCGGGACACCTGTATGGAACAGCCGCCCGACCCCGGCCGTGCGCACGTTCCTGAAGGGTGCCGACCTCAAGGGAAAGCGAGTTGCTTTCTTCACCAGCTACGGCGGGAGCGACGTGAAAACGCATCGGATTCTCAATTCGCTGGTGCCAGGAGCCAAGGTTGTAGGTGACATCGGCTTTAAGATGCCGCTCAAGATGGACAAGGAACAATGTTCTGCCGATCTGGTCCGCTGGGCCAAGGACCTGCTGAACAGTTGACACCGCGTTCTGACGGTTGACGTGAGCCGCAGGGGCGCTATCCTGCCCCTATGCCCCGACGAAAAGCAGCAGTCATAGCCCCACCCAGAGACACGTCATCCGACGAGGCGGCACTTCGCACCCTGTACCGCAAGGATCCGTCACGCATCCTGCCAAATGCACTATGGAAGACCGTCGCGCGCCTGCAGTCCCTGGAGTGTCGGTTCATTGATGACGCCGGCTCAGTGACAGGCGTCGAGCTGCGAGAACCTGGGAAGCTGCTCATCTATGGGACACGGACGCAGGACCCCCTGAAGGCTGCGTCGGTCAAACTGGACGGCGTCCCCACGGTATACATCCACAACGACTTCGTGGCTCCACTTGCCCCATGGTTCGACCGCAAGGAGGCCTTCTTTCGCCTTGTCCACACCGGCAGTGAACTACCGCTGCGCGCTACCGTCCCCGGCTACACCATCCGACAAGTCGACACGACAACTGAACTCCCACTCATGGCGACCATCCTGCACGCCTGCTACGACACCCCTACGCCGGGCACCGACGAGATCGTGATGTGGACAAGGCGCCCGGTCTTCGACCGGCGCGTCTGGCTGTGGATCGTGGACCGCAAGGAAAAACGCCCTGTCGCTCTCGGCATCGCTGAGACCGACAGGGTTACTGGAGAAGGGTCCCTCGAGTGGGTTCAGGTCCTGCCTGCGTTCCGCAGTCTCGGACTGGGCACCATGCTGGTGCAGGAACTTGTTTATCGCCTGGAACAGAAAGTCGCGTTCACTACCGTTGCCGGTCAGGTGAAGAACCCCTGCGAACCGGAGCATCTGTTCCGTCGTTGCGGCTTCGCCGGCCGCGACGTCTGGTGGGTCCTGCACCGCTAGCCCCACTTCTCCGTCCTAGATCGTCAGCATCACCCCATGGTCCCTCAGCCAGCGCCTGCGCACGTCATAGTCCGGCAGGACCGACGCGACGACCGCCCAGAACCGCACAGAATGGTTCATCTCGCGCCGGTGCGCCAGTTCGTGCACGACCACATAGTCGACCACATCCATGGGAGCCATGATGAGGCGCCAGGCGAAGCTGACGGTGCCGCTCGTACTGCATGAGCCCCAGCGCCGCTCAGCACCCGTGATACGCAGTCGCGGGATACTTACGCCGACCGGGGGTGCGTAATGCTGGACACGCTCAGCAAGAAGTTCACGTGCCCGAGCCCGGTACCACTCCTCGAAGATCACTTCTCCACGGTCGAACGCCCCCATGTCCAGGCTGAACCCCGTTTTCTCGTCGAAGGTCAGCGGCGTTTTCTGGAAAGCGACAACTACAAACGGCCAGTCTCGCCCAAGGTACGGAAAGCGCTCTCCCGTCAGGAAGTCATGCCGCGGCAGCAAAGATACATGGCTGCGCGCCTTCGCAAGCTTCTCCTCGATCCACCCAGCCTTCTCCCGCAGCAGGGACTCCACGAACCACACCGGCGTCCGTGTGGGCGCCCGTACCACCAGCGTGGCGTCCGGTCGAACCTCCAGCCCGATGGACCGGCGACGGGACCGCACCAGCACATACGCGCCAGCGACCGGACTCGTGCGCTGTTCCCCTTCCGGTTTCCTGACGCTCATGACGAATTGTGAATCCCTTTGGGGTCAGGCACTATGGTCTTCACATTCCTTCTGTCGTTCTTCATACGAGTATTGTGCCCCCATGTCGCTGGAGCGCAACCGCCCGGCCTCCACTTAACGATGGGTTAACGCTATGATCGAACCATCGGGGCGTAGGTCAGTCCTCCAACATCATCAAGAGGGGAATCTCACGGCCTGCACCGGTCGAACGTGGCACGTGCCCTTCGCGCAAAACCTCAGTCCTTCGGTTGTCTGTGGGGCTGTCTCAGCAGGCCAAGCAAGGGAAGAGGAGCGAACACGACCATCATGCAGCTCGCCCTGTGTGCATCATCGGCTTGTTGCCTCGGTACGTTGGATGCTGGCTGAGTAGCTTCCAGCTGATCCAGCAGGAATGCGGCGTCCTCTGATGTCGTCTGGCGGATGATCTCCGGTAACTGGCCCTCAATGATGTCCCCGCGAATCAGAGCCGTCCTGCCAACGAAGACCGCCGGTACGAGATACCATTGTTCCTCAGGCACACCGCAAGCAAGGTCCAAGGCATGACGAAGGGGAGCACTGGTGAGATCTTCGAAGCTGTACCGATGGACATCAAGGGGAGTGTCGGACACAGTCAGCTGGTCAAGATATGTGGAGACTTCGCGGCACTCCCCGCAGAACTCGGAAAGAAAGACGGCGATGGAAACGTGTGGAGAGGCAGCTACCACGGTGCCGTGCGATGCCCCGGCAACAACAATGCAGCTCAGGACTAATGCCACCGCACACGTCAGCAAGCTATCACTCAGCCTGTTCTTCGTCATCGATTCTCGACGATGCTCCTCACGTAGCGAGCGAGCGTCCTGTCTGCGGATGAACCCGCAAGGCTGTACGGGATCACCGCCTTCACGGTGCGGTCCGGAGCGATGACGATGAGGCTCGTGCCCGACGTCTGACCGAAGGTCAGAACAAACGACCAGCACGTATCGGCGATGACCGTGACGCCGAGATGATGCTGCTCGACGTACTCCTCGACCTTGGCCACCTCACCTCGGTTGATGGAAGGGACCAGGCGCATGTTCTGTGTCATGATCTGTGTAGATGTCGAGCTGTACAGAACGTGGTAGTCGAGGGCGGCACGCCAGCGCGCTTCGTCATAGATAGACGCCACAAGGACGGGGTCAGCCACATCGCTCAGCTGTGCAAGCAGGTCTGCCTGCAGCTTCATGCTGTCTGCGCTCAGATAGGTCGAATGGGACAGCAGGAAGACGGTATCTCTTTCCGCGGAGACAGGAGCTACAGAGGTCCCCACACACAGGGCGGACGCCAGCTTCTCGCCCACCTTCGGTGTCACTTCACTACCCGGGAGCACCCCTGATCGAGAGCGACTGAACCGGCCCAGCGCCTCGTTCAACTCGTTCCATACCAGCTGCAGCTTGACACCAATCACCTTCCATGCAATCGTGCCATCCGTCCTGATGAGGAAGACCGCCGGGGCAACGGCGTCATGGTCGCTCAACTTGCTGACAGCTTTCCTGTCCTGGTCGACTGCCAGCCGCATATGCGGCCCAGCAACGACACCACTTCCATCTGTCCCCACCATCAGGAGGACAAACTGAATACCCGGATATACCGCGCCCAGTCCTTCGGCCAACCCTGCATACTCCGAGCATGAAGCACAACCCGGGGCCGCAATGATGCAGCACGTCTGAGTGCCACGCAACTGGATCGCAGCTCCATTTGCTGTGCTCGTAAGGCTGTCAAGAGGGAACAGATCACCCGGGTTCAGGGCAGCCGCTTGTTCTTGTTCCGCCTGCGAGCGTGCTGTCGCCAGTGCTGAACGCTCCACCCCCGATGAGTGAGCCGTCAGGATGACAGCAATGACGGCTGCCACGCCCACAACGGCTGCCGCGATCAGGATGATCCCTCGTCTACGAGGCCTCATGCAGGACTCCGTCCACCATGTACATGCGTCGGTGCGCATGTTCCGCCACCTCGTCGGAGTGCGTAACCACCAGGAGAGTCTTGCCCGAGCGGTTGAGGTCGTCCAGCACCTGCATGACGGCGGTCACATTGGCTTCGTCCAGTTCGCCGGTGGGTTCGTCGCACAGGATGATTTCTGGGTCGTTGACGATTGCGCGTGCCACTGCGACCCGCTGCTTCTCGCCACCGGAGAGTTCGGATGGATAGTGCTGCATGCGATCCTGCATGCCGACCTGTTCCAGAACGGCTGCAGCCATCCGCTGCGCCTCTTTCCTCTTCGCCCCTCCGATGCGCGGAACGAGCGCCACATTGTCCAGGACCGTCAACTCCGGCAGCAGTTCAAACTCCTGGAACACGAAGCCAATCTTGTGATTGCGGAACCGGGACAGTTCGGCGTCGTTGAACTTGAACGGGTCGATCGCATCATACAGGACCTTGCCGTCCGTCGGCGTGTCCAGTGTACCCACGACGTTGAGCAGGGTTGTCTTGCCGGATCCCGAGCGTCCCCGAATGGAGACGTAGTCACCGTTCTCGAGCGTCAGATCCACCCCTTGCAGTGCCCGGACCTTCACGCGTGTACCGTCATACACTTTCTGGATGTTGGTCAGTTGGATCATGGGTTATTCCTCCTTCCTAGAGGTTTCTCAGTTCGCGGGAGGGAACGACACTCCGCGAACGCCGAGCCTGGTTTCGGGCAGCGACGAGGGATACGATGAAGGCAAGCAGGCAGGTGACCACCAGCCACGGGAGTGACGTCGACGTGAGGGCAAACGACGGTCGCTCAGTCGCAACCGCTACCACCATTATCAGGAGCGTTCCGATGATGACCGAGATGCCGGCGACCAGGACGTTGTGGGTCAGGTGGAGCCGCGTGAGCTGGGCTTGCGACGACCCAAGAGCTTTGCGAATGGCCGTATCCCGCCTCTTGAGCTGGGCATACAGGTAGAGTTGATTGGCAAAGACAACAAAGCCCTCCAGGAGCCCGAAGGCTGCAAAGAGCATGAGGAACCCGGCAAGTGCCTGGGTCGATGCATCGATGGCGTCCACCAGGGCGCCTCCATCAAGAAATCCCAGGGAGGCAAAGACAGCGGGAGAGACACAGGAACGCACTATGTCCTCGACACTCTGCAGCACGCCTGGCCGGACCCCTGCAACGAGCAGAGTGGTGCTCTTGCTACTTCCTGCCCACATGCTGGTCCGTGTATCGAGGGTCGTGAAGAGGGTACGGTTCATGGTAGAACTGTCGGTAACGTCAAACTGGCCCACGATCCGGACCGCGCCGCTGCTCAGGAAGGTGGAACCCAGGTTGCCTTCTCCCTGGTTGGGGGTCTCGTGGAGCATCTTCCAGACGTCAGGACCCACGACCGCCTCAAGATCTGCTGCCTCCGGCGACGTCCCCATGCCGGTCCCCTGGGTGAGCGTGAGTCCGTAGAAGGAGGGTAGGGATGCATCGCCGGACACGACCCTGATCCACTGATGCGGGTCCCCCTCCGCGCTGGTCCAGAAGATCTCTGTATTCTTGAGCTCGGCTATCGGGTAGCCGGCTTGCCGCAAGCGATCCTTGATCTGCTGCAGCTGTTCGGGGGTGACCGGCGTGCTAGAGGAGGTACTGATGCGGGCCACATTGCGTCCGAGGAGCAAGGCAAACTCGCGGTCGCGCTTAAGACCGAAGGACAGCTCGGACAAGGGGAGCAGGGCGAACAGCAGGCACAGGGCGACCGCCAGAGAGCCCCACAGGTCCAGCTTCAGGGCGTCGAAGCGTGAGCGGACCCCGCCACGGAACCGGATGCCGGTACCGGGGTTGATATGGGAGATGCCCCGTGCAGGGATGAGGGAGGACAGGATGGCAATGACCAGAAGCAGCACGAGGGATGCCAGGAAGGCAAGCGGAGAAAGGCGCAGGGAGAGATCCAGGTAGCCAGGTCCCATACTGGTGACCGCTGCCGAGCGACTCTCGTTGATGATATCGACGGCGCCGCTCTGGAGCAGCGTCTGCAGCATTCGTGTCCATGGACGTGCCAAGGCAAGGAGAGTGAGGCTGGAAACCCCCCAGGCGGCTATAGCCATTGAGCATGCCTCTGCCATGAACCCCAGGGTCACTGAACGACGCGAAGCGCCCAGTGCGCGCCGGACAGCCACGGTCCGTACACGGGTGGCAAACTCGGTGTACAGGGAGACTACCACTGCCAGGAGACACCCAATGAGGGTGAGGAGAGCATACGAGGTAAGCAAGGACAAGGTCCTGGTGCGCACCGTGATCCCAACCACACTGGGGACCCTGTCGTTGCGTGAGGTGGCCTGCACAGTGGTATCCGCGTTCTCCTTGGAGCGGAACATGCGCTGGACCGCCTTGGCAACGTCAGGGCCGGCACCGGGTTCAGTGAGCAGCTGAAGTATCTGCGCCTCACCTTCCGACCCAGATGCCACCGATGTCCTGAAGATGGCGAAGTTCGGATCCGAATAAGGAGAGATATATCCAGTCGCTGCTCCCGCCGCCGATTCCCGCAGCGCTAGGATACCGATGACATGCATCGAGACTACTGTCCCGGGAATCCTCTTGCCCACCGGGTCTTCGCCGGAAAACAGAAGGTCGGCCAAGGTCCTGCCAATGATCACCGCGTCCGTCCCGTCACCGGGAGCGAAGTCCCGTCCACGCTCGATGGTGAAGTTCCAGAGGATCAACTGACCCTGCCGCATCGGCAGACTGATGACATTCCTTTGCATACCACCGATGTCGAGCGAGACAGTCTGAACTCCCTTCACCACATCCCACACATCGCGTACGCCGGGGAGATGCCACATGACCTCGAGGTCCGTTGGCGAGAACGTAGACATTGACCTGTACGCCCTGGTTGGATTGGTGCTGGGCGCATTCACTGCCATTGGGAACTCACCAGCCCAGAGGAAGCTCTGCATCATAATATCTGGCACAGATACCATACCTGCAAACGCCGGAACTAGTCCCACTGCGTGGTACATTGCAGACCCCGTATTCGCTCTGTCCTCGGCCAGAACCCGGCTTGCAAGCTCCACATCTACGATGTCGCACCCCATCTTGCGCAGTTCCTCCTGCCTGCTGCTCTCCTGGGCCCCGCGCAAGGCGAGGCCCATGGCGGCGACCGAGGTGGCGATGATGCTGGTCAGCAGGAGAACCACAAATATAGCGATCATGCGTCGCGAGATCCTGTGGTTCATGGCATCATGCCCTCCCCTTGAGTTGTCAGCACAAATGCCTCCGGTCGTTTCATGCATGCCTCCCCGCCCGATTCAGCCGCGCGGCTGTGCAGGCACCATACACCTCCAATGTTAACTGAACGTTAAGGGATGCCTGTCCGCCGTATCTGTATGCGCGAAATATGTGGTATGCTCAGAGTGAACAAGGCCATCCAGGAGGGAATGCGTGCGAGTACTGATTGTTGAAGACGAACCGACGATGGCGTCCGCGCTGGACGACGCTCTGACACATGAGCGACTGACCGTCGACACCGCCGCCGATGGACGGGATGCACTGGGAAAGGTGCACATCGAACAGGCGTATGACCTGATCCTCCTGGACCTGATGATGCCGCACATGGATGGGTTGACGTTTCTGCGGACCATCCGAGCCGAAGGACACACGATGCCCGTCTTGGTGCTTACCGCACGTGACCTGACTGCAGACAAGGTGACAGGACTCGACACTGGCGCCGATGACTACCTCACCAAGCCGTTCGACCTGGACGAGCTGCTGGCTCGTGTGCGTGCGTTACTCCGACGACGTGACGATGTGAAGACGACTGTTCTGGTTGCCGGACAGGTTGTGTTGGACGTATCATCACACATCTGCACGGTAGCAGGGCAGCGCGTAACACTAAGTCCCAAGGAAGAGCAGCTGCTTGAGTACCTCCTGCGCAACCAGGGACGCGTCGTCCCCCGCGAGGAACTCGAGGATCACCTGTGGGGCGAGCAGACCTCTCTGTGGTCTGACACGCTGCGCACACACGTGCGGTACGTCCGCGCCAAGGTAGACACCAATCCGTACGCCCCTCTCATCACGACAGAGCGGGGGCGCGGCTATGGTATCCTGGAACAACCCGGGAAGGAGCCACAGCAGAAATAGGCATCTGCCACAACTCTCTTCAGGGGATCCGACATCGGTAGAGCATGCCGTTCATGGCACAGTACAACACCCCTGGATCCGTGCCTACCGTCAACGTCTGCCCGCCAAGCGACGATAACCCGCGACTCATCCGCAGCCACCGAGTCTCACCCGACAGCAACACGAAGACACCACCGCTCGACGTGCCGGCAAACAGGCGTCCCGTCCCATCCTTTGCCAGCGCCTGGACAGATCCGTAGTAGACGCCGATCCGGGATAGTCCTTTGTTAATCGGCATCCACGTACCGCCCAGTGCACCACTCCAGATACCCCGAGCCATCGAACCGATATACATTTTGTATGACGACTCGATGAGCACACTGGACAGCCAGCTGAGGTCGGCGGAACTGCCCAGCATCGGGCGGTCAGTGAGCTGGACGTCCTTCCACAGTAGTCCACCGTTGGTCGATTCCCAAAGGCCGTCTCCGCTGACAATGGCAAGGAAATGCTGGCCGTCAGTGGGATCAGCCACCAACGCTGCGACCTCAACGTAGGTTACTTGCTGCGGCGCAGATCGTTTTGGTTTCAGCCCCAGGCTGCTGTCGGTCGCTGTCCCCTTCACGAGATCGACCCGCCACACACCAAGGGATGTCCCGGCAAGCACTACCCCGGATTCCGAGGCATATGGGGCCAATGCAAGCACGTCATCGCTGAGCTCCTTGGGTACCACACGGCGCCACCGCGTGCCATCCGCCGACATCCAGAGTCCCTCTCGCAGCGTGCCTGCCAGCATCGGCGTTCCTGCACGGATCACGGCGATGTCCTGCGAATCCAGTTCTGACGCAGTCCGGCCCCAGGTAGTGCCTCCATCGTGCGAGACATACATGCCGCCAGTCGTCCCGACATACAGCCGTGATGGAATTGTGACGTCGGGTACGACGCAGGTGATCTCGGTCTCCTGGATTCCTGTGCTGACATCGGTCCACTTCCATGACGCAGCGTCCGTCTCGAATACTCCCCCTGACGTACCAGCAATGAGGGTCCTATCCATCCACCGACACAGCGCGCGGATCCCAAACCCGCGCATGACGGGTGACGCGACCTGCCACCCCTTCAATGGGTCGGCTGCCGCATACACGCTCCCAGAGCTCGTGCCGACGACCAGCTGCCACGACGGCCGCACAATCACGCTCATGGCAGACACATCACCAGAACCCTGCGGGAGTTCTGCCGCTGATGTCCACGTCGCTCCTCCACCCGTGCTGATGTAGACGTTCGTATAGCTGATCACGGCTGCAATCGTGTCTGGTCGCGATGCGTCCCATGCCAGCCCAGTGACCGACGGCGTCTGGGGAAGACTGTTGCGTCCGCATGCCTCCCATGTGAGCGTCGTTGTATCTGCAACAAAGACACCCTGGTCGTAGGTGCCAGCAAACAACCGATCACCGCCAGCCGTCGTCGTCAGCAGACAACTGATGCTGAGGGTCGGCAGGCCCGTGTTCGCCGATCGCCAGTGCCTACCTAGGTCTCGAGAGACGTAGACGCCGTGGTTGGCGGTCGCCACATACAGGAGGGCTCCATCCCCCGCCTGCCCCAGTGCTGTGACTGTATCGTCACCGAAGCCGCGGCCGGACTGCCGCCATGTCTGACCGTCGTCATCGCTCACCTGCAGGCCCTCGCGCTCGACCGCCCGGACAATCACCGTCATCGGCCCAGATGTCGCCGTCAACGCCATCACACCCTGTCCGGACTTCGTCCTGGAGAGGAGTTTCCAGCTCATGCCGTCCAGAGAACGGTAGATTGCACCGCTCGCCATGCCAGCATACAGGCATCCGTCGGCCGATGACGTCAGCGCTGACACGTCGCCGCCCCAGATGTCGCCCAGTGCCGTCCACTGCACCCCGGCAGGTACTCCGGGGTCATTGCTGAGCGCACGCTTCTGCAGTCGAGGAATGGCAACCTTGATGAACACAATGACTGCCGCGATCAGCAGCCAGCCAATAATGACATCAGCCCACAGTCTCCACTTGCTCACGGGCATATCCATTGTCGAACCACCTCCATGTGCTGCCGCGCTTACCTTCTTGGCAGTATGGCACTACATCGTTAACGCAACGTTAAAACGAGAGCGTCTCTGGACACAACACCTCAATACAGTTAACGTTGTCTTAACGCGGACCTGCTATGGTAGAAGAGTAACCCACTTTGGTGAGAGTTGGAAGCCTTGGGGACAATTCCCGGCATGCGGGAGGAATACAATGGTCTGGATGAAACGAATACGACACCCTGGAGTTCTTGGAGGAGCTGTACTTCTGCTGATTGCCGCAATTGTCTGTGGCAATCTCATGCGCAGCGCCACACACGGCGCAGCCGACCCGGACACGCAGGAGATCACAACGGCCGAGGTGAACACAACAATCAGTGAGCGTATCGCAAACCTCGATTCCAACGCGATGACCGACGCAGCAGTACGAGGAGCGATCCAGGACCAGCTGTCCGGTCTCGGTGCACGGGGGTTCATCCGCGTGCACATCGCAAGCAAGAACATCGACGTCCTGGTTGGAACCGATTACAATCTCGACCAGGTCCTGGGGAGCACGACCGGCGAGAACTTCTGGCATTACCGCATGTCGCTGGCACCCGTGAATGCGCCGGACGAACTCCAGCCACTGTACTTCACCTACATGAATTCGGGCATGGGCAATTACTGGGGTGAGATTATGATCGGCAGCGCCGGCCCCACTGCAGCTCAGGTCAGGACATCAGTGGCTTTCATGATCGCCATGTGGGCGTGTCTGTGCCTCGTGGCCGTCTGTGTCATCGCGGTGCTTCTCCTCCCCGGGAACTACGTTATTCGACGAGGGAGGTCATGGACGCCACTGCGTCGAGGATTGGCCCTGGCTCTGGTCGGCGCCGTCCTCGCCGTTCCCGTTGCGTGGACCCTCGTCAGCAGGACGCACACTGCAGCACGGGCGGACTTCGCCCGGGGAACGGACCTCGTCTTGACGTCTACAGTTAACACGATGTCCGGGTGGATCAGAACGGGCGAAGTCTCGACAGCCTACCTGCATGCGACCTATGCCATGTCCTACCCGGATTGCTCCTTCCGAATACTGGTAGATGGCAAGCTGCAGGACCGGGCGGGCGTAGATTACGGTCCCGCCGCGTATCAAAAAGTTGGTGATCCACCGGCATGGCGCGATCTGGCCCCATTCATCGAGGGTGGCACGCCGCGTGCCACGTATGTCACGTCGGCTACGAAAGGCAATGTCCGCGTTGAACTGGTAGCTCCAGAGCCCGCGTACTGGCGGGACATCCACCTGCGCCACACGCTCCTGTGGGTTGTCCCCATCCTTCTCGCCGTCCTCTTCGCACTGGGATATCTGACGGGCCAGCGGCATGACCGTGCGATCTTATCTTCAGAGGAGATCCTGCGTCACGCGGTTGTGCGCCAGGCAGTTCTCACGATCCTCGTCGTCTGCCTGGCGCTGGTGCCTGCTGCCGGCTGGTTCGTGCAGACGTACGAGGCAGCTTCCGTCGCCCGGCTCGACAAGACGCTGCAGCATGACGCGGCTACGGTCAGCGGCATATTGAGCAGTCTTGACCCATCAACAGCCGCCAAGAAAGCTCTTCAACTTGCGGACTATTCGCTAACGGTCGCTCGAACCGGCATGACCTACTCGCTGAAGTTCCAGCAGAAAGATGGGAAGCCGGGCGGAATCACCATCAACCCGGCGGAAAGCATGCTCAGTGTGGTGACGGCTACAGACGTGCCCACTGTTCGTATCATCGCCAATCATACCGACTGGTCCGTCCCACCCGGCCACAACCTGGTCGTGCGCGTCATCGGCGCCAGCGGCCGGCTGAAGGACGGAACAGTCTACACATTCCTCCTGGGAACGACGATGCGGCCCGTCGAACAGGACATGCAGGAGCTGTGGAAGGCTGCCACATTGGCCGGCCCCGTCGCCTTCCTGTTCATTGTCCTGGCAGGTCTCATCGCGGCCAGCCTCGCCCTGCACCCAGTCGCCGACTCGATGCGCCAGCTGGAACAGTTCACGGGGGACGCCGGACACGAACTGCGGACACCGCTCAGCTCCATCCGCCTCAACGCGCAGGTCGCCCTCAACCAGGACCAGCATCCCGAGGAGTTCCGCAGACACCTGACCGCCATCACATCACAGGCGGAGCGCTCCACGCACCTCTCGGAGTCACTGCTCCTGCTGGCAGGTCTCGACCGCGAGCAGTCTGCTCCACTGGCGCCCGTCCAGCTGCTCGATATCTGGCCCGACCTGCACAACGCACATGCTGAAACGTTGAACGCGAAGTCGGTGACACTGCAAACGCCGTCCGAGGCACTGACTGTCACCGCCAATCGCGAATTGCTGACCATCGCACTGGACAACCTTGTCGAGAACGCCGTCCGCTATGCGCCCGAAGGGACGACCGTCGCCATCACTGCCCAGCGAACCGGAGGGACGGTGACCATCGCCGTCACCGACCAGGGACCCGGTATGCCGCCCGAGGCGCTGCCGCACATCTGGGACCGCTTCACCCGCATCGACCCCAGCCGCAGCCGCGAGTCGGGGGGCAGCGGCCTGGGTCTGGCGATTGTCCGCAAGGCAGTAGAGGCCATGCACGGCCGCGTCGCCGTCACCAGCAAGGTCGGCAAAGGCAGTACGTTCTCCGTCATCCTTCCTGCTTCCTAGCGCCCGTAAATTGTGAAGACCATTGTACCAGTCACAATGGTCTTCACATTCCAATCTAGTCGTATGCCAGGCGGATCTCCTCGGTAGCAAGCGTCGGCTGGATGAGCTCCTGCCACATGGGAGACTTCCAGGAACCCAACGCATCGTGGATCTTGAAGTACTTCTGAGGGATGGGGTGGGTTCCGACGACGACAGGGATGCCATATTGTTCCAGGATGAACCGTCGGAAATAGTCAATCCGCGTACATGGCGGGTAACCGACGAGCATGCCCGTGGCCAAATGGATGACCGTCACTCCATTCTTCTTCATCTCGGCGGGAGCGTACTCGATGTTGCCCCCGGGACACCCGCCGCATGTGGTACAGCCAACGAGCTCTACTTCCTTTCCCGCATAGATGCTGAAAGCCCCCTCGCGATTCTTCATAGCCCTGAAGCACTTCCCTCCTGCACATGTATGGTACCTGTTGCACATGATCATCCCGACACGCACGATTTCGCCGCTCATCGAACCTCCTCATCACAGAACAGATTCATACCAATCAGTTTAGCCGCATTCGGCCTGCCAGGCCAGAGCAAGACGCCGACCGACGATGCAATGGCGTGCTTGCAGACACAAAGAGATCCCCAGGCTTGTCGCCTGGGGATCTGACTCACATGCTGCCAAAGGACTTGTGCTGTTTCTCTATCAGCTGACGTCAGCCCTTGCCGTCGCCGGAACACGGCGTTTATGACGTCTTGGGAGCAGGTGCAGGATTCGGAGCGGCAAAAACCGTGGATGGGGTGGTAATATACTCCGCCAGAGCCTCGGTGACAGGTGCAAAGGCTGCCATTATTACGTCCTCCACATGTCCCGTGTCGGCAAGAGCGGCCACCGTGGGGTCGATGGGCAGCCGTGCAAGGACAGGAGCACCGATATGATCTGCCAGTTCCTCGGCATGGCTGGGCCCAAACAGCTCAAATGCCTCCCCACACTGGGGGCACGTGACCATCGCCATGTTCTCGACGATGCCCAGAATCGGCTTGTTCATCTGCTTTGCCAGGCCTGCAGCCTTCTCGACGATCATACTGGCCAGCTCCTGTGGTGTCGTGACCATGAGGATGCCGTCGACAGGCAGGGACTGAAATGCCGTCAGGGGGACGTCGGCCGTTCCAGGTGGCAGGTCCACGATGAGAATATCCAGGTCTCCCCACGCCACGTCAGTCCAAAACTGCTTGATGGCGGACGTGAGCAGTGGACCGCGCCAGATGACCGGCTGGCCGGCATCGTCCAGGAACAGGTTCATGGAGATGATCTTGACGCCGGTCGCCGTCTCGGGTGGGATGATCCCGACCATCGAGGATTCGGGTCGCACGGTCAGGCCGAACAGGCGCGGGATGGATGGTCCTGTAATGTCGGCATCCATGATGCCTGCTTTCAGCCCGCGTCGTGCCAGTTCGACTGCCACCATAGCAGACACCAGGGACTTGCCCACGCCGCCCTTGCCGCTGGCGACCGCGAGCACGTGCCGCACGTGATTGACCTGCGAGGTCATGTTCTCATTGTCAGCAGGTGCCATGTCCTTCTCCTTCGTGATGGCAGGACACCTCTCCAGCGAGGTTGACGAAACTCCCTGCACGGTAGGCCTCCACAATCTCATCCAGGTTGCTCTTGTCGGTCTGCATCACGGAGTAGCCTGCAGCAGTGAGTGCGTTGATGGCCCCTATCCCCATTCCGCCGGCGATGATAGCGTCGCACCCGTGAGCTGCGTCGGCCATGCGGCCATGCACCTCTTCGTGGCTCACATCGGATTCTCCATGGTTTTCCTCACCATGAACATGCGCGAACTTGTCACGCAATTCTGATGAAGTCACCTTGCCGTCCGTGATCTCGACGACCTTGTAGTAGTGAGCGCGGCCGAAGTGCTGACACAGTACCGTGCCATCGTCGGTCGGTAGTGCGATACGGGTTGTCATGCTAATACCTCCTGTGCAGTTTTCCTGGTGCTCTTGGGCTCGTGCGCCGTTCAGGTCTGCGTCCCACGCCCGGGCGACTGTCAGTGGATGGCCGCGGACGAGCGATGCAGCGACCTTGTGGTGGGCGCCCGCAAGGATACGATGAAACGTACTCTGGGAGATGTCCATCCGGCGTGCCGCTTCCGTTTGGTCCAGGCCCAGCAGGTCGCTGAGGCGCAACGCCTCCATTTCATCAGCCCCAAGGACGTGCAATGTCCCTGCAGCCTCCGGACAGAGGGACTGTGCTCGGTCATATGTACCGCACCTGCGGGTAACCTGTCGTCCTGGCATGTCATCTCCTTGTACGATATGAATATATATTCATTTCATTGTGATGTCAACATGGGTCACGAGGACTGGGCATCGGTGGACGGATACAACCGGAAACAAGACGATGCTACGTGGTTCGTCCGACAGGATCTAGAAGCCTGCCAGTTACCTGACGAGGAACGCGACGACGAACAGCACGACCATGAGGGAACAGGCGATGAAGAGGATCTGACGCTCCTGTTCCGTGGGTGTGGGGATGGAACCCAGCCACCATGAGCGTGCAGGGGACCGTTCCGGCTGGAACGCAGACCATGAGGTACCACGGCTCGTCGTCGACCACGAGTCCCGCGGAGCGGAGCGCATTCCTGTCCACGACCGCTTCCCGGCACGCCGTACTGCGTTTCGGACGCGTGCCAGCACCGGACGTACGCCGGTTGACCACCACGAGGTCCATCTCACCGAGCGGGACGCAGATGGAGACTTCTGCGAGGGACCGGGGGCCACGCGCTCTATCAGCACGCGTCGGCAGGACGGGCACCGTTCGGACTCCCAAGGGATGACGGAATGGCAGAAAGGACAGGGACGGTATCCTGTGGGCATGTCTCCGCCGGTACCGTTCGTCCGTTGCTGATAATCCTGTCCCTGCACATGCGATGGACCATAATCCATGACGACCCCCCTGTCGTGGCAGACAGTATACAGCGGTCGCGGTGGACATGAAGGGGGCCCCGCGCCCTTGCCGACGCGGGGCCTTGGAGCTATGCGATGTCTTTTCTCGTGGTGCTGTGTGTCAGGTCCTGCCTATTTCCACCAATACCAGTACTGGATGTTCCAGTTGTTGTAGACAGTGGCGGAGAAGAAGTGGTCATAGCCCTTGAGACCCTTGCGGACTTCGTCGGGGTAGACACGCTGCTCAAGATAGAAGCACGGAAGATCTTCACCAAAGATGTCCTGGATGTGAGAGTAGGCTTCGTTGAGGGCAACAGCCGTGGTGGCCTTCTGCGCTGCGTCGATCCACTTGTCCATGTCGGCGCTGTTGTAGCGGTAGTTGTTCTGGCCCTGCATGCCGTTGGCTGCGGTCGGGATCTGGTTCGAATGGAACTGGTTGATCGAGCCAAAGGCATCGTAGTTGCTGAAGCTGATGCCGTGGAGAGAGACGATGAACGTGCCGGCTGTAGCCGAGTCCAGCAAGGCATTAAAGTCCATGGGGTCATGCTCGGCCTTGATACCGAGCTTTGCGAGCATGGGCTCCATCAGGGTGACTTCACGTTCACGGAAGGTGGCTCCCTGCGAATATGGAAACTTAAGAACGGCTGCGGTGCCATCAGGAAGCGTACGCGCCGTCTTGGCGGCGTTCCACTTCCATCCCGCTGCGTCCAGGAGGGCGTTGGCCTTAGCCGGGTCATACGCATACTTAGCCAGAACAGGCTTGAAGTAAGAGGAACCGGAGGACAGGGGCGACAGGACAGCGTCAGTACCGACCATAGCCTTCTGGGTGATGAGCTTGCGGTCGATACCGTAGTAGAAGGCCTGGCGGACGCGCTTGTCCTTGAACCACGCGTTGCTCAGGTTCCACTCGAGGATGCCGGCGGTCGTTCCCTTGTTGTAGTAGACGTCGAAGGTCTTGCCCATCTTTGACTCGAACTGCTGGGCAAGGTCAAGGGTCAGCGACTCGGAGGAGACGTCGATCGTGCCGGTCAACATGTTGATCAGCAGGGTATTGGTGTTGTCGATGAACCGCTCGGTGATAGTCTCGAGGATAGGTTCACCGCCAAACCAGTTCTTGTTGGAAGAGTAGATGATGTACTGACCTTCAACCTTGGACTTGATGGTGTACGGTCCGCAGTAGACGGGGTTGTTGCTAAAGTCCGAGGTGTTGATGCTCTTGGGGTCCTTGTCGAACTGAGGTCCCAGGATGTGCTTCGGGTAGATGGTCCAGCCCGTGGGAATGTAGGTGTCCCAGTTCTTCCAGGTGATGCGGCAGGTGTAGTCGTCGATCTTCTTGATGTTTGTGACGAGGTCCATGGGTGTGCGAGACACGACCTGGATGTCGTTGCTCATGTACAGCTTGTGCGAGAAGATGTAGTCGTCGATCGTGACAAGCTGCCCGTCGGACCACTTCATGCCCTTGCGGAGCTGCATGTCGCTGATGACGGTGCCATTCGCGTTACGGATCAGGTGCTTGTTCTCGAGCGTCGCAACATAAGTCGCCATCTCAGGATACAGGACGCCGTAGGGGGTCATCGAGACAGGTCCGCTAGCCAGGAAGGTCACAGCCTTCATGGTGTAGGCGGAGTCGGAGATGAGCGCAAACAGGCTCTCGGGAGCGTTCTCCTCAGCCAGCGTAATGGACTTCTTGCCGCTGCCAGGAGGCGTTATGGTGTTATAGATCGCGAACGAGCAGTCGCCACGGGTGGCGGACATGACGGGGTTTACGTTGCGGAACTTGTCCCACGTCAGGAGCTGGACGCGTGGGCGGACGGCGATGGTGACGGCGCCAATAGCGTAGGTGCCGATCTTGGACTCGTCGTTGGAAAAGGCGATGGGCTGCTTGATGGTGTTGGCCTCAGCTTCCTTGCCGATGACGCGGACCAGCAGGACAGCCATGTCCTGACGCTTGATCTGGGAAGCGGGGGCGAACTTGCCGCCACCGATACCCTTGATGTAGCCAGCCTTTGCGGCGGCTTCGACATAGCCGTATGACCAGCGGGATGCTAGAACATCGGTGAATGTAGGACTGGCGGGCTTCACCAAAGCGAGACCCTTGGCGACAACGATCATCTTGGCGAACTCTTCGCGGGTGACCTTGCCCTCGGGCTTGAAGGTGCCATCGGGGTAGCCGGCGAGAACTTTCTTCGCGGCCAGAGCGGTGATCTCATCAAATGCCCAGTACGACGCAGCGACATCCTTGAAGCCGGCGGCGCGCGCGGTGAGGACTGGTGAACAAACGGCAAGCAGCATAACAACTGCAAGAACGATAGATAGGAATCTCCTCATGTAATTCTCCTTCCTTATCAGAGTAGTTGCTGAAGACAATTACAGGTGGAACGGTGGTTGGCAAGCACCTCCTTCTTCACAGGCAGTCATAGCATTCATTGACCTGAGTTACTCAGGCACGGTTACCAACTGGCAAAGATGCGCCAACAGACTCCACACATAGCGCACGTTCCTGTTGCACCACGACGCACAGCAAGGCACGTCAACGTCTACTTGAACATTACACGAACGGTTCTTTTTGTCAAGCAACAGATGGGGGGCTCTGGGCACCGAACGGTTGTTTCGGCAATCGTTTGGAGCCTCTGATGCGGCGGGGCGCGCCTGTGACGAATAGTAAAGGTGACGAGCCCCCTCCGTGAACACGCCCGGAATGCGAAAAGGGGCCTTCGTACAAAGGCCTTGACAACTGGTTGAACAGAAAAAGATCGATCAAACCTTGTTCTCCTGCTGTTCCTTGCGCCACTTGAAGAAGTCGAGCGCCACCTGTGGGAAGATGGCATAGGACAGGACATCCTCCTCCTGCTGGGCATACTCCTTGATCTCCTCGCGGAACTTCGCCATCTGAGGTTCAATCAGGTCTGCAGGACGGCAGTCGATGGTCGGTTCGTCGCCGATGATCAACTGCTTGATCTCGTCGGAGATCGGCACCGACGCGCGGCCATACTCGCCCTTGACAAGTGCCTTGGTCTCCTTGGTGCACTGGACGTAGCGACCCATCATCACGTTGAACACCGCCTGCGTGCCGACAATCTGCGACGTAGGGGTGACCAAGGGCGGGTAGCCCAGGTCCGCGCGCACCTGTGGCACTTCCTTGAGGACCTCCTGGTACCGGTCGAGCATGTTGGCCTGCTTCAGCTGACTGACCATGTTGGAAATCATGCCGCCTGGTAGTTGGTAGATGAGCGCGTTCACGTCGACCCCCATCACTTGGGCGTCCAGCAAACCTGACTCCAGTGCCTTCTCGCGGACCGGCATGAAGAACTGTGCCACAACGTTCAGTGCTTCGAGGTCGATACCCGTGTCATATGGCGTGCCCTTGAGCGCGGCCACCATCGTCTCTGTGCAAGGCTGAGAGGTTGCCAGCGCGAACGGCGAGATGGCACAGTCGATGACATCGGCTCCCGCCTCGATCCCCTTGAGGTACGACTGTCCCGCCAAGCCAGTCGTGTAATGGCTGTGGATCTGAATTGGAAGGCTGGTCATCTTCTTGAGCGCTGCCACAAGGTCGTAGGTCGCGTACGGCGTGAGCAGACCGGCCATGTCCTTGATGGCGAGGCTGTCAACGCCCATCTGTTCGAGTTCGCGGGCAATCCCCACGTACTTGTCGACCGTATACGTCGGGGCAATGGTGTAGACGATGCAGCCCTGTGCATTCCCACCCAACTTCTTGGTCGTCCGGATGGCGCGTTCCACATTGCGCATGTCATTCAGCGCGTCGAAGACGCGGATGATATCGATGCCGTTCTTGAGGGACTTCTCGACAAACGCATCCACGACGTCGTCGGCGTAGTTCTTGTAGCCGAGGACATTCTGGCCGCGCAGGAGCATCTGCAGCTTGGTATGCTTCATGGCATGGCGCACCGTGCGCAGACGTTCCCATGGGTCTTCGTGGAGGAAGCGCAAGCAGGAGTCGAAGGTGGCCCCACCCCACATCTCGATGGAGTGATATCCGACCGAATCGATCGCCTCGAACGCAGGCTCCATCTCCTTCGTAGTCATGCGGGTCGCAATGAGCGATTGCTGCGCATCCCGGAGGACGGTCTCCATGATGCCGACCTTGTGAGCCGGAGCCATGTTGGAGGATAAAGATGCCAGGTCCGGTCTGCTTCCTGCACCGATTTCCTCAATCTCGACGTCGAACGACTTGCCACCGACGTTCATGCTGAACTTGTTTGACACGTGAACCCCCTCTGCAGCGATTTCACTTCTATTGTGGCGTGGACCCCGAGCGCCTTCCGGGAGAGCGCCCAATTCTCAGATAGTATACCTCATTGTCACCGGAAGTTGGCAACCAGACCACGCAGAGCTGGCTGACCCGTGGCGAGGAGCGCAGAATAGCATCGAGGCCCCCGCGTTAGCGGGGGCCTCGAACGAACGTATGAAAGAGCGAAATCTACAGACCAGTGGGCGTGGTTGGAACAGCACTGCTGCCTGACCATCCGCCCATCATGCCGCCACGGAACCCGCGACCGGTACCCTGCCCATCGTCTTGACCGCCGCGCATACCACACCCGCCGCGGAGGCCGCCTGCGGCAATCGCTACCTTCTTGCCGTCAGCACCCGTAAAGCTGGTTGCCATGACGGTATTGGCATCCATAGGGGTTTTGAAGCCTTCAACCTTGACAGCATCGCCGACCTTTACGGTGACATCAGCAGCGTTGCGTCCGAGAATCACTGTGAGTACAGTGTTGTCGGCCTGCTTGACCTTGATCGTCGCCATTGCCTGTGGGGCTAGCCTGGTGGTGTCGCCCGTGGAAGGGGTCGTCGTGGCCGGCACGTTTACTTCAGTGACGGTACCGGCAATGCTTACAGTCTCGATATTGGGGGATCCGTCCGCCTTGCGCAGCGTGACGGTCTTGCCATCTGCGCCGGTGAATGTCCAGACTTGCAGCTTCTTGACGATGTTTCGTGTCTCAGACGTCCCTTCGACCGTGACGGTGTCACCGACCTTCATCGTGAGACCAGCGGTCTCCTCGCGGCCAAGTTCAAGTGTGTAGATTGTCCCGTCCGCGTTGTCCTTGATCTTCGCATAGCCCGCAGGTCCACGGCGGAACATGCCCATGATTCCTCTGCCGTTCTCAGTCGTGCCGGCACTCGAAACCTCCGTCACCTTGCCTGTCACCGAGATGACGTCGACACTGGTCCCCTGTGGCGTCGTCACGGTCCGTAGCTTAGTTGCTGCTGATGCTATGGCGATACCGCCTGTAAGTAACCCGGCGATAACGACTGCCAGGACGACCCTGTCTATCGTTTTCCTCATAGTGTTCTCCCTTCTTACGGAGTCACCCCCGGAGTGCAGCACCCATGGATGTTGCCACCTCTAGTACGCCGCAGCGAGGCGTTTCGTACGCGCCATCCTGTGAAGGGCGCGAGAGGTCGGTCGGGATCGCCAGCTCGGAGAACGGCGCCAACACCCGGTACCGGGTCAATTCCTCGACGTGGCCAGATTCGACACACCCCGCCACCCAGCTGTCAAACGGCTGTGCCCACACGTCCGTGGGAATGATGGGTGCAACTGACACGTCAGTTACACTATGGAGCGGCAAACTCCGCCGTGAACGTGATCGTCTCTGCGGCGCGACCCAACTGCGAACCCACCGGTGCAACGCTGAGCAGTCTAGCATCGGGAGGTCCGCCGCCGATCACAGTCAAGGTGTAGACCCCTGGGCGCACAAAAACTTCGTAGGGGACCATTGAGCCGGTCCACTGCTGCTCTCCATTCAACCGGAAGGCGAGGCGTCCCGACCATGCCGTCCCCTTCTGGGTCGCCTGGATGTAAACAACGGTCTCACCATCCGGCGCCATGACGCGCCTGACCTGTCCGAAGAAAATGGGCAGAACCATCCCCAGGACAACGCAGAACGCCAGGAAGACCGGCAAGCCGCGCTTCGCTTTCGACAGTTTCTCCGAGTCGCGCCAGCCGGAGTGTGCCTGTTCCGACCTGACCGCAGGCCCCGTCTTGTAGTGGGACCTGGCATGATACCGGGCCCCGTCCGCACTCCTGGATGGACGAGCACCTGTCGTGTATGAACTGCGTGACTTGTAGAGTCTCATCTATTCTCCATCTTCAGTGTAGCAGGCTTCGATACGCTGCCAATCCTGAGGTGAGGACAGACAGAGCTGGCTGCTCTCTCCGGTCAGGAGCGGCGGAACAGACTGACCAGCGCAGCGAGGAACCCAAACAGAACCACCACCATCGCTATCACCGACACCCACGCTCCTGACGACAGAAACGTAGCGATTCCGCTGAAACCACCAGCGGCTATCGCTGCGAAATCTGCCCGCCGAAGCATCACTTCGACGGCCGATACGGCCAGGCTCGCCACAAAGGCAAGCGCAACGCTGAGCCCCCCTCGGGCGAACAACATGAGAAAGCCACACACGATGACAGCCGAGTCAACACCCACGTTCGACGGGGTCAGCCCCCCTTCGAACACCAGGGCATGCATTGCCAGCATGATGATTCCGGCGATCAGAGTCAGTGCTCCACCACCAAGCCGCTTCCGGGACGGCACTCGCGGCGCTGTCATCGTCCCCCGCTGTGGTCCAGCACGATAGACGCCGGCAGTGGGAGGCGGGCCGCCGTATGCCCCCTGCGGACCTGTACCATATCCACCGGATGGGGAAGACTGCTGTGACGCAGGCGTGCCATACGGTCCTGCTGACGGCGTCTGCTGAGGAACAGGCGGCGGCGAGGGAGGAATGGATCGCTCTACTTCGCCAGACTCTGACGTCTGCACGACCATGATTTCCGCCCCACAATGTGGACAGTGCTTCGCCCCTAGTGGCAACGTCTCACCACACTGAGTACAGAACTTCGCAGTTTCCATGCTTACACCCCCATAGAATAACGTGTAGTAGCTCTGACAGCTGCCTGGACCTGTCTGAAGTAACCCTCACTGGCGCCAGTATATGGAACGCCTCTCTTGCTACAAGAGCGCATATGGACTCCTTGAGAACATATGAACTGACTCCCTCCTCTACTGGACATCATCCAACATGACCCGATGCAGGCCGGTGACGTCGGTTTCACAATTCGGGCAATGCTTCGGGCAACAGAGGTTTGCTGCACTCGATGCAGAACTTCCTAGGTTCCATCGTTGATCCTCCGGGGCAGTCTGGTCTTCTCCGTGCAGGTTCGGCCGTCATGTGGCCACCCATGCTGCGCTCAGTATATGGGGTGGATGACGGGTTTCAAGGACGACTGCGACGCCTGCTGGAACACTTACTTGACAGGGCGGGGCACAAGGTCATGATGAAACGATCGGCCCGGGTGCAACCCGGACGCATGGACCATCGTCTCGTCCAATGAAAGATGTGTTGTATTGTGCCAGAAAGGACCAGGATGAACAGCGACCTCATATATCAGGGCTCGGATCTCATGCTTGACCGCTTGCCTCTCGCCACGATCGCGAGAGAATATGGCACACCCGTCTACGTCTACTCGGCCTCCTCGATCCGCGGACAGGTCACACGTCTGATGCAGAGTCTGGGCACGATCGGATCACTCCGCTACGCCGTCAAGGCCAATGCGAACCCTGCTCTCCTTGCACTCATTTTCAACATGGGCCTCGGGGCCGACACGGTGAGCCGGGGAGAAATCCAAGCAGCCCTGGATGCCAGCTGTCCTGCAGACCGTATCGTCTTCTCCGGTGTCGGAAAGACACAGGAAGAACTGGCATTTGCACTGGACCACGGCGTCTTCATCAACGCCGAAAGTGAGGAGGAGTTGGCTGCGATTGCCCGCCTGCAAACGGGCGCCCATGTCGGCATCCGCATCAATCCGGGCGTCGATGCACACACCCATCGGTACGTCACGACTGGGACGGAGGAGAACAAGTTCGGCATCCCGATTGATGCGGCCCCTGACGCGTTCAGGGGAGCCATGGACGCAGGGCTCGTTCCCGACACTATTTCCTGTCATATCGGCAGTCAGATCACGAGCCTCGAGCCCTATCGCAAGGCTCTGGCGCGCCTGCTGGAGCTGCGTGACTCCCTGATGGGCGATGGCATTTCAGTGAGCGGCCTGGACATGGGAGGAGGATTCGGCATCAATTACGGGGAAGGTACCGACTTCGCCGTGGAGGACCTGCAGGCCCTCCTGCGCCGCGATGTTCCCCAAGGCATGAAGCTGTGGTTCGAACCGGGCAGGTACATTGTGGGACACGCAGGCACACTGGTGACACGTGTCTTGTACCGCAAACGCTATGCCAGGACGTTTGTGGTCGTGGACGCCGGCATGAACGACCTCATTCGTCCCGCGCTGTACCAGGCACATCATGCGATCCTCCCGGTGACCCGGAGGGATTCGAAGCCAACCCCGTGCGACATCGTCGGCCCCGTTTGCGAGTCCGCAGACTGCTTCGCCCGGGACGTCCCCATACCGCTGCCTGAGCAGGGAGATCTTCTTGCCATCTGCGACACGGGCGCGTATGGATGGTCCATGAGTTCTACCTACAACGGCCGTCCGCTGTTGCCAGAAGTCCTCATCGAAGACGGAGAGCCAGTTCTCATCCGCGAGCGCGGTCTCTGAGCGTTCCCTGAAGGGGACACTGAGCGACCGAACCAGTGAACCCCCAGCATCGCTGCCGGGGGTTAGATGTTACTCTGTATCCATCCTACTTTATGCCAAGCTTTTTGTACAGTTGACTCCGTGTGATGGGAAGAACATAGACTTTGACCGAATGCCGGCCCCAGCGGCACGCGTCGCCATATGAGTTGAAGAACAGGTCAATGCAGTTTCCATTGATGCTGGAACCCGTGTCCGCTGCAACCGCGTAGCCGTATCCTTCGACATACAGCACAGTCCCCATGGGGATGAGGCGCCGGTCGACTGCACAGGTGCCATAGTGAAGCCACAAGCCTGAGTAGCCGTACAGGTGGTCCTTGCCGTCGAGGATCGTGGAGCGTCGGTTCGAATAGGCCGTGGCAGACATGGTGTAGGTGCGCACGGGCTTGAGGTCCAGGCGAGCGGTACCGATGTCATAGACCTCGTGGACGACAGGCTTGATGGTCTGCGTCTTGACGACAGCTGAACCAACTGGCTGCTGGGCAACCTTGGTCACCTTGATGGTCTTCTTGAGGATGCCGTTCTGGCCCATGACGCTGATGTAACTGCGTCCGACTTCCATGTACGGGTTTTTCTTGTAGACACGCTGATATGCAATAGCCTCGGTCTTGCTGGTATAGGCGTAGGTCGTGCGCTTGATGACGACTTCTCCGTTGTACGGCACGGGATCGGTCAGGTCCGGGCTAACCTTGTCTTCCGCGTTCAGTTTGATGCCGTTTTCCACCAGAAGGTTTCCGACCGTCCCAACGATCGAGTAGATGGTTTCACTTGTATGATCGATGGTGAGCGTGACCCGCCTGGCGCGCACGATAGCGACTTCCCCATGGGAGATGACCGCGGCGGTATCCGGTGTTACCACATCTTCCGGGCGCAGGACGCGAGTGTTTGCCTTTGCCAGGACGGCTCTCACCGACATGCTGTGGAACGTGACAACCTGTGTCTCGTTGCCCCCATCGTTGACAACATATGTGTGAACGCCTGTACTCCCGAGGAAGAACCCGCCAAGAAGGATGCCCACGACAGCAAAGAGGATGGCCTTTCTCCTGTGAAACCCCCTCACGAGTCGTGTTGTGTCCATAATTTTGATATTATACCACCGATTGAACGGCCGTAAAGGTTCCGTTGAGGAACGAATAGCTGGACCACTCATCTGGAGGGGGTCCAGCCGTATTAACAACGTAGGGGTGAGTCAATCGCGCCTTCGGCCACCGAAGAATCTGAGGACGAACAGAAACAGGTTGATCAGGTCCAGATACAGGCTCAAAGCACCTATGACTGCAGCTTTCTCGGCTTGCTGGTTGCCCCCGGCCATCGTGATCGGGTTATCGCCGGTGGGGTCCAGACTGAGTGCCATCCTGCGCAGTTTCTGAGTATCCCAGGCGGTCAGCCCCAGGAAGACGACGATGCCAACGATGCTGATCAGGAAGTCCAGACCCGAGCTCTTCGTGAAGATATTGATGATGGACATGCCGATGATGCCGAACAGCCCAAACAGGGCAATGTTGCCGACCCTCGACAGGTCCATGCGCGTAGCCGACCCAATCAGCGACATGGCCAGAAACATGCCTGCAGAGGCGACAAACGCCATCGTGATGTCTCCATTCGTATACACCATAAAAACGGAAGACAGCGTAAGCCCGTTCACCGCAGCATATGTGAGGAACAGGAGCCCCGCCATCTGCGGAGACATCCTGGCAATAGCGCGAGAGAGCCCGATGACCAGACCGAACTCGGCAACAATGAGGAGTATGAACACAAGCGAGTTACCAAAGATGACCTGTTGCATCGCCTGGCTGGATCCGACGAACCAGGCAATAGCTGCAGTCAGAGCGAGTCCTCCAGCCATCCAGCCATAGACCCGGTTGAAGAATGCCCGGACACTGTCCTCGGGACGTACAACGGTTCCCTGATATTCCATGGAAACATCTCCTTTCTGATGCACCAGATGCCACTGTGCGGCTTCCAGGTGCGCAGCAATCATAGCCGGCCACTCTTCCTTGTCAAGCACGACTTAGCATGGCGAGCATTCGCGGCCCTCTACTTATAAATACAGCAGTTGTTGGCTTTCCATGCAGGTGGATTGTGAAGCCACCGGCCTGCCGTTGCAAATCCACTGCCACTCAATAACATAGAACAAGTGATGCGTTGCAACGGAAATGGCGCTGTCTCTAACGTTACAGGGAGGTCTCACGATGTTTGCCGACTATGCACGAGTCTGGCCAGTTCACGCGATCCTTATGGGCAGTGCTGTCCTATCTCTTCTCACGGCCGCCTGGGCCGTCACGCTGGGACGCCACCACAAAGGGTCCTTCCATATTCACAAGGCCGCCGCCGTGACAGCGTTTGTGCTGCTGGCAACGGGACTCGTCGTAGCAATCGGCATGGTCCAGGCCACTGGTGGACCACACCTCCGCGTCCTCCACGGTGTCTTCGGTGCGATAACCATCGTAGTCGGATTCTTGACGGGCGCGGGAGGGCACATAACGACTAAGGCGCGCGCCAACAGGAAGCAGCTACGGACCATCCACCTGTGGGTGGGTCGCGTTGCTGTCATACTCTTCCTGCTCACCGTCCTTGCCGGACTGCGCCAGGTGGGCATCCTCTAGAACCTGTCTGTCGATCGTTCCCCCGGGTGCGGTCACCGTGCCCACATAACGACGAGTACGCCTGGAACCTAGCTGGGTATTCCCCCGCTTGAGAAGTACTTGGGAAAGTTCTCAACGAGTCGCTTCAGCTCATCAGGAGTCTTGAAGGGGTCTGGCTTGATGAGACAGAACAGAACGTTGGTTTCCTTGACGACCGCTATGTGCCGTAGCCTCTTTGGGTCCATCGACGCCTCGACGAGTTTCCTCAGCTTTGCAACATCGCCTTCTTCTTCGTAGAGGGTATAGAAGCCCTTTGCGTTTGGAAACTCGGCCTTTCCCTTCGTGAGGTCTTTGATCTCCCTGATGGCAGGCCCAAAAAGGTAGTAGAAGTTCCTGATAATGTGCGCATCGGCATGCACCTTGAAGCTCGGCCTGAGCACGATGTACAGCCGGTCTCCCCTCTTCACGGGATACGAGAACGGTAGCCAGAAGAGGCTCTGCCGCGCCAGAAGTGTCAGGGTCATCTCGACTTTCTTGATGGACTTCTCGTTCACCTCATAGTCCACCTTGAAACCGGAATATCCGCCAATCCAAGTATAGAGCTGGTCACGGATAGTGAGGTTGCTCTCGAAACCATGAACATAGTGTTTGATCAGGGTGATGTTCAATCGCCGCCCCTGGTAGAACTGCAATACCACAACTCCTGCAAGAACAACGAGAACCAATATCCAATTGCCGCTTATGCCCTGCATCTTTTCTCCTTGTCAGACCAGATACTTCGAATACACGTGAAGAAGCTCATCAATGCCTCTTGGAGACTTTCTCAACAATGGAATGTCCTTGACCTCGATTCCCCTTATCTCGGCTTTCATTCTCTTGATGACCCCCTCCTGCTCTTCCATTTTACCCTTGATCTCCTCGGGGGGGTTGGCCATCGCGAAGAATTTGTTCAGAAAGATCGTCCTTACTCGTATCTTGAATGTACCGAGGGATTCGATAATTCTCTTCGTTTCAGACAGGGCAAGGTCCTCTGCCATTGTTACAACATTGACGTAAGACTGCTCGGAGGAGAACATGTCCCTCAACGCCCTCAGTTCCTCTCGGTAACTGACCAGTTCCTGCATGATGGGATCTTCTTTCTCGCTCGAGGAGAGCACGACCCTCTCTCCATCGAC
>Ga0209881_1000057_pt1 | contig 32563 bp, 34 predicted proteins | sample PersoiDNA2013193_FD_185804 | JGI IMG/M metagenome (GOLD analysis project Ga0209881, IMG submission 185804) | Permafrost soil microbial communities from the Arctic, to analyse light accelerated degradation of dissolved organic matter (DOM) -... | ecosystem: Environmental > Terrestrial > Soil >... | reverse complement strand
AAGCCCGCGAGGGCCGGCTGGCGACCGACGAGGAAGTACTGAGCATCCTCGGCGTTCACCCGGGTTCAGTCGGGCCCATGCAGACGGCAGTACCTGTCGTTGTCGACGAGATGGTTCGTCGGGACGTCGCCTATACCGTCGGAGCCGGCAGAGATGGATTCCACATCAGGAACGCTTTTTTTGGGCGGGACTTTGACTCGACCGTCGTGGCAGACATAAGGACCGTCCGGGCAGGCGACCTTTGCCCTGTATGCGGCCATCCACTGCATACGGCGACAGGTATCGAGGTCGGTCACACGTTCAAGCTCGGTACGAAGTACTCTGTCCCTCTTCATGCCAACTATGTCGATGAAGATGGCAGCGAGAAACCGTATTTCATGGGGTGCTACGGCATTGGCATCGGGCGCACGCTGGCCGCCATCATCGAGCAGCATCACGACGACAAGGGTATCATCTGGCCAATGTCCATCGCCCCCTTCCAGGTCGTTGTCGTTCCCCTCAACAAGGGTGATGATGCAGTCTGGCATGCTGCGCTGGAGCTTTACGAAGGACTCGAGAAGGCTGGAATTGACGTCATTCTTGATGACCGAGGCGAGTCGGCAGGTGTCAAGTTCAACGATGCCGACCTGCTGGGTTTCCCAATCCAGGTTGTCGTCGGCAATTCTTTCCTCAAGACTGGCAATTTCGAGGTCACTCTCCGCAGCAACAAGACGGACAAGAAAGCCGTCTTTGCCTCAGAGGCAATCACATTCATTGTCGATCTGGTGCGAACGACAGAGTAGCACAGGCAAATTGACACCCAGCTGTTAACCAGTAAAATAGAAGCACAGCATCTATACCAAAGGAGGAACCATGAAGGTTTCAATCAATCAGGAGACTTGCATCGGGTGTGGCGCTTGCGTCGCTCTGTGCGATGCGGTATTCAGACTCAATGATGAGCTTGGCAAGGCCGAGGTCATCCCAGGTGCCGATTGTGGCGCTGCCGGTTGCTGCAAGGAAGGCGCCGAATCTTGCCCCGTCGCCTCAATCACCGTCGAAGAATAATCTGCTGCCCCCATAAGGTACCAAGAGGCCCCGTCAACATCATGTTGACGGGGCCTCTTGGTCGCCTGATAGTTGGTTCTACTAGCCTGCGTACCGCCCCAGAACAATGGAGACGTTGTGACCTCCAAACCCGAACGAACTCTTGAGAACGTACTGGACGTCAGATGAACGCGCAATGTTCGGGACATAGTCCAGCGGACACTCGGGGTCGAACGTTACATAGTTGATGGTGGGATAGATCAGTCTGTTCTTGATAGTCAACATGCAAGCTATGGTCTCTACAGCGCCGGCAGCGCCCAGCAGGTGGCCGGTCATGGACTTGGTGGAACTCACAGGAACAAGACGAGCTCGGCTTCCAAAAAGCGTCTGCAAGGCAAATGACTCCGTCCGATCGTTCGCCGGAGTCGATGTTCCATGTGCATTGACGTAGTCGATATCGAGTGGAGAAAGCCCTGCGCGCTCGATGGCGGTACGCATGGCCCGCACGATCTGTTTCGCCTCAGGATCAGGCGACGTCATATGGTACGCATCCGATGTTACTGCCTGAGACAGGATCTCGCCATAGATATGCGCCCCCCTGGCAAGCGCATGGTCAAGCCGTTCCAGAATCAGGATTCCTGCGCCTTCGCCCATGACGAATCCATCGCGTTCCTTGTCAAAAGGCCGGGAAGCATGTCCTGGATCATCATTCCGCGTAGAAAGTGCGCGCATGTTGGCAAAAGCTCCGATACCGGTCATTGTCACCGCAGCATCGGACGCCCCTGTCACGATGACGTCTTCGTCGCCTCGCCGAATAGCCTCAAGAGCATCCCCCAGCATCTGGGTACTACTCGCGCAGGCACTGATGACTGAACTAGTTCCTCCATAGAGCTTGAACCGCTGAGCTATGGTTCCCGGGATGGAGTCCACAAGCATCTTTGGAATGAGAAACGGGGAGATGCGCGAAGGCCCCTTGACGGCGACCTGCAATACTTCACTTTCAAAGGATGCGAGACCCCCTATACCGCTCGTGACGTAGACGGCAATTCGTTCCCTGTCCTCAGCCTCCAGATCCAGCCGTGAGTCCAGCAGGGCTTCTTGCGTAGCTGCAAGCGCCAGCTGCTGTACACGGTCGGTACGTGCAACGTCACGTTTCTCGAAGTAGTCCTCTGGGTTAAAGTTCTTTACTTCGGCTGCGATACGACAGCTGAGGGCGCTTGCATCGAACCGGGTGATCGGCCCCACACCTGAAATGCCAGCCGCGAGTCCCGCCTCAAACGCAGGGACATTGTTTCCGATCGGCGACACAATGCCAAGCCCCGTTATGACGACACAGGTCCGCTCCATGGAAATTCTGTCTCCTGCAGCGTCAGGCAATGTGGGACATTACGTAGTCGACTGTCTGCCCCACAGACGCAATCTTCTCGATGTCTTCGTCGGGAATCGATGTTCCAAAAGCGTCTTCCAGTGCCATTGTAATGTCGACCAATGCCAGAGAGTCGGCGCCAAGATCCTTGACGTATTGAGCCTCATCAGTAATGCGAGACTCTTCGACACCCAGTTTTTCCTTGGCAATCTCTACTACCTTCGAGCGGATTTCTTCCTTGGTCATCAGATTCCTCCTGAGAAAAGAATATCCAAGCGCTTCAAAGAGACAATCCCCCGTCAACCACGAACACTTGGCCGGTAATGTACGAAGCGTCCTCACTTACAAGAAACGCCACAACTTTGGCAACGTCGCCAGGTGTTCCAGCCCGCCTGAGCGGAATACTGGCAAGATACGAGGATACGACCTCATTGTCAAGCGAGCTTGTCATGTCTGTCTCCACAAATCCAGGCGCAACGACATTGACAGTGACCCCCCGTGCCCCCAGCTCTTTCGCCGCCGTCTTCGCAAGAGCGATAACTCCTGCCTTGCTCGCCGCGTAGTTGGCTTGCCCGGCGTTCCCTCCCAGCCCGACTACCGACGAGATCAGCACAATGCGTCCGGATTTCTGACGCATCATGTGGCGAGCAGCTGCGCGCGTTACGTTGAATGTGCCGGTGAGATCCGTTCGTAGCACGTCGTTCCACTTCTCATCCGTCATCCGGACCAGCAAGGCGTCTCGGGTGATACCAGCGTTGCTGACCAGGATGTCCAGCGAACCTGTCAGCATGATACTCTGCGCAACCAGGCTGTCGGCCTGAGCGGCGTCCCCGACGTCCGCCTGGACTGCTTCACAGACCCGACCCATCGCAGTGACGGCTGCGACAACTTCTTCTGCCGCCACGCGGTTCTGGTGAAAATCGATGACGACATTGGCTCCCTGCATAGCCAGCTCGAGAGCAATGCCTCTACCAATGCCTCGGGATCCACCCGTAACCAGGGCCGTCTTTCCTTCCAGCGTCATTGCCATATCTCGTCCTCCACGGCCCGGACGTTTCCTCCAGGAACCGCCTTCCGACCAAGCGCCGTCAGCACACCCTTCGGCCCGACCTCCAGGTACTCGCTCGCTCCCATTCTCTGGAGTCTCTCCATCGTACGCACCCACTGCACCGGGCTCTTGAACTGCGCAACAAGGCACTCCCTGATTGTCTCGGGGTCATCTTCCGATAATGCCGCCACATTGTTCACGACGGGAAAACGAGGTCGGGAAAACGGGATATCATGCACGACCGCCTCAAACTCGGCAGCACCGCCAGCCATGATGGATGAATGAAAAGGAGCGCTCACACGAAGCTTGATCGCGCGTCCTCTGCCGATCTCCTTCACGGCCCCAATGACGCGATCCACAGCAGCCATCTCGCCAGACACGACCGTCTGGTCGGAAGCGTTGTAGTTGGCGGCTTCCACGATTCCGGACCGACGTCCTTCAGCAAGAACACGCTGCAAATCGTTGTCGTCCAATCCTACGACGGCCGCCATCGTGCCCGGCGATCCAGACGTAGCTCTTGCCATGATCTCTCCACGTCGTCGCACGAGTCGAATGCCATCCTCAAACGTGAAGACGCCGGCACAACACAGCGCGCTGAACTCCCCCAAGCTGTGACCAGCAGCAACATCGCAGCCCATACCTCTGCTCGCAAGTGCCTCGACCCATGCCATCTCGGTCGCAAAGAGGGCAGGCTGAGTGTTCTCGGTGCGAGTCAGTGCCGCATCGTCACCTGCCTCGACGAGATTCCAAAGGTCAAGACCAAGCACGTCGCTTGCTTGTCCAAACAGTCTGTGAGCCACAATCGGGTCGACCACCTTGCCGGCCATTCCCACGTATTGCGAACCCTGCCCGGGAAACAGAAATGCCATCATGACTGCCTCCTCCTGTTGTCAGCTCTCATTGCACGACTACCGCAGTACTTCTTGCACCAGGAAACCGCGAGGAGGCCAGAACCCAGTGTTCGTCGATGCCACCCATGACAAAAAGAGACGGAGCGCAGTTGCCACACATCTCTGTATGGTACTGCAACCCCGTCAATCTGAACCTATCCGGAAGTACTCTTCTGGAAAAGCACACCAGCAGACCTGATTCGCCAGTTAAGCCTCTGCAGGCCCTTCTGTCTCTTCGTGCTGGGCAACCTCTTCGGCTGCCGCGGTCTCAACGTTCTCAACGGCGGGAGCTTCTGGTTCGACGACTTCTGGCTCGACGGCCTTGGTCTCAACGACTTCAGGTTCAACAACTTCAGGTTCGGCTGCCGCGGTCTCAACGTTCTCAACGGCGGGAGCTTCTGGTTCGACGACTTCTGGCTCGACGGCCTTGGTCTCAACGACTTCAGGTTCAACGACTTCAGGTTCGGCTGCCGCGGTCTCAACGTTCTCAACGGCGGGAGCTTCTGGTTCGACGACTTCTGGCTCGACGGCCTTGGTCTCAACGACTTCAGGTTCGGCTGCCGCGGTCTCAACGTTCTCAACGGCGGGAGCTTCTGGTTCGACGACTTCTGGCTCGACCGTCTTGGTCTGGACGACCGTGCTGTCGGTTGCATCCATATCCGACCCAGTCTTCACTGGCGGCGTCGCCTGCCCGGGCTCACGTCCGAACAAGCCCTCGTTGCCTTCCACGCCCTTCATGCTCAGCTTGACCTTGCGTTCTTCCTTCAGGACCTCGAGCACACGAACCTTGACAACATCTCCCACGTTCAGCACATCCTCGACCTTGCGAATCTTGTCGTTGGAGATCTGTGAAATGTGCAGGAGGCCGGTGACACCTTCTGAAAGCTCGATGATTGCTCCGAAGGTCAGGATGCGAATCACTGCGCCCTCGAGGATCATACCGACAGGATAGTCTTCCTCGATGGTTTCCCAAGGATGTGGCTTCGTCTGTTTGATGCTCAACGAGACCTTGCCCGTCTCCGGGTCCACCTTGAGAACCTTGACCTTGACCTTGTCCTTCTTCTGGACGATCTCCTCGACAGGACGGCGACGACCATACGTCAGCTCTGAGAGATGGACCAGACCTTCGACCCCGTACCCGATGTCCACAAACGCGCCGAACTCAGCGATACCGTTGACAGTGCCCTCATAGATATCTCCTGGCTGAATCTTTGTGAAGAACTCCTTCTTCTGTTTCTGGCGGATAACCTGCATCGCTGCACGATGAGAAGCAATGATCCGGCGAAGTCTCTTGTCGAATTCGGTGACCTTGACAGGGATGTCCTGGCCAACCAGTGAAGGCAGGTTGTTGCGATAGTCGCTGGCGACCTGTGATTGAGGCAGGAAACAGGGCACACCAATGTCAACAAGCAGCCCGCCCTTGATGGCCTTGGTGACTTTGGCAGTGACGATCGTCTGTTCCTCGAAGTACCTCTCGACATCAGTCCAGACCTCTTCCTGATCAGCCTTCAGCTTGGAGAGGACTGCCGTGCCTTGTTCATCCTCTTCCTTGACGACGGCCACTTTCATCGTTTCGCCAACGTGCGCGATTTCGCCGACAGCTACATCGGTGCGCATAGTCAAGCGGTTGAGCGGGATATAATAGTCTCCCTTTCCGCCGGCATTGACCATGACCCCGTCACGCTCGAGCTTGACGACGGAGACGTCAATAACGTCCCCGCGCCGCAGCAGGCGTGGCGCGTATCCGGCCTTGGGCGACAAGTCCGCGACAAGGGCCGCCTCAAGTTCGGACGTATTGGTTTCGTCACCTGCAACCTCGACCTGTTTGGCCTCGGTTTCGGCCTTCTCTGGTGCGGCCGCTTCTTCTGGAGTCTTTTCCTCTGCCACGTGGGCAGCCGGAACAATAGGCTGTTCGACTGCTGCAAGCAGGTTCTTCACTTCAAAGAGTCCATCCGTTTCACCTGTGGTTTCTGTTCCAACGTGTTTGTCCATGTCCACCATGTTGACCCCTCGCAATTAAGGATGAATGAAAATCAGTTTCTGAGTATAAAGCCAAAATGGATGCTTGTCAAACCCTTTAAGCCCGCGTCACTACCTGCTGACGTTGGCTTTGCCAGCAGAAACGGTTGTGCCCGCAAACCGGGCAGTTCCGCCGCGATTGTCATGGGTCTCCAGCAGCCAATTGCGCTTCTCGGTACGCTCCGGTCTCGACAATTGCTCAGGCTTGATCTGACCGATGTTGAGACCAACGACCAGGTCAGCAATGAATGTGTCTGATATCTCGCCAGAACGGTGAGACACGATAGCCTTCCAACCGTTGCTGACCGTCGTCCCCGTCCTATCGAGCGTTTCGGACAGCGTGCCGAACTGAAATGCCCCGCGCCACACGCTGGGGTGAGATGACATTATCTAATGTTCAGTCTTAGAGGACCGGGACACATTTGACTTATAAACAACAAGAAGGCAGATTGGCGAAAATGCCAACCTGCCTGACAGTCATTCAGTGTGAATTTGGTACAAATCAGCGACTCGCTTGACTAGATACTCACGTTCCCTGATCGTGATGCTCCGTGTATTCGGTTCTTTCCACACGGGTTCCAGTGTGCGGTGTCATCAACTTCAGAACAACCCAGGCGATCAGGGCGATGACCACCATCACGATGAGGGTTGCAGGTTCAAGGACCGCCGTAGTCTCTGCGCCACTGGTGGTGGCTCGGGAAAAAATGCCTTCAAAGATTCCCACAAGAAACTGAGTAACACCATAGATGCCACGTACAAAGCCATTTGTCGGGTTTGCTCCCAGCCCTTTGAAAACCAAGCGAAAGGCCAGAATGACTTCGATTACGGCGAAGATTACGCCAACAATACGTTTTGCGGTATGATTCTCTGTTTCGCTATTTCGCGTCTCCGTTTGGTTTGTCACTTGTTCCATTGTTCCACCTCCTGGTAGCTAGAGTGTCCTCTCCCCTCTAGTCGTGGTGATTCCCTCTAATCAGGTTTACCACAACTGCAATTATCGCAAGTACGAGAAGAATGTGAATTAATCCGCCCATAGTATACGAACTAACCATACCAAGAAGCCATAGGACTGCGAGAATAACAGCAATTGTCCATAACATAATTTGTCTTCCTCCCTTTATCAATATTGCACACATAAGTTCTACACGCTGGATAGTTCCCAACATTGCTGATTATACCACTAAATTGCAAAACCTGAATTCTATCCCATAGACCTGTTTCCACACACATTCCTGACAACGTGAGATTTCAGGCTTGGACGTCCGTCCTTTTCTCGAGCGCTTGAGTCAGCGTGAATACGTCAGCAAACTCCAGGTCGCTTCCTTTGGGAATACCCGTGGCAATGCGTGTAACGCGAACCGCCGATGCAGCCAGCAACTTTGCGATATACATCGCGGTGATGTCGCCGTTGAAGTTGGGATTTGTCGCAACAATGACCTCGCGCACATCGTCCAACAGTATTCGTTCGACAAGACGGCCGAGCTGCAGTTCTTCGGGTCCCACACGGGCTATCGGGTCGATCCGGCCGTGCAGAACATGATAGAGGCCCCGATAGGCCCCTGTTTTCTCAATGGCAGACAGGTCCCGTATCTCCTCGACAACACACAGGAGCTTTGCGTCTCGCGACGAATCCTGGCACACTTCACAGAGATCGCCTTGAGCAAAATTGCCGCACCGTCTGCAGAAGGTGATCTCGCGCTTCGCAGCCATCAGAGATTCAGCCAGGGCACGTACATCGTCCTCGGGCTGGTCCAGTAGATAAAACACCAGCCTGTCAGCAGCCTTCGGTCCAATGCCGGGCAGATTGCCCAGCCTGGCGGAAACCTCGATGAAACGCTTGGGCAGGAACACCGCTTACCCGAGTCCGGGAATATGGGGCATGCCGGCCGTGACCTTCTTCATGATCTCATCGGCCTGACGGTCTGCCTCCGCCTGGGCTTCGCGCACGGCAGCGACGACAAGATCTGCAGCCATCTCAGCGTCACCAAGATCGAAATCCGCCTGGATGCTGATACCGATGAGGTCTTTCTTGCCATTGACGACAGCTGTGACGGCACCTCCCCCGGAGGTGGCAGATATCCTGCGATCCAGCAGCTCCTGGTCGGCGCGTGCTGCATCTTCCTGCATCTTCTGGGCCTGCTTCATGAGATTGTTGACGTTGTACATATGGCTCCTCCCGCATCACCTCAGGAGTCGAACAGCGACTCCGTCGCGTCGAACGTCTTCTTGAGCAATTCCAGCTTGTCGTCCACCGGAACCTCTGCCACGGGTTCCTGCTGCGCAGGCTCCTGGGATCCCTCCTCGACCAGCCTGACCTGGTCGACTGCATAGGCGGACCGCGCCGCTGGAACAAGAACTTCGTCCTGCTTCTGCTCGAGCATTGTATGGAACAGCTTGGTCTTAGGTCCGAGGACAATCCGCAGGATGCCCTGGTCGACCCTGACTTCGCGAACATCCAGCGCCTGCAGCATCACCCCGATGGGCTTGCTGGCGTCAGAGACAAGTGCCTTAAAGTGCGCCCACTGTTCTGCAGGCTCACCTGCGGATGTGCTTCTGGATTCTGGAACTGTCTCGTCAGGACTGCCGGGGGACACTTCAACAGTCTTCTGGACAGCCTCCACCTGCCGGACAGCAGGCCTGGGCGCATCCTGGCTACTCGTGAACTGCACTCCACGAGAGAACTCTTCATGCGAACGATCAAGACCCATGGGCAGGTCGAGGGCCATTGCGAGCAGGAACGTCTGAACAAGAGGGTACGGATCCGACAGGTAAGCTGACTGCTGCTGGATTCGCGCAAAGGCCGCTGCAAGGTTCACCAGAGCTGCGTCCGGGAACGCCTTGAGGCGATCGGTCGAGACGTCATCTGAACTCCGAGTCCGGAGTGTCACCTTGTCAAGAATGTACCCGCTGATAAGAGCAATCGTCCTTTCAAGCAGGTCAGCAGGCTCTATTCCACTTCGTTCCAGTTGGTCCAGAACGGAACTAGCTGCCTTCGGATCGTGAGAGAGCAGAGCCTCGACAAGCAAGGAAATGTTCTCTTCGGTGGGCAGCCCCAACAGGTCCAGCACCGTCGCGCCAGACACTGATTCAGCTCCAAACACGGAGAACTGGTCGACAAGACCTATAGCGCCTCTCATCGAACCCCCGCTGAGCGCAACTATCTGGTGAAGAGCTTCGTCGGTTATGTTTGGAGCCTCAATGTTCCGAAGGCCCTGAAGGTATTGGAACATGGCCGTTTCCGAAATCCGCTTGAAGTCGAACCGCTGACACCGGGACAGGATCGTCTCGGGCAATTTCTGAGGTTCTGTCGTTGCGAGGATGAACACGACGTAGTCGGGCGGCTCCTCGAGCGTCTTCAGGAGTGCGTTGAATGCCTGAACGGTGAGCATATGGGCTTCATCGATGATGAAGATCTTCTTGCGACTATGAGCGGGAACAAACCTGGTGGACTCACGCAAGTCTCTGATCTCGTCGATGCCCCGGTTGCTGGCGGCATCGATCTCAATGACGTCGATGTCCGTCCCTGACGTGATAGCTCTGCAGTGTTCGCATTCCATACAGGGATGACTGTTCGGTCCCTTGTCACAGTTCAGGGCTTTTGCCAGTATACGGGCTACCGTCGTCTTGCCAGTGCCTTTGGGGCCCGCAAACAAGTACGCATGGGAGGTCCTGCCAGTATCGACCGACCCTTTTAGAATACGTACGACCGTCTCCTGACCAATGACACCGTCGAACGAGGTGGGACGGTACTTTCGGTATAGTGAAACGTAGCGCTCAGTGGATGCCATAGTGTTTGTAGTATATTGCCCGCACACATCATTGCAAGAAAAGCTCCGACCACGACTTCTTGAGGTGCCGAGGTGCCAGCCTATACTGTTTGAGTGAAACGATTCTTCCGAACACTCATCATACTCATATGTACGGCAGGTGCCGTTCTCGCTCTGACCTACGCGGGCATCGACCTGTATGGGTACAAACAACAATCTGAGCGAGCTGACGTGATTTGTCTGTTCGGAGCTGCGGTCTGGGGAGACAGCCCATCGCCGGAGCTCGAAGCGCGCATCTTATGGGCGGCTCAGTTGTATCGCGAAGGGCGCTCTCCACTGCTGTTTCTGTCCGGAGGCTCTACAGGGTCGAATCTGAGTGAATCGGACGTCATGGGCGCTGTCACTATCAAGCAGGGGGTCCCTCGCAGTGCCCTGATATTTGACAATGCAGGCATCACAACAGCTCAAACGCTGATAAACCTCAAGCGCTACATGCAGGGGAACGCCCTGACCTCTTGCCTGATGGTCTCATCGCCCTTTCACATGGCACGAATCATGGTGTTGGCCCGCCTGTACGGTCTGCAAGCATTCACCAGCCCACCCGCCGAGACACCTGTCTCGCTCAGTGTCCTGCAGAGAACAAGGGCAACTGCCCGCGAAGAGCTTGCATTGTTCAAGGACCTGCTTGTCTTCGCCGTGTCGCCTGATTAGCGGGAACGCCTGGTCAATGCGATACGGACAAAGCCCGGATGGGCAGCCCCGGCAAGCAATACGCCATGGCTGATCCTCAGTGCTCCTCGTAGCTCCCGCGCCAGTCGGGAAGCGACCGCTATGTCGAAACCCTCAAGGCGCCCTGTATACCGTCGAATATCCTCGGGCGACAGAGATGGCGCCCGACCCACAATGGTGTCGATGAGAGAGGAAAGAGCAACAACCCGCACGCCCTCGACTGCTGTTTGAACGCGGACCTTCGCCCTGACAAAGACGACCAGAGGCCGAACATGGCACGGAACCTGTGGTTTCAACCGTCCCTTCACATACATCGCTTCCGATGTGGCCTGGCGCACGAAATCGTGGTTCAGAAGTTTGCCATTCCTGCACAGACGCCCGTCCCTCAGACTGATGGTGCCGGAATGATTCTTCGTCTCGACGACGAAGACGCCAGTCGGACCGACGATGATATGATCGACATCACCGGCGTAGAAGCCGAGGCCGTTGAACACGTGGAACTCCTGTGGTAGTCGTGAGAGAACAACGCCGACATCGTACTCGCCGCCCGCCCCACCATAATACTGGTCGGCAGCAGCTTCCAGACTGAATACATCGCGCACACACCAGAATCCCAGAGCCACGACGACGCACGCCACTCCAGCACCAAGGAGGCCCGCGGTCTGGACTCCTGATCGGAACAGGAAATATATCAGAATTCCCATCATCAGCATAGGAACAAGAGCCCAGTACATGAGCCGATCGCCCTTATGGTATGTAGCTGCTCCAGCCTTGCCATGAACTTGTGCCATCCACTCTCCCGTGAAAAGACTGCCTCGAGTCACCAGAACCATTCAGAAAAGGCCCAAGCTTTTTAGTTTATACTCTTGTCGCTCAGGTGCAACCCAATGCCTCCCACATCGACTGCTGTTCGTCACGTGTCGCGGTAAGCAACGACTCCAGGCTGCCTCCCCACAAACAGATCGGTTTTCTTTTCGCACCCAGCAACTATACTGACTAGCATATACGTTTGGAGGATCGTCATGATCAAGTCAGTCAAGGGGACCAGCGACATAACATCACCCGAAGTCCTTCTGTGGCAGCATGTGGAGAGAACCATGGCCAACACTGCCAAAGCTTATGGCTACGAAGAGATCCGCACTCCGACCATCGAGATGGAGGAGCTCTTCTCCACGTCGGTTGGGCAAAGCACCGACATCGTCGAGAAGGAAATGTATGCCTTTCCAGACAAGAAGGGGCGCCATCTCGTCCTGCGCCCTGAAGGCACAGCTGCAACGTGTCGCGCATACATAGAACACCAGATGAATCTACAGCCTTCTCCGGCCAAGTTCTACTACATGGGGCCGTTCTTCCGATATGAGCAGCCTCAAAGTGGGCGCAAGCGAGAGTTCCACAGCTTCGGGGTCGAGGCTCTCGGCGAGCAATCGCCAATTCAGGATGCAGAGGTCATCGACATGGTCATGACAATGTTGTCAAGACTCGGCCTTGCACACCTGTCCGTCGATATCAACAGTATCGGCGATGACAACTGTCGACCCGCCTACAAGGACGCCCTCCGGGCTGCGTTGGCAGCGCATGAGGGCGAGCTGTGTGAGGACTGCAAGAGACGCATGAGCGACAACCCTCTCCGCGTGCTCGACTGCAAGCGCGAAGATCCGTCACTCCTGGAGTCGCTGCCAAAGTCCGCGGACTATCTGTGCACAGACTGCGAGGACCATTTTCACCGCCTGCTGTCGACTCTGGACTCTCTGAAGATTCCATATCGGCTCAACCACAGACTGGTCCGAGGCCTTGACTACTACACAAAGACCGTATTTGAGGTCATCTCTGAGGATCTCGGTGCGCAGAATGCCCTCCTGGGAGGGGGCCGCTACGACTATCTCATCCGCCATCTGGGAGGACCGGCTACTCCTGCCGTCGGCTGGGGCCTTGGGCTTGAACGCCTTACTTCTGTGCTGACAGCGCGCTACCCCGAGCTCACTGGTTCACTGGCAACCCCCCGAGTGTACATCGTTCACTCGGACATGGCCACGGCTGTCGCCTTCGAGTTGAGGCGTACCTTGGCCGACACGGGCTGGGCCCTGGATCTGGATACGCGCCAGGATGGGTTTGGAAAACAACTGGCACGGGCATCCAAGAGGGGGGCGCGCATGGCACTCATCCTCGGTGAAGACGAGATTGCGGCAGGCACCTGCACCGTGAAAGACCTGACGTCAGGTTCCCAGTTGACGGTGGCACTGGCTGACGTGGCGGCTTGCCTTGCCAGTACTGTCCAGAAGTAGAGCTGGAGGCATTCAGGCATGCGCGGGGGCTTGCGTTGGTTTTCCTGTGTTTTGAGGTATAATAATATTGTGTCACCCTGCGATGCCCGTGAACCACTTGACGGGTTTGAGCCAACACAAATCACTCGGAAGCAGATACCCTGTGGATACGAGCGCTTCGCAGTGTTCTTGAAGCAGGGAACTTTGTGCTCCCACCTGCTTAGGCAGGTTCAAAAGCTTCGTCAAGGCACGACCTTGTGGGGTGGCCTCTTGATATTTGAGCGAGCGCGGGATTCATATGCAGACTGATCGAGGTTTGGTGATCGCGCGTCATGGAGGCGTCGTCACCATTCGACTGCTGCCACGGGACGGATGTGCGTCATGCTCTCTAACCCAGTTCTGTATAGGCAGCAAGGAGAGCAGCCCGACCGTCAGGGCGACTGCTCCCCCCGAGATTGCTCAGGGAGACCTGGTTGAAGTGTCGCTCGACGATTCGATTATTCTCAAGGCATCCGCGATTATGTACGGGGTTCCGCTGGTTGCCTTTCTGGCAGGCGTGTTCGGCGGTTATGGATTCTCATCCTTGGCAGGACTGAGCGGAAGCCTGTCCATGGCACTTCCTGTCGTGGCTGGATTCGTTATGCTGATCCCCGGCATTATCCTTTCTCGCAGAGTTGCCATGCGGTTGAACCCCACTGCCACTGTTGTAAACAAACTCGATCAGGAGGTGGCCATATGCCCGTGAACATGAATGCAATCTGGGTACTAGACATTGTTATCGTCCTCGGCATGATCTCCGCAGCCATAGCCGTCCTCGTCCTTGGACGCAAGCTTGGGGAGTTCTCAAAGAGCTTCTCTGCCACGATGGGCGACGTGCGGAAACAGGCTGACGATCTGAAGTCGGAGGCCGTCAGGCTGATGCAGTCGACCCAGGTCTCAGAGCAACACTTCGACCAGTTGGCAAGACAGCTGACGAAGCTCACGGCATCTGCCGATATGGCTGTGAGAGTATTGCCCGCTGGAGCTTCCGGCCGAGATAGCGGCCTGATGCCGAGAATGGTGGGCACTGCCATAAGTGTGGTGTCGGCGTACAAGATTTTCAAGTCGATCTTCCTGAGGAGGAAATCATGAGTGAGCGCAATGACTGTGGATCGTTCATGGGCGGACTGCTGATGGGTGGCATTCTCGGAGCCTTGGTGGCATTGGTTCTCGCCCCCCAGAGTGGAGAAGAAACGCGTAAGCTGCTGAAAGACAAGGCTTTCGAACTGGGTAAGGAAATCAGCTATCAGACCGAAAACATCAAGGAGAAAGGTCGCGAACTCCTGACGCAGGATGGGATCGAGATCGAGGAATCCAGAGACACCAATCCCTGAGTGCCTCCAGGCAATTTCATCCCCAGGCATCTTGATTCAGGGCAAGTTCTTGGTATACTCTCGGTGGTGTTGGGGAATCGTCCAACGGTAGGACAGTAGCCTCTGGAGCTACCGATGATGGTTCGAATCCATCTTCCTCAGCCAAGTATGGCGCTGTAGAACAGTGGTTAGTTCGGGGGGCTCTCAATCCCCAAACAGGAGTTCAATTCTCCTCGGCGCTACCATGTATGCAGATGACAAAATGACAAAGCGGATGGCTACCAGGCCATCCGCTTTTTTTCTTCTACGGTTGTCTCTTCCTGCGTCCGTGTTCAGTGCGAGAGCCGCTGGATGAACTTCCACGCACTGTCAACCACGCCATCCTTGTCATAGTCCATTGTCACGACATGGGCTGATCTCTCGAAAACAACCATCTCCTTGTCTGTGGAAGCGGTATGCTCCATGATAAATGGACCGCACTCGTGGGGGACGACATGATCGTGCGTTGAACGCATGACGAGTAAGGGCTGGGCAATGAGACTCAGGTCCCTGCGCGTGACTCCGAGCAGCTTTACCATCTCGTGAGCACCTGCGGTCGGCGTCCTGCCGTACGCGGGTTCGATGATACCGGGTTCCATGATGTCAGACGCGATCGCCGGCGTCGATGCTATCAGATGCTTGAGGATGGGCAGAAAAGGTACACGCTTGTCGGTCATGAAGACAAGTGCGTTGACGGGGATGACGCCGGCAATCTCTGGATGATGCTCTGCAAGATACAGGATAAGCGTTCCACCCATCGAGAGCCCAGTGACAAATACCTTGTCACACTGGCTGGCCAGCAACTGATACGCCTGTTCCGCGTCACGAATCCAGTCTGTGTAGCGAGCCTGGTTGACGTCCTGCCATCTCGTCCCGTGGCCTGTCAGACGTGGAGCCTCAACGGAGAGCCCTTTCGCCGCGAGATGCTCCGCATAGTAGCGAATACTCCCCACTGTCCCCGTGAATCCCTGCATGACGAGACAACCAACACCGCTCGTGCCTTTCGCGCTGAACGGTCTCCCTTCTTCGCGAATGTCCATTTCCCGCCTCCGTTTCGAACGTGTGGCATGCACACCAATTCCATTATCGGCAACCCAGAACTTGGTGCAATTGCGTGGATGTTACGGCATCCCGGCCCGGATGCCACTGCCTTCCGTCAAGTGTTCAGCGAACTGTCCTCTATTCCCAGTGAGGAGCATGCATCAAGATCGATGGCCGCCCGTACGCCCAGCATGGCCCGCCGTATCCCGGCGTAGGCGATCATTGCGCCATTGTCGGTGCAATACTTCATCGGTGGGAAGTAGACCCGGACATCTCCAGTCCTCGCGAAACTGTCTCTCAACCGCTTGTTTGCGGCAACACCGCCTACGACGGTGAGGGTGCGGGGAGAGAGGTCGCGGGCCGCCCGCAATGATTTGCCTGCGAGCTCACCGACGACGGCAGACTCAAAACTTGCCACGATGTCAGGGAGATGAGCTTTGAGTTCCTCTGATGTCAGCGACTTCACATAGTTGATGCCGGCAGTCTTGAGGCCACTGAAACTGAACTCGTACCCTCCCCGGCTGAACGTCACTCTCGGAAAAGAGTGGTACGAGGGATCCCCGGTTGCGCCAATCTTCTGGACTACCGGTCCTCCCGGATAACCAAGTCCCAGATACTTCGCGAACTTGTCCAGCGTCTCCCCTGCCGCATCGTCGCGCGTTGCACCCAGAACTCGATAATGAAGCCACCGGTCAACATAAACCAGCTCCGTGTGTCCTCCGGACACAATCAGCGCCAGCAGCGGAAAGTCGCCGCCCGTCAGCGGTTGCAGGTCGCTTCCTGGATCATGGAGGAATGATGCCATCACGTGGCCCTCCAGATGATTCACGGGGATTAGAGGTTTTCCACTGGCATATGCAAGAGCCTTTGCCGTTTCTACGCCTACAAGAAGAGAACCGATCAACCCAGGACCGTAGGTGACGGCGATCCCGTCTACCTCCCTGATCCGCATGCCTGCCTGAAGAAGAGCTTCATCCACAGAGGCGATAATCGTCGCGGTATGCCTGCGAGAAGCAATTTCCGGAACAATACCGTCATACTTCCGATGGAACGAATCCTGACTCGAGACAACCGACGACAGGACCAGCCCTGTATCGTCTACAACAGCTGCAGCCGTGTCGTCGCAGGACGTCTCAATCCCCAGTATGCGCACTGCGTAGCTCCTTTGTCATGACCAGCCCGTCTTCCATGTTGTCAGGATAGTACGTCGGTCGCAGATCCGTCACTCCAAAACCCAGCCCCTCATAGAGCTTCTGAGCTGCGACATTGGACCTCCGGACCTCAAGGAAAGCACTCCCCATCTTGAGATCCCGTGCCAGGTCGAGGAGAAACAGAACGAGCTGCTTTGCTACACCAGATCCGCGAGAGGAAGGGTGCGTAGCGACATTGACGATGTGCAGCTGTCCTTCCTTGAACCAGCCGCCGATGAATCCGACGATGCGGTTATCGACTGTAGCGACGAAATACTTCGCATCTGAATTGAACGTAATGTCCACGAAAAAAGTCTCTTTGGGCCAGGGCGTCGCATAAGACGCTTCCTCGATCGCCCAGATAGCCTTGAGATCCCGGACACTCGCCGCCCGTACTATGATTGACGGCGCGGACGTCACAACGCCGCCTTCGGGTGATCGAACAATTCCTCCGTGCTGCGGAGGTACAGCGGCTCAAGCGTGAACGGGTCTTCACTCCGAGCGCCCGCCGAAGCCGCAAGGATGCCGGCGCAGCTCGGATACACGTTGAACGACCACACCACGTTCTCTCGTTCGTGCGGGCGCTGGCTCTCCGGAACTGCCGCAGGCGAGAAGGCGCAGGCGGCAAGCCCACCCACGTCTCGGACAGTATCGAAGGCTCCCGGTCCCATACACACTGCGTCCGCTTGACACACGATTACCCCATCACGAATGGCAAACTCCTGTACATAGAACTCGTGACGACGAGCATCCAGAAGCGCCCACACAGGACTACCAGTTACTTGTGTTGTACTCGTCAGGAGGCCACTCCAGGCTACCGCTTCCAGCGTGGTGACGGAGAGGAGCGAGCAAGGAGCCGCATAGGCAATGGCCTTGGCAATGCTTGCGCCAACCCGCGACCCTGTAAAGGTTCCAGGACCCTTAACCAGCACGATGCTCCCCACTTCATCGAGTGTGCATCCTGCCTCCACAAGTACCTGGTCGATCGTAGCCACGACGGTATTGGACGCAGTCGCCAGCTGCAGTGAAGCCTGTGCCAGTACTTCATCTCCTCGCGCAAGGCCAACGACCCCGGAAACGGTGGCAGTGTTAATGAGAAGAAATGCCTGTCTCGACACCGAAACACCTCGCAATAATGGAAGGTTGGTAGAAATCGCGCAGAACAATACGTCTGACTTCTTCGCCCAGGACTTCGAAGTGGACCTCAATACGCTCGTACATCTCGAGGAGTCTTCCGGACCGTTCCGCCCACTCGATTACCGTCACGCCGCACTTGTCCAGTTCTTCCTCGAAGCCCATTTCGACCAGCTGTCGAGGATCCTCGATGCGATAGAGGTCAAAATGCCTCACCGGTTCTTTGCCCAGATAGTTCCGCTCCAGGACAAAGGTGGGGCTGGCGACGCTTGCCCGATCAACGCCGAGCGCTACCGAGAGAGCGCGCGTCAGAACCGTCTTGCCGGCGCCCAGAGGACCGATCAGTCCAACAACCAGTGAGTCACGGTTCCCCTGTGAAAGCGTCTCCAGGAGACAGCTACCTAACAAAATCCCAATGCCCTCAGTAGACTGGTGGCACCGGCTCAGGAATGGGACCTCTATGCAAGTTTCGTAGGTCATGTTCGGGTAGTCATCTTAGCAGGAACCCGACTTTTGTACAACACTGATGTGGTATTCCGTTTGCTCTCATCCGGAGGCTCCAAGGTACCGCGCCAGACCCCTCCAATACTTGACAGCTCACCATGCCCTCCTATAATTGCTTAGCACTCACGCAAAGAGAGTGCTAATCTATCAAGATCTTCTAGTACAGGAGGTACGACAATATGGCAAAGCTGGTACCAATCGGTGATCACGTCGTCATTAAAGTGGAGACAGTCAAAGAGACCATGAAGAGTGGCATTGTTCTGCCTGATAGCGCCAAGGAAAAACCTCAGCAGGGCACCGTCATGGCAGTTGGCTCCGGCGTCATGCTGGACAACGGCACCAGGATTCCCCTTGAGGTCAAGGAAGGCGACAAGGTTTTCTATTCCAAGTATAGCGGCAACGAAATCAAACTCGACGAAGAAGAGTACGTTGTGCTGTCTCAGCACGACATCCTCGCTATCGTCAAGTAAGGAGGAATGACCATGGATGCTAAACAGATCATCTTCAATGAGGAAGCATACGAAAAGATTCGCACTGGCGTTGATAAGCTCGCCAATACGGTCAGGGTTACGCTAGGGCCAAAGGGCCGCCACGTTGCACTCGAGAAGAAATTCGGTTCGCCGGTTCTGTCCGACGATGGCGTCAACATCGCCAAGGAAATCGAACTCCAGGATCCGAACGAGAACATCGGCGCGCAACTCGTCAGGGAAGTTGCCCAGAAGACTGAGGACCAGGCCGGTGACGGTACAACCACAGCTACTGTCCTTGCCCAGATCATGATTCAGGAAGGCATCAAGAACGTCACTGCCGGCGCAGACTCCGTCGCACTCAAGGCTGGCATGGACAAAGCGACGACAGCTGTTGTCGAAGAGCTCAAGAAGCTGTCTCGTCAAGTCAAGACCCGTGAAGAGAAGGCACAGGTTGCCACTGTCTCATCCAAGATGCCCGCCGTCGGCGAGGCAATTGCGGACGCCATGGAGAAGGTCGGCAAGGACGGCGTCATCAGCGTGGAAGAGTCTCAGGGTCTCGACATGAAGGTTGAGACCGTCGAGGGTATGCAGTTCGACCGCGGCTACATCTCGCCGTACCTCGTGACTGACCCCGACCGCATGGAAGTCGTGCTGAAGACTCCTCTCATCTTCATCACTGACAAGAAAGTCACGTCCATCCAGGAGTTCCTGCCCGTACTGGAGAAACTCTCCCAGAAAGGCCGTCCATTCCTGCTCGTCGCCGACGACATCACGGGTGAAGCGCTCGCGACCATCGTCCTCAACAAGGTGCGTGGCACGTTCTCATGCGTCGCCGTCAAGGCGCCCGGCTTCGGCGACAGACGCAAGGCCATGCTGGAGGACATCGCCATCCTCACTGGCGGCAAGGTCCTCAGCGAAGACCTCGGCCTTACCTTCGAGAAGGTCACCGAAGACATGTTTGGCTCTGCCGACGAAGTCAAGGTCGACAAGGACAACACGACCATCGTTGGCGGTAAGGGAGCCAAGGAAGAGATCAAGTCCCGCATCGGCCAGATTCGCAAGCAGGTCGAGGAGACCAAATCGGACTACGACAAGGAGAAGCTTCAGGAGCGCCTGGCAAAGCTTGCCGGTGGCGTCGCTATCATCAAAGTTGGCGCACCCACCGAGACAGCCATGAAGGAGCTTAAGCACAGAGTCGAGGACGCCGTCAATGCTACCAAGGCAGCCGTGGCAGAAGGCATCATCATCGGCGGCGGTGCAGCTCTGGTGAAGGCAGGAAGAGCAATCGACGGACTCAAACTCACTGGTGACGAGAAGACCGGCGCCGAGATCATCCGCAAGTCTCTTCGTGAGCCACTCAGAATCATCGCAGACAACTCTGGCTATGAGGGCGTCATCGCGGTTCAAAAGGTTCTCGAGGGCAACGACAATCTCGGGTTCAACTCCCTGGGCAATAAGTTCGAGGACCTCTTCAAGAGCGGCATTGTTGACCCGCTGAAGGTCACACGCCTCGCGTTGCTGAACGCAGAAAGCATCGCAAGCCTGCTCCTCTCGACGGCGGCCATGGTCACAACCGTTCCGAAGGTGGAGAGTTCAACACCTGCTGCTCCGGCCTACCCTGATTACTAAAACTCTGCTTCGCTCATCATCTGTCAACAGAACCCCGGCCTTACGGCCGGGGTTTTTGTATCGCTCAAGACGCATGCTCCTCAACTCAAGTGCTGATCATCGCTTCCGGAATATGTGAAGATACCTTGAATAGTACTGCAACTGTGCTATAAATATAGTTCGGCTGAACTATAGCCAATTCTTTTTCGGGAGGAAGAGAGGATGAAGAAGCTGCTAATAGTATTGTTGTCATTCATGCTCGTCGCGGTTGTATTCACGGGCTGCAAGAAAGCCACAACGGACGACGGCACGACCGGCGCAAAGTTCCACATCGGCGTCGTTACCGGCACTGTTTCCCAGTCTGAAGACGACCTTCGCGGCGGTGAACGCCTCGTACAGGAGTACGGGGATGCGGCCAACGGTGGTATCATCAAGACTCTGACCTATCCAGACAACTTCACGTCCGAGCAGGAAACGACGATCGCTCAGATTGTCGGTCTTGCCGACGACCCTCTTATGAAGGCTATTGTAGTCAACCAGGCAGTCCCCGGTACCGCCGAAGCCTTCAAGCGTGTGCGTGAGAAGAGAGCAGACATCCTGCTCTTTGCCGGCGAACCACACGAAGACCCCAACGTCATCGAAGCGGCAGCCGACCAAGCCGTCAGCGCCGACAATGTCGCCCGTGGCTACCTCATCATCTGGTCTGCCAAGCAGATGGGCGCCAAGACGTTCGTTCACATCTCGTTCCCACGCCACATGAGCTACGAACTGCTGAGCCGCAGGCGCTATATCATGGAAGAAGCGTGCAAGGACCTCGGCCTCAAGTTCGTCTTCGAGACGGCACCCGATCCTACCAGCGACGTCGGTATGGCAGGCGCCCAGCAGTTCATGCTCGAGAAGACTCCCGCCTGGATCCAGAAGTACGGCAAGGACACCGCGTTCTTCTGCACCAACGACGGGGAGACGGAACCGCTGCTCAAGCAGCTCATGAAATACGGCGGCCTGTTTGTCGAAGCCGACCTTCCGTCACCGCTGATGGGCTATCCAGGAGCACTTGGTATCGACCTCAAGGCTGAGCAGGGTGATTGGCCGGCCATCCTCAAGAAGGTCGAACAGGCCGTCATCGATCAGGGCGGCAAAGGCCGCTTCGGCACGTGGGCCTTCTCCTATGGGTACACCACGACTGCCGGTCTCGGTGAGTACGCCAAGCGCTGCATTGAGGGGACAGCCAAGCTGGGTAACAACACAGATCTGTTCGACTCCTACGCCAAGTACACGCCCGGCGTAACATGGAATGGATCCAACTACAAGGACCTGAACAGCGGAACGACGTCGCCCAATCACGTGCTCGTATACCAGGACACGTACGTCTTCGGCAAGGGCTACCTTGGAACGACGAAACAGGTTGTTCCGGAGAAGTACCTGACGTTCAAAGCTCCAGGAGCATAGACTAGAAACGACCATCACGTGCCGGGGCTAAGCGCCCCGGCACTGTTTTCCAGTCCAGAGCGCGGCAGTTCCACCCAACAGGAGATTCATGATTCTTTGTGGCAGTACCCAGTCATGGAAAGAACGAGGGTGCGTGTCTGAAATTGCTGGTTCTTTGTCGCCGTGCCGTCTCGGATATGACGCGTCAGGTATCATCAATTCCGGCCAGCCAGCTGCTGCTGCTCGGGCCTATCCTGAGTACTAGAATTCTGTTTCATTAGTGGCCCATATGCAAGAAACCGGCCCTACGGTGGGGGTTCTTGCATATCTCAGGATGCATGTTCCTCGACTCAAGTGCTGATCGTCGCTCCCGCAACATGTGAAGCTTCCTTGTAAAATGCTGCAACTGTGCTACACATGATTAGGTGGGAATTTGGCCAATTTTTTCTGGGAGAGAAAGGATGAAAAAACTGCTGATAGTACTATTGTCATTCATGCTCGTCGCAGTTCTGTTTACGGGATGCAAGAAAACCACCACTCCAACAGACACCGGCACGACAGGCGCGAAGTTCCACATCGGCATTATCACCGGCACCGTTTCCCAGTCTGAAGACGACCTCCGCGGTGCTGAACGCCTCGTACAGGAGTACGGAGATGCTGCCAGCGGTGGCATCTTCACTACTCTGACCTTTCCAGACAACTTCGCGTCTGAGCAGGAAACGACCATCTCCGAGATCGTCGGTCTTGCCGATGACCCACTTATGAAGGCTATTGTCATGAACCAGGCAGTTGTGGGTACTGCCGAAGGCTTCAAGCGCGTGCGCGAGAAGAGACCAGACATTCTGCTGTTTGCCGCCGAAGCAGCGGAGGATCCCATCATCATCAGTGCGGTAGCCGACCAGATTGTCGGAACCGACTATGTGGGCCAAGGCTACCTTATGGTCTGGATGGCCAAGCAGATGGGCGCCAAGACGTTCGTTTATACCTCGTTCCCCCGCCACATGAGCATGGAGGTTCTGAGCCGCCAGCGCTACATCACCGAACAGGCGTGCAAGGACCTCGGCCTCAAGTTTGTCTTCCAGACTTGCCCCGATCCTACCAGCGACGTCGGCGTAGCGGGCGCCCAGCAGTTCATGCTTGAGAAAACTCCCACCTGGATACAGGAATATGGTAAGGACACTGCGTTCCATAACACCAACCTCGCGGAGATTGAACCACTATTGAAGCAGGTAATAGCAGGCGGCGCCATGTATCCCGGAGCGACTGGACCGCTGCTAGGCTTTCCGGGAGCACTCGGCCTCGACCTTAAGGCTGAGCAGGGTGATTTCCCAGCCATTATGAAGAAAGTCGAACAGGCCGTCGTCGCTGCAGGCGACTCAGGTCGCATCGCCACGTGGGCTTTCTCCAAGGGCTACAGCATGAGTACCGGTCTCGGTGAGTATGCCAAGCGCTGCGTCGAGGGGACTGCCAAGCCGGGCAACAGCGCAGATGTGCGCGACGCCTTCGCCAAGTACACGCCAGGCGCAACATGGAACGGATGGGACTATAAGGACCTGAACACCGGGAAGACGTTGGACAACAACCTAATGATGTACATGGACAGCTACTGCTTGGGCAAGGGCTACCTTGGAACGACAAAACTGGTTATTCCGGAGAAGTACCTGACCATCTTGGCTCCAGCAAGCTAGACCACAAACGACCGTCGAGTGCCGGGCCTATACGCCCCGGCACTGTTTTCCAGTTCAGAACACAGCATTACCAGCCAACAGGAAACTCATGATTCTTCGCGGCAGTGCGCAGTCATGGAAGGAGTGAGGTCGCGCTTGGAATACGTGGTTCTCTGGTGCCGTTCCGTCTCGGCTCCGGTACGACAGGTATCGCCAATCCCTGCACGCCAGTACCTGATGTTCGAACCACATCCGGGCTGGTCTTTAGCAAACGACGGGCGGCAATCCAATGCAGTATCTCACGGCGATCAATCTCTGAAAGGTGGGACAGATGACCGACCAACAACCCTTGCTGCACATGCAGGGCATTACCAAAGAGTACTTTGGGAACAGGGTCCTGACCGATGTCTCTCTCGACGTCAACCGCGGCGAGATCCTCGGCCTTGTCGGGGAAAACGGAGCCGGCAAGTCGACCCTGATGAACATCCTGTTTGGGATGAGCGTCATTGCCCAGACCGGAGGCTATAGTGGTAAGGTCTCCATCGATGGCAAGGAAGTCAATTTTCAGAACCCGTTCGATGCTCTCAAGGCAGGAATTGGCATGGTTCACCAAGAATTCTCCCTGATCCCAGGGTTCACCGCCACCGAGAACATCCTTCTCAACGGTGAAATTCTGCACGACAACATCGTGACGAAGATTTTTGGGCCCCGCTTGAAGACGCTGGACCTTCCCGAAATGCGCGCCATCGCGGAGAAGTCCATTGAGCTGCTCGGCGTCGAAATTAGCCCGGACACGCTGGTTGCCGAGATGCCGGTCGGCCACAGGCAGTTCACCGAACTCGCACGCGAGATCCATCGCCCCGAGATGAAAGTGCTTGTGCTCGATGAGCCGACAGCAGTTCTCACGGAGTCCGAGGCACAGGTCCTTCTGACTTCGCTCCGCAGATTAGCCGCCACTGGCATTGCTATTATTTTTATCACGCACCGCCTTCAGGAAATCCTCGACGCATGCGACAGGATCGTCATCCTGCGAGACGGACAAGTTGTGAAAGAGGTGGCCACCAGCAACACCGACATCGGTCAGGTTGCCGAAGCCATGGTGGGTCGCAACGTCTCGGCTCAGTCGGCTGCGACCAGCGACTACAACGAGAGCACCGAGACAATCCTCTCCGTGGACCACCTGTGGGTCGACATGCCAGGCGAGACCGTAAGAGATGTGACGCTGGAGGTCCACAAGGGCGAGATCTTTGGCATCGGCGGGCTGGCAGGGCAGGGCAAGCTCGGCATCCCGAATGGCATCATGGGGTTGTACGCAGCGGGAGGAGCAGTCACGCTGCACAAAAAGCCAATTCATCTCAATGACCCTGCAGCAGCCCTGGCTGCCGGAATGGCGTTCGTGTCCGAGGACCGCCGTGGCGTCGGCCTCCTGCTTGAAGAGGCTCTCGACTGGAATATCGCCTTCACAGCCATGCAGGCACAGAACAAGTTCCTCCGGCCCCTCCTGGGTGGACTCATCCAATGGCGTGACGACAAGGCCATCCAGAACGTGGCCCTGGAATACATCAAGGCTCTGGACATCAAGTGCACAGGGACGGACCAGCCAGCCCGGGAACTGTCAGGCGGAAACCAGCAGAAGATCTGCCTCGCCAAGGCCTTCGCAGTCCAGCCGGACGTCCTGTTCGTTTCGGAGCCGACACGCGGCATCGACGTCGGGGCCAAGTCGCTCGTGCTGGAAGCACTTCGCACCTACAACCTCGAGAACGGTACGACCATCATCATGGTCTCGTCCGAGCTTGAAGAGCTGCGGTCCATTTGCGACCGGATCGCCATCGTCGACGAAGGCCGCATCGCCGGTATCCTGCCGCCATCCGCAACGGCCAAGGAGTTTGGTCTGCTCATGATCGGAAAACTCAAGAACGAAGAGAACAAGGTGGGCAGTCATGAATAGCATCCGGAGATTTGTCGATAAAGCAGGCTGGCCTCGCATCATCATTGCTATGCTGCTCCTGTCGTTGTTCATTGTGGCTCCGTCTGTGGGTGTCAGAGTCGACCAGTCGATTACCGATACCATCGTACGTTTTGGCATGAACGGCATCCTGGTCCTCGGGATGGTCCCCATGGTCCAGACTGGTTGTGGACTCAATTTCGGCCTGCCACTCGGCATCATCGCCGGGCTGCTGGGAGCGACAATCAGTATCGAGCTCGGTCTCACTGGTCTTGCCGGATTTGCCGGCGCCATCGGCTTTGCAACTCCGTTCGCCCTGCTCCTCGGTTGGAGCTATGGCAAGCTGCTCAATCGGGTCAAGGGCGACGAAATGATGATTGCAACCTACGTAGGCTTCTCGTCGGTCTCGTTCATGTGCATGATGTGGATGCTGCTTCCCTACCGAAGTTCAAAGATGATCTGGGGCTACGGTGGCAGCGGACTGCGCACGACGATCTCTCTCGAGGGTTTCTGGATCCACATCCTGGACAACTTCCTGACCATCAGGATAGGCCACAACTTCATGTTCCCGACTGGCATGATCCTGTTCTTCGCGTTCATGGCCTGGATCATGTGGGCATTCTTTCACACGAAGACGGGCACGGCGATGACCGCTGTCGGTTCAAACCCGGACTATGCACGTGCGGCAGGCATCAACGTCGACAAGATGAGAACCATCTCGGTCATCATGTCGACCGTCTACGGTGCCATTGGCATTCTGGTCTTTCAGCAGAGCTTCGGGTTCATCCAGCTCTACAACGGGCCGTTCTTCATGGCACTTCCCGCTGTCGCCGCGATTCTCATCGGAGGCGCTAGCGTCAACAAGGCCAATATCACGAACGTCGTCATCGGCACGATCCTCTTCCAGGGAATCCTGACGATGACTCCGTCCGTCATTAACAGTGCCATTCAGTCTGATCTGTCCGAGGTTGTGCGTATCATCGTCTCCGACGGAATGATCGTCTACGCACTCACCCGAGTGACCAGGAAGTCCAGGTGATACCGTGACAAAGAAAACTCGGTTCAGGGATACCATATCGCACATCTTCATCGGCAACGCCGTCCCGATTATGTTCATCGTCCTGATTGCGTTCGCAATTCCGCTGTCCGGATTTTCGACTGGCTACCTCATTGAAGAAATGGTGACGCGACTGGGGCGCGACTCCTTTCTCGTCCTCTCACTGCTTCTCCCGATCATGGCTGGCATGGGGCTCAATTTCGGTATCGTGCTTGGAGCCATGTCCGGCCAGATAGGGATCATCCTTGTCACCAACTGGGGTGTCAGCGGGGTCGGCGGTCTGTTTCTGGCCATGGCCGTCGCCACTCCTCTGGCTGTGCTCATGGGCTGGATTGCCGGCCTCGTGCTCAACCGTGCCAAGGGACGAGAGATGGTCACGTCGCTGATCCTCGGATACTTCATTAACGGTGTGTATCAGCTGGTCGTTCTGTACGTCATGGGCAAGATCATCCCCATCAAGAATTCTGCTATTGTTCTCTCCCGTGGATATGGAATCCGCAACGCCATCGATCTCAAGGGAATGCGTCAGAGTCTCGATAAGCTCATTCCGCTTAAGATTGGAGGTATTTCGGTACCAGTGGCCACATTCATTTTCATTGCTCTGCTGTGTCTCTTCATCTGGTGGTTTGCCAAAACCAAACTGGGACATGATATGCGCGCGGTAGGCCAGAACATGGCCGTGGCCGAGGATTCGGGTATCAAGGTAGAGAGAACGCGTATCATCGCGATCATCCTTTCGACCGTCCTCGCCTGCTACGGCCAGATCCTCTTCCTCCAGAACATTGGTACACTGAACACGTACAACAGCCATGATCAGACGGCTACCTTTGCCGTCGCGGCGCTGCTGATAGGCGGAGCCAGCGTGGCCCGCGCTTCCATCCCCAACGTGTTCCTCGGGGTCATCCTGTTTCACCTGATGTTCGTGGTTGCTCCCGTGGCTGGCAAGGAGCTGATGGGGTCGGCCATGATAGGCGAATACTTCAGGGTCTTCGTATCGTACGGCATCATTGCCGTATCTATCGTCCTATACTCCTGGAAACGCGTCAAGGAACGAGAGCGAGCGAGACGCTCTCTGCGCGGAGCAAAGGGATCGTAGCGCGGGCCCCCTCCAACCAGGCTCTTGACGATGGCTGTCGGCAGATGCCGACAGCCATCGTACTACTAAAAACACCGGAAACGGAGACGAACGGCGCAGATACCGGGAACCCGGCATTGTTGCGCCACTGTCGCAGACTCCTACAATGCTTGAATGGAGGTGTCGGAATGAGTGGACTGATACGAGTCGATAGCACATGGGCTCTTGATCACATCAAAGTCGAGGAGATCGACAGAGGAATGAGAGAGGCAGCACTGCAGCTCCAGCTCCTCGTCGACAGGAAGGGTGCCGGCTCTGAATACGCCGGATGGCTCAACCTGCCTCTCGACACTCCTGACAGGGTCATAGCCAGCATCGAGCACGTCGCTGCCAGACTCCGCGAACAATCGGATATTGTCGTCGTCTGTGGTATCGGAGGCTCCTATCTGGGGGCTCGAGCGGGCCTGGAATTCCTTGCCGACGTGCCGTCCCGCTCCGCAACCGACAGCTTGCCCGACATCCTCTTCGCCGGCAACAGCCTCAGTCCGTGGCAACTCCAAAAGCTGCTGGACAGGCTTGCGGGCCGCCGTTTCTCCATCGTGGTCATTTCGAAATCCGGCACGACGCTTGAGACTGCGGTTGCCTTCCACATCCTGAAAACAGAGCTGGTTCGACGGTTCGGCACAGGAGAGGCACGCACGCGCATCGTGGCCATAACGGACTCGGAGCATGGAACTCTGCACGATCTTGCCAGGGACGAGGGCCTGGCCACATTCGATCTGCCTCGCGACATCGGGGGACGCTATTCAGTACTCACTCCGGTCGGTCTCCTTCCGTTCGCGATCGCAGGCCTGAATATCCGTGCGATGCTGCAAGGAGCCACAGAACAGCGCACTACCAGCCTTGGTTCGCCTGCAGCGACCAACGACGCTCTTCAATATGCCGTTGCCCGACGCCTTCTGAACACGAGCGGAAAGAGTATCGAACTGTTTACAAGTTTCGAGCCCTGTCTGCACTTCGTCGGCGAATGGTGGAAGCAATTGTTCGGCGAGAGTGAGGGCAAAGACGGCAAGGGGATTTTCCCTGCGTCGGCCGAATTCACAACTGATCTCCACTCACTTGGGCAGTATGTCCAGGAAGGAACTCGTTCGCTCTTCGAGACGGTTGTCGATGTGCCCGCCCCCGTCGACATCACGTTCCTCTGTGATGTGGACTCGCCAGACGGGCTTGCCTATCTCAACGGCCGAAGCCTGTCTGCCATGAACCACGATGCCAGGATCGGCACACTTCTTGCTCACCACGATGGCGGTGTCCCCGTGCTTCAACTGACTGTACCCGATGTCTCAGAACACAGTTTCGGCGCCGCTGTGTACTTCTTCGAGGTCGCCTGTGCGGTGGGAGGCTATATGCTTGGCATCAACCCCTTCGACCAGCCTGGCGTAGAAGCATACAAGCACAACATGTTCGCTCTCCTGGCCAAACCGGGCACAGAGGTGGAAGCCGCGGACATCCGTTCACGTCTTGCCAGGGGCAACTGACCAGCATCGAGCAAGACTCCACCCGTAGAAATGGTCGTGGAGGGACGCCTCAAAAAAGGCGTCAGACAAGTCATGTCGAGTAGACAGTCTGCCCTTTGAGAAGGTGATCCGCGAGAAGAGCCGCTCCGACGGGGGCGGCATCGTTCCTATAGTGTGCCATGGCAAACTCGATGCCCTCAAACAGGAGCGGCAGAGAACGCCGCTGAGCGACGCGCTTCATTTCGTCCATGAGCAGCCCTGACTCCGCAACTCCGCCACCGAGCACGACCATATCCGGGTCGAGCGTGTTGATGAGCGCCGCAGCCGCCCGGCCGAGGTAATTGGCCGCCCGCTTGAAGGCTTGCTGCGCCAGCAGATCTCCATGGTGAGCAAACTCGGAGATTGTCCGGGCCGACCCTGCATCTTCCATCGTCATGAGACTCTTCGACCCCTTAGCCAGTGCGCTCTCGACATACCGCTCGATACCAGTTCCGGAAGCGGTGGTCTCGAGACAGCCATGACGGCCGCAGCCGCACAGCAGGCCACGGTCAACCATGGGAAGGTGTCCTATCTCGCCTGCAAAGCCGTGGCGACCAACATACAGATGTCCGTTCACGATGAGCGCTCCTCCAACACCAGTCCCGACAGACAACATAACGACATTGCGGTGGCCGACGGCGACCCCGCTGACCCACTCGGCGAAGAGCGCGCAGTTGGCATCGTTTTCCAGATACGCCGGGGCACCGGTGAACCCACCGACGATATCCGCAAGCGCCACATCTCGCACGCCGGGCATGTTGGGAGGGAACAACAACACGCCTCGCTTCTGGTCGACCATGCCGGCACACCCGATGCCGGTACCCATGATGGTAGTCCCTGCCTCTGTCGCCCGGAGGCGAAGGTCGCCCATTCCTTTCAGGATAAGCTCTGAGAACTCCCGACTGGACCGAGCAGCATATGGCAATACCATCCTGTATGCGATGGCCCCACCCGACCAGAGGATGAACGTAACCTTGGTCCCGCCTATGTCCACCCCAGCCACAGTGTGTGCCGCCACCCTTGATATCTCCATGTTGCCAACCTCTCAATCAATTTTGTACGCAACATTACTATTCAAGTTATTGTACGATGGCAACAGGAACTGTCAAACTGTCGAGCAGGCTCCTTAGTGACGGCGCTCCTCACGAACGGTCAAGAAGTCATATGGATTCTCGAGAAAATCGTCCAGCACGACCGTCATCGCCCCAAGAAGAGTGCTGTTTTCGGACAAGGAGGACAGCGTGATGGAAACCTGATCGGCGACGTGGTAGAAGCAACGTTCGGCGATGATGCGTTTCATGGGCTCCAGAATCGGGGCACCCAGAGCCGCCACCTGGCCCGTCACGATGATACGCTGAGGAGCAAGGAGGTTCACCAGATTGACCATGGTATATCCAATGAGCTCGCCCTTCTCTTTCAGAACCCCCAGCACCTTGGCGTCTCCCTCCGCAGCCAGTTGCTGAAGCTCCGCAAACGACAGCTGCCGACCCACTTGAGCGGAAGCGTCTTCGAGAATGCCGCGCAGTCCGGCATATAATTCGACACACCCCCGATTTCCACAGTCACACCATTTCCCGTGGCGGCGGTCGACCGACGTGTGGCCAATTTCGCCCGAGACTCCGAAGTTGCCCGTGTACAAGCGCCCCCCGGCAATGATGCCGGCGCCGATACCGTAGCCAAGATGCACCAGCACAAAATCAGAGGTATCACGACCTTGACCAAAGAACTTCTCGGCAACGGCTTCAGCGTTCGCATCATTGATGACGAATGTTGGAAAACCGAAGCGCGTCTGCAGCAGCTGCCGGACCTGGAGGTTTCGGATCGATGGAAAGTTCGGAACACTGATGACGACACCCGCCTCAGAGTTGATGAGGCCAGGCGCGGAGAAGCCCACCCCGATGACCTTGACGCCCCGGTGACGGTTCAGCAGTTCCTGCACAGTCTCCAGTACTCTCTCGAACTCCGTCTTGATAGAGCCCCTGGGATCGATAGTCCGCTCCGTATGATCAAGAATGCCGCCACCCAAGTCCATGAGCGCAGTTCGGACATGCGCCCATGAGAAATCGATGGCCACAATGTAGCGCGACCTCCCGTTAAAGTGCAGCACGACGGGTTTCCGCCCCACACCCACACTCGCTCCCGGCGATTCGGTGACGACACCCTGCTCGACAAGAAAGGAGACGATACGTGAGACTGTCGGAGCGGTCAGCCCCGTAAGTCGGACCAGATCCGCCCGCGAAATGTCGTTTGTCCCATGAACGGTCCGTAGGATACTGGAGGTATTCTCCGCCTTGATACTGGTCTGGTTCTTGCCAATGTGTTTACTTGCCCTTGGTTTTGTGGCCATGACATCTCCTCGTTGCAGCAATGTGCGCCGACCTCTACCAAGGGCAAGTATAGCAGCAATCACAAGAGAGTCGTATCGGCGCCAGCCAGCCCTTCTTCGACTGACGCAACACCCCCACGCTTGTCTCCAAGCGACTCGTGTGAACTGCACACACGCTTGTAAACAGCACGAATCAACATACAATTCATATGATAATTGCTGGGTTGACACTGAACGAGGAGCAGCACATGCCAAGCACGATAGACGAAATCCGTACAGACCTGGAGACGCGGTTGACTGCCGCTCGCGATGCTCAGGACGTTCGAAATGCACAGATCGAGTACTTGGGAAAGAAGGGTACAGTTACGGCATTGCTCAAACAGATCTCCGGTGTGGCCGAGGACCAGCGCAGACAGTTTGGCGAGCAAGTCAATGCACTCAAGCAATGGGCAGCGCAAGCGATCGAGCAGAAGCTGTCGAATCTGTCTTCCACTGCGCGCAGGTATGACATCGACTTTTCTCTGCCGGGGCAGCTCATGCCGGCCGGCAAGAAGCATATCCTCACGCAAGTCGAGGAGGAGGTCGAGTCCGTCTTCCTTTCCATGGGATTCGATATAGAAGAGGGTCCAGAAATCGAGCAGGAATACTACAATTTCGAGGCGCTCAACATCCCCGCGGACCACCCCGCGCGCGATATGCAGGACACGTTCTACCTGGCGCCCGGCATGCTTTTGCGTACACATACGTCGCCTATTCAGGTCCGGACGATGAAACGAGGGGGTCCGCCTATACGGATGATTGCCACCGGCAGATGCTATCGCCGCGACGCGGTGGATGCAAGCCACACTCCCGTGTTCACGCAGGTCGAAGGTCTCGTCATCGACAAGGGTATCACGTTCGCAGATCTGAAGGGAGTACTCCAGGAATTCGTAAGAGGAGTGTTCGGCTCATCCACCAACGTCAAGCTCCTTCCTTCATTCTTCCCATTTGTCGAACCGGGCGCTGAGACCGCAATCTCCTGTCCCATCTGCGGAGGCAAGGGCTGTCCAACCTGCAAGAACTCCGGAT
>Ga0209881_1000055_pt1 | contig 32661 bp, 28 predicted proteins | sample PersoiDNA2013193_FD_185804 | JGI IMG/M metagenome (GOLD analysis project Ga0209881, IMG submission 185804) | Permafrost soil microbial communities from the Arctic, to analyse light accelerated degradation of dissolved organic matter (DOM) -... | ecosystem: Environmental > Terrestrial > Soil >... | reverse complement strand
GACAGACACAGTCGACGAAGAATGGCTTACCAAGCCACGAAAGTGGGAACTTGGCAACCTGCGGCGCTTCATCGTGATCATCGGGCCCATCAGCTCCGTCTTTGACTACATGACCTTCTTCATCATGCTGGTCGTGTTCAAGTGCTGGAACAACCCAGCGCTGTTTCACTCCGGCTGGTTCGTGGAATCGCTGTTCACCCAGACACTCATCGTCCACGTCATCCGCACCAACAAGATCCCGTTTATCCAGAGCCTGGCCAGCAAACCGCTGCTCATCAGTTCGGTGGCGGTTGTCGCCACGGGCGCACTGATGACTGTCATCGGACCCATCGCACGCATCCTGGGCTTTGTCACGCTGCCGCCCCTCTACTGGCTGCTCCTGCTGGGCATGTTGTTGACCTACGTTGTTCTCACTCAGATGGTCAAGACCTGGTTCATTCGCCGTTTTGGTGACGTCTGACAGGTAGTCTCACTCTTCTTTTCGCACTTGAAGACCCGCTGTCCGTCCGGACAGCGGGTCATTTGCTTCCGTGACGTGCCTTGGGATGATAGTGTTTGCTGACGCTCCTGCTCTATCGGATCCGCCGCGGACGGAACGCCCGATTGGCCCAGCACAGGGCTTCGCGGTCACTGACTTCATGGAAGTCCTCGTAGAACTGCCCGACAGCCATCAGCCATTCGGCCGCATGGACTGCCACAACATGGTACCCCTGCTCGACCAGCTGGCGCATCACTTCCTTGTCCACGACCGGCGTTCCGACCGTGGGGACACATCCCATGCTGGTGACGACATCCACAGCAGCGATCATCGTCGCTCCGGTTGCGATACCGTCGTCCACAACCAGCACACGGGCGCCGCGTTCCCATGTCTGGGGGATGTAGCGCTCGAACAGCTCTGCGTACAGGACAAGGCGTTCCTTCTCGAAGCCAATCTCGGCGTCGAGATGCTCGCGCGGTTCGTGTGCGGATTCGGGTGACAGGATGGTGGCGAAACTGCCGTTTCCGGCATAGCCGAGAGCCCCCACCGCAAGTTCGCGGTTAGCGTCAGCACGGATCTTGCGGATGAGCAGGACACCGAACGGCAAGCCGAGCTCCTGGGCGACAACAGATCCGACGATGACCCCACCGCGTGGAATCCCACAGCAAAGGTCGAAGATCAACCCCTGGTCACGGACCTCACTTGCCAGCTTGGCTCCCGCTTCTTCCCGCGACAGGAAGACCATAATATTCCTCCCACTGGGTCATGCTCGACGGTATCGGAATCTCCGCTGACATCAGCATGACAGAACAGGGAATTTGGTCAACACCCTGGACCCGGCGAAAACCGGACGCTCAGGAACCGTGTTGGAGGTCTTCAGACCTTGAGATACCAGACGATGGCGGTCTCGTCCTCGCTGCCCGGCGTGGCCCGCAGGTAGAGACGGTCGAACCCGCCGATGACGAACCCATAGTCACGGTAGAACAAGCATGCAGTCACGTGGACGTCCTGCGTTTCTGCGCGCAGCCAGTGCAGCCCCCGGGCAAGAGCCCATGCCTTGACAGTATCCATGAGCAACGTCGCGATACCGTGATGGCGGTGGCCATGCTCAACGCGCAGCTCCCAGACACGCGCCATGTTGTTGTGGTCTTCCTGGACACAGACCTGTCCTACCAGTTTTTCTCCGACAAATGCGAGATAGATGGCCGCGTCATCTCTGCCGAGATAGGCACAGTCCGGACAGTTAGCCTCTGTCTTCTCATATGGATGCTGGACGGAATCGACGTCGAAGTCATAGCTGTCACCGCACAAGGACACCTTGATGCGCGCCTTTATGACGAAGTTGCTGCGGAGCCCGTCCACGTAGGCGGCCATGTCCGGTGTCGCCCGAACGATCCGTATGTCGAGACGAGTCATGTTATCCACGCCCACATCATACACGAACGGCGCGCCGAAGCGGGAAGCCGGCATTCACAACCAGACACTATCTCCTGAGGACACGCACTGGACGCTCTCCTCCGCAGTTCGTCTCCGCCTTCGTGAAGATCACGTACGCGACGATTTTTGGTGATGCACATACGCTGCAGGCAGAAATATAGATCCTCGTTGTGAGGCGAATAGTTGAGATAGCGGCTGTCCCAGTGGATGCTGACAGGCGTCGCGCAGACTGACAGCGGAACCCCGCAGTGTGGTCGTCCTACGCAAACACCTAGTGTGGGGTCGAGGCTCCCCCGGAAACGGTCGCGGTGCTGACGGTGATGGTGACGGTCTTCGTGAGCGGCGCCCACTGGACGTCTGCGCCAAGGTGTTCACTGACAAAGCGCACTGGCAGCATGGTCCTGCCGTTCATGATAGCTGCCGGAACGTCCAGGATGACCGCCTTGCCGTCGACGACGCCAGTCCGATTGCCGATCTGAAGCAACAGGGTCGTGCCGTTGAACACCACTTCGACACTGCGCGTTTCGGGGACCCATGTGATTACGCCGCCCAGGCCCTCAATGATGGGGCGCAATGGCACCAGCGTTCGACCGCTCACGATGACAGGAGGCGTGTCCAGGGTCACGAGCTGGCCGTCCAGGTGGGCGACCTTGCTGCCCACAGAAAGCGTGATGATGTGCTGGTTCGGGTCGACGGACTTCTTGAACGTCGCCAGGAAGGACTTGTTCGCATCCATTGTGAGCGCGAGCGGATTGGCTCTCCCAGTGACACTGCCGCTCCACCCCGTGAACTCCCATCCGGCTGCCGGCTTTGCAGTGACCGTCACAGTACTCCCTGCAGGATACGATTTTGTCTGCGGCTCAATGCTCAGCAAACCGTTGCCCGTGATCGTAGAGAGCAGAGTGTATGATGCGGGAGTGACCCCACCGATGACATACTGTGCAAGAGTCTGTTCATTCCCGTTGAACCAGTCCAGGTCGACGTTGTGCCCTTCGATGCCCGGAACGGTCCCAGTGTCAGTATACTGCCAGAATGCCCACGAGCCCCACCCGCCCGTGTTTGGCTGAGCGGCAGGAGCATAGCCCGCTAACCAGAGATGATAGCGCCCATCGATGGTCGGGTCGGCATTGTGGAGGTCCGCAGCGACAGAAGCGCTGCAGTAGATCACCGGGTTGACCCCCTTGGCCGCTCGCACGGCACCCGCCCATTCGTCGATCCAGCGCACCATCGCCGCGCCATGGATATTGTACCGGGGCTCGATGTCCAGGACCGGGACGAGAAAACCGGGGGCAACATACTGTCCCGCGACCTGGAGAAAGTAGGCCGCCTCGGTTGCGGCGGGGTTGTCAGCCGGCCAGCAGATGTGATAGACGCCCGTCAGCAGGCCTGCTGACCGGGCACCGGGGACCAGGACATTCAGGAATGGGTCCGTAATGTTCAGTCCTTCGGTCGCCTTGACAAAGGCAAACTGAAATCCCACCCCGCGAACGGTAGCCCAGTTGAGGGGGTTTCCCGCCTGATCACTGCTCTGCCACCGCGAAACGTCGAGCCCCTGGATCATCCCGACCCTCATCTGCGCGGGGATATTGATACTGCCCGTTGGACAGGTGATACGGATGAGACTCTCGTAGATCCCCGCCGGCATGCCGTTCCGCTGCACTCCGACGTTAATGCGCTGGCTTCCGCTGACAGGAAGACTCCCTGTCACGGGCGAAACCCCGACCAGCCATGAAGCCCCAGGGATGATGTCAAATGTCACCGGCGTGCTCCCCCCGTTCTTCAAAGTCAGGACGAGCGACGTCTGCTCGCCTCCAAAATCGAGCTCCGGAGGAAGAAAGAAGACGCCAAGCGGCATCGGTGCCACCTGTGGAACCACCTGGACACCTGTGCAGAGACCACTCGCGCCATTCGCATTGACGGCACTGACAGCGTACCAGTAGGATCTGCCGCCGACAAGCATGGGGCCGTCCGTCCAGGTGCGTGTATAGAAGCCCTGATCGCCGACATTCAGTGTGGCAACGAGCGTCGACGGACTCGTGTGACGGTCACGGTAGATGCGCCAGGAAGTAATCGGGGCGGTTCCCGGTTCCTCGGGAAGACTCCACGAAAGCGCAGCGGACTCGATCCCAGCCGTAGCCCCAAGGGCGGTCGGCGCACTGGGAATCGGACTGGGGGCAGCCACCTTGAGATACGTGTCGACAGACCAGCCCATCACGCCACTTTTCCACTGGACGCGCCACCAGATGAAGCCGCCGCCGGCAACAGGACCCTCCTGGACGACCCCGCGGGCCTCGTCTTTTTCGACGCCGACGATGGTTCCCGAACTGGCAGCCGACGATCGCACGTTGAGGCCGTCTCCCCCTGTGCCGGTGACTTGGACAGCAGACCCGACAGTCAGCGTCTCGGCAAGAGCTGAAAGAGGCATGGACATGAGAGAGGTCAGCAGGGCCAGGCATAGCATAATGGCAGCCAGCCCCTTGAGCGCCGTCCTCTTCTCCCCACCGTGCCTGCCTTCTGGACGCCTCATATCGATGATCATGCCTCCCGTACGGTGGAGTTTCCGGATGCGGTCTGCCAGCTTGTCGTCGCCATCTATATTTGTATTATAGCAGCGTTCAGACAACCAGTCCACACAGCTCTTCACAGAACCAGCGAACACCTGCCGTTGCCAAGGCCGACTCTTAGGAACGCTAGCTTCCCGTGCCGATCATCTCCTGTACCCAGTCCGCAACCTGCGGCACCGTCTTGCACGACATGCCCCACAGCCCTACAATGCATGTGTTGCAGTTCTTGCAAGAGCAGGCGCGCAACGCAGGACAGGAGGCCCCGATGAACCTGATCATGTTTGATATGGATGGTACCCTCTACCGGACAGAGACATCCTTCTTTCCTTCCGTGCGGGAGTTTGCCAGCCGTCATGCCTTCCCGGCCCCTGATCGGGAGTTTCTTCGAAGCTTCATCGGTCAGAGCGGGAGTGAATGGCGAGCCTGGCTGGAACATCTGCAGCTCGGCACATCAACCCAGGAGCTCGCCTCTGAGTTCGACCTCCTGGAGCAGGAGTACGTGAAGACGCAGGGTGAGCTGTACCCTGGTACCACAGACGTCCTCAGGGCTCTGGCACTGGACGGATGGAAACTCGGCGTGTGCAGCAACGCCCCCCCGTGGTATCCCGAGATAATCCTGACCCGGGCAGGCGTCCGCGACCTGTTCACGGTGGTCCGCGTACCCAGTCGCCCTGGCCAGACGAAGGCAATGATGCTCTGCGAGGTGTGGAATGAGCTTCGTCCGGTGCAGTGCGCCATGGTTGGGGACCGAGCCGACGACATGCAGGCCGCCCTTGCGGGAGGTTACTTTGCGATAGGCGCGGTCTACGGTTGGGCTCCGGAGGAACTGGCGCTTGCAGACGTACGCATCCACGACATTGCCGAGATACCGACAGCCCTTGCCCGCCACTGGTATCAAGAAGGTGAGCCCAGGAGTGCAAGCTCTCCCGCGACCATGACATCTGCTCAAGCCGTTGCTGAAGTGCCGGCTCCGGTCGCTGGTGAAGCCCCCGCTCCACAGCCATCCGTTGCCCAGACACCAACCGCACCAGGCCAGGTTCAGGAGCTCCTGCCTGCCAAGCCGAAGGTATCCGTCCCCCAGCGTGAAGAAACTCCTTTCCAGACGATCGAAACGCCCTTTGAGACAGCCGCCAGACCCATCAAAGAGACCCCTGTCATCACACGGCCCGTCGCGCCGCCGGTCCAGACGTCCCCGGAGCCCCGGGTGAAAGCACCTGCCGTCGTGGCGCCTGTCCAGCCGGTGGTCACACCGCCTGCCCCCGCAACGCCGCTCCGCTCGGCACCAGAAGTTGTCACTTCCCGTCCCGCTGAGCCGGAACCTGTGGCCGTAACCAGAAGGTCCTGGAACCCCTTCCGCAGGCGCGGCGGCAAGCCACGATAGGAGTGGAGCCATAGTGAAGTGCTAGAATTCCTGCAATCAGGATCAACACACAATCTTCGTTGACAGTGCCATGTTCGGACCCATACTTTATTGTTTTGCAGGTCCGTGCACAGGGAAACAGACGGCCGGGACTAATCCGACCGAACGCTCACTGTCGATGTCTCATAGCATGGGTCCAATAGCGCTCGCCACACCCGTGCGGCGACATCCGACATATGAAAGAGCCGTCTGCTGACTGTCTGAGAGCGTCATCCCGTCGAGCGCCGGCACAAGGAGCTCACGTGACATTTGATTCATTTTGTCTCGACCCCCGCCTTACCGCGGGTATTATTTTATGCGGCTACACCACACCCACACCCATCCAGGAGAAGGGTATTCCCCCTGTCATGGAAGGACATGACGTCATGGGCCTTGCCCAGACCGGCACAGGCAAGACGGCCGCATATGCACTTCCGATCATGGAGCACCTGCTGACGGGACCGCGCGGTTCGCTGCGCGCCCTCATCGTCGCTCCAACCCGCGAACTGGCGGAGCAGATCGCCGAGGACTTCCGCGACCTAGGCCGCAAAACTCGCCTCACCGTTCTCACCATCTACGGCGGCGTCGGCATCAATCCACAGATCGATGCGCTCCGGCGCGGCGTCGACATTGTCGTCGCTTGCCCTGGTCGCTTGCTGGACCATATCAGCCAAGGTACGGTCGACCTCACCAGGATACAGGTCCTCGTCCTCGACGAAGGGGACATGATGCTGGACATGGGCTTCCTGCCCGACGTCCGCCGCATCATCAAGAACCTCCCTGCCCAGCGCCAGAACCTGTTGTACAGCGCCACCATGCCGGTGGACATCCGCCATCTGGCCGATGCTATCCTGCATGACCCCGTGACAGTCCAGATCGGCCACTCCGCTCCGGTAGAAACGGTTTCGCATGCTCTCTACCCGGTACCGCAGCACCTCAAGACGCCGCTGCTCATCGAGTTGCTGAAGCACACGGATACGGAGTCGGTCCTCATCTTCACGCGCACCAAGCACCGTGCCAAGAAGCTTGGCGAGAAGCTGGCCAATGAAGGCTACCGAGCGACGTCGCTGCAGGGCAATCTGTCACAGCGCGCACGCCAGGCGGCACTGGGCGGCTTTCGTGACGGACGCTACAAGGTACTGGTCGCTACCGACATTGCGGCTCGCGGCATCGATGTGACACAGATCTCGCACGTCATCAATTATGACATCCCGGACACGACGGACGCCTACACCCATCGCATCGGGCGTACCGGGCGAGCTCTTCATTCGGGAGACGCGTTCACTCTGGTCACTGAGGAAGACACGATCCTGGTCCGTGATATTGAGAAGGTTCTGGGGACGCCCATCGAACGACGTACCCTCTCCGGCTTCGACTACAAGGCCCCAGCTCCAAAACGCGAGACTGAGTTTGCCTGGGATCCCAGATCCAGTGCGGGTTCCAGCCACCCTCAGCGTTCGGTCGGTCGTGACGGTCACTCTGCTTCAACACCAAGACATCATGAAAACAGCGTGAATACGCCAAAGAGCTCGAATCATCGGTTAGAGTCAAGAAGACCTGCCAATATCCGGACCTCTTGACAACGTTTTCATAGAAGTGATATAATAAGGATGTGATAGCGCCAAACGTTATCACATGCCCTCCTTCGCAGGGGCCCCGTCTGGGGCCCCTCGCTTTTTCCCCCAGCTTGTATCTATCTTTGGTACGCTATTCGCGAATCGTCTGCCCCAGCGCCGGTACGTCCACGAGGACGAACTCCGAGTGGCCGATCGCCCCCACCATGAACTCGGACTCGTTCGCTATGCGCGCCTGGTCCCCTGACTCATAGTCGACTCCATTGACAGTCATAGCGCCACGGGTCAGGTAGATGAATGCGCAACGGTCCGGGGCCATCTGGTATTCGATCATCTGGTAGGGCTCGAGGGAACTGACGAAAACGGTCGCATCCGCGTTCATCGGAATCGCCCCCGCCTTGTTCTGACCGGACGCGACTGCGACCAGCTCGTTAGGAGGAGGAAGCGCTCCAAATGCAGCCTCAGTATGAGACGGCATCAGCCCCGGCTCCCGTGGAAAAATCCCTACCTGATACAAATGGACTTGCCCTGGGCACTCGTTCGTCTCCACGTGACGGACACCGCTCCCCGCAGACAGGACCTGGACATCGCCTGGACGAAGGCGTATCGGAGACTGAACCCCCTGCCGCTGTCGTATCTCCCCTGCCACAACGATGGTGACGACCTCAATCTCGTCATGGAAGTGGAGAGGGAAACCACACGCGGGGTGGATAAGGTCATCGTTGAAAAACCGGAGACCGCCCCAGCGAACGTTTCCGGGCTCGAAGTAGTCGCCATATGAGAACAGCAGGAAGTTCTCGGAACTCTGCGACACGGCGAGGTGTCGCCTCTGCGATGCTACGCGGCGGATCATCCGGCCTCGCTGTGGAGCTGGTCCTCGGACAGAATCTCGCCAGCACCAATCATGTCGAGAAATGTCAGCCCGATTGTGGGATCGAACTGCGTCCCCAGGTGTCCTGCAATTTCCTCCCGGGCCGCCGCCGCCGGAAGACAACGGCGATATGGACGCTGAGACGTCATTGCATCGAATGAGTCGGCGAGAGCCAGAATCCGAGAACCGACCGGAATGTGTTCTCCTGACAAGCCATCTGGATAGCCGGCTCCATCCCATCGCTCATGATGATTGCGGATGATGGCCGCAACATTGCGCAGCTGCGAGATGGGGCGCAGGATGCTCTCACCCACTAGAGGATGCGTGTCCATGAGCGCCACCTCTTCCGCCGTCAGACTGGACGGCTTGTCCAGTAGACGGTCGGGGACCGCTACCTTGCCGATGTCGTGGAGGCGGGCGGCCAGCTCAATCTCGGCCACATCGGCGGCATGGCCCAGAACCCGGCGAGCAACCTTGCCTGCTATGGAGGCGACTCGGGTGGAATGCCCGCGCGTATACCAGTCTCGAGCCTCCAGTGCATCAACCAGCGTGATCATGCCGTCCACAAAGTGCTCCTGCAAGGCGCCCTGCAGGGCTGCAATCTGCCGCTGGAGCCCCGAGACTCGCGCCTCCTGACGAGCGTCCTGAAGCTGTCGGTCTGTCACGTCGTGCGACGTCACGGCAGTCCCGGCATAAGTACCTCCCGGTGTTTTCACGGGGACGCATCGGTGTTCATAGACCTTGCCTGTCGACGGGTCGCCCTCGACAACCGAAAACTCCGTCGCTGTTCCCGCCCGCAGTGCTCCGAGACCTTGTTCGACGTCCTCGGTCACCGAGCCCGCAAAGAGCAAAGGAAAAGCGATGCTGGTATCCGACCGCGGACCCCTGATGACTCGCGCCTGAGCGTTGAGCGTAACGACCTGGTCGTGAGCATCGGCTACGACGACGCCGTCAGGAAGCTGTTCGAGCGCCAAACGTATCAGTTCGCCTTCATCCTGTGCCATAAGCGCCTCCCTGGTGTCACTGTCGCTCCACCTGAAGAGAGTCTAGCGCGTTGTCATTTCAAGTAAAACCATGCCAGCTGAGACGAGGGGAACAGGCATCCCTGAAACGTCACTGCTGAGGGGAAATGAAAAAGGCGAGAGGCGTAAGCCTTTCGCCATTGTAGTAAGTTGGTTGGAGAAAGAAAGTCGGAACCTTCTCATCTAACACGTTCGTTATCTTAGCGGGTTCATCGCGGCACGCAAGGGCAGATTCTGAACACAATTGTTCACAATCGGTGAAGAACCCGGAAGACGCGCTCTGGATAAGGTTTTGATGCGGATTCCCTGCCAGAATGCCGCCTACGCCGTTCTCCCTGCAACAACAGTGTTGCAAAAGCACCAAGGCGACATACCATGAAGTTGCGGACCCGTTCAGCGCTCCACGTGAGCGCTGATGCCGACGGCCACCGGCGACCGCAGGGGAGCACGAGATGGAGCTACATGGAACGCTCAAGGACTTTTCACTCGAGGCCATCCTCGGCCTGCTCCGGAACGGTCACAAGACTGGCACACTGCGTCTCGTAGTCACGACGCCCGTGGGAATGCCACGCCAGATCGACCTGTCCTTTCTGGGCGGGGAGATAGCATGGCTCCAGTGCGGCTCTCTCCGTGGGCTTGACGCCTTGCGAGAGGCGGCAATATGTAGGGAAGGCTCATTCGAGTTCGCGGTCGACAGCGCTCTTTCGCCTCAGGACGAGACCGTCCCAGTTGCCATGGAAGTTGCGCTGGCAACCATTGACGAGGCACGCAACGCAATGAAATCTCTGGGCACAGCCCTTCCTGCCACCGCCGTAGCATTCAGTCACGCCGTTCCTTCCGCTGACACCGTCCACATCAGTGTCGAAGAATTCCGCCTGCTGGCCGTCACACGCGACGGCATGACCCTGAACGATCTCATCGCAACGAACACTGCTCCTACCGTAGATTCAATGCGCATCGTTCGGCAACTCATGGAACAAGGGCTCCTCGTCGCCAGCCCCGAGAAGACAAACCAGATCATTGCCGGACTGCGTGAGATACCCGGCTGACTGACCCCGTCCACCAGGTGACACTGAGCGCGAACAGCACCAGAGGCTCATCCCGGACCCTTCCGTTGATGGGTGCCTCATAACGAGACTGGGTACCCGAAATCCAGAACACAGGAGGCACAGATGACCGTCCAGGACCAGGCAGGAACGATCCGCATCACGTTCGTCAGCAAGAAGGGTGAAACCATCGCCTACGTCAACCCGCTTGCCACAGACACCGTCGCATACGCGTGCGCCGGACAGCTCATGACTCTGCTCACTGAGCAGACGGCCGCCATCGTACGCAACAGGCGAGCCACATTCGTGGAGTAAGGAGGTAACCCATGGCTGATTCTCAGACCACCGTCCTTCGCCTCGTGTTCGGCACCGAAACGCCAGGTAAGACTTACGCAATGGAGTTCAACAGCCCAAAGCCCGACCTCACGGACGCTCTGATCCGTCCGGTGATGCAGCAGTTCATCGACGGCCAGCTGGTCAGCGGGATGAACGGTATGCTCACGAGCATCGAAAGCGCCGGTATCATCACTCGTCAAGTGACGGACGTCATCTCGTAGCAACCGCACGTCCATCAGGGCATAACAAGAAGGGGCGCAGCCACGGCTGCGCCCCTTCTGCATTTCCAGCGTCAGATCTAGTCCTTGATGTTGACTCCTGCCCGCAGGGCCACGTCGGCCGCAACAACCCCCCTGGCTACAAGCTCCTTGACGCACTTCTCCATCGTCATCATCCCCCTGGCGCCGCTCGTCTGCATCGTGGAGACGATCTGGTAGGACTTGTTCTCACGGATAAGATTTCGGACGGCCGGTGTCGCTATCAGTACTTCCGTGGCCACAACCAGCCCGTTGCCGTCTTTGCGTGTCAGAAGCTGCTGTGTCACGATCGCTGACAGGACGTTCGCCAGCTGGATGCGAATCTGCCCCTGCTGTGCGGCGGGAAAAACGTCGATGATACGGTCGATGGATTGCGGAGCCGAATTGGTATGCAGGGTCCCAAACACCAGGTGCCCAGTCTCGGCTGCCGTCAGCGCTGCCGCAATCGTCTCCAGATCTCGCAGCTCGCCCACGAGGATGATGTCGGGGTCCTCGCGCAACACGGCGCGCAGAGCATGTGCGAACGATTCCGTGTCCTCACCCAGCTCCCGCTGGACGACGATGCCCTTGCGGTGCTGGAACAGGAACTCAACGGGGTCCTCGACGGTGACCGTATGCACGTCACGTTCCTGGTTGATCTTGTCGATCATCGCCGCAAGCGTCGTCGACTTGCCGTGGCCGGTCGGCCCCGTCACGAGCACGAAGCCCTTCTCCAGCTTCGTGAGGTCCTTCACGGCGTCTGGCAACCCCAGTGAATCGAGGTCGGGGATGGTGAACGGGATGCGCCGCATGGTCGCGGCCATCGAGCCCCTCTGCCGGAACACGTTCACGCGGAACCGCGCCAGACCTTTGACCGAGTAGGAGAAGTCGAAGTCCAGATGCTGCTTGAAAACAGCCTTCTGGTCGTCGTTCATGATGGGATACACGAGCGCTTCGATGGCGCCTCCCGACATCACCTCGGTCCCAACCGGCAACAGATGCTTGTGGAGACGCAGCATGGGTGGCGTTCCTGCCTGTAGATGCAGGTCCGAGGCTCCGCGGTCCACAACGATCTTTAGAATATCGTCCAGGCCCCTGATCTCAATAGGTGGCGTGTTGAGTTCCTCCATCAGTACCTCCGAATCGGCCGGACAGTCAATGCTTGTACCGTGCCTCTATCTAGTATAGCAGGACACTGGTTTCTTCCAGATGTGAGACACATATCGTGCCTCGACCATGGCATGGTCAAGGCACGATTGACAAACCCACATGGGGGCAGTAGCATGAACTTATAGTCATGGAGCGCATGACCGTGCTCGTTCACTGGGAGGCCTGTCATGAATATCAACACACGCATCTGGGAAAACAGCATCACAGATTTGCCAAAGGGGGACCAGCAGGCTGAGCAGTTCGAGCACTACGCCCGCGAGTTCTTCATACCCGACAGCATCGCTCCGTCCACTTATCTGGCCAACGTGGATGCGCTGATGGAACAGGCGGCCGAAGAGAGTGGCGTCCAGCCGACCCCATCTGCGGCCAGGATGGCCTTGTCGATACAGCATCCCACCGGATTCTCGATATGGTTTCTGGCAGCCTATCCGGACGTTGCCCTCTGGTTCTCGTCACAGGATGGCCCAGACCGCAGGGCCGTCGACGCCGAAGTGACCACAAGATCGGCGGCATCCGGAACTGCAACCAGCCATCTCGTCGACAAAAACGGGTTCTTCGCCCACGCCGTCCTACGGACGCTCATCGACCTGTACCGCGAACGCACAGGTTCTGTACTAGAATGCACGGCTCCTGATGCCGACCTTCAGGAAGAGGGCACAGCCGGCTCGACCGACGAGCAGGCCCTGACAGCTCAGCAGGCTGTCGACCTGATGGCCGCCAACATCACTCGTTATGAGCGCGAGCTGGCAACCAGCTACGGAGACAGGTTCGCCGGCATGCGGCCACGGCTGACGGTGTCAGGACTTCTTCAGCTTGGCTACTACGTCCTCGTAGACCACGTCATCCCGTTGTCGACACTCATCCAGGCTTCCGACGAATCGGCGTCAGCAGATGATCCGGTCGTCGAATTCGTGGAGCGGCTCGAGATAGAGGTGTTCTGCGCCGAAGGCGGGGAAGGCGAACGAAAGCGTATCGAAGAGGCGTGTCATCTCCTGCGTTCGCGCATTCTCGACGTCGTCCTCCAGACCCGGACCGACTTCGAAGAAACGCCATCGCTTACTCAGCCCACCCGCAACTTCATGGAGCTGCCCCAGTTCGAGCCACTGCGACAGGCCATCGGGATCCGGCCGGCCAGCTAGCAAGCGATTCTAGTCGGAAACGAAGTCCGGCTAGGGGATGTCCGAGGGCAACGGTTCCGGCTCGATCAGTCCGTATGCCTCGGCGACGGGGACGACGAACATGATGCCGACGCCCTTCTGGGTCATGTCCCCGACTGCTTCCAGCACGATCTTCTTGGCACGCTTCAGAGCTTCGATGTTGCTGATGACCGAGAAGATCGTTCTGCTGCTCTCCTGCACCGGCGAACCACCCAGCAGGCGAGCAATACCGGCCACGATCGGAATGTCGGCCGCAAGCATCTGACCCATGCCTCGGCTGTCGATGACAGTTGCACCACCGACATCAATGGCAATAAAACCCTCCAGTACCTTGCGCACATGCGCATCACTATTCAGCACGGCAACCAGCAGGAACATCAGCACCTCCGGGGAAACATGTATCTTCGGTATCAGTGTGGCGAAGGACGGTCCCCTGTCAACTGCTGTACGATGGACGGGGGTCCAGGATCTCTCCTACGTCGAGTGGCAGCGGCGTTTCTTCCGGCTGCGCGGGCGTTACACTGCGATGAGGCGTGGATGCGGACGCAGTGTCCTGCGCCGTCACGTCGTCCCCGAGCCCGCGGCGTCTGCGCCCCTTACCCTTCGCAGCCTCCGGATTGCGCCCAAGCAAGGACTCGGGCACGAACCCCGCGTTCTTGAGGAAGAACCAGTTGGTCGCAGGCAGGTCGAGGGCCAGGTATGCCGGGCGGGCGCCACGTTCCAGAGTCCCCTCCAGCAGCAACGGATGGGAGCCGATTTGGACGAAACTCTCGAGGACTCCCTCGCCGGGATACGGCTCGGACGCGCCGAAGTGCTCCGCGGCCGCGCGCAGGCCATCATGGTCGGAGTAGTGCAGGCGGCAGTCCGACGAGACTGACGCCAGCAAGCGTGCCATGAGCGGCGAGACGTGGGCGCCCTGCGGCACACCCACGGTCACCGTGTGACGTGCGGCACGCGCCTGTTCGAGCAGCCAGCCCTGGTGATGGGCGCGTTCTCCCACGACGATGCGCTGACCGCCCACGACATGGTTGGGTAACCACTCCCGGACATCGCTGAGAGCCCTCGGGTCGATGCGCCGCACGGCCCCCTCCTGCTCGATGATGCTGACAATATGCCGCAGGACCGAATCCTGTGCTCCACGGTCGTGCACAAAATCGAGGTCACCCACCAGAATGAACTTGCCGCGCGCACGGCTGAGCGCGACGTTCAACAGGCGAGGTGCCGGGTCGACGTCCCAGTCTTCGAGATTGCCCCGTGTCAGTGTCGACATGGACCACTGAGGTTCTCCGTCGGTCAGCGAGAAGATGACGACGTCCACCTCAGACCCCTGGTAGCGGTGGACTGTTGAGATCGTCAGCCGTTCCCGGTCCAGGGCAAGCTCGCGCGCCATGGTCCCCAGCAGGCGTGCCTGGACAGCATAGGGCGTCACTACCCCGATGCTGATGTCCGGGTAGCGGGAGAGCATACCGGCGGCCATCGTCATCACCGTGACCGCCTCCACCAGGTTGAGGCGGGAGTACCCCTTGACCTCACGGTAACACCGTGTCTGCAGCAGCGAGGTGTCCACTGCGGCCATAGCCTGTCCCTCGAACGGAGCCAGGCGTGCAATCGAGCTGGTGCGGACGATGATGCGCTCGCCGTCGTCCAGCCGGTCCTGGTAAAACAACCGGCTCACAGCCGAACGGATGGACGGGTGCATACGGTATTGCGTGCGCAGCATGGCCATGTCGGGCATGTCCTGGCCCGCGCGCACCGCCTTCGTGATGCCGCGCACCTGGTAGATGTCCCGCTGGAGCCACTCGCGGACAGCAGGCGTCGTGCCGGAGGCAATCGGGGGCAGCTGCATGAAGTCTCCCGCAAAGACGATCTTGCCCTGTGCCCTCGAGGCGGCCAGCACGTCATACGGCACCAGCGACATGCTCGCCTCGTCGATGATGACGACGTCGAACGAGCGTTCCATCAGTTCGTCCGACAAGGCCAGCTTCGTCAGCGTCGTCGCGACGACCGGCGTCCCGGCAACCAGCTTCTTCAGTTCCTTGTCAACACGGTGGCGCAGTTTGCCCATGTCGCCTCGCACTGTCTCAAACTCGGCGGTGTCGAACAACTCCTCTCGCTTCGCGTGTTCCAGCAGGTCACGGCGTCTGGACTGAAGACCTACAAAGCGCTCAGCGTCAACATTGCGCCTGGCAAGGATGTTGAGCGGGTTGATGTCGGACTCGACGAGGAGGTCGCGCCTGGTGAGGATACCATACCGGATCATGGCGCCCTGGGCAAGGTATGGTGTCCCACGGCAGGCGTTCACCACGGCAAGCGTCGCGACATCGACTGCCGCGTTACTGTGTGCCAGCAGCAGGACACTCTTGTGGCGCTCGATGAGTTCGCGGACAAGGTAGGCGACGGTCCGCGTCTTGCCAGTTCCCGGAGGACCCCAGATGAAACTGACGTCACGCTCAGCTACCTTCTGCAGTGCGTCCCGCTGCGATGGGTCCAGCCACCGGTTGTCCACAAAGGCGCCGTTCAGCTCAGGTAGACTGTCCCCAGAGGCAGGAGGACTGAACAGCGCAAGGGCCCGGCCACAATCGTCCTCGTCCTTGAGCGCGTTCAGCCTGTCTTCCAGCTTCAACAGCAGGTCCCATGGCGTTGCAATCATGGTGGCCGCGCGCACCTGAACCCCCAGGAACTCGCTGGAGGCAATCGACACGAGATCCCGGTCCCCGCCCACGTAAGTTCCCTGCACGACGCGGCCATCCACTTCGAGCTGTATCATGGCTTCCTCGGGCAGATTGACCTCGTAGGGGGTGCTGAAGAAGTAGAGGAAGTTCTCGTCGCCGGTGTCCGACACCAGTGTGCCCTCGACGAGAGCGTGGCGGTGCGTCCGCTCGGAGGCCTTCTCGGCGGTGACTTCGTCCTCGATTGCAGCGGCGAACGCCGCGATATGGACTGCCAGTTCTTCGTTCATGCGGGCTCCTGTCATCGCGGTGTTGTGCCACGCGAGTATTCATTATACCGCCACGGGGTTTCCTGTATACTGAGCACATGACACATTGGCGTTTCCTGGCATGCAGCGTTTCTTGTGGGAGGTAGCCTGATGTACAAACCGACGACCAAACTCTCCACTGTCCTGACCGAACACCCGCGGGCGGCGGCCTATCTCGCATCGATCAACCCACACCTGAAGCTTCTCGGCAACCCGGTCGTCATCGGTCTCATGGCCCCTCGCACCGACCTTCGGAAGGTCGCGGAACGCGCCGGCTGGACCGTGGAAGAGCTGGAAGCGGCCGTGGTCCGCAGTGACACCGAGGGGACCGCACCAGCGACATCGGGAGAAGCTCCGGCAAAGCTCAAGGAGGACCTCAAGGCTGTCCTCCGGAAATTGTACGCAGGCGAAGACCCCATCACATGCAAGGCGCAATTCAAGGAGCTGATCGCCAAAGCGGACCCACTTCTTATCGCGACAGCCGAGGCGGAGCTGGCACGTGAGGGGTTCTCCACCGACCAGCTCATGGAAGCGTGTGACGTCCACATGGACGTCTTCCGCGACCAGCTGGCAAGCTCGCGCACCGTGGTGCCGGACGGCCATCCGCTGAAACGCTTCATCGATGAACAGGATGCCATCATCGCCTGGTTGGAGCAGGGACTCATCCTGGCCAGGACACTCGGCGCGCTGGACGGATACACAGCGGCGGAGAGCACCATCGCCGAGCTGCGTGCCCTGATGCAGCATCTGCACGAGGCCCAGAGCCATGACGCCCGACAGGAGAACACGCTGTTCCCCCTGCTGGAACGGTACGGCGTCGAAGAACCTCCTGCCATCATGTGGGCTGAACACAACCGCATGAAGGCGACGCGCGACATCATCGACAAGACGATCCGGGGAACACCCGATGCCATGCCATACGCGCAGTTCGCACAGGTGCTGGCGGGAGCGTTTCAGCACTGGCTGGAGACCTTCGTCCAGCACGCAAAGAAAGAACAGGAGATTCTGTACAACGTAGCACTCGACCTGCTGTCCGAAAAGGACTGGCAGGACCTTCAGCAGGAATCCCAGGAACTGGGGTTCTTCGCACTCCCAGGAGAGGAAAACCGATGAGCGATACTAGTCTTGACCTGTTCGAGGGCATGGACCTCGACATCCTGTTTGCACTGTTCGATACACTGCCCGTCGACGTTTCGTTTGTGAACGCGGACGACGAGGTGACCTACTTCAACCTGCCTGCCGCGGGGCGCATCTTTCCACGCACACGGCTGGACATCGGGCGCACGGTACAGCGCTGCCACCCGCCTCAGAGTGTCGGCAAGGTCCAGCGGATTCTGGACGACTTCCGTGCGAAAAAGCGCTCCACGGCCGATTTCTGGCTGGAACTAGGGGGCAAGTTCATCTACATCCGGTACTTCGCCGTCTACGGCAAGGACGGTACGTACCAGGGGACCCTCGAAGTCTCGCAGGACTGCACCGAGATCCGTGCCCTTCAGGGCGAAAAGAAACTCGAGGGCGAACCGGGCGTCTGAGCCAGACTCCGGCCGGCATCGTTGAAGTGACGCTGGAGATTCTGAACTGACATCACCTCTTGCTTGACACATTTTGCTCGGCCCTTGCTTGAAAAAAACTACAGCGTGCCTACCATGATGGTAATCTATCTCACAGGAGGCACTATGAGACATACACACCTGATAGCCGTCCTGACCTGCATTGCGCTGGTCGCGATGCTTGCACTGTCGAATGTGGCGGTCGCGGGAACGAGCGGGATGATCGGCATCAACGTGCTATTGAACACGATCCCAACGTCGAAGATCCTCAATCAACTTGCCAAGTATGGAACTGTGCGTGACGTCGTCCCTGAGATCAAAGCCCTGACACTCCAGGCGCCTGCCTCACAGCTTGACGCCATCAGAGCGCTGTCCTTTGTCACCGCCGCCAATCCGGACGCAGCGCGTACGGGCGCTCCCGTCAGCGAAGTTGCCGTAACAGACTTCACGGCGGGCATCAACACATGGGATATGGACGCAATCAACGTGACGGACTGGGGCAAAGGCCGCACCATCGGCTACGACGGCACGGGCGTCTACGTCGCTGTTCTGGACACTGGACTGCTGGACAACTGGCGCGACTACTTCCCTGTTGAACGCATTGCCACGGAATACGCAATGTGCTTTGGAGGCGGAGGCGGAGAGGCGGGCAACGTCAGCTCGCCAACCAACAAATGGGAACACGACAATAACAGCCACGGCACACATGTGACCAGCACCATCCTCGGCTACAGCCTCAGCGGCACGCCGGTGAACGGCGTCGCCCCAATGGCCAAAGTCATCCCGGTCAAGGTCCTCAATCAGAACGGCTCCGGCTGGTCGTCGGTCGTCGCTCGGGGTATCACGTATGTGGGCGACCTGAAGGCCGGCCCGCTGAAAAACTTCCCTGTCGTCATCAATATGAGCCTCGGTGGACCTGACCTGGACATCATGGAAAGGACCGCCATCGACTACGCCATCAGCCAAGGCGTTATCATCGTGGCAGCAGCCGGCAACGAAGGCACGGCAGGTATGGGATATCCCGGCGCCTATGAGCCTGTCATCTCCGTTGCAGCATCAGGATGGATCGGTGAATGGACCGCGGCTGGGTGGTGGCACACCCTGGATGTCCCCGATCCTACCAATCCTGTCGACTACTACATTACCGACTTCTCCAGCCGCCAGCTGGCAGGCCAGGACCTTGATGTGGCGGCCCCCGGCTCGTGGTGCGTCGGCCCTTACCAGAACAACTCGGGTTCCAGTTCCAGCTCTATCAGCTATTACTACCTGGGCGGTACCAGCATGGCGTCACCGCACGTCGCAGGCATCGTCGCATTGATGGTGCAAAAGAACCCCGCACTCACAGCGTTTGAGGCGGAGACTGCTCTGGAGGGTTCCGCAGTCTATCTGGCGCCCGGTTCGCGCACTGTCAATAACGGGTCAGGTGTCATGGTCACGTACTCGTGGGGCGCTGACGCGACTGGCGCAGGACTGGCAACTGCTGACGCCGCACTCGCACAGCTCGATTTGTCCCTGACTGCTCCGAAGAAAGGCGGAAAGCACTAGCCCCCGACACACCATTTCTGCATCAAGATAGCAATCGCCCCCGCCTGAGCGGGGGCGATCTTGTTCCAGGCCATGGCCTCTGAGGACCGTCGGTTCAACGAGTGTCAATCAGTCCGTGGTAAGATGTTTGTCCAGCCAGTCGGCCGCGAAGGCCAGCACGTGCTCCTTCGCCCCGTCCGGTTCATGGTGGATGAAGTGGTACAGTCCGGGCCACAATTTGAGCGTCACGTCACCCGAGGCGCCCGCGGCAAGACGCTGCGACCCTTCGGGCAGCGCAATGATATCATCCTCCCCGTGCATCACCAGCAGCGGGACCTGGATCTCCCCGGCGCGGGCAAGTGCTTCCGCGTTAGCTTCCCCGATGACTGCCGCTAATCCGACAGTGATCTTTTTGTACACCAACGGGTCGGCGTCATACGCGTCCAGCACACTGACATCATGGCAGACCTTACCTCGAATAGTCCCCATGCCGTTGCTGACGGTCATCGTCGGCACAAGGTGCCGCAGTACGTTGACTTTGCCCATGGCAGCCGCCGATGCCGCCAGCATCACAAAGCCGCCGCTGCACAGAATGGCGCCCGCCAGCCGTGGGTGTCTGCGGACAAGGTATGCGGCACCAAGGGTCGAACCCATGCTGAAGCCGTACAGGAACAGCGGCTTGCCAGGGAAGTGCGCCCTGACCTCGTCGCAGTATCGGTCCAGATCATCCATGAAGTTGTCGAGGTGCGAAACGAACGCCCGCCTGCCCTCGGAGACGCCGTGTCCCCGCAGATCTCCTGCTACAAACCCGTACCCGCGGTCTACGAAACTCTGTCCGATACCCACATATCGGCCACCGTATTCGCCCAAGCCGTGCACCAGAGCGACCACGCCGCGCACGTCCCCTTCGGGCGTCCACACGCGGGCGTACAGGTTCAGATTGTCCTTGCTCCGATACCGGAACTCATCTCTGTGCATCGTTGCCTCCCAGACCCCCTGTCATTGCTTGTCCCTGATAGTATACTACCAAGACAAGTCCGCCGGATAACAGCGCCGTTCCTTGCGCTGCGCCAGGGTACTCCTATACTGCTGGGAGAAACACGGGAGGCGTTTATGGACGAACTGACTCGTCTTGTGCACCAGCGTCTTGTGTTCCTCTATGCCCAGGCATCGACCTGCCTGGAGGAGATTCGTACATCAGGCACGTCCGCACACCTGATGTCGGTGGACGGAAATCCTTTTCCCGGAGCCGACGGATGGACACGCGCCCTGTACCCCATGCCCGTCATCGACGTGAAAGGAAAGGGTTCCATCGGGTTCGATCCAGCGGGAGCCTTCTTCGTGTTCGCCGTTCCCACCGCCGAAGCCCAGGCCGCAAGCATCGACGCCCTTTCGGACTGCTTCGAGAACATGGCACTCCTTGGCGCCGTTAGCCTCAAGGACTACGGGTCTGGCCACAACAGGGCTGTCCAGTCGGTCGCAGCCGCGGCCCGTGACGGTGAACCTGCTCTGCTGGTCATCGTCCGCTTCGACCTGGAGACGGAAGGCCTGCCCGGACTGTTCGAGCAGGCGGCCCTTATCATGGCGGGTCAGCTGCCGACTCCCCCGTCATCATCCGAGCTGCGGTCGCTGGACCCCTAACGCACCTGCCCGGACAGGACTCCTGTCCGGGCAGTGCAGATTGCGCGAGTAACAGGTTCTAGTAGATCAAATCCGGAACGTAGTACTTGGCTGCGTTGTCCTTCGTGATCAGGTCGGCCGACAGGATGATCTTGGCCGGGAACGGCCAGTTAGATGTCGAAGGAGGCGTCCACCCATGTCGCACCTTTTTTGCTGCTCTTCACACAATCGAACACGAACTTGATCCCGCGGGCGCCATCGACAACGGTCGGGAAGACGTCTAGCGGGTCCGGGGTGCGGCCCTGTTTCCTCGCCATGAGCACATTGCAGAAGTTCCTGTACAGGTTTGCAAACGCCTCGAAGTACCCTTCGGGGTGGCCGGCACCAAGGCGTGTAACGTGCCCGGCAGCAGCCGAGAGGTATTCGCTGCCACGAGTCAGCAGTTGTAAGGGGCCGCCCTTCTTCTGGAAGCGGAGAACGTTGGGGTTTTCCTGCTCCCACTCGATGGCGCCATCCGTCCCGTACGCGCGGATACGGAGGGCGTTCTCCTCGCCGATGGCCACCTGCGACGACCAGTAGCTCCCCGACGCTCCACCCTTGTACTTCAGCAGCACGTACGCGTTGTCGTCGAGCGGACGTCCCTCGACGAACGTCTCGAGGCTAGCTGCCAGCTTGTCGATTTCCAGTCCCGTGATGAAATGCACCAGGTTCTCGACGTGAGTACCGATGTCGCCAACGCAGCAAGACACACCGGCATACTTCGGATCCGTCCGCCAGACGGCCTGGCGGTTGGTGCCTGCGCGTTCGATGGGGTCGGCCAGCCATCCCTGCGGGTACTCTGCAGCCACGACGCGGAGGGTCCCGAGAGCGCCAGTTCTGACGAGGTTCCGGGCTTCGCGCACCATGGGGTAGCCGGTGTAAGTATACGTCACCATGAACTCAACCTTGTGTGTGCCGGCGAGTGCGACCAGTTCCTTCGCCTCCTCCTCGGTGAACACCATCGGCTTTTCACAGACGACGTTGATGCCTTGCTCGAGGAATGCCTTGGCCACCGCAAAGTGGATGTGGTTGGGAACCGTGATGACGACGAAGTCAATCTTGCCCTCGGTGCGTGTTCCCTCCTTGACGGCCATGTCATGGAAATCGGCATATGCACGGTCAATGTCGATGCCGAGGTCCTTCGCGACCTTGACCGTCTCCGACGGAATGTGGGAGAAACTTCCGGCAACCAGCTTCGCCTGGTTGTTCATTGCGATAGCGGTGCGATGCACCGGGCCGATGGAAGACCCTGGTCCCCCGCCTACCTGCCCATACAGGAGGCTGGTTCCTGCCTCGTTCAGCTTGCCTTCAATCATGTCATTTCCCCCTTTCCAGAAGATTCTGGATGCGCCGATACTGGTCCCTCACCGACCAGTATAGTCGACGGTATTCCTCGTACCACGCTGTGTACTGCTGACTTCTCCACGGATCTGGCTGGTAGCTCTCGGTCAGTTTGACCCAGGAGCACGTGTCCGAGCCGCGGCAGGGCGTGCGTCCCCCGTTCAGGTATAGGAGGAAGATGACGCCGTTGGAGCACACTGGGCGGCTGTTCTCGAGATCCTCGGTACGTCCGAAGGACATCCTGCCGGCGACACGTTCGCGATACCAGTCCAGCGAGTTCGTGACCGACAGGGTAACAGTTTTTCTATCGCGTGCAGTCGACAATCGCCCACGTCACGAGAAATACGAACGCCCCCAGTGGGAGGAGACCGGCTGTCGTCGGTCTAACTGGGGGCATCTGGAGCGCGAGAGGGTGGCGCAACTGTCGCAGCCGCGCCACCTGCGAAGGAGGCTGCCGGGAAGTCCTGTGGACTCACCGACACACCCGGTGAACAGTCCACTCCCGCAGGCCTCCCTACATCAGCCCTTCCCGTTCCATGACCTGAACCGTCTCGGCGAACGACCGAACGCCGCTCGAAGCCCCTGTAGCAGTAACACACATGGCCCCAACGGTCACCGCAAGGTGGGCACACCGAGAGGCATCCCACCCGTGCACGAGGCCCACCGTGAACCCAGCAACGAACGCATCGCCTGCGCCGGTCGTGTCGACGACTGAAACGGCGGGGGCGGCAACATGCTCTATCACACCGTCCTCCGTCCGCAGAAGACAGCCCCTGTCGCCCAGCTTGATGATGACGTTCCGAGCGCCACGAGCAACGAACGACGCTGCCATCGCCTCCGGCTCAGTGACGCCACTCAGCATAGCGGCCTCGGTCTCGCTTGGCAGGAAATAGTCACAGAACGGCAGACATGTCTCGATTGACTTCATCCATCTTCCTGACGCGTCCCACGCCGTATCGAGCAGGGTCACCACCCCACTTTCCCTGGCACCTCTGAGGACCTCCGCCGTCGGCTCTCCGTCCAGCTTTGGCATGAGGAGAGACCCGGCAACGACCAGGATGTCGGCCGACCGCACCAGCTCCATGTCCATGTCTTCAGAAACAAACATGGCATTGGCACCAAGACAATGGAGAAACGAGCGCTCGCCATCGGGCGCGACCAGGACGACCGTAGCCGACGTCTGTATACCGTCTGCACGTCGCAGACCACTGGCGTCCACCCCCTCCTGTTCCAGTGTGTGCAGGACAAAATCGCCAAAACCGTCGCGACCGATCTTCCCCAGGACGCTGCACGCTACGCCAAGTCGGGAAAGGTCGATGCTTACGTTGGTAGCACACCCACCCGTGTGCAGTTCCAGCTGATCAATGGGCACCATCAGTCCGCGTTCGGGCATGCCGTTCACCGGTCTCGCAATGACGTCGGCACACACAATACCCAGGACCACGACCTTGCTGCTGTTCACGACACACTCCTGATTGGGCAGGCAGGTCGGAGGAGGCGACCTGCCTGCCCAATCAACTATTGTTTCTTACGCGTACTAACGTCGACCGCCACGGCAATCAGCAGGACAACTCCCTTGACGACATACTGGTAAACCACACCGAGGTTCATCAGACTCATACCGTTGTCCAGCGACGCCATGACCAGAGCGCCGATGATAGCACCGAACACCGAGCCCTCGCCACCCATCGTCGAGGTGCCGCCAATGATGCACGCCGCGATGACGTCCAGTTCCATGCCCGTTCCTGCCCCACCCGTTGCCGCATTCAGTCTGGAGGTATAGACAATGCCGGCGATAGCGACCGCAAGTCCCTGAAGCACGAAAATCAGGAAGTTCGTCTTCTTGACGTTGATGCCCGAAAGTCGTGCGGCGTCCTTGTTGCCGCCGATGGCGTATACATACCGCCCAAACGTCATATTCTGTGAGACGAAACTGAAGATGAGAACCATCGCCATGACGATGAGAATGGCATATGGGATGCCGTGATAGAAGACCATGATGGAAAAGACCAGCGCGATGACGACAGACATGCTCACTTGTATCAACATCTGCTTGCGCGGGGATGAAACCGCAAATCCGTGTTTGATACGCCCTCTGCGGCTGCGCAACGCTGAGACGTTGTACAAAACAATAGCTAGGATGCCAATGAGAGCGCTAAAATCATTGAAACCGACAACCTTGACGAACAATTGAGGAAGATACCCCTGGCCAAACTGACGGAACAACTCACTGTTGGGACTGATAGTGTTGCCGCCGGTCACACCCAGGAGCCCGCCACGCATGATGAGCATCCCGGCCAGCGTAACAATAAACGCCGGGACGCCGACGTACGCCACCCAGTACCCTTGGAATAATCCGATGACTAAACCAAGGAGCAGCGTCACCGGGACGGCGAGCAGCGTCGGCCAACTCGCCTTGGTGATAAGGGTAGCGACCACAGCGCCGGTGAAGCCAACCGCGGATCCCACCGACAGGTCGATGTGACCTGCAACCATGACCAGCACCATTGTACATGCGACGATGGCAACGGTAGCCGACTGCAGGAACAAGTTCGACAGGTTCCTTGTGCTTATGAAGATGCCCTTCGTCAGCACAGTAAAAATGCTCCACACGAGCAGTAGCGCAATAATCATTGTGTACTGCCGTACGTTGACACGCATCCAGTTACGCCAGTTGCCTCCCGGTGAGTTCTGCGGCTGCATGACCGTCTTGGAGTTCACGTTCTCCATGGTTACTTACCTCCCGTTGCCAAGTACATGACCTTCTCCTGCGTGGCTTCCTTCCAGGAGAGGTCTCCAACCAGTCGACCCATGTGCATGACCAGAATGCGGTCACTGATGCCAAGAATCTCGGGCAGCTCAGATGAAATCATGACGATACACACGCCCTGTTCCACGAGCTGGTTCATGATGTTATAGATCTCGATCTTGGCGCCGACGTCGATACCGCGCGTCGGCTCATCGAGAAAGAGGACCTTGGGGTGTGTCATCAACCACTTTCCCACGACGACTTTCTGCTGATTGCCACCAGACAGGTTGCCCACTTTCTGTTCCACAGAGGGCGTCTTGATGGACAGATCCCCGACGTATTGCTCGGTGCGCCGAATCTCCTCGTTGCCGTCGATAACACCGTTCTTCCACAGCTTCGCCATGCTGGCAAGCGTTATGTTGCCGCACAAATCCATCATGGCGATAAACCCATATCGTTTGCGGTCCTCGGACAGATAGGCCACTCCCTTCTCAATGCAAGCACTTGGACTATTCGCAACCATCTTCTTGCCATCCAACAGGAGTTCACCAGTCCGTCCAACACCATAACTGCCAAAAATCGACATAGCCAGTTCGGTACGTCCGGCGCCCATGAGGCCCGCGATGCCCAGAATCTCGCCCTTGCGAATATTGAAGCTGACGCCGTCGATGACCTTGCGCGTCGGAAGGTCCCTGTCATAGACCGTCCAATCCCTGACCTCGAGGACTGTTTCTCCGGGCGTATGCTCGACACGTGGAAAGCGTTGGGTGATTTCGCGTCCCACCATCAAGTTGATCATACGCTCCTCGGACATGTTCTTCACATCATCGGTCGCGATAGTTCTGCCATCTCGCAGAATGGTTACGCGATCGGCGATCTGAGCAACCTCCGAGATCTTGTGTGAAATATAGATACAGGACACTCCCTTGGCCCGAAGGTCACGGAGTATCTGCATGAGAGTCTCGGTCTCGGTTTCTGTGAGCGCTGCCGTCGGCTCATCGAGAATGAGCAAGCTCGCGTTCTTGGACACGGCTTTCGCAATCTCTACCAGCTGCTGCTCTCCAACGCCGAGGTCGATGATCTTGGTAAGCGGGTTACGATTCAGATGAACTTCGTGCAGCACCTTGCTTGCTGCAATAAACGTTGCGTCCCAATCGATAATGCCGTTCTTCTGAAACTCACTCCCGAGGTAGATATTCTCTCGGATGCTCATCTGTTTCACAAGGGCAAGTTCCTGGAAGATGATAGCAATGCCGGCCTTCTCGCTGTCCCGCGTTCCGGTGAATTGCAGCTCCGCCCCATTGAACATCATCGCACCAGTGTATGACCCGAAAGGATACACCCCTGCCAGAACCTTCATCAGCGTGGACTTGCCGGCACCGTTTTCCCCAACCAGTGCATGGATTTCCCCGCGCTTCACGTTGAAGCTGACGTCATTGAGTGCCTTGACGCCCGGGAATTCCTTGGTGATATGGTTCATCTCAAGAATGTAGTCATCCATCCCTTCCACCTTCCATATTTCGCTGGGTCCCGCACGCTCGATCGGCAGGGTTCCCGCACCTCCATGTCCTTCCGGAACTCACTGGGGGAGCGGGCGAGCCCGCTCCCCGGTTTGTACAATGACTTCCTACTTGTAGACGTCTGCCTTCTGGAGGTATCCGCTGTCGATCAGCTGAACGTCGATGTTCTCCTTGGTGACAGCGACGGGGACCAACAGGATAGAAGGAACATCCATCGTGCCGTTATTGACGGTCTGGGTAGCCTTGGTGAGAGGCTGGCCGGCAAACATTGTCTGGGCTGCTTCGACGGCAGCGTCGGCAAGCATACGGGTGTCCTTGAAGACTGTCATGCCCTGGGTACCCTTGACGATACGCTGAGCAGCGGCCAGTTCAGCGTCCTGACCGGTAATCGGAACCTTGCCGGCAAGACCCTGAGCGGCGAGCGCCTGGATGCAGCCACCGGCTGTGCCGTCGTTCGGAGCAAGAATGCCCTGGATGTTGTTCTTGTTGGCCGTCAGCGCATTCTCCATGATCTTCTGCGCGTTCTCGGGCTTCCATTCAACAACAGCCTGGTCGGCAACAATCTTGATGTCACCCTTGTCGACAAGAGGCTGGATGACGCTCATGGCTCCTTGCTTGAAGAGCTTGGCATTGTTGTCGGTCGGGGCGCCGGAAAGAACAGCGTAGTTGCCCTTCGGAACAGCAGTGGTCAGCCAGGTACCCTGGAGCACGCCGACTTGCACGTTATCAAATGAGATGTAGACGTCGTCATTGGCAGTATTCATGACCAGGCGGTCATAGGAGATGACCTTGATGCCTGCGGCACGCGCCTTGTCGACGATCGTTGCGGCAGCAGCAGCATCCTGCGGTGCAAGGATGAGGACGTTGATGCCCTGGGTGAAGAGGTTTTCGCATTGGCTTTCCTGCGTAGCGGCATCCATGTTGGCGATCTGAGTCAACAGCTCGATGCCCTGGTCAGCACAATCCTTGGTGATACGATCCTTGTCTCTGACCCACCGCTCTTCCTGCAGCGTGGCAAGAGACAGGCCGATCTTCAGCTTCTTCTCCGTGGGGACAGCGGTCTTGCACCCCGCGAGGACCGAAACGAACAGCATTGCGACGAGCAGTACGACAATTGCCCTGAACGTTCTGTTCATAAGCCATTCCTCCTTGAACCATTCTGGCTTCATTGCCAGTGCCACTTGAGCTCACGCTTAGTAGAAAACCTCACCTTGCGTGCCAACACCAAACCCAACCCCCAAGGGGCTGGTTCGCCCCGTCACTCTTGTGGCGGGACCTCGTACTAATGCAGGCAGTCCACGATTGCCTGCGTCACGAGCGTTTCCAGGTACTCCTGCCGGCCCGAATGGCTGGGCGCCGGCTGTTTGTCGAGGATATAAGCTTCAAGGCTTGCAAAATCCGCCTTGCCATCCACGATATTCTTGCCGATACCTGTAGCATAGGATGCATATCGCTGTTCGACAAATCTGTCCAGTTCGCCGCTTTCAATGAGCCTTGCAGCCGCTCGCAGACCTAGAGCAAGGGTGTCCATGCCGGCTACATGCCCAATGAACAGGTCGTCGAGCTCGAACGACGCACGGCGTACCTTGGCGTCGAAGTTCAGTCCACCTGGCTGAAGGCCGCCGTTCTTGATGACTTCCACCATTGCGAGTGTGGAGGTATACGCGTCAGTCGGCATCTGATCAGTATCCCAGCCAAGAAGGGGGTCGCCCTGGTTGGCGTCGACGCTTCCCAGCTTCCCGTTGATGCGGCAGTAGCGCAGCTCATGCTGGAAGGTGTGGCCTGCCAGCGTCGCATGGTTCGCCTCGATGTTGAACTTGAAGAAGGACTCCAGGTCATAGCCGCGCAGGAATGCCAGCGCGTTCGCTGCATCGAAGTCGTACTGATGCTTGGACGGCTCGAAAGCCTTGGGCTCAATGAGGAACTGCCCTGTGAACCCAATTTCTTTGGCATAGTCGACAGCCATGTGGAAGAACCGGGCCATGTTGTCCTGCTCAAGCCTGGAGTCGGTGTTGAGCAGGGTCTCATACCCCTCGCGGCCTCCCCAGAAGACATAGTTTTGTCCGCCGAGGCGCTTGCTGACCTCGAGCATGTGCTTGACCTGGCCGGCGGCGAACGCAAAAATGTCGGCGTTGCAGGAGCTGGCTACGCCGTGGACAAAGCGGGGGTTGCTGAACATGTTGGCTGTGCCCCACAGCAATCGGACCGGGCTTGTCTTCATGTGGTCCTCGATCAGCCCGACGATGACGTCCAGGTTGCGGTTGGTCTCCCGCAGGGTGTCCCCTTCCGGCGCGATGTCCCGGTCGTGGAAACAGAAAAATGGTATGCCGAGCTTCTCACAGAACTCGAAGATGGCGTCGACCTTGACTTTCGCCTTCTCCATGGAATCGCTGATCGTCGTCCATGGCCGCTGCATGGTCCCCCAGCCGAACATGTCGGTGCCATCGGCGCCCAGCGTGTGCCAATAGGCAGCGGCAAAGCGCGTCCAGTCTGCCATCGTACGGCCAAGCACAATCTCGTCCGCCTTGTAGTACTTGAAGGCAAGCGGGTTTGTTGATCCTTGTCCCTCATAGACAATCGCAGTGATGTCGTCGAATATCATGGTGGTCTCCTTCTGGTTAGCTGCGCCGTTCCACTAGCCGGGCAGATATCTTGAAACGTTCTCGCAATGCTTGATAGAGTTCCTTGTACTCCGTGAACCAGGGAGCATACTGGCGACCTTTCTCCTCATCCGGCTCGTAGTGCTCGACCAGCTTCACCCATCCGGTCGTGTCAATGCCCGCCGCGTTGGCAGCGAGGCGCGCCGACCCATATGCTGCGCCTTCGTCCACCAGAGGGCTCCAGACGGGCGTCCCGAGGTTGTCCGCCAGCATCTGACACCAGACGTGCGAGCGCGAACCTCCGCCGACGACACGCACATTGGTCATCGGAGTCCCCATGTCCGCGATGCTTTCGGCCCCTTCGCGCAGAGCAAAGACGACACCTTCGTGGACAGCACGCAACATGTCCCCCTGGCTGTTGAACGAGCTCATACCATACAAGACGCCCCTGGCGTCAGGGTCGCGGTGCGGCGTACGCTCTCCGTTGAGGTACGGAAGGAAGAGGACGCCGTTGCTGCCCACCGGGCTCTGTCCGACCATTTCCTCGATACGACCATAGGAAAGGTTCTGAGCGAAGCGCTGCCGGAACCAGTCGAGAGCTCCCGCAGCCGAAAGAATGACCGCCATATGATAGTAGCAGTCCTTGGTGACATGACTGAACAGGTGGACCCGACCCGTGAGGTCCGGGGTCGGAGTGGCGGTAACGGCCACAACTGTACCGCTGGTCCCCAGACTGACGACTGTATCGCCAGGCTTCTCGACACCACACCCGAATGCCGACGCCGCGTTGTCCGCTCCTCCGGCAACAACCGGAACACCTCTGAGCCGTGGCAGATCCGGGCAAGTGATCGCTCCGATGACCGAACCGACGCCCACCAGATCCGGCAGCATCGAACGCCGGACTGTCAGGACGTCCAGGATGTGATCGTCCCACACGCCCTCGCGCACGCGGTAAAGCGACGTGCCAGACGCATCTGAAGGTTCTATTGCGAGCCGGCCGGTCAGTTTCAAGACTAGGTAGTCTTTGGGCAGGCAGAACCGCGCAATGCGGGCAAAGTTGTCGGGTTCGTTGGTGCGCAGCCACAGCAACTTTGGCGCGGTGAATCCCGTCAGCACAGGGTTGCCCAATGTCTTGATGACTTCCCGCTCACCACCGCAGGCCTCGGTCAGTTCGATGCACTCCTGCTGTGTGCGCTGGTCACACCACAGAATGGCGGGACGCACGACGTCACCAGCCGCATCAAGCGGCACGAGGCTATGCATCTGACCGGATATCGAAACGGCGAGGATCTCGAGATTACGATCGACAGTAAGTGTGTCCAGGAGCTGGATGGTCGCCTTCCACCAGTCTTCCGGGCTCTGCTCGGCCCACCCAGGTCGGGGCGTCGACAGCCGAATCGGGGCCGAGGCTGTTGCGATAATCGTACCGGACGCATCGACCAGCAATCCCTTAACAGACGCTGTCCCCGCGTCGATACCAATGATACATTCCCTCATCTATACCATCCCGTCTCGTTCTTATCCCCTGCACGCCCCATTCACAATCTTGTGCAGGTCAGACTCCGCATTTTAACAGCGATTGCAGACACCCAATAAACGCAATCAATCTGTTCATAACGTTCTATTAGCAATACTAGAAAGTTTCACAAGAAAGTCAATAGTTCACACACTGACGGTTACACGCCGCTTGGAAAGAGCGTCTCAGAATCATCATGGGAACGCCGAGAATTGCTGATATACTCTCCCGGGTTATTAACCACGTGAGGAGAGTACTGGATGAAGACCTTCCTGTTTGACCTTGATGGTACACTACTGTGTGCGGACGAAAACGAGTTCATGCACGCGTATTTCGGTGAGCTCACACGCGCCTTGCATGGCCTCCTGCCCGCAGAGCGACTGGCCACGAACATCCTCGCTGCGACGGCGCGCATGCAGGCGGACACAAGCCCTGGCAGCAGCAATCTGGTGAAGTTCAGGAGAGAGTTCGAGGCCTTGTACCAGGACGTCGACCAGCAGACCGTCTGGGACCGTATCATGGAATTCTATGCGACGACCTTCGACAAGGTCCACGACGTCATGAGACGCAACGAACCCCTCCACCGGAGCGTCATGTACCTGCGCGAAAAGGGATACCGCGTCCTGCTGACGACCAATCCTGTCTTCCCACGGCTGGCCACGTACAAAAGGCTAGCATGGGCTGGGTTCTCTTCGGATACGTTCGAGTACGTCAGCACGATGGAGAATTGCGGCTTCAGCAAGCCCAACACGGCGTACTGGCAGCACGTGGTCGCCACCATGAAGGTCGATCCCGCGCAGGCGGTCGCTGTGGGCAACGACTGCACTGAAGACATGTCAGCACGTCTGGTCGGCATCGAGACCTACCTCGTGACAGACTACGTTATCGGCGATGCGGCGTCATCGGGGGCGGACCACATCTCCGACAGCCTCGGTTTCGAGAGCTGGGTTCTGGCGAATTACTGAGTCTGGAGGCGAACGACGCAGTGCGCCGTCATCGCGAACACGCCGCCCCCGAGATCCTCACAATACCTCCAGTTTGTGTAACTGCCATCTTATGCATACAAGATCACCCCTATTTCAATAGGACATCACCTTCCTGTAGCAAAGCTAACTATTTCCTTTGCGAGACAAGATGTTGCGTCAATGACAGGGAGAGAAGGTTCAAAATACTTCAACAAAATTGGAAGTTCTGTACACCCAAGTATCACTAATTCGCTCCCAAGGAATTTCATATGCTCAATGATCTCTTCAAACGTTTGGACATTTTCTTCCATTTTTCCCGCCTTGATAGAATACACGATTTTCATCACTTCATGCTGTTTTTCTTCTAAAGGGGTGATGATTTTGTCCCCTTCAACCTCAAATATGTCGTGATATACCCTTCCAATTATTGTTCCGTCGGTTGCAAGAAGTCCGATATTTTTGGAGTCCTCGAAGCTGCTCTTTATCTCATTCAGAGTACTTTCAATAATACTTATGAATGGTAACGGGGTGGCCTTTCTTATATCTTCGACAAAATAATGGGCAGTGTTGCATGGCATACACAACACATCAACACCTGCTTTCTCAAGGGTTCTTACTGATTTCAATATGTAAGGAAGAGGATTTGCGCCCTTTCCAAGAAGAAAGGCCGTTCTATCTGGTATCTGTGGGAAATTATCAATGATAATATGAACATGATCCTGATCTCTTTTCGCAGGAGTAGCTTTTAGTATCTTGTTAAAGAGGTCCAGCGTTGCCGCTGGACCCATTCCTCCTATAATGCCTAGAGTCTTTGCTTTCACTTCCACATGTTTAAGTCTAGTTCCCCCTCGGTTTTTGCAACTATTGCACTCCCAACAAGATCCCCCGTTATATTGATCGATGTTCTACCCATATCAAGAATTGCATCGATTCCAAGGACCATTGCATAGGCTGCCGCAACTGCCGAGCC
>Ga0209881_1000052_pt1 | contig 32875 bp, 21 predicted proteins | sample PersoiDNA2013193_FD_185804 | JGI IMG/M metagenome (GOLD analysis project Ga0209881, IMG submission 185804) | Permafrost soil microbial communities from the Arctic, to analyse light accelerated degradation of dissolved organic matter (DOM) -... | ecosystem: Environmental > Terrestrial > Soil >... | reverse complement strand
CTTGGCCTCGGCCCGGTTCCGCGGCCTGCCGTGACCCCGCGCTCCGCTGCTCCTGACCGTACTGTCCTGGTGCCTCCGCCCAGCCCTGGCCCGCCGAGCCCTGGGCCGCCGAGCCCTGGCCGGCGGCCGGACCGGTGGCCTGCCAGCGGCCGTCGGCATGGCTGTCGCGGCCGTAGTGTTCTGGGCCTGCCGTCCGGCCGGTCGCCTGGTCGGGTCCGGCGGCCTGCCAGGATCCCGCGCCCCGCTGGTCGTAGCCGTACTGTTCGGGGCCCGCTGGCCAGCCGTCACCCCGGTGTCCTTCGGCGGTCTGCCACGACCCCGCGCTTCTTGGGTCTTGGGCGTACTGCTCAGGACCCGGCGCCCAGCCTTGCCCGGCTGCCGCTCCGCCTGCCTGAAAGCCGCTCGCGTCCCTGGTGTCCCGGCCGAACTGCCCGCCAGCCTGGCGGCTCGTCCCGTACTGCCCCTGGGAATACTGGCCCTGGTCGGCACCGGTACCGTACTGACCGGCGGCGAACTGGCCCGATCCGTACCCTTCTTGACCGTACTCGTCTTGACCGTACCCGCCTGGGCCGGCGGAAGGCTGCCCAGAACCGGACCACGCCTGCGCTGGCCAAGGCTGGCCAGGCCCGGGCGGTGCCTGCCCTGGCGACCGCCCCTGTCCTGACTGCCCCTGTCCTGACTGCCCCTGTGCTGACTGCCCCTGTCCCGGCCGTCGCTGGCCTGGCTGTCCCTGAGCCGACTGCTGTCCCTGAGCCGACTGCTGTCCCTGAGCCGACTGCTGCCGACCGTACTGGCCGGCCCGGGGTCCTTCAGGGTCGTAGCGGTCAGAGTTGCCGCCGTACTGGCCGGGGCCGGGTGGCACGGGGCCCGCGGATCCGGCGGGCCCGTCATTCCCCGGCGGTCCGGCGGCCGCCCACTGCTGTCCGTATCCGGGCGCCTGCCCGCCAGATCCCGCTGCGCTCATCGGTCCCCGGCCCGTCCGCCCGGCGGGCGATCGCCCGGAGCCATAGCCTTGCCCCTGCGGCCACCGCTGCGACTGGCCCCGCTGTCCCTGCTGGCTCTGGCGGCTCTGTCTAGCTCCCGATGATTCTGGCCGCTGTGCACTCGCTGCCTGACCATACTGTCCTGCCCCCCGCCCGAATGAGCGCCCTGTCGACCCGGCAGGGAACTCCCCTGCCCGGCTTCGCCCGCCGCCAGCAGAAGCGGACTGGGCTGGTGGAACCACGCGTCCGTTCTGCAGGCGATCGCTTTGAATGAGGGATTCCTCCGCCGTCGGACGGGCACGCCTGGCCGCCTGCGGTCGGGGACGCTCACTTGCCTGGCCGCGATCACTGCCGGAGCCCCGCCCCGGCCGCGGCCGGGGACGGCCGACGCCTGGTGTCGCGTCCTCGGGGCGCAGCCACGGGCGGCTCGCCCCAGATGGGTCACGCGGTCCCTGCCGAGGCGGGAACCCCTGCCGCGGCGGCATGCCGCGTTCCGGCCGATTGCGTGACAGTTCGGGCGGCAGGTCCGCAGGACGTGGCAGGTCGCTTGCGCCGTCACGGTAGCCGGGGTCGACCGGGTAGGAGCCGAGCGTCAGATAAGCGTCCTGCGGGTACCGGTCGCGGTCCGGATAGCCGGTGTCCGCGTAGGCGACGTCGGTGTCACGGCTCTGCGCGCCCCGGCCTGGGCGGGGCCCGGTAAGTGGGCTGCCCTGACGATTCACCCGTACCTCCTGAACACTGCGTGTTCGGCGCACGCCGTGGCCAGTCGCCCGCCATGACGACAAGCCCCGCATGTCGCATGCTGAGCCCTGCGTACCGTGCACCCCTGCTCGTGCGCGGTACTCGTCCCCCCGCCTCCGAGTGTAGGGCTGACCGACGACCCTGACAGGGCCGACTAACAATTGCCATTGCTTCGACATAGTTTTATTTCAGCGGGCAGTGGGCCCGCCGGTGCCTGTTGGATGCGCTCGCGGCGGGCTACTGTAGGAGTGAGGGCACGAGCGCGACGCCCGTGCCATAAGGTGTGCCGCGAGGCTGTGCCGCGCGGAGGTTCCCTCGTGGAGCGGCCATGGTGGCATGGATCGTCTGGCTGATCGTGGCGGCCGTGTTCGGCGTGGCCGAGCTAGCGACCACGACATTCGCGCTTGGCATCATCGCGGTCGGCGCGCTTTTCGCCGCGGCTGTCGGTGCCGTGCATCTCGGCCTGCCGTTCCAGCTCCTCGCGTTCATTCTCGCCTCGGCGGCCGGCCTCGGTTTCGTGCTCCCGATAGCTCGCAGGCACGTGCGGCAGCCGCCGCTGCTGCGGACCGGGCCCGCCGCCCTGATCGGCCGGTCGGCACAGGTACTCGAAGAGGTCACCGCGCACGGCGGCCGGGTCCGCATCGCAGGCGAGGTGTGGTCGGCCCGTTCCTACGACGAGACGCTGGTCATCCCGGCCGGCTCCGCCGTCGACGTCATGCAGATTGAGGGCGCTACCGCCCTCGTGTACCCACGGGAGTAGTCATGGTCATCGCGGAGCTTGTCATCGTGGCGGTGATCGCCTTCGCCGTCCTGATGACGGTGTATCGCTCGGTGCGCATCATCCCGCAGGCACGGGCCAGGAACGTCGAGCGTTTCGGCCGGTACCGCAAGACCCTCGAGCCGGGGATGAACTTCATCATCCCGTTCGTCGACCGGGTCAAGCCTCAGATCGACCTTCGTGAGCAGGTCGTCGCGTTCACCGGCCAGCCGGTCATCACCGAGGACAACCTGGTGGTGCTCATCGACACCGTGCTGTTCTTCCAGGTGACCGACCCGCGCGCGGCGGACTACGAGATCGTCGACTACGTGGGGGCGATCGAGCAGATCACCGCCACCATGCTGCGCAGCGTGATCGGTTCGATGGACCTGGAGCAGACGCTGACCTCACGCGACAAGATCAACACGCTGCTCCGCGGTGTGCTCGACGACGCCTCGGGCAAGTGGGGCATCCGCGTCACCCGGGTGGAGATCAAGGCGATCGACCCGCCGAAGTCCGTCAAGGACGCGATGGAGAAGCAGATGCGGGCCGAGCGGGAGAAGCGCGCCGCGATCCTCACCGCGGAGGGCGTCCGCCAGTCGAAGATCCTGACCGCCCAGGGCGACAAGCAGAGCGAGATCCTGCGCGCCGAGGGTGACAGGCAGGGCTCCATCCTGCGCGCCGAGGGCGAGGCCCAGGCGATCGGGACGGTGTTCCAGGCGATCCACGCCAACGATCCCGACCCGAAGCTGCTCGCGTACCAGTACCTCCAGACGCTGCCGCAGCTAGCCGCCGGTCCTGGCAACACGTTCTGGGTGATACCAGGCGAGCTAACCACTGCACTGCAGGCGGTGACCTCCGCCTTCTCCGGCGCCCCAGGCAACGCCGCGCTACCAGGCAGTACCGCGGTGCCGGACAGGGCGGCCGCCGTTACCGCCGGCCACCCAGCAGCGGCCGCGCTCGCGGCAGGGATGGCCGCCGCAGGCATCGCCGTTCCCGCGCAGCCGGCGGCCTCGGAGGACGCGCCAGTTCAAGAGGCTCCCGCGATCACCGCACCGGTGAACGCCGCCCCGGTCACCGCCGGATTGGTGAAGGGCGGCTCGGTGAACGGCGAACTGCTCAACGGCGGCCCCGCGACCTCAGGCGAAGATCGCTAGCACCGCGACGAGCACGCAGATCGCGATGGCGGCAAGCGCCGCGATCGTTGCCCGCGACGTCATGCCGAACACTAGGCCGATGACCGCGTGTTTCGCCGCTAGGGTCGGCGCTGCGGCGATATCCCGCTTGGCGGATGCCGCGGCGGCCGATGCGACGGCGGCCGATGCGACGGCGGCCGACTGGGCGATCGACGACTGTGTCATCGTCGGCTTCGCGAACGACGACTGAGTGACCCTCGGCAGCGTAGACCGCGACGGGCGCGCTGGCGATGTGCTCGTCGCCGCCTTCTCCGCGACCCGGGTAAGCGCCGCAAGGATCACCGCGGGGTCGGGAGCGTCCGCTCCCGGAGAGCCGGAACCGACGCGCGCCCCTGCGGTCGCGGCGGTTGAGCACCCGGCGGACCTGGTGGGGAGCAGCGACAGGACGGGCGTGTTCGTCAGCGCCCGCCACCGTTCCTCCCACTCATCGACGGTGCCGCCGCAGCCTCTGACGTACGCGGAGAGCACCGGCAGGTCCGGTAGCGCGGGGCCGGCCTCGGCCGCCCTGATGCAGTCATGCGGGTAATGGGCTCGCGCCGCGAGTTCCGTCTGCCCAAGTCCGGCGTAGTCCCTTAGCTGGCGCAGTTCTCGCAGGAACCGCGCCGTATCGTCGTTCGGCGTACCGCAGCCCGCCGTTTGCCGCATTTCCACCGTACGGTGCTCCACCCCGGCACCCCTCCCCAGGAATCCGTAAGACAGGCTGGCCCCTTTGGACCGCGGTGGCCGCGTCTCCCACAGGCCACTCACGTATCCCCAACCCGAGATTCATCCGGAGGCTATCGCGTACCTGGGACCCGCTACCCGTAACGCCACCATTTTAGGCGTACTGATTTTCAGCCGGCGTCAGTTACTGCGGTTATAGGAATCAATGTCCGGTAAAGAACTGCCAACCCGGCGCACTGTCTTTCTATCGCTTATGACCACTTCTTCATATTCCTATCGGTTATGACCAGATTTGCGTCTGGTTTATCCGGGAATATGCCACCGCAACTGATAGAAAGCGGCTCCGGGTGGCGTCGTTCAGCCGTGAATGGCGAGACCCACGGTAAACGCGATGCCGAACGCCAGCTGGAGCCGCCCGGTCTGGCCAAGCGTCGCGATAAGGCCGGGCCCGGACACGCCGCCGCGCACCGCACGGACCGGCGGCGCGCATAGCGGCAGCGCGAGCAGGACGAGCAGCGCGAAGGGCCGGTAGACACCGATCAGCGCCGCGAGCACGAAGGGCAGCAGGAGAAACAGCAGGTAGACCGTCCGTGCCCGCGCGTCACCCACCCGCACGGCCAGGGTCCGCTTCCCCGAAGACGCGTCGGATCCGATGTCCCGCAGGTTGTTGACCATCAGCAGCGCGCAGGACAGCAGCCCGGCCGGTACCGACGCCGCGAGCCCGAGCCAGGAGAGCCGCTCCATCTGGACGTACGCGGTGCCCGCCACCGCCGCGACGCCGAAGAACGCGAAGACGGATACCTCGCCGAGCCCGCGGTAACCGTAGGGCCGCGGCCCCCCGGTGTAGAACCACGCCGCGAGGACGCAGAGCGCACCGCCCGCCACGATCCACCACGAGGTCGCGGCGGCGAGCGCGAGCCCGAGGCAGCACGCGACGAAAAAGCAGATAAAAGCGGCATATTTCACCGCGCGCGGTGTCGCTGCCCCCGATCCGACGAGCCGCATCGGCCCGGCCCTGCGCCCCTCGGCATCGGTGCCCCGCACGCCATCGCTGTAGTCATTGGCATAGTTCACCCCGATTTGCAGCGCAAGCGCGACGAGCAGCGCGAGTACCGCCCGCCACAGCGAGAACTTCCCGTACCCGGCCGCCACGCCAGACCCGATCAGCACCGGCACTACGGCCGCCGGCAGCGTTCGGGGCCTGGTCCCCGCCATCCATTCACGCGCACTAGCCACCGGCTGATCCTACGCGGGGGACAGCCGGGTATGGAGGCGCACCATGGGCACCTTCACCCCCATGTCCAGGTTGGACCGGGAGCCGTCAGGCGCCCAGCCAGCCGCGGTGAGGAAGGAGAGCCTGGCCGAGTCCGCCGACAGCGCCCAGGTGATCGCCGTGTGGAACCCGTCCGCTGACAGCGAGTCGGCGACCGCGTGCAGGAGCCGGCCGTCGTGCCCATGGTCGGCCAGCGCCGGCAGCACGTGCAGCTCGTACAGCTCCCCGTCGGTTCCCGGCCAGCGGTCCTCGTCGGTGGTCGGCCCGGCGGCCGCGAATCCGAGAACCGAAGCCGCGCCCGGCGTCTCGACGGCGACGTGGACCTGATGCTTTGACGTCGGGGGGGTGCTGATCGCCGCAAGCCAGCGCGCGCTCCACTGCTCAAGCGAATCCGCGCTTGTCAGCTCCGCGAGTACCTCGTCTGGCACGAGCCCGGCCAGCGTCGACCGCCAGCTCGCGACCTGCACGCGTGCCAGCCCGGCCGCGTCGGAAGCCCGCGCCGTGCGGACGAATCCCCCAGTCACGCCCCTGGCGTCGCAGACGCCAGCCGCGCGAGCGCCGAGATATCCCGGGAAGCCCCCGTCGCCGCCGACGTCGCGAGCGCGGCGTACACCTGCAGTGCGGCGCTCACCGGGCGCTGGCGCGACACCGGACGGTATCCGCCGAGCGAGGCAAGGAGCGAAGCGCGGCGCGACGCAAGCTCCGCGTCGGTCACGTCGAGCCGCAGTTCCCGCCGCGGAATGTCGATCACCACCGTGTCGTCCTCCGCGACAAGCGCGAGCACGCCGCCGCCCGCCGCCTCGGGGGAGATGTGCCCGATCGACAGTCCGGAAGTCCCGCCGGAGAAGCGCCCGTCCGTGACGAGGGCGCAGGCCCGCCCGAGCCCCTTCCCCTTCAAAAAGCTGGTGGGGTACAGCATCTCCTGCATCCCAGGCCCGCCACGCGGCCCCTCATAGCGAATAACGACCACGTCGCCGGCGGCGACGCGCCCGTTGAGTATGCCGTCGACGGCGTCCTCCTGCGACTCGAACACCCGGGCAGGACCGGAGAACGTCCACAGCTCTTCTGGCACGCCTGCGGTCTTCACCACCGCGCCCTCAGGAGCCAGGTTGCCGTAGAGCATGCAGAGCCCGCCGTCGGCGGTGTACGCGTGCTCGACATCCCGGATGCACCCCGCAGACGCGTCAAGATCCAGCGTCTCCCAGGAGGCCGACTGCGAGTACCCCTTAACCGTCCGCACCCCGCCGGGTGCCGCGTGATACAGCTCGACCGCCTCATCGGTCACCGAACCGGACCGCAGGTCCCAGTCGGAGATCGGCGTTCCGTGCACCGTGGACACGGAACGGCTGAGCAGCCCTGCCCTGTCGAGTTCGCCGAGGATGGTGTAGATGCCGCCCGCTCGGTGCACGTCCTCGACGTGGTAGGACCCATTCGGCGCGACCTTGCAGACGCACGGCACCCGCCGGGAAAGCTCGTCGATCTCCTTGAGGCCGAAGTCCACCCCGCCCTCGTGCGCCGCGGCCAGCAGGTGCAGCACCGTGTTGGTCGACCCGCCCATCGCCACGTCGAGCGCCATCGCGTTCTCGAACGCGTCCCGCGTCGCGATCGACCGGGGCAGCACGGACTCGTCGTCTTCGAAGTAGTACCGGCGGGTGATGTCCACCGCCACCGATGCCGCCTTCTCGAACAGGCCGCGACGCGCCGTGTGCGTCGCGAGCGTCGTCCCGTTCCCCGGCAGCGCGAGCCCTATCGCCTCGGTGAGGCAGTTCATCGAGTTGGCGGTGAACATGCCAGAACAGGAGCCGCACGTCGGGCAGGCCGCCTCCTCGAGCGAGAGCAGCTCGGCGTCGGATACCGAAGGATCCGCCGCCGCGACCATCGAGTCGATCAGGTCAAGCTTGCGGACACCTGCGGCAGCCACGGAACCGTTCGGGATAACCGCCTTTTGGATTTTTCCCGCCTCCATGGGGCCGCCGGACACGAACACCGTGGGGATGTTGAGCCGCATCGCGGCGATCAGCATGCCAGGCGTGATCTTGTCGCAGTTGGAGACGCAGATCAGCGCGTCCGCGCAGTGCGCGTTGACCATGTACTCGACCGAGTCGGCGATCAGCTCGCGGGACGGCAGCGAGTAGAGCATGCCGCCATGGCCCATCGCGATGCCGTCGTCGACCGCGATCGTGTTGAACTCGCGCGCGATGGCGCCGGCCGCCCGCACCGCGTCCTGGATGACCCGGCCGACGTCGGCCAGGTGGACGTGGCCGGGGACGAACTCGGTGAAGCTGTTGGCGACGGCGATAATGGGCTTGCCGAAGTCCTCGCTCGCTACCCCGGTGGCGCGCAGCAGGGCGCGCGCTCCCGCCATGTTCCGACCGTGCGTGACCGTGCGTGACCTCAACGGCGGCATCGCCGGACTCCCCTCACCGAGACCCCAGACATAAGGCTCTTAGGGGAATCAGCCTACCGTCGCGGCGGCCGGAGTCTGCGAGAGGTCGGGCAGCAGCCTTGACGCCGTGTCATAGATCGTGCGGACCTGCTCGCGGGTCAGTTTCGGCACGCCGTCGCGTGTCTTGCTGCGCCGCCTGAGGTACTTGCGCAGCGCCGGCCCGCTGAACACGTCGACGTTCCTGATCTCGGCGATGTCCCAGGGGATCTTCGGCCCGTAGATGGCGAGCGCGGGCCGCACCACGATCTCGCTCCCGAGCGCCGCCGACAGGATATCGCTGGCCTGCTTCGCCTCCCAGGCGGCGTGCTCAAGCCGGGGTTTCTGCGAGTCGGGGCCGTGGTAGAGCTTCTTGCCGTTCCAGGTGCGGATCGGCAGCTTGGGGTTCCACTTCTCCGAGTCGATCGCGTAGACGCCGGTGGGGCCGATGACGAGGTGGTCGATGACCTCGGGGCTGTTCGGGATCGGCCGCGCGTCGAGCGCGAAGTACCCGGCCCGGCGCATCTTGGCGAGCTGCCTGCGGGTGCGCTTCTGCGCGCCGCCCTGCGGTGCGCCGTTCGCGTAGCTCGCGGCGTTTCGCGAGCGCCAGACGGTGTCCGCGATGCCCGCCAGGATGGCGAGCGTGACACCGACCTCCCAGAGCCTCGTGAGGATACCGAACACCAGGCCAACGATGATCATGATGGTGACGCGCAGCCGGTAGAACCGCATCTGCACGTCCGGCGGAAGATCTCGGATGGCGGCCTTCGACCCGCCAGGTCCCGGCGCGGGTCCGCGCCGCCAGGTCCTGGTGCCACGAGCGCCAATCCTTCTGCCGAACGGACGCGGCCGACTCTCCACCCCATTGCCCACTGGCTGCGGTGCTTGTGTGATCGGCTGGTTCCACGAGGCACCGACCGGCTGGAGTTCCACGGTGGGCGGCTCGGCCGGCGGCGGGCGCGGCGGTTCGTACGCCATCTCGTAGTCCATGGGGGACTGGGCGGCGACGGATGGGGTGGATTCCGGTACCTCGGTCGTCGCCATGCCGCCGAGGATCGCGAGTCCGTCGTCCTCGGGCTCGCCTGGCTCGGGGCCGTCGGCGTACTCGGGGTAGCTCACGGGCTCGTCGTAGGCAGGCTGCTCCCCGTGAGCCGGGTACGGTGCCTCGTAGACCAGGCCAGCGGTCCCGTCGTAGTCGGCCTTCGCGGGCACGCCCTGGATCGGCATCTCCCCGGTCGGCGCGGCCTGCGTCGGCGCGGCCTGCGTCGGCGCGGCCTGCGTCGGCGCGGCCTGCGTCGGCACAGCGTCCGCCGGGACCGCCCTGGGGGCCGTCTGGCCCGCGCCGGAATGCGCGTACCTGATGGGCGCCGGCCGCGGGCGGCGGCCCTTGTTTCCCGCTGCCTCGTTCTCAGCGACCGCGTACGTGGCGCCGCTGACGCCTGTGTTCTGACCGCTGCCGGCGGGGGGCTCAGCGTCAGGTGCCGGGGTCACCGTAACCTGCGTGTCCGACCCGGGCTGCGCTGATGACCTGGAGTTCTTGATTCGGGGCCAAGCCATCCATCTCACCATCTCAGCGTACCGATTTCGGCGCGGTGGGGGGCCGCGCTCCATAATCGAGTCTGCCCTGCAAATGACCATTTAAATCGGACATCGGTCCCTATTAGCACTGTAAATCACCGGACGCGATCCCGCTATAGCCCTATTTCCCGCCGGGGGAGGCCGCCGGCAACCCCGGGGTAAATGCGTCTCATGGGGAAGCGCCGGCGCCATTCTCGGGAGCGCTGACGGCGGGTCGACGATAGACTCCTGCTGACAAGCCTTGACAAGACGGAGTTGAACGTGCGCTGGTCTACCATGCACATCCCGACCCTGCGTGAGGATCCCGCCGAGGCGGGCGCGCCCAGCCATCGGCTGCTGCTGCGCGGCGGGTACATCCGCCAGCTCATGGCGGGGCACTACTCGCTGCTGCCGCTGGCGGTCAGGGTCAGGCTGAAGGTCATCGGCATCATCCGCGAGGAGATGAACAGGATCGGCGCCCAGGAGATCCTGATGCCGATCATGCACCCGGCCGAGGTGTGGCAGCGCACCGGGCGCTGGGAGGTGATGGGTGACGAGATGTTCCGGCTCAAGGACCGGAAGGGCGCCGACATGGCGCTCGGCATGACGCACGAGGAGATCGTGTCGACCCTCGCCACCGAGCTCAGCTCCTACCGTGAGCTGCCGCAGATGTGGTACCAGTTCCAGACCAAGATGCGCGACGAGCCGCGGCCCAAGGCGGGCCTGATGCGGACTCGCGAGTTCACCATGAAGGACTCCTACAGCTTCGACCTCGACGCCGCGGGCCTTGACCGGTCGTTCGAGGCGCACCGGGCAGCGTACCTGCGGGCCTTCGAGCGGATGGGCATCACCGCTATCCCCGTCGAGGCGTCCAACGGGTCCATGGGCGGTTCAGGCTCGACCGAGTTCGTCTGCCCGTCCGATACCGGTGAGGACGACATCGTCTTCAGCCCGGAGTGCGGGTACGCGGCGAACATCGAGGCCGCGGTGTCGGCGCTGGCAGCCGTCGACCCGGCGGCCGACGCGGCCGCCGCACTGGACGCGCCGGCGCGGTTCGACACGCCCGGGGTGCGGACGATCGAGGATCTGGCGACCGGATACGACGCGCCGGCGATGCGCCAGATCAAGACCCTCGTCTACGTACTCGATGGCGCCATCACGCTGGTACTGCTCCGCGGTGACCATGCGCTTGAGGAGCAGAAGCTCGTGGACGCCACCGGCGCCGTCGCCGTGCGGCCCGCCGAGGCGGCGGAGATCGTCGCGGCGCTCGGCGCGCACCCCGGCTCGCTCGGCTCGGTTGGCGTCGCGGATCTGCCGATCATCGCCGATCTGGCGCTGCGGGACCGGTCCGGCATGGTGACCGGTGCCAACACGGACAACGTGCACCTGCGCGGCGTGGACGTCGCAAGGGACATCAGCGTCGGGGCCTGGGCGGACCTGCGGGCCGCTCAGGCGGGGGAGCCCTGCGTCCGCTGCGGGAACCCGCTTGAGGTGATCAAGGGCATCGAGGTTGGCCACATTTTCAAGCTGGGCTACAAGTACTCCGACGCCATGGACATCACCGTCTCCGGCCCGGACGGCAAGCCGGTCAAGCCGATCATGGGCTGCTATGGCATCGGCGTGGAGCGGGCGATGGCCACGTGCGTCGAGGCGCACCACGACGCGAAGGGCATCGTCTGGCCGGTCGCGGTCGCGCCGTTCGAGGCCGTCGTGGTGGTCGCGCAGCAGGACGACCAGGCCGTCGCGGCGGCGGGCGAGCAGCTCTACCAGCGGCTGCTTGACGCGGGAGTCGACGTGATCATCGATGACCGCTCGGTGCGCGCCGGGGTGAAGTTCGGCGACGCGGAGCTTGTCGGCATCCCGCTGCGCGTCACGATCGGCAAGCGGGGCCTGGCCTCGGGGACGGCCGATCTCACCGACCGCGCCACCGGCGAGACCGTCTCGATCTCCCTGGACGACATCTCCAAGCACGTTCGCGAGACCGTCGAGCACGCGCTCGCCGGTCCGGCCGCCTGACCCGGATCCCCCTGGGCTCGCGCGGCGGGTTTCCCGCCGCGCGAGCACCAGGCGCGGGACTTCGGCCACCGGCCCGGTATTTCAGTACGTGATGCCGGGGAACTGCTCGCGGGCGCGCTCCAGCTGGTCGGCCCACTCGCGGGGCCAGCCGAAAGCACGGGCGGCCTGGCCGCTCATGTCGGCGGCCGCGGCGCCGCTGGTGAAGTGGACGTACTCGCCCCAGTTCATCCGCCGCGTGTAGGCCCCGCCCGAGTCGCGCGGGAAGTTCCTGGCCAGCTCCCGGAAGAACCTGTTCATGACCTCGGCCCGCCCGCAGTCCCGCCAGAGCGGGTAGAACCAGTCGCGGAACCAGCGGGTCCCCCGGCGAGGGAAGTCGTCGGCGTTGCCGGTGAACCGGCGGTAGACGCCCTTGGCCTCGCGGTCCATGCCAAGCGCCGTGTAGAGGTCATAGATGTAGAACTCGGCCCACTTGCTATCGCCCCAGATCTCGTACGCCGGTGAGCCGTGGACGCCGTTGTTGGCGCTCTCCACGGAATGCCCGATCTCATGAGCGGGGAGCTCGCGAGCGAGGGCGTTTCCTTCCCGCCAGGTGTCAAGCCCGCAGTCGCTGACGTTGTGGAAGTCGTGAACCGGGCTGACGTAGTAGCCCGCGTGGCCGCCGCCGTGCCGCCCGGCGTGGTGAATGGAGTAGATGCGCGGGTCGGGCCCGAACGCGTCGCCGTAGGTTGCCTTGGAGTACTGCCAGGTCACGTTGATGAACCTGGGCAGCCACCGGGCCTCGGCCTGGCGCACGTCGGGGTCCACGTAGATCGCGCAGTGCTCGTCGCCGTGGTAGAGGCGGAGCGGCTGGCGGTGGTCGAACCAGTGCTCCTGCCAGATGGCCGGCGGGTCAGCCAGTTGACGCTCCGGCTCTGCCTCCACCAGGTCCTCCCGCCTCTCCGGGCACCGCCCGGCGGTATTCGCTAAGCCCGCATCAACGTGATCGTATGCCCGCCCGAACCCCGGCAGCTCAATGCCCGCCCGACATTTCCGAAATGTCGGGCGGGCATTGAGTGCCCAAGCTGCTGCTACTCCTGTGCCGCTGCCACCATGTCGCGTGCCTGGTTGCGCAGGGCGCGAAGCACCTCGTCGCGGCCCTCCATGAGCAGGCGATTCAGCGCGGCTGGCGCCTCGGGCGACGAGGCCAGGTACGCGTCGGTAGCCGCGACCGTCGCCTCGTCCACAGCGCACAGCGAGTACCCGCCGGAGACGAAGTCCTGCGCCATCGCCGAGGACCACTCCCGCCACACGTCATTGAGCGCGGCGAAATACTCCGGCCGGTAGGGCTGGACGAGGGCGGGCTGGTCCGGGTCGGCGAATCCGGCGAGCGTGGTGCGGAACATCGCGATCGTCAGCTTGCCGCCGGCCAGCGTCTCCCAGGTCTCCCGCTTCCCCTTGATCGAGGGAAGAGCCGCCCGGCACGCGGCGGCCTGCCGCTCGCCCGCGTCGGTCGCGTCCGAGGAGAGCTCCGCGTCGATCGCCTCCTCGCCGCGCGTCCCCCGGCTGACCAGGCGGCGCAGCAGCGCCCACCGCAAGTCGGTGTCGACCGCAAGCCCGTCGAGCACGACGGACCCGTTGAGCAGCCCTGCCAGGAGCTCTAGGTCGGATGGCGCGGTGGCCGCCCCGGAGAACGCGCGAACGTAAGCGAGCTGATGGTCGGAACCGGCAGGGGCCGCCACGAGCAGCGACCGCAGCGCGGAGGCCATCAGCTCGAGCCCGGTGCCGCGCCAGGCCGGTTCGGCGTACTGCCTGACCGCGAGCGCGGCTTGCCGCAGCAGCGTCTGAACCACGCTGATGTCGCGCACGGAGTCCACGCCGCTGAGCACAAGCCGGACATAGTCCCTGGCGGCCATCTCCCCGTCCCTGCACATGTCCCAGGAGGCCGCCCAGACGAGCGCGGCAGGAAGCGAGGAGGTGAGCGAGCCGATCGAGGAGACCGCGGTGGCGAGTGAGTGATCGTCGAGCCGGATCTTGGCGTAGGTGAGGTCCTCGTCGTTGACGAGCACCAAGTCGGGCCTGACCGCCCCGATCAGGGCAGGCACCGGCGTGGCCGCGCCCGCGACGTCGGTCTCGACGGAGGCAGTCCTGACGAGACCCTCGCCCGTTCGCGAGTAGAGGCCGATCGCGATGCGGTGCGAGCGCAGCACCGGATGCGAGGGTGCCGCTTCCTGCACCACGGAGAACGACGTGAACCTCCCGTCGGCGTCGACCTCGTAGGACGGCCGCAGCGTGTTCACCCCCGCGGTCTCCAGCCACTCCCGTGACCAGGCGGCCAGGTCGCGCCCCGATACCTCGGCGAGCGCGGACAGGAGGTCGGACAGGGTCGCGTTCCCGTACGAGTGAGCGGCGAAGTACTTGCGCACTCCCGCGAGGAAGTTCTCCCGGCCGACGTAGGCCACGAGCTGCTTAAGTACAGCCGCGCCCTTGGCATAGGTGATGCCGTCGAAGTTCACCTCGACCGCTTGGATGTCCGGTATGTCGGCCGCGATCGGGTGCGTGGACGGGAGCTGATCCTGCTTGTACGCCCACGCCTTCCACGCGGTGGTGAACGTGGTCCACGAGTGCGTCCACCGGGTGGCCTCGGCCTGTGCGGCAGTACCTGCCCAGGTGGCGAACGACTCGTTCAGCCACAGGTCATCCCACCAGCGCATGGTAACCAGGTCGCCGAACCACATGTGGGCCATCTCGTGCAGGATCGTCTCGCCGCGTGCTTCCCTGGCGAAGTCGGTGACTCGCGACCTGAAGACGTAGTCCTCGAGGAAGGTAACCGCGCCGGCGTTCTCCATCGCGCCTTCCTTGAACTCCGGCACGAAGAGCTGGTCGTACTTCCCGAACGGGTACTTGATCCCGAAGGCCTCGTGGTAGAAGTCGAACCCCTGCCGCGTCACCTCGAAGATCTCGTCGGGGTCCAGGTAGCGGGCGAGCGACTGGCGGCAGAAGATCCCAAGCGGGATGGAGTCGTGCTCGTCGCGCACGACGTGCCACGGGCCCGCCGACACGTGCGTGATGTAGGTCGCCATCAGCGGGGTCGGCGGGAAGTGCCAGCGCCGCGCCCCGTCCTCGGCTGCCGTCCCGCCGTCGACGTCGGGTGCCATGTTGGACACGACAAGCCAGGCCTGCGGCGCGCGCACGGTGAGCTCGTAGCGTGCCTTCATGTCGGGCTGATCGAAGCAGGCGTAGATGCGGTGCGCGTCGAACGTCTCCAGGTCGGAGTACATGTAGACGTTGCCGTCTGCGGGGTCTGTGAAGCGGTGCAGCCCCTCGCCGCTGCGCGAGTAGCCGCACTCCGCGTCGACCACGAGCACGTTGTGCGCGGCGAGACCGTTCAGGGTGATCCGCTTGCCGTCGAACGCGCTGGCCGGCACGGCGGCACCGTTGAGCGTGATCGCGCGCACCCCGGGGGCCGAGAGGTTGAGGAAGGTGCCTGAACCGGGTGTGGTGCAGTCAAAGTCGACGGTTGACACCGAACGGAAGGTGGTGTCTCCGCCGGTCAGGTCGAGTTCAACCTGGTAAGAGCCAACAGTGATCAACTCGGCACGGGTCCGCGCCTCGTCACGGGTGAGATTAGCTGTCACCGGGTGACCCCTTCACAATCGCCATGTGTTCTTGTGATCTTCCCACGCGCGAGGCTTGGCCATGCCACCCGAGGGGTTGTCAGTAAGCTTCAGGCCATTATTACACGGAGTGTCCGATTAGTCATTAGATGTAGTTGGCTTAAGTGCGCCGGCCCGCGGGGGCCGATCCACCTGGGGCGCCCTCTTGAGGGCGCCCGTCCAGGGGCGTGCGGTCACGGCGTGCGGTGCGTCTGGCAGACTGGGCCGGTGCGTGTATATCTGGGATCTGACCACGCCGGCATCGAGCTCAAGTCGGCCCTTGTCGCCTGGCTAGGCGAGGCCGGACACGAGGCCGTGGACTGCGGCCCTGCCAGCTACGACGCCGACGACGACTACCCCGTGTACGTGCTGCGCGCCGGGCAGGGGGTTGTCGGCGATCCTGGCAGCCTCGGCATCGTGATCGGCGGGTCAGGCAACGGCGAGCAGATCGCCGCGAACAAGGTGCCTGGCGTCCGCGCGGCCCTTGCCTGGACGGCGGAGACCGCCCAGCTCGCCCGCCAGCACAACGACGCGAACGTGCTGAGCCTCGGCGCCCGGATGTACCCGCTCGCCGATGCCGTCGGGTTCGCGAAGATCTTCGTCGCGACTCCGTTCTCCGGCGAGACACGGCACGCCAGGCGGCTTGCCATGATCGCCGATTTCGAGAAGTCCGGCGTTCTCCCCCCCATTCCAGAGAGCTAGCGGCTACCTGAGCTAACGTTCCCGCTGGCGTCGGTGCCTGGTGGCAGCGGCACGGCTGCCGGTGACCTCGCGCTTGGCGGCGCGGGCGCGGCGGCTGGCTTCCCGTCCCCATGGCGCGTGACCGCATTCTCGCGCTCGGCCGCGGCGGCCATGTGCTCGGCCCGGGGCCGCGACACGTCGCGTGCCCGCATCGCGGAGGTCGGCGTGATCTTCATCCCTGCCATGCGTCTAAGTATCGGCCGCGAGCGCGGCATCGGCCAGCGGTCCCGCAGCCAGATTTTCTTCCTCTCCGTCGGATCTCATCGGTTAGTAGATCCTTGGGCACCACGGCGCCGGGTCCCAGGCCATAGCGGCGGAGAGCCGCCTGAGCGTGCCTGGCCCGGCTTCGGTGACAAGGCCGGCGGCGGCGAGCGCGCCGAGCCTGGTGCCGCCGAGGTAGGCCGCACCGAGCCCGCGCCTGCCCGGAGCGCGGCGTCGAAGGCGGCCAGCGACCGCTCCGCCTCGAACTGCCTGGCTGTTCGCGGCCAGTCGGCCGCCCGGACCGGGCCGGAGTTGAACGCGTGCTCGTGAACCACACGAAGCGCGGCATACTCATCATCGGTAATAGGACGGATCGGGTATGGGTCTGCCATGATGGACTTCTTATCCCGCTAGGCCCGCTGGATGCGAATGTTTTTCGTTTGCTGTGTTTTTGTCGGGAGGGCGTGAGGCTAGGGGAGAGGGAGCATGGACGGGCAGCAGATCTCTTCCGGGAGAGCACACCCCGGTACTCCTCGCGGCGTGTCCGATGGCAATGTGTCACTATCGGGCGTGCGACGGCGGCGATCTGCGGATAATCTGCCCACGTCATGATGGTTCGGATCCCTTTTCCGCAAGCGCGCGAGGCAGTGCGCTCGCTGCGCCATGCCGGGAGCCGGCTGTCCGATCAGACCAGGCAGCAGTTCATCACGAGGAACCGCCGGGTCGCGTTCAGCCTGGCCATGGCGACGATCGCGATCGCGGTCCTGTCGGCGCACTTGCCCGAGTGGTGGTTCTCGCCCGGCGTCATGATCCTGCCGATCCTCAGCGGTGGCCTGCTGCTCTGGCCAAGGGCGCTGCGGATCCTGATCGCCGTCGTCGCGGCCGGCCTGATCTATGACGTAGTAGAGGACAGGGCCGGGCCGGGGATCATCGTGACCATCGCGGCAACCGCCTACTTCGCGGACGTGCTCTCCAACACCAGGGGCAAGCTGGGTACCAGGGGCCTGCGCGCCGACCGAATGATGATCGAGCTGCGCGACCGAATCCGCGAACAGGGAACGCTACCGGAACTCGGCGACGGCTGGGGCTCGACGGTGGTGCTGCGCCCGGCAGGCGGCTCCTCATTTGGCGGCGATTTCGTGGTCTCCTACAGCGACGGCAAGTCGCTCGAGGTGGCACTTGTCGACGTGTCAGGCAAGGGGATGGACGCCGCCACCCGTGCACTGCTGCTCTCCGGCGCGTTCGGTGGCGTGCTCGGCTCGGTACCGAGGGAGCAGTTCCTGCCCGCCGCCAATGCCTACCTGCGCAGAGGATCGGCGGACGAAGGCTTCGTGACCGCCGTTCACCTGTCGATCGACTTGTCCTCTGGTGAGTACACGCTGTACTCGGCGGGGCATCCGCCCGCGGCCCGGTTCGATGCCAACACGGGTCAGTGGCGGACCTCCACCGCGCGGGGCATCGTGCTTGGCGTGGTCTCTGACCTGGCCGCCGTGCCAGACGTTCCCGAGGAGGGTGTGCTCCGCCGCGGCGACGCGATCATGCTCTACACCGACGGCGTGGTCGAGGCACCGGGGCGGGACATCGACGACGGCATTCAGCGACTGCTAGGCGAGGCAGAGCGCCTGATCGTCGCCGGCTTCAGGACAGGCGCACCGGACCTGGTCACCACCATGCAGCGCACCGTCGGCAGCGGCGATGACTGCGCCATCGTCTTGATCTGGCGATCGTGAATCGCTACCGCACCCAATGTGTCGTAATAAGTCCTGATGCGTCCTAATGTGGCAGTTGCTGGAGGGTCCAGCCATTGCCGTCCGGGTCGGTGAAGGCCGCGTAGGAGACCGTGGGCTTGCCCGGCGCGGACATGTCCTGGACCTCACCGACGTCCACTCCGCGTTCGGTCAGCTCCTTGCGCGCGGCGTGGATGTCGTCGACGACCAGGTGCAGTCCCTGGATCGAGCCCGGCGCCGTGCCGACTACCCCGGTGCCGATGGCGATGGAGCAGGCCGACCCGGGAGGCGTCAGCTGCACGACGCGGAACGTATCGCCGTGGCTGAAGTCGAGATCGACGCTGAAGCCGGCCTTGTCGGCGTAGAAGGCCTTCGCGCGGTCCACGTCCGATACGGGAACGGGCACTAGCTCGAGCCTGAAGTCCATGGCGCCTCCCCCCTTCCTCGGTGTCCGTTGGCAGTGTCGTCTGGCAGTGTCGTCGGCTGACGTAGCGGGCGAACACCAGGTGCACGAGACTACGCTTACCCGGCGAGCTGCGGGACGTCGTGCAAGAGGCGCGGCTCAAGGTACCTGGTCATGCTCTTGGCATAGGCCGCCGTGAGATGGCGGCCGTCCAGGTAGACCAGCACGTTGCCGACGACCGGCTTGCACTCGACCGGACCGCAGATGAACCGGTCCATGTCAATGACCTTGACCTTGCCTCCCGTGTCCTTCGCCGCGCGGAAGGTCGGCGGGTCGGCGGCGACCGCCTTGGCCGTCGCCACCATGCAGGTGGCGGCCGTCCGCGTGTGCTTGGCAAGGCAATCAGGTTCGGGGAAATCGATAAGCGGGGTCTCGCGGATCGCCACCACCGAGATCCCGTGCTCCTCAAGATCGTTCCAGTACCTTGCCATCCCCGCGCCGATGTCGGCGAAGGCCGCTGGCGTCCACGGTGCCGGGTGGGCGGCCGTGCCGTCTTCCGGCAGCCCCGACGTGATCACCACGGCGGGCCTGATGCTCGTGATCAGGTCGTGCAGTGCCGCCTGACCCCACTGGTGGCATGCGATGTCCGGGCTGTTGGTGGTGCTGTCGATCAGCATGGTGGCCGTCCATTCGCACGTCCCGTGCAGATCGGTCACCAGCTTCCAGTGCCGCTGCAGGGCGATCTGGTCGAGTGCGGGGAACCAGTTGCCCGCAATCGAGTCGCCGACCATCGCCACCGTGAGCGCGGGCTTTTTCGTGTCCCCGAACACGCAGACCTTCTCGGTCGTGGCAGTGGTGGCGTCCAGGCAGTTATCCAGCCAGTACACCGGCATGTCGGCCGCCGCGTCGGCGATCGGCGGGAGGATCGGCTTGACGGGGACATGGACCCGGGTCGCGGCGGCGAGTGCCGCAGCGCCCGGGTAGCCGGAAGCGGGAAGCTGCCCGTTCCATGGGACCGAGCCCGCCAGGTGTACGGAGACCAGGGCGACGGAGACTGCGGCGGCAAGCGCGACCGACACCGAGCGCCAGCGATGCCCGGCCAGCAAGGGCGACAGCCGGATCTTGTCCTCCACGAAGGTCTTGGTGAGCCACGCGAGCAGCACCGAGACGATCACGATGGCCGGGCCGGTCAGCCAGCCTGGCTCCTTGCCTCGCCAGTCGCCGTACAGGTTGATGATCGGCCAGTGCCACAGGTAGAGCGAGTATGAGATCCCGCCGAGGAACACCATGGGCCGTGCCGACGTCGCCGACGCCGGGCCGAACCGCCCCGCCGCGCCGCCGCACGCGATCAGGGCGACGGCGCCCATGACGGGCAGGAGCGCGAGCCAGCCGGGAAAGGGAGACCTCCCGCTGAGCGTGAACGCCGAGGCGATGATCACCGCGAGCCCCGCCCAGCCAAGCCAGCCATGACGGCCGACGACCCGGGTGAAGCCCGCGGGCGCCATGGCGAGCAGGCCGCCGACGCCGAGCTCCCACATCCTGGTGGTGGTCACGAAGTAGGCTGCCGCCGGGTTGCTCTTCGTGTCGTACACCGAGTAGGCAAGCGAGCAGGCGACAACCGCGGTCGTCAAGGCGGCGACGGCGCCCATCCGCACGCGGCGGCCGGCCGTCGCGTGCCTGTTGTGCCTGGCCTTCCTGCTTCCCGCCACGACCGTCCCGACGACCATGGCGATGAAGAACAGCAGCGGCCAGACAAGGTAGAACTGCTCCTCGACCGAGAGCGACCAGAAGTGCTGAACGGGGGTAGCGGGACCGTCGGACTTCAGGTAATTGACCGCGTCGCCGGCCAGTTGCCAGTTCTGGAAGTAAAGCGCGCTCGCCCGGATCTGCGTCCCGATGTCCGCGAGCTCAGTCGCCGGCGCCACCACGCGCGCGGCCAGCCAGGACACGAGCAGCACGAGAGCGGCCGCGGGCACAAGCCGCCTGGCTCTGCGGCCCCAGAAGTCGAGCAGCGAGACCGACCCCGTCGTCAGGTACACGTGCCACAGGTGGCCCGTGATCAGGTAGCCGGAGATCACGAAGAAGACATCCACGCCTGCGAACCCGCCGGGCAGCAGCGACGGGCGCAGGTGGTAGATGACCACCATGGCCACGGCGATTGCCCGCATCCCCTGGATATCAAGGCGGAAGTCGCGGGACGCGCCCCGGCCGGCTGCCGCGGGTTCAGCCCTGACGGCGAGCGGCCTGGCCAGCACGGCCGTTGCGGAATTGCCTCCCCGGGAGGCGATCCCCTGTGCCCCCCGGAACACGTCTACTGAAAAAGCTGAAATATCGGATACTTCGGTCGCCCGCTCGCTCACGTGTCCAGAGATCCAAACGTGATCACGTCATCGTGGCGGACCCCCCGCCGGAAAGTCACCATACCGACACTCTGCGTATTGTGCAGGTGCTCTAGGGATTTATGGCGATGCCTGGCAGAGCAGGCCGATCCTACCTACTCTTTAGATCTGGTTAAGGAGTTCCGCCGATCTCACGCCGCGGTGACCGGCCGGGCCCGCGCGATGCACGATGCGCGGTCGCAGCGGCACGGCGAGTAAGAATGTTTCGGTGATGTGTCTTAATTGCAATTTTCCGCGACGCGGCGCGCAGTCCGTGTGAAAACGGTGTCAGCGGGGTAGGCCGCCCCAATACGGCGGCGGGCGATGCCGCTCAGAAGGGTCGGCAGGCCATCGCGTCGAAGCCGCATAATGCGGCATCATGCCAGGTCACAGCCTCTTAGCATGGATTTTGCGGCATTCCCTAGCATATTTACGTCGCTCGTTGCAAACTGAATTAGGCGGTAATGCGGATCACGACAAGCCCGCTCCCGCGTTTCCCTGACAAGCCCGTCATACTTCTCCGACATCGGTGTCAGGTGACGCGAGTGTCATTGTTTGCAATTACTTCTCGGGTGTGCCCAAATAGACAGGTGACAGGCGGCGGATTGGCGGGCGGCGCGGGGCATGGCGGCCTGGACGAGAGGGAAGCCGAGGAAGCGTCGACGCCCTCGGGGGACGCGGCGGGCATCGCCGTTGCGTCCGAGGTCTCGCTGGCGGTCGCCGCCAAGGCGGCGGCGGAGAACTTCCCCGTCGCGCTTCGCGTGCTGCCGAAGCGCTACCGCACGCACCTCACCGCGCTCTACGGTTTCGCACGTCTCACCGACGACATCGGCGACGAGCCGCTGCCCGGCATGCCGCCGGACGCGCCGGACGCGCTGGTCACCGAAACCCGCCTGGCGCTGCTCGACGACCTTCAGGCGGACGTCGCGAAGATCTACGACGACGGCGGCCCCGAGCCCGAACTCGACGCGATCAGGGCGCTCAAGGCCACCGTGAAGCAGTGCTGTATCCCGCGCCAGCCGCTCGATGACCTCATCGAAGCCAACCGCCGTGACCAGGTTGTCACGCGCTACGAGACCTACGCGGAGCTAAAGGGCTACTGCGAGCTATCGGCGAACCCGGTCGGCCTGGTGGTCCTTTACATTGTGACCGAGCCGACGCCCGAGCGAATCCGCATGTCAGATAGCATCTGCACGGCTCTGCAGCTCATCGAGCACAGCCAGGACGTGGCCGAGGACTTCGCCAACGGCAGGATCTATCTGCCGCGGGAGCACAGGGACGAGTTCGGCGTCACCGAGGCGGACCTGGCAAGGCCGACCGCGGGCGAGAACGTCAGGCAGCTCATGAAATACGAGGTGGACCTGGCGGAGAAGCTGCTCGACGAGGGCGCGCCGCTCGTCGGCACCCTCACCGGCGCGGCGCGGCTCGCCATCGCCGGCTACCTGGCGGGCGGCAGGGCCGCGCTCAAGGCGATCAAGGACGGCGGCTACGACGTGCTGCGCAGCACCCCCAAGCCGGGCAAGGCCGACACCATCAGGGCCATGGCCCGCTGTTACGTCAAGGGGAGGTGACCATGAACGCCGACGAAGCCTATGCGCGGTGCGAGGAGATTACCTGGGAGCAGGCCAGGAACTTCGCTTACGGCATCAGGCTGCTCGCGCCCGCCAAGCGCCACGCGCTCGCCGCCGTCTACGCTTTCGCCCGCAGGATCGACGACATCGGCGACGGCGACCTGCCCGCGAGCGACAAGACGGTGCAGCTCGCGGCCGCCCGCCAGCAGGTCCACGAGCTCGTCGCCGCGGTCAGGGACGGCGGCACGGACAACACGGGACCGGACGGCACCGACCCGGTGCTCGTCGCGCTAATGTACGCCGGCCGAGCGCTCCCGATCCCGCTTGCCGCCTTCGGCGAGCTCATCGACGGCTGCCTCGCCGACGTGAACCAGGCCAGCTACGAGACCTTTGACGACCTGCTGTGGTACTGCCGCTGCGTCGCGGGGAGCATCGGCCGCCTCTCGCTCGGGATCTACGGTGCGAAGGACCCGGAGCGTCAGGCCAGGATGGCCGACGATCTGGGCGTCGCGCTCCAGATAACGAACATCCTCCGCGATGTCCGCGAGGACTTCAGGAACAACAGGATCTACCTGCCTGCCGAGGACCTGGCGAAGTTCGGCATCGAGTTCGCCCCGTTCGGCGAGCCTGAGCCGTTCCCGACGGAGCAGCAGCAGGCCAGGTTCGCGAGCCTGGTCGAGTTCGAGGCCGCCCGCGCCCGTGAGTGGTACGGCTCGGGACTGCGGCTGCTTGCCACCATCGACCGCCGCAGCGCGGCGTGCACGGGCGCGATGGCCGGCATCTACCGCCGCCTGCTCGATCGCATCGACAAGAACCCGAACGAGGTGCTCAAGGGCAGGATGTCCCTCCCCGGCGGCGAGAAGGCCCTCGTCGCCGCGCAAGCCCTGGCCGGTTTCGACCGGTGGAAGTACCGCAAGGGAGCGGCTCTGTGAAGGCCGTCGTGATCGGCGGGGGACTGGCCGGCATCACGGCCGCGATCGCCCTGGCCCAGGCTGGCCACGACGTCACGCTGATCGAGGCCAAGCCGAGGCTTGGCGGCGCGACGATGTCGTTCAGCAGGGACGGCCTGGTCATCGACACCGGCCAGCACGTATTCCTGCGCTGCTGCATCGCCTACCGCGGCCTGCTCGACCGCCTCGGGATGGCCGCGCACGCTCCGCTTCAGCCGCGCTTCGACGTGACCGTGGTCTCGCCGGCCCGTCGGGCCAGGTTGAAGAGGGGTCGCGTCCCCGCGCCTGCGCACATGCTGCCGGCTCTCCTTGGCTATCCGTTTTTGAATATGGCGGAACGGGCCCGTCTTTCACGTGCCGCCCTCGCCTTCAAGCGTCTCGACGAGAAGGACCAGAAGACGGACGAGCTCCGCCTCGGCGACTGGCTCGAGGCTCACGGGCAGGACGAGCGGACCAGGCGCGTGCTCTGGGACCTGTTCTCCGTCTCCTCGCTGAATGTCCCTGGCGATGAAGCAAGCCTCGCCCTCGCCGGCGTCGTGGTCAAGACCGGCCTGCTCGGTGACGCGGGCGCCGCCGACATCGGCGTCCCCGCGCTCTCGCTCGGCGAGCTGCACGGCGGTGCCGCCGAGCGGCTGCTCGGCAAGCTCGGCGCGTCAGTCCGGCTTGGCACGAAGGTCGCCGCTATAGAGGCCAAGGGCGACGGCGAGTTCCTGATCAGGCTTGGCCGAAGCGCGCATGACGACGATGCGCACGGCGACCCGGGCACCCGCGCCGCGGACGCCGACGGCGATGACAGCCTTGCGGACACCGGCGCGGACGTTCTCGCCGAGGTCGTTGTGCTGGCCGTGCCGCATGAGCAGGCGGCGAAGCTGATACCGCACGGCGCGCTGCCCGCGGAGACGGTGGACGGCTGGGCCGGCCTTGGTGCCGCTCCGATCGTGAACGTGCACGTGATCTACGACCGCAAGGTCATGGACGTCCCGTTCGCGGCCGGGGTGGACTCCCCGGTGCAGTGGGTGTTTGACCGCACGAGGATCTCGGGGATGCACGCCCGCGGCGACGACGGACAGTACCTGGCGATCTCGCTGTCGGCGGCCGACGAGTACGTGAACATGACGGTGGCGGAGCTGCGCGAGATGTTCGTCCCGGCCCTCGCCGACCTGTTCCCCGCCGCCCGAGAGGCGACGGTGACCGAGTTTTTCGTCACACGCGAGCGGCGGGCAACGTTCAGGCAGGTGCCAGGCACGGCACGGCTGCGCCCGAAGGCGGCGACCGCGCTGCCCGGCCTGGTGCTCGCGGGCTCATGGACCGACACCGGCTGGCCGGACACGATGGAGGGCGCCGTCCGCAGCGGCCTGTCCGCCGTCATAGCCATCCACGACCGGCTAGGCACCTCCGCTCCCGCCTCCCCGTCCCTCCCGGCCCCTCCGGGAACAAAACCTGAAATTTCGGGATTCGTCCCTATTCGGGGAGCTGAGTGTGAAGTGAACGCAGTGTCCGAGCTGAACGCAGTGTCCGAGCTGAACGCAGTGTCCGAGCTGAACGCAGTGTCCGAAGTGAATACCGCTGATGATGAGAGGGAGGTGCGCTCGTGACAGTCGTGATGCCTGCTGGCGTCGCCGTGGCGCGTGACCTGGTTGGCCCCGCCACGGAGGCCGCGATCAGCCGGCTGTCCCCGCGCGTTCGCCGGGTGGCCGCCTACCACTACGGCCTCGCCGACGCGGCGGGGAACCCGGTGCGCGTGGGGAGCGGCAAGGCGCTGCGCCCGGCGCTCGCGCTGCTCTCCGCCCGAGCCGCCGGCGTCGCACCCGAGCGCGGCGTGAGCGCCGCGGTCGCGGTCGAGCTCGTGCACAACTTCTCGCTGCTGCACGACGACATCATGGACGGTGACACCGAGCGGCGGCACCGGCCGACCGCGTGGACGGTCTTCGGCGTCGGCGCCGCGATCCTGGCCGGTGACGCGCTGCTCGCCCTGGCCAATGACATGCTGCTCGAGGACACCGCACCAGGCGGCCCATGGGCGGCGCGGTGCCTGTCCACCGCCGTGCAGCGGCTGATCGCCGGCCAGGGCGAGGACCTGGCGTTCGAGTCGCGCGGCGACGTGACGCTGCCCGAGTGCGTAGAGATGGCGGGCGACAAGACGGCCGCGCTGATGGCCTGCGCCTGCACGATCGGCGCGGTGCACGTGGGCGCGTCGCCCGAACTCGCGATGGGGCTCGCCGAATTCGGCGGGCATGTGGGCCTGGCGTTCCAGCTCACCGACGACCTGCTCGGCATCTGGGGCGCCACCGAGGTGACGGGCAAGCCGGTGATGGCCGACCTGCGGGCAAGGAAGAAGTCGCTCCCCGTCGTGGCCGCGCTGACCAGCGGCACTGAGGAGGCGGCCGAGCTGAAGGTGCTGCTCGCCCGCGAGGACGAGCTGTCGGAGGACGACCTGGCACGCGCGGCCGGCCTGATCGTCGAGGCCGGCGGCAAGTCCTGGGCGGAGAAGGAGGCCGACGACCGGCTGGCGCTCGCCGCGGCATCCCTGGAGGGGATCGGCATCCCCGCCGAGGTCCGCGCCGAGTTCATCGCCATCGCCGAGTTCATCACCGCGAGGCAGTGGTAACCCGCGTGATAGGCAGAGCACCAACCAGGGGCACCGAAGCAGCCGGCGCGCGGCGCGACCCGCTAGCGCTGAAGATTGAGCCGCCTGTAGCCGGTCAAACTTTCAGCGCTCCCAGCGGCATCAGCGCAAGCGATGGCGCGACCAGCGACGTCGCCACGGCGGCACTGGCCAGCGCCCGCGATCACCTGCTCGGCTTGCAGGACCCGCGTGGCTGGTGGATCGGCGAGCTTGAGACCAACGTCACCATGGACGCCGAGGACGTGCTGCTCAGGCACTTCCTCGGCATCCTCACCGACAGGGACGCCAAAGAGACCGCCGGCTGGATCCGTTCCCAGCAGCGCGATGACGGCACCTGGGCCAACTTCTACGGCGGCCCCGGTGACCTGTCCACCACTGTCGAGGCCTACGTCGCGCTCAGGCTCGCGGGCGACGAGCCGAACGCGCCGCACATGAAGCTGGCCGTCGACTGGATCACCGACAACGGCGGCCTGACCGCGACGCGGGTGTTCACCAGGATGTGGCTCGCGCTCAGCGGCCTGTGGTCCTGGGCTGACCTGCCGGTGATCCCGCCGGAGATCATCTACCTGCCGTCCTGGTTCCCGCTGAACATCTACGACTGGGGTTGCTGGGCCAGGCAGACGGTCGTCGCCCTCGCGGTGGTGGCGAGCTTCAAGCCCAGCAGGCCGCTGCCGTTCGGCATCGACGAGCTCTACGCGAAAACGCCAGGACTCCCGTCCAAGGCGGGCAGCAAGGACCCCTGGGCGCTGGCCTTCAACGCTCTCGACAAGGCGCTGCACAAGGTCGAGCACACGATCCCCAAGCGCGCCCGCCGCGCCGCACTCAGTAAGTGCGCTGACTGGATCATCGCCCGCCAGGAGGCCGATGGCTGCTGGGGCGGCATCCAGCCGCCCTGGGTGTACTCGGTCATGGCACTGCACCTGATGGGCCACGGCCTCGACGGCCCCGTCCTCACCAGGGCGATCAAGGGCCTTGAGCGCTTCACGATCAGGGAACACGGCATGCGCCGCCTGGAGGCATGCCAGTCCCCGGTCTGGGACACCGTGCTCTCGATGACCGCCCTCGCGGACGCCGGACTCGAACCTGACCACCCGGCCCTGATCAGCAGCGCCGACTGGGTACTCGGCGAGGAGATCAAGGCCCCGGGCGACTGGCGGGTCCGCCGCCCGAACACCGCACCGACCGGCGGCTGGGCGTTCGAGTTCGACAACGACAACTACCCGGACACCGACGACGTCGCCGAGGTGATCCTGGCGCTCAGGCGCACGGACACCGACAGTAAGCAAGCGAGAGACCGCGGCCTGCGCTGGCTTGAGGGCATGCAGTGCAAGGACGGCGGCTGGGGCGCGTTCGACGCGGACAACACCCGCGCCCTCATCAACAAGCTGCCGTTCTGCGACTTCGGCGCGGTGATCGACCCGCCGAGCGCGGACGTCACCGCGCACATCGTCGAGGCCCTGGCGGCCGAGGGCCTGGCCGCCGAGACCGCGTGCAGAAGGGGCGTGGTCTGGCTGCTCAAGAACCAGGAACCGGACGGGTCCTGGTTCGGCCGCTGGGGCGCGAACTACATCTACGGCACCGGCGCGGTCGTCCCCGCGCTCATCGCGGCCGGCGTCAAGCCTGGCAAGCAGCAGATCAGGCGCGCCGTCGGCTGGCTCGAACTGCACCAAAACGAAGACGGCGGCTGGGGCGAGGACATGCGCTCCTACGACGATCCGGCGACCTGGTCGGGGCGCGGTGCCTCCACCGCGTCGCAGACCGCGTGGGCGCTGCTCGCCCTGCTCGCCGCCGGAGAAAGCGACAGCCGGGCCACCGAGCGCGGCATCCGCTGGCTAGCAAGCACGCAGCGCGCGGACGGCAGCTGGGACGAGCCTTACTTCACGGGGACCGGGTTTCCCGGCGACTTCTACCTGAACTATCACCTGTACCGGCTGGCGTTCCCCGTCAGTGCCCTCGGCCGATATGTGAGGGGTAAATCGGAATGACTGAGACCATCCCGCAGCAGAGAACAGAGGCCGCGGATCCCGCGGCCTCAGATGCGGCCCACGATAAACCGCCCGCGCCCGTCGGCGCGGGGCTGCTCGTCTACGCGCCGCTGCGCCTTGAGGCACGCGCGGTCCGCCGAGGTCTCACCCGGGCGGATAGCCAGGTGGTCCGCGCGGGCATGGGCGCCACGCGTGCCAGGAAGCTGGCGGGCGAGAGCAAGCCGGGTCCGTTCAGCGGAATGGTTGTCATGGGCACCGCGGCGGGGCTTGCCGACGATCTGCGCCCTGGAGACCTGGTTGTCGCCTCGGAAGTGACCGACGGCGAGACCAGCGTCGAGCTGCCCGGGGCCGGCCTCCTCGCGGCCGAGTTGCGGCGGGTCGGCCTGTCCGCCCGGGCCGGCAAGATCACGACAGTTCACAAGCTAATTCACTCTGCTGAACGGTCCCGGCTTGCTTCCGGCGGCTCGCTTGCCGCCGACATGGAGTCGGCCGCGCTGGTGGCCGCGTCGCAAGGGCGGCCGGTGGCCGTTATCCGTGCGGTATCCGACGGCGGGTTCGGTCCTGGGATGGTCACCGGCGGGATGGCCGCGCTGCGTGCGCTGCGGGCTGCCGCGCCGGTCGCCGAGCGGTGGGCCGCCGCCTGCCGGGAGCGAACAGTGCTGCTCGCGGGCCCGCGGTCGTTCTGCGCCGGGGTGGAGCGGGCCATCGAGATCGTGGAACGCGCCCTCGAGCTGCGCGGGGCGCCGGTGTACGTGCGCAAGCAGATCGTGCACAACACGCGGGTGGTCTCCGACCTTGAGGCACGCGGCGCGATCTTCGTCGACGAGCTCGACGAGGTGCCAAGCGGCGCGACGGTGGTGTTCTCGGCGCACGGCGTGTCGCCCGCGGTCCGCACCGACGCGTCGCAGCGGTCCCTGTCGGTGATCGACGCCACCTGTCCGCTCGTGTCCAAGGTGCACGCGGAGGCGCGTCGGTTCGCCAAGGAGGGGTACACGGTCGCGCTGATCGGGCACGGCGGCCACGAGGAGGTCGAGGGCACGCTTGGCGAGGCGCCGGACTCGACGCTGCTCGTGGAGACCGCATCCGACGTCGAGGGGCTCTCGGTACCCGACCCGGCGAAGGTCGCCTTTCTCATGCAGACCACGCTCGCCGTCGACGAGGCGGCCGACGTGGCGGACGCGCTGCGCTCGAAGTTCCCGCAGATGCGGGCGCCCGGCAGCGATGACATCTGCTACGCCACGACGAACAGGCAGGCCGCCGTGCGGTCGGTCGCCGTCGAGGCGGACCTGGTCCTCGTCGCCGGTTCAACGAACTCCTCCAACTCGGTGCGGCTCGTTGAGCGCTCCGTGCGGGAGGGCACACCCGCCCACCTGATCGACGGGGCCACGGACATCGACCTGTCCTGGCTGTCCGGCGTGTCGGTGGTCGGCCTCACCGCGGGGGCATCGGCGCCTCCCGCGGTTGTCAGCGAGATCATCACCGCGCTGTCCGGGCTCGGCACGGTGACGGTGACCGAGCGGGTCACCACCACTGAATCAGTACAGTTCGGCCTGCCTAGGGAGGTACGGCGCTAAATGTCCATGCCACTTCGCGTCAGCTTGCGCATCGGGACACACCTGATGAAGCAGAAGCTGTCGGGAAACAAGAAGTTCCCGTTGCTGGTCGAGCTTGAGCCGCTGTTCGCCTGCAACCTCGCGTGCAACGGCTGCGGGAAGATCCAGCATCCGGCGAACATCCTCAAGCAGCGCATGTCGGTGGAGCAGGCGATCGGGGCGATCGAGGAGGCCAACGCCCCGATGGTCTCCATCGCCGGCGGCGAGCCGCTCATGCACCCGCAGATCGAGGTGATCGTGCAGGAGCTGATCAAGCGGAAGAAGTTCGTGTTCCTCTGCACCAACGCCTTGCTGCTGCCCAAGCACCTGCACAAGTTCAAGCCGTCGCCCTACTTCCGCTGGGTGGTGCACATCGACGGGCTGCGCGAGCGGCACGACGAGTCCGTGTCCAAGGAGGGCGTGTTCGACAAGGCCGTCGAGGCGATCAAGATGGCGAAGGCGGCGGGGTTCAAGGTCAACACGAACACCACGTTCTTCAACACCGACACGCCGCAGACCGTCATCGACGTGCTCAGCTACCTCAACGACGAGCTTGAGGTTGACGACCTGCAGATCTCCCCCGGATACGCCTACGAGAAGGCACCGGACCAGGAGCACTTCCTCGGCGTGGAAGAGACCCGAGAGATGTTCCGCAAGGCGTTCGCGGACGGCCGCCGCAAGAAGTGGCGCCTCATGCACACGCCGCTGTTCCTCGACTTCCTCGAGGGCAAGGTCGAGTACGAGTGCACCGCGTGGTCGATCCCGTCATACTCGCTGTTCGGCTGGCAGAAGCCCTGCTACCTGATGTCGGACGGGTACGTCTCGACCTACAAGGAGCTCATCGAGACGACCGAGTGGGAGAAGTACGGCCGCGGCAAGGACCCGCGCTGCGCGAACTGCATGGCGCACTGCGGCTACGAGCCGTCCGCGGTCATCGCGACGATGTCCTCGCTGAAGGAAGGCATCAGGGCGCTGCGCGAGAGCGGCGTCTGACCTCTGGCGTCTGACCTCAGTAGCGCCGCGGGACGCCGCGGAGATTCCGGCGCGTCTGTCGGCCGCCCGATAAAACCATTCGGGTGGCCGAACGACGCGGCGGAATCCCGCGGCGCCCCCCTTCCTGTGTTCATGGGAAGAAACCCGTTCGGGGGCGCCTGTCAGGTCCTAAGGCGTCTGCGCTCAGCCTTGGCTGGCAGGTCGCGGCAGCCGCAACGCTCACCGGCTTACCGCGTGCGTCAACAGTCTCGGCGTCTGTGGCCGGTGGTCGCTCGTGGCCGGTGGTCGCTCGTCGGGAATTTCGGGCGCAAAAGCGCGCCTCGAAATTCCCGACATTTCATGATTTGACCCCGTCTATCCCCGTCATCGCTTTCGTGGCGGCAGGCGGCGGCCCGATGCCGGTTAGCCAAGGATGCTCACGATGCCCCGGCGCGCTCACGTGACGCCGGATGGCATCTGATGTCCGAGCTCATCAAAAGATCTTGGTAACTTTTTTCTTGGTGGTAGAAAAGCGTTCTATGCGCACGCTTTTCTACCAAGATCTTTACTGCGACCAGGGATTATGTCCCGAATGTGGCGATATGACCCCCGGGTGGCCGGCCGGAGGCAAGCCCAAGCGTGGTCAGTCGTGAAGCTACCGCAGCCGGGCCATGCAAAACGCCGTAAAACCATCTTGTTTTGCAACGCTCGCATAGAGCCCCGAAGGGAACATGATGATGGCCGGCGAGCGGACTGGGGGGGTTGTCCACAGGCCGGGGATAAAAAGGGCGTGTTATCCACAGGGCTGGGACGCGTATTCAGTGTGGGGTAGATGCCACCTTCGGTACCTTGCCATCGAAAAGGTAGTCACCATGCGTTTCGGGCAAGTGGGCCTGTGAGCAGAACAGGCACAGTGCCGGACTGCGGCCGAGGTTGTCGGCGTCCTCCGTGCCAGGGGACCATGGGTCGGGATGCCCTGCCGGTTGCCTGGCTGCCACGTGAGCGAGGGGAAAGGCGCCGTCCGTTAGCCCCGGGTCGCGGGTGGTTCGCAGCTTGGTCTAAGGGACTCTTCAGGTTTCACCGACAGGATCTTGGCGGTGCGGACCTCGCGCCGGGGTTGATGCGCTCCCCCTGGCGCGGGGTTTCCGCACCGCCATCTGTTTTCTCCCGGGGGGACGACCCCCGTAGCCCCCCCGGGGCAGGCCCGATGAAAGGCGAGGATATCGGGCCTGCGAAAACTTGCTGCGTCCATAAGAGGAGTCCGACTTGTTCTTTACGTACCTCTGGCGTGAGCTGCGTCGCCGCGCGCGCCAGGCCACCTTCATAGCGGTGGGCCTGGCGCTCGGCATCGGCCTGGTGATCACGGTGACCGCGGCCTCGGCCGGGGTCAAGAACGCCCAGTCCTCCGTCCTGCACTCGCTTTACGGTGTGGGCACCGACATCACCGTGACCAAGACTCCGACGGCCGGCTCCGGCAGCCCGCAGTCGTTCGGGTTCGGCTTCCGTACCGGGACCTCCAAGCGGCCCGCGGCGGGAACCAAGATTGATACCGAGTCCTTGGGAAGCACCGGACTTGGCACCATCGCTTCGACGTCTGTTACCACGATCGCCTCGATCAAGAACGTGGCCGCGGCGGCCGGCGGCCTTGAGCTCACCGACACGAAGATCACCGGGACGATCCCGGCGATCAACGCGAGCGGCGGCAGCGGTGGCTTCGGCGGTGGCGGCGAGGGCGGCAGCACTGGCGGCGGGAACTTCCGCAGCTCGTTCACGCCCACCACATTCACCGTGGACGGCGTGGACCTCGGTACCGGCGAGCTCGGCCCGCTCAGCACCGGCAAGCTCTCCTCGGGCGCGACGTTCACCAGCGCGGACACGACCGCGCACGTGGCGCTCGTGGACTCAAACTACGCCACAGCGAACAAGGTCAAGGTCGGCAGCGCGGTCACCATCGACAAGACCAGCTTCAAGGTCATCGGCATGGTGACCGCGCCGTCTGGCGACACCCCTCCCGACTACTACATCCCGCTGACCGTCGCGCAGACCCTGGCGAGCATGAAGAACGACGTCAACGAGGTCTACGTGGCGGCGACGAACGGCCAGGACATCACCACCGTCGCCAGTTCGATCGCCGTGGCGGTGCCCGGCTCGACCGTGACCGACCAGAACTCGCTGGCAAGCGAGGTCACCGGCTCGATCTCAAGCGCCGCGTCGCTGGCCAACAACCTCGGCAAGTGGCTCGCGATCGCGGTGCTCATCGCCGCGTTCCTGCTCGCCAGCCTGCTCACGATGTCGGCAGTATCCCGCAGGATCCGTGAGTTCGGCACGCTCAAGGCGCTCGGCTGGAAGAGCCGCCGGGTAATCGGCCAGGTCATGGGCGAGTCCATCGCCATCGGCATCGTCGGCGGCATCATCGGCGTCGCGCTCGGCTTCGCCGGCGCCGCGGCCGTCGGCAAGTTCGCGCCGTCGCTGACCGCATCGCTCGGTAC
>Ga0209881_1000051_pt1 | contig 32925 bp, 26 predicted proteins | sample PersoiDNA2013193_FD_185804 | JGI IMG/M metagenome (GOLD analysis project Ga0209881, IMG submission 185804) | Permafrost soil microbial communities from the Arctic, to analyse light accelerated degradation of dissolved organic matter (DOM) -... | ecosystem: Environmental > Terrestrial > Soil >... | reverse complement strand
ACGGCAGCGCGCAGGCGACCGCGGACCGCGCGGCGCAGGAGTACATCGCCAGGCTGAGCGGCTACCTGGTCATCGCGGACCAGTTGCTGCCCGACACCATCGGCGCTGTCCCGGCCGTGGGCAGCGGCCGCGGCAGCGGTCCCGCGCCGGCCGTTCACGTCACCGCCGGCACCTCCGCCGGCGGTTCCGGCGTCACCGTGCGCCCTCGCCCTGTCGGTGGCGGCGGGAACGCCGTCACGCTGACCGGCGGCGGCCGCGGCGGCGGGTCCGTCACCGGAACGGACGGTGGTACCCGGGGCGCCGGCGCGACCACCGGCGGCACCTCAACCCCAGGCGGGCGGGGCGGCGCTGCCTCGCCGTCGCCGTCCAGCCTGCAGGGCGCCATGATTCCCGGCGGCCCGCTCTCGCCGACCGCGGGTACCACGTCCGCGCTCGGCGCGACGCCACCGCTGAGCCCGCCCGGCTCGGGCGGGCTCAGCGGTGGCGGCCTGCCCGGGCCGGTCCCTGGTGTTTCCGAGGTAACCGAGCCGGCGTTCGGCCCGGTCGTCGCATCAGGCGGCGGTGCCACCGCGGGAGTCGCGGACCCGGTGAGCACGGAACTGCCAGGCGGCGTGTCGGCGGACGGTTCCGGGCTGGTCACCGGGGTGGCCGAGGACCAGTTCGGCGGCCTGCCCGGCCTGTCAGGCACGAGCGGCCTGCCCGCCGCTGACGCGACGGTGGCCGGGGGCCTGCCCGGCGCGCAGTCGCAGCAGCTGGAGGCGGACGGCGCGCTGGCCGAAGCCGACGGCGCCATCGAGGCCCCGGACATGGCCGGCTTCCCGATGATGGGGATGGGCGGGGCGGCGCGGCCGGAGGAACAGGAGCGGGTCAGGCAGGCCTGGCTGAACGAGGACGGCGATCTCTGGGGCCCGCCCGTGAACCTGGTCCCGCCGGTGATCGATGGCCCGGCCGGCCGGGCCATCGCGCTATCCCCGCGAGGGAGGCCGCAAGGATGAGGCAAGGGGAGATGCGTGAGGACCCGGCGGGCGGCGGTCTTCCCGAGATCGTGATAGCGCCCGCGCGCCCGGACATCCGCCCAGGCCACGACGGTGACGTGATCTTCGAGGTCCGCGAGCTTGCCGGCGGCGGCCGGGCCATGCCTGTCTTCACGACCGTCATGCGGCTCGTGGCGACGCTCGGCAAGGACCAGCCGTGGGTCGCGCTGCCGCTGCGGAACATCCGGGCGATCATGGGCGGCGCGGGCGTGGACACGGTGGTGATTGACCCGCGGGCCCAGTCAGGCGCGTGGCGGTGGCAGGCAAGCGACCTGCGGGCCCTGGAACGGAGGCACTAGTGGCGGCCGCAGCAGGCCGTGGCGACGGATTCCAGGTCGTGATGTCCGACCTGCTCGATGCGTCGGCCACGTTCAGGACCGAGGCCGCGACGTACAAGGCGATCATTCCCGCCGACGGCCCGGCGTGCCCGGACGGCGGAGACGGCGCGTTCAACCAGAGCCTTCAGGCCGTGGTCCAGATGATCGGCGCCCTGCACCTGGCGGCCGCCGGGGTGATGGAGACCGATTCCGCCAAGCTGAGGAAGGCGCACGACAACTACGCCCACACCGAGGAGAGCCTGACCCAGCTGTGCAAGCAGATCAGCTCCCCGCTCACGATCAACTGACGCCGGCAAAGGACGAACCATGGCTGGTACCGCTACCCTGCCGACGAAATCCCTCCTGCCGCTGGCATCGTTCGCCCGCAACTGGGTGGGCGGCGACATCCACGGGCTCGCCGCGTTCGCCGGCACGCTCTACGGCTACGTGCCCGCGATGGAAGACGTGGTCACCGCCCTGGACAAGAAGGTGGGCCAGATCGTCACCGACGCGAGCTGGCAGGGCCGGGCGGCCCAGGCGTTCACCGGCAACTGGGAGAAGGTCTCGGCGCAGGTCAACGCCATCGGGCTGGTAGTCATCGGGACCGGAAGCATCGTCGATCAGCTCGCCGCGAACCTCGCCGCGATCGAGAACGCCCTGGAGAGCGCCGCGGGACAGGCGGCGGCGCACGGCGTCCAGGTCGGTGCCGACGGCCGGCCGCCCGGCGTCTGCTACAGCAACACGACCCAGGAGGACTGGCGGCTCGGCTACGGCACGTTTTACCAGCGGTGCATGGCCGACGCCAACGATGCCCGGGTCCAGGCGGCGGGCGCGCTCGTCAAGCTCACCAGCACGATCACCTCGGGCAGAGCGGGCACGGCCGACGGCGGCTCGGTCGACACCGGGGTGGCGGTCGGCGAGGGCAACACGATCGCCGATCTCTTCGCCGATCTGCTGGCCACGCCGACCTCCTACTCCATTAGAGTCGCCGACAAGCTCGCCGAGGCCAAGGCGAGCCTGATCAAGGCGTGGACTGCCTACAAAGCGGCACAAGAAGCCGCCCGGGAGGCGAACGGCCGGTACGGGAAGATGCCCGCCGACGTCAAGGCGGGGCTGAAGGACGCCAAGGGCGAGCTCGCTTCCGTGGACGCAGAACTGACCAAGGCGCAATCGGGCGAAAATGCGATCTCCAAGCTGTTCGCCACCCGCGCGCAGGATCTGCCGGGCCTCAGCAAGCTCGCCGCCGGACTCGGCGACGCCAGCCTGCTCTCCAAGGCGTTCGAGCTCCCGGTTGTGGACGTCCTCGCCGGCGGGATCAGCACCGTCCTCAACGCCCAGCAGGACGTCCACGCCGGCGTCCCGGCCGGGTGGGCCTACCCGCTCGAGACCGTCAATACCGTGGGCAGCATCGCCCTGGCCGCGGTGGTCGGGACTGCGGTCGCCGGGGCCGCCGTCTTCGCCGGCGCGCCGGCGCTCGGCGTCGCGGCTGGCGTGGCCGCGGGCGCCGTGGTCGCCTACGGTGTCGGTGACTACGTGCACAATTTCATCGCGGATATGCCCCAGCAAGTGCACGAGCACGGAGTGCTGCTGGGGATCGGCATCGACTTCGGCGCCGCCGGCGTCAGCACCTGGGACGACACCTCGCACTTGGCCTCCGACGTCGGCGGCCTTGCCAGCAGTGCCTGGCACGGCGTCACATCCCTGTTCTAGCCTCCGGAGGCACGCATGGGCCTATTCGACCGCTCCGCAAGCAAGCTATCGGGCCGCACCACGCTGCTGCTGGCCGCCGACCCCGGCGACACGCTCCTGGACACGGCACGGCTGTACGACCCCAGCGTGCGTCCCTGGCACGGCAGGCTGGTCTTCCGCAACGGGGTGCTGCTATTCGGGCCGGTGCCGGTGACGCCCAGGCTTGAGCAGCAGGCTGAATTGCCGGCCGGGATGGCGGTTGCCTACTACACGGGCGCGGCCGTGCAGACGTCCAGCGAGAAGCGCAGCCATGAGGCGAAGCAGTCCGACGGTGACCACCTGGTTCACGGCATGGCGGACCGGCTCGGCGGAACCGTCAAGTACGCAGGCCCGCCGCCGGACCTGACGCTGACGCCTGCCGTGTACGGCGAGCAGGCCGTGCCCCCGGAACAGGTGATCGAGGTGCTCCGTCCCTACAGCGGGGATCTCAGGCGCGAGGACCTCACCGAGAACTCCTACTTCCTCGGCGGTGAGGGGACCTACTTCCACGCCACTTACTGGTCTCCGCGGCTGTACCTGGAGCCGTACGCGCCGCCCGCCCTCGGCGCGATGCGCTCCCGGCCGCTGCATCACTGGGACCTGCACATGGGTGCCGACAGGAAGAGCATCGCGAGCGAGCCGCTTGGCAGCGAGCTCATCGGCAGGGTCGGCGACGCGGCGTTCGCGCTCGCCAGCCGCTGCGGCGGCGTCGTGATCGACGAGTTCGGATTCCCCGTCAACGGCACCCACGACCTGTTTCCGCGTTGAGGGTGAGACAGGCACCGCGGTCCGTTCAGGATCAGCCGGAATGTAACCGGCTTCGAGCGGATCTCACCGATTCGCGAGGCAAGAGAGGGGAATGGCCACCATGAGCTACGGGGATAATCCTGGCGGCGGGCAGGAATATGACACCGGACAGGCGTTCGGAGTACCGCCTTCCTACCCGGGCCAGCCCGGGTATGGCCAGCCGGGATCAACGCCACCTGCGTACCGGGCCTGGGGGATCATCGCCCTCATCTGCGGCGCGCTGTTCAATGCGATCCTCGGCGTCCCCGCTGCCCTCGTCGGCCGCAGGTACGGCAGGAAAGTTCCCCGGCTGTGGGCTAGCGGTGACGTGCAAGCGGCCGTCAGTGCGTCACGGAAGGCCCGGGCCTGGCTGATCGCGTCAAGCGTGTCGGACGTGCTCGGGATCATCCTGCTTGTCGTGATCAGCACGCAAACGTCAAGCTCGAACTTCAACAACCCATCGGTGCTCGCGGCCTCGATCAAGACTCAGGTACAGCAGCGGCTCAGCGACTCGTCCGGCCCGGACTACGATCCGGGCGTAACCATCACCTCCGTGGCCTGCACACCATCCGGCACCGATACCGACCGCTGCGTCATCAGCCTGTCCACTGGGGAGACTGCCACGAAGATGGCAACAATATCCAGGAACGGCACGAGCTACACCACTAACTAGGTCACTGCCAGAGGCTGGACGCTGCCAGGGCGGGCTGGTCTTTCGCAACGGGGTACTGCTCTTCGGACCGGTACCGCTACCCCGCTGAACCGTCGGCCGGGGCGGTACGTGCTATCGGATGGAAGCCTGTTTCCCTGTCCTGGAGGTGAGTCCGCGTGGAAGTGGAGACTGTGGAGCCGGTACATGCCGCGGTAGTCCCCGCCGGCCGGCGTCTGCTGATCGGCCTGTTGTGGGGCCTGACCCAGATCCTGATCGTGCCCGTCCTGTGGGTCGCGGTCGGCGTCACCGCCGCCTACTTGGGCACGGCCCTAACCGGCGGGCCGCCCAGCATGAACGCCGCGCTACTCGGCATGGCCGTCGGCGCGCTCGTCGGCGTGTTCATCGGCCATAAGGCCAGGGCCTGGGTGCAGGAATCCCGGCTGCGCAGGCTCCGCACCGGGGCGTGAGCGTCAGGGCCGTGGTGCGCAAGCTTGACCGTCAGCGGCAACCTTCCGGGCACGGCAACGACCTGATCAGGTACTTCGTGCACGTTCAGTGGCAGGACCCGGTCACCGGAGCGTGCTGGCAGGGCGAGCGGCGTTACCGGTTCTACGGCCAGGGGTCCCGTCGGCTTATGGCCGATGTCCTCGGCTGAAACATTAGGTCGCGTCGTGGAAGGGGTTCTCGACGCGGGCTCCCTCGTACAGCTGACCGTGGTTGAGATCCTCCGAGTAAATGACCCCGCAGCCGATCTCGACCGCACTGCGGACCATCATCGCGTCCCAGAACGAGATCCCGGTCCGCTGGTGCAGGCCGATCGCACCGAGGACATCGTCGGCCGCTGGTACGTGCACGTACCAGCGGGACAGGTCGGCGATGATCTCTTTCGCCGCCGCCGTGTCGAGTGGCCTGGGGATCTTCCGCGTGACATTGACGAAGAATTCCTGCAGGATCTGGACGCTCAGGCATCCGTCGCGGGTACTCCACAGCTGCTCAAGCAGCGCACGGGCACGCTCCTGCTTGCCCCCCGCGGAAGTGTCGTGCGCGTACACCAGGATGTTCGTGTCAACGAACCGCCGGTTACCGCTCATGGACACTGTCCCGGCTCCAGCCGATGTGCCCGCCCGTGCCAAGGTCCACGCCCTCGCGCAGGCGGCTAAGGCTTCGCTCACGGGCGCGCGCATACCCGGTTTCCTGCTCGACCAGGTCCGAAAGCATCCGGGCCAGGAGCTGCGAGACCGACGTGCCACGCCTGGCCGCGAGCACCCGGGCCTCACGGAGATCCTCTTCGGGGAGGGACAGGGTGATGTTCTGGTTGGCCATGATCCTTCACCTCACTGTCGTCCCATGTGTCACTGTCCTACGTGCAGCACGTATTTCAGTGTAACACCATGGTTAGCCTCGCGGAGTTCAGATTCGCTCGAAGAGGCGATCCTCGATGTCACGCATTGCCCGCTCAACCGATTCGGTCAGGTTCTGATCGTCGATGAGCGCGCCGAGCTCGATGTTGCCGTTCTCCGCCGCCCAGGAGAAGTTGGCGCTGGTGACGAGCAGGAAACGGTGATCGATGGCGAGGAACTTGGCGTGGTTCCGTACCTGACGGCCGTCGAACGGTCGCGTTCGCAGCACGGTGGCCGGGTGAAGGTGAGCCGCGACCTCCTCCGTGCCCGGAGAGCCGGGCCGGGGCGAGAGGTCCGCCGCGGCAGCGTCCAGGTAGACCCGCGTGGTGACCTCGGTCCGCTGGGCCGCGTCCCGCAACGCAGTCCACAGTGATGAGGACCGCTGGAAGTTAAAGGTCGAGCAGACGACCGAATACCGGGCGCCGCGCACCAGATACGGCACCGAGCTAGTCAGGCGGCCATGCCTGGCCAGGTGACCAGGCATGGTCCAGAGCGGATCGATGACCGTCGGCGCGGACCTCGCCCCCGCGATGGCACGCAGCATCACGATCACCGCGTCCCAGGCGAGCACCCGCGGGTTCAGCGCTTCGAGCAGCGCCCGGGCCTCGGGACGCCGGCCGGGGGCGATGACGCGAAGGGCCGCGGTCAGCGTGTCGCCGTCAGCCAGGTGGTCGGCGATCTCGCGCGCCTCCGTCGCGGTCAGGAACTGGCCGAGCCGCCACGCCGGTCCCCAGTCGGCGGTCGGCGCGGGGCCTTCTGCTGATACGGGACCGGCTGAGGGCATGGCGTCAGCCGATGTGGCCGAAGAAGCCAAGGTCGCATCCTGGCAGGTCGATGAGGAACCTCCGGTCGAGGAACCGGTTCGCGCGCTCGCAGGAGGTTTCCGAGGCCATGACGCAGCAGTGGCAGGCCGCACCGTGCAGGAACTCCTCCGGGTCCTGCGGAGTTCGCATCGCGCAGATGGGGTCCGACGAGCAGCGGGTAGCCCGGTGGAGGGCGGCGGCGAGGATCCGCGCAAGGCGGATCGGCTCGCTCTGCTGTACCAGTCCGCCCAGAGTGCCGTCGCTGTCGGACGCTGTCGTCACGATCAGCAGACCTGCCGCAGCTTCGCGACCCACGGCCTCGGGCCACGCGTATAGCCGCTCGCTCAGGCTGGCGGCGGAATACCCGCAGCTCATGGCCAGCTCGCGGATGAGCACATGGGCGAGGGTATGGACTAGCCAGTACCTGGGCGGCTTCAGCCGGCTGTCGGGATCGACGTTCTCCGCAGTCTCAGAGAAGCGGCTTACGAAGTTGCGCCGGTGCGCCTGGCGGTGTGCCTCCCACAGGTTGCTGCCCAGCATCCGGCTCTCCCAGGCGGCGACGGCCGCTTCGTCGAGCTGAAGGAAGATGCCCTCGCCCCGGTCCTCGGTGGCGAGGGTCCACTCCGGCCAGCGGGTACGGGTCAGCGGCACGAGGCGCCTGGCCACGTCATCCACCCGGTCCGGCGCGTCGATCCGGGTGAAGCCGACAAGCGCGTTCACCTTCCGCAGGCGCTCCACGGCCAGCACCCGGGTGATCTCCGGCCGGAGTCCGGCATCCCGTTCTCGCCGCGACAGCGTCAGCCCGCTCGCCGCGTCCTCGTGATGGTCGCCGAAGGGGTCGTCCTGCAGGTAGCGCCACTCGGGTACGAGCAGATTCACCGGATCCCACGTTTTCAGACGCTCTTCGGACTCTTCCTCGCTCGGCGGCGGTTCAAGTGCCTTCGCGATCAGCGCGCGCAGTTCGTCGTCGGATCCCATGACGGCCACATCGACCTGGCCCTTCAGCACGTCGCGCAGGGTTTCCAGGTCGTTGGCGTACTTGGCGAGCCGGTCGGGACCGAGAGCAATGCGGACCCGGTCGGCGATGTCGCTCGCCTTCTCCTCCTGCGACTGCGGCATCACGATGATCGAGTAGGTCGCGGGGAACCACAGGTTCGACGCGCCGATCAGCATCAGCCGGGTGTCGAGGCCGCAGCCGCCCGGGTCGAACGCGTCCAGGTGCGGGTGCCGCCCCCGGCACGGCGGCAGCTTGGCCCTGGCCGCGTCCCCCTGCGCCTCGTTCATCGGCCGCTGCTGCCGGCAGGACTCGCACCGGATCATCGCCGACGCGCCCTTGCCCGCCGTGCGGTCGATCATCTCCAGGGCGGGGAACTCGGCGTTCTGGCACCGCTTGCCGTGGTGCACCCACTGCTCGTACGGGAACTCATCTAGGTGCCCGGCCGGGCAGGCAAGCAGGTAACGGGCGGGCACCGCGGTGCGGCGCGACGGCTTGTGCGTGAAACCGCGCCGCCCGGTGCACTTGGCGTGCGCGAACTCGGCCAGGTCGGTGCGGAACGGATGGGTGTTGGCGTAGTCGAACTGGGAGACCCGGCCGAGCATGTCGCAGCCGGTGCAGCGCAGCCACTGCGGGAACACCCGGGCGGGCACCCCGAGGTCGTTGCCCTCGGTGGAGAACGACAGCCGCTTCGGCTGCCAGGGGCACGGGCGGAGCTGCACGTTGGGAGAGCGCAGGTACCAGCGCACCACTTCGCGCAGCCGGGGCGCGTGGATCTGCGGTGGATCACCGTCGCGGCGGTGCCAGATCCGGTCCCAGTCGTCGAGCCCGGTCGGCATGATGGTGAACTGGGGCAGGTCCATGATCGCGCCGGGACCGTAGGTGTAGAGCAGTTCGGACGGGCGGCTCGACCCCACCTTCGCCCGGTTGTGCCTGGCCGACTTGGCGTCTTCGCTGTCGGCGTCTCCCAGCGGGTCGACCGCCCGCGCGGGGTTGTACAGGTACTCGGTCTGCTGGCTCATCACGACTCCTCCGCCGGAAAGGCCCACTGCGGCGTGCCGGGCGGCTCGATGTAGATCAGGTTCTCCTTGATCGGGCTGACCAGGAGGTTGATCTCCGGCTGCACCTCGCGCATCGAGTTCGCGACGACGAAAGGCGGCGCGTCCGGCTCGCCGGCCCGCGACTTGGCGTTCTCCGCGCTCATCATCAGCGGCTGGACCCGGCTCGGGTCCTTGACCCGCTCGTAGACCAGGGACAGCCGCTGGTCGGCCAGGTGCTTGCGGCGGGCGATCCAGTGGTCAAGGCGGTTGCCGAGCTCCCGCCTGGCGCGACTTGCCGCCTCCTCGTCGGAGGCGAGCAGCGCCCGGCCCACGAGGGCGTCGATCAGGCCGAGCAGGAAGTCCCGCTCGGCCTCGACCCGGCCCGCGCCGCGCTCGGGTGACAGCCCGTCCCGCGTGACCGCGTCTCGCACCCGCGCCGCGCTGACCAGCATGCCGTCCAAGCCGCGGTCGAGGGCGGTGACGGAGAACGGGGTGACCGACAGCGCCTCGACCCGTGCGTAGAACGTCTCGTGGTAATGCCGGAACTGCTCGAAGTGCACCTGATCGCGGGGGCGCGCCCAGTTGCCGAGGGAGACGACCAGGCCGGGCCGGTCGTCGCGGTCCCGGCCAACCCGTGAGGACGCCTGGATGTACTCGGCGGTGTTCTTCGGCTGGCCGACGATAAGCATCAGGCCGAGCCTGGTCACGTCCACGCCGACCTGGAGCATCGACGTGGCGAGCACCGCGTCGAACGGCATCGCCTCCCGTGTCGGGACATCCTGTTTGGCCTCGCGCAGCGCGCGCAGCTCCCGCTTGCCGGCCGCCGAGTCGAACCGGGGGTCGAACGGCACGGCCATCTGATCGAGGGTGGCGGTGATGTCCGAGCTCGACACCCGCGAAGTGAGCTCGGCGACGTGCAGGTAACCGTAGTCGGTGCCGGTCCGGCTCGGCAGCCGCGACCACGGACGCCGCCGGGCAAGCGCGGTCCTGATGTCGTCGCTCAGGTAGCGGGCCATGCCCGCCAGCTCTCGCCGGGTGCTGTAGTACCCGACGAGCGTCAGGTACGGATCGGCGGTGGCCCCTCCCCGGTCGAGCAGCAGCTGCCCGGCAGCCATGAGCACCTCGCTCACCCGGATCTCCGCCGTGGTGAGCCGGACCCCCGTGGTGGACAGCCCGACGTACCGCCGACCAGGCGACTTCGGCGAGACGGCCACCTCGGTGGAGAAGAACGTCTGCCCGGCATCGAGGACGAGCGGCGGGAAAATGGTCACCCCGCGCCCGTAGAGCGCGCGGACCTGCTCGGGGGCGTTCCGCGCGGTCGCCGTCGAGGCGATCACGAGCGGCCGGGCCTTGATCCCGCCGGGCGTGGTCCAGCTGCACAGCTCGTCGACGGCGACCTCGAACAGGCCGACCGTGGTGCCGAGCGCCCCGGTAATCAGGTGCAGCTCGTCCTGGATGATCAGGTCGGGCGGGCGCAGCCGGTCCACCGACCTCACGGCGGCGGGCGGCAGGCGGTCGCGCTGCGACCTTGGATGCTTCGATCCGTCCTTGATGTCGCACTCGGAGTAGTCCGGGTGCACGTACCCGTGCCGCTCGCACCGCCGTGCGACGTAGCCGAACAGGGAGGCGGCCTCGCCCTCGCGAGCCAGCCGGGCGAACTTGTCGACGGTCGCGATGAGGAATGCCGGGGCGAGCCGGTAGATTTCCTCATCGACGGTCAGCACCGGCAGACCGTCCCGAACGGCCCCGCCCTCGGCGAACGGGCACTCCCCGAGCTCGTCACCGCAGTACACGTGAACGCGGCGCTCGTCGTGCCTGGCCTTTACGTTCCGCACCTCGATCCTTGACCCGCACCAGGGACAGCGCTGAACCTGGAGCACGGCCGGCCGGTACCCGCCCATGTTGGCCCGCTCGATCTGCTTCTCCGCCTCGTCGTACCGCTTGGGCGATACGTCGGTCCCGACCCACAGGCCAATCAGGAAAGGCTCACCGCCCCACGTGTCCTCATCGCTGAGGCGGGCAAGCTCCGCCGCGCAGACCAGCGCCGTGGCCCGCTGGAACTGCTGCGCGGTGAGCAGCCGCAGCGTGTACCGCATCAGCACGGTCACCCCGGCCCGCCCGTCAAGCGGCCCGTCGGGGGTCTCGATGACCGCCTGCCGCCGCCGGATGGCGAACGCGTACGCGGCGAGCCCCAGGTACGCCTCGGTCTTCCCGCCACCGGTGGGGAAGAAAAGAAGCTGGGCGGCGGCGAGCTTCCCCGAGCGCCGAACCGCGGCCGGGTCGGTGAGCAGGGGAATTTGCATCAGAACGAACGCGAGCTGGAACGTGAACCACGAATGCGGGTTCTCCCCGGCGAGGACGGCCTCGCGGGCGTCGTCGATGGATTCGTCTGGATGCTCCGTCCGGCGGCGGGCGACCTGGGACTGGATGCGCTGCTCGGCCATCACGTCGTTCATGAACCGGAAGCAGCGCAGCGCCTCGGCGTTGCCCAACAGGTACTCGAGGCCGTCCGCGAACTGCCGCTGCACCTGCCGCGCCTCGCTGACCGCCTCCAGGCCCTCGCGGCGCAGGTGCTCGGGGAGTTGGCTGGCGAGTTCCTCCTGCTTATCAAGCCAGGCAGAGTACCGCTCGACGATGGGGATCAGCCCCGTCCGCAGCTCTTCCGGGCTGGCCTTCGCCAGCTCCCGCATGTCGAGCATGGCCGGTATTTCTTCGGCGGTCACCTGCGGTGTCTCACACGTGGGCAGCCAGGTGGTCCGCACCGCGGACGCCCGCCTGGCGCCCGCCACCTCGTCCCAGTCCACTGAGCAGGTCCGGCCGATCGCGAATTCCAGCCGGTCCCGGTACTGGAGGTTGAGCCGCCGCAGCTCGTCGTCTGGTTCCCACCGGGTGTCGATCAGGGGGTCGTTCGTCGGCAGGAACACGGCATCCCCGCCGGCGCTCACCGTGAGCTTCGTCTGGTAGAGCCACGCCTCGACCGGGATCTTCCGCGGGGTCTCCCTGTCGTTGCACAGCGCGATCTCGATCAGCACGCAGCCGTGCTCGCTCTCGTCGTGCCGGTCGATGCTGAGCACGACCTTGTCCCTGAGCGGGTACTTCGCGGTCTGACCCGGATTGATGTCGGCGAGCTTGACGGTGGTGACGACCTCCACCGGGGTGCGCTTGTGCTTCCTGACCAACCGCGCACGCTCGGGGTCGTCCTCGGTGATTGATTCGTACATGCCCCAGGTCGCGGTCACGGTGAACGCGTCGAGGTCGGCGGGTACCTGGCAGCGCAGGCCCATGGACGCGGGAATCATCAGCCCGCGCCGCTGCGGCTCGTCCTCGGCCCCGCCGTTGTCGTCCTCACCCCCGGCGCCGTCCTCGTCCACCGAGGTAACGGGCACGCCCCGGCTCTCGTCGGCATCGGTGGCGTCACCGACGTCGGTCGGTGCCTCCGTGTCGTCGCCGTCGGTCGGGTTCTGCTTTCCGTCCCTTAGCTTGAACGGCGCGATCCGGCCGATCAGGTACACCGAGTCCGGCGCGCTTTCGATGACCTCTTCCGGGCCGTACATCGGGCCGAGGAGCTCGCGTTCGAGGATGTCGGCGAGGTTCTCGCGGGCTGTCCAGGAACGGTCGTCGGGCTCGCGGGCTAGCTGGTACTGCGGCGGCTCCGGAGGAGTCGTGCCTGGCGGGGTGGTGGCTGGCGTGGTCATTCGTCGTCACCCGCCACTTCCTTGTCGTCGGACGGGGGCGGGGCCCCGCCCTGGGCGGCGGCGCGGCGAAGGTTCTCTTCAAGGAGCCGGTCAAGGATCTCCACCCGTGCCGCCGGGGACACGGTCCAGCGGGTCATCTGCCGGTAGGTGTGGAAGCCGTGGTCCAGGTCCACGTCGTCCCAGCCGTAGGCGGCCATGACCGCGCGGTCGAGTTCGACGTGGATCTCGCGCAGTCGGGCGACGTCCTTGTCAGCGGCGTCGGGGGTGTCCGGGTCGTTGACCAGGTTGTAAAGCTTCGTGAGGCCCAAGTCTCGGCGAAGCATAATCTCGCGTCGCTCTGTGTCGATCGTCCGGCCTGTCCCGGCGAGGCGCTCGGTCGGCGCGGGGCGCGGGAAGGTGAGGAAGACATCCGATGGAGAGTAACTCAGGTCGGCCCGCATCGTTGCGCTATACCTGGCTGTCCACATTTGGTGCATGTTTGATGAAAGAACTGCCTGGTCCGCAAACGAGCCGCTCGCAAAGACAACGATCTTGTGGCTGAAAACCTGGCCGGTTGGTACGCGTACAGGCATCAGCGTTCGGCTCACCTGCGCAAGCACAATAACCTCATCCAGCTCAGCGATCGCCCTGCGTAGACCTGGCGCTAGTTCAGCAAATTGCCACCAGCGCTCGCGTCTGGCCCTGCGACTGTTCCGCATGCGTTCGGGCCTGACGAGTTCGACCACGCGTTGGTACGGAAGTCTGTATTGCGCCGCTTCGGTTTCCGTTCGGTTATTGAAGTCGATGACCCAGCGGGGGGCGAACGCGTCCGGGCGGGAGTTGAGGTCTTCTCCACTGAGGTACGGGAAGAGAACGTCCTTGTTGTTGAGCTCCGCTCTGCGCCATTCCTCCGCTTTCTCGGGATCTTCAATGATGAACCCCATGCCAAGGACATTGCAGCCCTGGAACGCAATGCCAGCGTTTTCGAACAGCCGTACCGGCAGGAGTTCAAGTCGGCTTCCTGCTTCAAGCAATGTGGAGACCCATGCTGCCGCAACATTGTCCGCCACTCGCGGAACGTCCGGGGAAATTTGTCCACGGCTTCCCCATACCGCCGCGTACTCCAGGTTCGCGCTCGCGGATGGCCACGGTGCGCTCTGGACCGCGCGAGTAATCGTGAAGCCGTTAGCGACCATCATGTCGAGCCCGACTTCTCGGGTATCGCCTTGCGCAACAGTGTTCGTCGCCACTAGGCCCAGGTTGCCCCGTGGAGTCAGCAGCGACGTGGCCCGCAGGAAAAAGTAGGCGACCAGGTCGGCGCTGCCCTTCTTACCCCCAGCCAGGACGTTGACGAGCCAGTCGCGAACGTTCGTTCCCATCGCTCCGGTTAGCTTCTGCCCGCCGAGGAACGGCGGGTTGCCGACGATCGCGTCAAATCCGCCGCGCTCCATCACGTCCGGGACGGCAAGGACCCAGTGCAGCGGCTTCCAGCGCTCGTAGTCGGTGGTCACCGTGGGGGTTAGGCCTGCCCGGAGGATGTCGTCGAGCATGGTCCGGTTCTGCGCCCGGTCGTCCGTCTCCTGGGCCATGCCGATGGCGATGCCGAGGTTCTCGTACGCAACGTTGAGTGCCTTGCCCGGCTTGCCGCCGAGCCGCAGCCCGGTGGCGATGATCGCGTCGGCGACCTCGGCGAGCGGGGCGGTGAGCTCCTGGTAGTCGTGCCACTGGCGGCGCTTGGCGGCCGAGGAGCGGCGCGGGTCGCTGTCGTCGACCTCGGTGGCGAGCTGCTGGCGGAGCCGGCTGGCCCGGGTGAGGATTCGGTCCACGTCGATCTCGAACAGGCTGATCTGCCCGTCGTCGGGGTTGATGTGCCCGCGTTTGAGCTGCCGGACGTCGGTGAGGCCGAGCAGCGTGTTGCCGTGCAGGACCTTGTCGTCGACGAAGGAGAACGGCAGCTTCGGGTCGAGTGAGACGAGCCAGAGGGAGAGCTTGCACATCTCGACGGCCATCGCGTTGATGTCCGCGCCGTACAGGCAGGTGGCGATGACCGTGCGGATCGCGTGCAGCCGCTGCCCGGCCGGGGTGCCGACCGCTTCCTTCTGCCGCTGCCACGCCTCGACGAGCCGGTCGGCGAGGTAGCGGGCGGCGGCGACGAGGAACGCGCCCGAGCCGCAGGCGATGTCCGCGACCTTGAGTTCCAGGATCTCGTCGGAGTTCACCGGCACCCAGTTGTCGGTCCGCTGGTGCGGGCCTGGGTCATAGACAAGGGGTTCCAGGGCGTACCTGACGACCTCTTCGGCCAGTTTCCTCGGCGTGTAGTGCGCGCCCGCGCTGGCGCGGGACGGCGTCTCCACGACCAGGACTCCGCCGGGGAGCATAACCGTGAGCCGGTTGCGCAGGTCACGGCGGATGATTCCGATGAAGGGCCGGAGTCGGTCACGGATCGTTCCGTCCCCGCTGATCCCCCGCAGCACCCGCTCGGCGTCCTCGACCTGGCCGCCCTCCCTGATCGCCTTGGTGAGCGCGGCCCTGGTCGGCGGCACGGCGGCGGGCTGGTCCTGCTTCACCCAGGCAATGATCGCGTCGGCCAGCTTCGCGTCGGTGCGGTTGGCGGCGGCGAGGGCTTCAAGGGTCGTGAGGGGGATCTCGGGCTCCTCACCCTCCTTGCCAAGGAGCCCGACGGTGACCTCGGTGACGTCCTCGCAGGAGTAGCCGAGGAGTCCCTCGTAGATGTAGCCGATCTGCTCGACGTCGACGTCGCGGAACGAGATCCGCCGGGCGGGCTGGCCCCTGAGCCTGGCGACCTGGACGGCGCGGAGCACCTCGACCATCACCCGGTCGGTGACCGTGACGGCCAGCTTGCCGTGGGCGTCCCGCGCGGTGAGGAAACCGAACCTGGCCGGGTCGAAAAGCGACCCGCCGTACGGGGGCAGCTTGACGTCGTCGAACGTGGCGCCCGCGTACAGCGCCTGGGAGGTAGCGAGCAAACGGTGCCAGGTCAGGTACGTGGCGTCGAGCGCCTCGCCGCTCTCCTCGGCGGCGCGCGCGTCCAGGATGTCGAGCTGGTCGCTGATCGAGTAGTTGCCGGTGAACAGGGGGCTCTGCGGTAGTAGGCCGCGTTCCTCGGCGAACAGCAGGAAGACGGTGCGCATCATGACCGTGACGGCCGCGCTGTAGATCTCGTCGCGGTCGGCTGGCAACGGGTCTGGTTTCCCCTGCCGTACGGCGACGAGCGCCGCCTCGGACAGCGCCTGGACGAGCAGTTCGACCGCCCGCCGCACCTGGGTGCCCAGCGCCTCGGTGATCTCCTCGGCGGCGGCCACGGAGTCCTTGAACAGCTCGGTGAGCCGTTCCTCCGGCTTACCACCGACGAGTCGGGTCAGCCGGAGCAGCTCGATGAACGCGTCGCGCGGGGCGGGTGCCTCGATCCAGGTCTGCGCGTCGAAGACGCCCGAGGCCACCATGGTGTCCTGGCGGACGCTGACGATCGCCCACCAGCGTCCGTCGGTGACCACGCCGATCGGAACCTTCGCGGACCGCAGCAGCTCTTCCATCCGGTCGACGGGGCTGGCCGCCCAGCCGTCTTTCAGCGGGTCGCGCAGGTCATCGACCGGATCGGTGACAAGCACGAGCGAGCCCACCGCGTCCTTGTGGACGAGCGCGCCGTCCGGGCGGATCGCGATCGTGTAGTCGGACGGCGACCGTACCGTGACGTCCGCCTGGGTGCCGGCCGGGACCGGCGTGCGGTAGCGGTCCTTCCAGCCGAGCACGTCGCGCAGTACCACGTCCACCCACGCGTCCCGTGCCTGCCGGTAGTCCGTGAGCGCGGCGGGGTCGTCGCGGTCGATGTCCCAGCGGTCCCATGCCTTGTCCCAGGCGGGCTTGGCGTCGCGCAGCGCGGTGAGTTCGTCGCGCCGTGGCTGCGGCATGCCTTGCGGCCATACCTTCCGCAAGGCCGGGACGGAGAGGAACGGCCCGTCGGCGTCAACGAGCTCGAGCCAGTTCCGGTGCGGGTCGCTGGGGCCAGGGCGCCCACGGCCGCTCTTGCCCCGTCCCTCGCTCATGCCTGGATCCTTTCCGTGGCAGTCTTCCCAAGGTCTGTGGCGTCGCGCGGGGTGAGCGCGAACACCACGGCGGCGGCGGTGACGTACGGCTTGATGTCGGTGTACCTGGCGCGGATGCCCGTGATCTCCCGCTGCTCCTCATCGTCGAGCGACAGCAGCCGCTCGTCCATCGACGCCAGGTCGCGACGGCGCTGCCGCTGCTGCTCGTCGGGGAACAGCTTCTCTTCCTCGTCCCGAATCTCCCTGGCCAGCCGCTCGTAGGACTCACGCAGGTTGACGCGGAACGCCGCGTAGATCTTCGCGGCCCGGTCGATGTCGGTGTCCCTGCGCTTGAAGAGCGCCTCGATCTGCCTCTCCTGCCGGGCGGTGGACCGGTCCGTCATCGCGGCGAGCAGCGTGGTCCGCAGCCGTGACCCGTCGGCGTTCCACAGGTCGGCCAGGGCCTGCCGCGCCCGCGGGTCGGCGAGGGCCAGGTGCCGTGCGTCAAGCGCGTCCTCAACCACCCGCTCTACCTTTTCCTCGGCCATCGCGCCGCCGCGCAGCCGGACGCCGGTGAGGAACACCTCCTCGTGCAGCCGCAGCCCGCCCCGCCCGACCAGGGCAAGCCGGGAAACCACGGCAACGCAGGACTGCGGCAGGCCATCGAGCACCACCGCGGTCACCCGGTGCACCGGCGAGTCGAGGCTGAACAGCGCCGAGCGCAGGACCCGCGCGGAACGCTGGAGTAGCGCGTGCCCGAGGTGGATGTGCACGAGGTCGTCGCGGCCACGCGCCGCCACGTCGTCGAACGTGACCGACCGCAGGACGCCAGGATCCAGCCGGGTGTCGAGGCCGCGCAGCGCCGACTGCCAGGCGGGCCCAAGGAGGGGGATCTCGAAGACCGCCGCGTCCGTGCGCGCGTCGCCGATCTCCCGCAGCGGCGGCTGCCTGGTCAGCTCAAGCGCGGTGTCCACCACGCGGCGGGCATTGTCCGGGGTGAGGTGCAGCTGCGCCTTCCGCTCGGAGTAGGTGCGCTGAAGGTCGATGAGAGCCTTACTCAGCTCCTGACCGCCCGCCAGCGCCCTGGAGATGATCACGTTCCCGTCGTCGCGGACGGCCAGCCTCGCCTTGCGGCCGCGGCCCGCGGTAGACACGGTGAAGTAGTCGTGAATGTCGGCGTCGATGACCTCGTTCACCGAGCCGAGATCGCCGGCGATGGTGCCGGTCTTCCGCCGGACGATCTCAAGCAGGAAGTCCACGGCGCGCGCGTACTTGGTGGTGGTCGGCGCGGGGGCGAACTGGTAGATCTCCGGTGTCAGACGCTGACCGTAGCGGTCGATCCTGCCGATCCGCTGCTCCAGCCGGGACGGGTTGAACGGTATGTCGAAGTTGACCAGGCGGTGGCAGTGATCCTGCAGGTCGATGCCCTCACCCGCCGAGTCGGTCGCGACGAGCACCCGCACCGGGTGCTTGCCGGGCGGGGCGGTGAACCTGGCCCGGATGATCTCGCGGTCCTCGACCGGCGTCGAGCCCTGGATGGTGGCCAGCTCGATCCCGTTCCGGTAGCCGCGCTGCGCCAGGACGCGGACGATCCAGTCCAGGGTCGCGGCATACTCGGTGAACACCACGACCCGCTCGTTGCGCCAGGTGCCGTCCGGCCGACAGGTCGCGTCGAGGAACTCGATCAGCGCCTGCAGGCGGCTGTCCGGCCGGTCCTTGTACTGCTAGCCCCACGCCGCGAGTGCCGAGATCTCCTGGCCGCTGGCCGCCAATAGCGGATCGCCGCTCTTGCTGCGGCGCAGCGCGGTGAACTCCGGATGCTCGGCCGCGCCCTCTTCCTCATCCGACTGCCCACTGCCGAGCGTCTCCTGGTAGTACAGGTCCTCATCGGCGACATCGAGCCGACTGCCGCCGTCGGCGTCGAGGTACTCCCGCACGGTCAGCGCGAAGGACCAGGGGCTGGACAGGAACCGCTTCTTCAGCAGCATTCCGACGATGCCGAAGGCGCCGACCCCCGTGCCTCTCGCGCCCCCGGCGGCCCGCGCGCTCGCTGCGATCACGGCGTCTAGGAGGTCGAACTGGTGCACCTCATCGCGATCCGGGATGAACGGGATCGACTTCAGGTCGCGGGGCTTGAACCCCTTCTCCTCAGCAAGGTCCGCCTTCAGGCGGCGCACCGCGATCTCGCGCAGCGCGCGGGAGTCCAGGATCGCGCCGCGCTTGAACCGGCGGCCGTCGATCATCTCAAGCAGCGCCGTGAACGACTCGGAGTAGCCGTTGTGCGGGGTGGCAGACAGGAAGAGCCGGTGCTCGCACTTCTCGGCGAGCGCCCGCGTCGCGCGGGTGCGGTCGCTGTCCACGGCGTAGCCGCGGAAACCCGTGACCGCCGTGGGACTGGCGGGGGCGACGTGGTGCGCCTCGTCCACGATCAGCAGGTCAAAGGCATACCGCCGGGTCGAGCCTGGGTTCGCGACATCCGCGTACACGGCGCGGAGCAGTCGCTGCGCGCGGACCGAGGACAGCCACGCCATCGAGACGATCACCCGGGGGAAGATCCGGAACGGGTTGGCGTTCAGGCCGTGGCCGCGCTGCACCTGGGCCATCAGGTCGCTGTTGACGATCTCGAAGTCCAGGCCGAACTTGTCCCGCATCTCGTCCTGCCACTTCAATGCCAGGCTGGGCGGGCAGACGATGATGACCGACCGGGCGCGCTGGCGCAGCAGCAGCTCCTGGGCCACCAGGCCGGCCTCGATGGTCTTGCCGAGGCCAACGTCATCGGCGAGCAGCAGGTTGGTGCGGGCCGACCGCAGCGCCCGGCGCAGCGGCTCTAGCTGGTACGCCTCCACATTCGCGCCACTGCGGAACGGTGCCTGGTAGGCGTTCTCGTCCGCCGAGGTCACCGCGCCCCAGCGGACCGCGTCGACGAACGCCGCGAGCGTATTCGGATCGTCGAAACCGTCCGCGCCGATCTCCTCGGGCAGCCCCTGCTGCGGTGCGACGGTCTGCCCGGCCTCAAGCTCCCAGACGACCGCGAGCTCCTCGCCGAACCGGTCCTCCTCAAGCGACTGGAGGTCGACCACGTGCGTAAGGTCGTCACCGCCCGCGTCGGCGGGCCGGTGCGGCGACCCCTGCTCGCGCACGTCCACGACCGCCCAGGAGGCACCGCGAACGGTGACGATGCCGCCTTTGTCCGGCACCGGAGGAACCGTCGCACGACGTGGCTCGCTGGTGTCTCCGTGCTCGCGTTCCGTTACGGTCGTCAACCGGATCAGCCCCCTCGCAGCTCGCCGCCTAGCAGGCTTTCAACTCAAGCCGTTGCCCATCATGCGCTACTTTTGCGATTTTCGCAAATCCTCTGCTAGGCTGACCGCATGGACGAGATCCCTGATCGTGTGCGTGGCCTGATCGAGGCGTCGGGCCTAAGCCGTGGCGACTTCGCGCGGCGGATCGGGCTAGACGACTCCAAGCTATCGAAGTCCCTCGGCGGCATCCGCCGGTTCTCCTCCCTCGACCTGGCCCGGATCGCCGATGAATGCGATGTAACCGTCGACTGGCTGGTCACCGGAATCGAGCCGGCCCTGGCCATGGCGGCGCGGACCACGACCGGCGAAGCCCACACCGCGGTGGAGGCGGCCAGCCGTTACAGCACCATGCGGAGCGATCTGGCTTCGCTCGGCTTCGCCCAGCGATGGCGGCCGGTCCCCGTCCCGTCCGACAACGGGAATTACAGTGAGCAGGGACGTCTGCTCGCCGCCGATGCGCTGGCCCGGGTCCAGGAGGCGGGCCGGTGGGTAGCCGAGACGAGCCTGCCGCAGCTTGCCGAGGATGTCTTCGGCGCGGACGTGGCGGTCATCGCGCTTGACGAGGGCTTCGACGGGCTGTCGGCCTGCTCCGCCGAGGCCAGGCTGATCGTGCTTGCGACATCGACGGTGCCATGGCGGCAGCGGTACACCTGCGCGCATGAACTCGCTCACCTGCTCAGCGCCGACGACCAGGGTGTCCACCTGGACAGAGACGTGTTCGACCGGTCGCAGGCCAAGGCCCCAAGCGAGGCGCGCGCCAACGCCTTCGCGGCGGCATTCCTGATGCCGGAGAAGCCATTGCGGGACGCGGTCGGCAGGGACGGCCTGACCGAGGCCGCGTTCGCGGCTCTCGCCTGCGATCTCAAGGTCTCCCCGTCGGCACTCGCCATCCGCCTCTCCCAACTGCGGCTGATCGACGCCGGGACCTGTGACCGCTACAAGCAGCTAACCGGGGCGAAAACGGCCACTATGACCGGACGCGGCGATGAATTCGCACGCTGGGTCGCCGAAGCGAATACGCTACGTCCACCGGGGTTGCTCGTGCGTGACGCCTACGCGGCTTACGAGTCCGGCGCGACCACCCTCCGGCCGTACGCAAGCCTGCTCGGAGTGGACGTCGACGAACTGCGGCAGGCGCTCGAATCTGAGGACGGGATCCAGGACCCCCTATGACCGAGTTCCTCTTCCCCGATAACACGGTCCTGTGCGACTTCGCCGCCGTGGACCGCCTCGACCTGCTCAGATCGGTCCTGAGCGAGCGCGGTCGGTGGACAGAGGCGATCGCCTACGTGGCGGGCCGGTCGGCCCGCCACCTGCCCGCACTCATCGCGCTTATCCAGGACGGCTGGCTAGGCGAGCCGATCGAGATAATCGAAGACGCCGACATCCAGCGCATCGAGCGAATCCGCCGGGTCGTCTTCGGCGGCACGGACGACCAACCGCTCCAGCACCTCGGTGAGGCCCAGAGCTGCTATGTGATCCTCAACTGGGCCGCGTTCGCGGGCTCATGGTGGATCACCAACGACCGGGACGCCCTGCGGTACGCGAGATTCCAGGGAATCACCACCCGCGAGACCGTAGACCTCATGAGCATCGCCGTCGTCAACGGCGACATCGCGGCACGCGCTGCCTTCGAGCTGATGACGCGAATGACCGACGAAGGACGCCACCTCAGGCTGCCACGGTCAGCCGCCGAGCTCGCACGCTAGCGAAGTGTGACTTTCAGCGTTAGGGATTGAGACTCCGCTACAGGTGCGCGGCGCGGCGGACCCGTGCTTTCAGTGCCTCGGGAAGCAGGTCGTCCTGTCCCCAATCCTTGAGGAGCACATCGAGCGGCCTCGCGGCTCGGACAGCGGGGTCGCGCAGGCACGCGGCGAGGGCGCAGGTCGGTGCCGTACTGCCCGGCGGCCTGGATGGCTGACCGGACCTCCTCTTCCGTGCCGGTGCACTCGAACGGCTTGTCGCCGGCCCCGGCCATCCCGGCCATCCCGGCCATCGCCTCGTAAAGCCCGGACAGTTCGGGGTCGGCGAACAGGTCGCCGCCGGCCTTGCTGACGGCGAGGTCGTGGCCGAACAGGCCGCTCGTCGCGAGGAACACCCAGGCGCACTTGGCGCACTTGCGGCACCAGCCGAGGCCCTTCATCTTGTTGCAGCTTGCCGTTCTCAGATAGGCGTCCATGTGCGGCTTGAGGGACCGGATGATCTGCAGTTCCAGCAGGGGCCGCAGCGGGCTGGAGTAGAGCGGGGCCCCGGGCAGCCACCGGTCGCGGTAGCCGCCGAGCGCGGCCTCGAACTCGTGGCTCTTGGTCCACTGGTGGTTGACCGGCATCCCAAGGTAGGACCCGACGTTCGGCTCGTCGTCGCTGCGTGAGTTGCCTGCCAGCACCATGGGGTTGCCCCGCAGGTAGCCGACAAGCAGCGCGGCTAGCGCCAGGTAGGCGGAGTAGGGGGTGTGCCCGTTGGGGTGACCGGAGGCGTTCAGGGCCAGCAACTCGGGCAGCACCTGCCGGCGGACTTCGATGATCCCGCCGCCGTCCGCGAGCGACTCGGCGAGGGCACGCTGCCCCTCGGTGGGGTTGTACAGGAAGAAGTCAGTCGCTGGGGTGGCATCGCCGCGGATGGCGTAGGTGAGTGCCAGGGAGTCCTTGCCGCCGCTGAACATCACCAGCGGCGGGGCGCTGCCCGAGATGTCAGGGGCTGAGCCCACAGGCTCCCCGGCCGTGGCGGGACTGGGCCGGGCGGTGATGCGCAGGAAGCCAGGCGCGATGAAGTCGATTCCGTTGCGGTAGAAGAACTCGCCCATCGCCTTCGGCCAGAACGACTCCCACCAAGAGGTCTCAGCCGGGTCCGCCGATGGCAGCGCTACCTCGATGACCGGGCTGCAGAACGCCTTCCAGTAACTGAACGCCTCCACGATGGCCAGCGCGCGGACAAGCCGTCGCGCGGTTGGCGCGGACACGCGGGCTGCCTCGTCCGGTCGCAGGCCGGCGAACTCGACCGACGGGGCGAACGTCGTCTCCCCGCACGTGAAACGGAACTCCAGCCGCACCGTTCCGCCGTCGACGGCGGAACGGGTGTCCTCAACGCGGAACACGGGATGGGAGTCCCGCAGGTGCCCGAGCTGCTCGTTACGGGCGGGATCGGAGGCGAGAAGAGGCACGTGGCGAGGCTACCAGCCACCGTCGTCTACAAGGCCGCCCTCGCCGGTGACCCGCCGCCGAGCTGGTAATGCTCGTACACGTCCCGCCGAGCCAGCCATCACCCGGCAGATCCTGATGGCCGCCCGCAGCAAATCACGCAGGCACGCCGACTGTGATCCAACGGACAAAAGACCCCGGCTCTTCAATCTCTGTATCAGTGAACCGAGACATCCGATTGCTTGGCGAAATTCGAAGCACGGGACCCGTTCGGTCCGCGCGGGACAGTAGAGCAAACATGTGCATTAACGCATCCCTTGGGGCTGACGATAACCGGGTCCAGGTAGGCGGATGCGTAAGTTCTTACGAGTTGGTGGCCTGTCGACCAAATGTGGCGGTATTTCCTGGACGCATTTCATCCCGGTTGACTATCCTGCGTAATGATTTAGTCACGCAATCGGGACAGGGGGCGGCGATGAGTGCCGATCTTCATCTGACCAGTGCGGTGCTTGATGAGCTGATCTCGGGGTTCTCCGGGTTCGGCGGCCGGCTGGGGAGCGCATGCGCGGATATCCGCAATGGCGACAACAACCTTAACGGGACCGATCCGCTGGCAGGGCAGGTGCACGGGTTCGCGGGCAGCTGGAATTACGGGCTCACCCAGCTTGGCCAGCACGGAACCGAATGCGTCCGCATGCTCCGGCAGGTGGGTGACACATTCGATCGTCTCGATCATGAACTGGCGAGCGAGCTTTCCCGTGTTAAAGAGCATGGGTGACCTTTACCCGAACCTAGGGTTCGATCCGTGCCCCGGCGACCTTGCGGGCTATGAGGCCCTCGCCGGCTACGCGGGCCGGTCGGCGGCCACGCTCACCGACGCGGCCAAGACCCTGGCCGCGGCCGGTTCTGACCAGTGGCGCGGCCATGCCGCGGATGCGTTCCGCGGTCACGTGCACACCGACTTGCTGCCACTGGTCGGCAAGGCCGCGAACTCGATCGGCCAAGCCGCGACGGCGCTCCGCGAGTGGGCGCTCACCCTCGCGTCCCTGCAGGACGAGGCCCGGGCGCTTGACCGGCAGGCGGCGCCTTACCAGGTGCAGCTCACCGCGGCGCTGCGGTCGGCCGGGCTGCCCGCGACCGCCCAGCCGCCGTACCAGGCCACGCTCAGACCCGCGCATCAGGCCCGGATCGACGAGGCGAACACGGCCCTGTCCGGGATCACCGCCCGGGCCAGCGACCTCCACGCCCAGTACCTGGCCGTCGTGCAGCGGACCGGCAGCCAGCTCGAGGACGCCGGGAACATGTCCCTAAGCCGCCAGGGGAATTCTCGAAGCTGTGGCACGGTGCGGAGAGCCACTGGGACTCCATCGTGCGTACGGCTAGCGACGTCGTCCACGACAAAGCACTCTGGGAGTTCATCGCCGGGGTGGCCAACATCGTCGCCACGGTGGCCGGGCTGCTGGCGCTGTTCCCGCCACTCAGCGTGATCTTCGCGCCCATCGCGGTGGGCGCGGCAATCGTCGCATTGAGCGCGGACGCCGTGCTGGCCGGGTTTGACCACGGGAACTGGGGCGCGGTGATCCTGGACGCCGGCGCGGTGGTCGGGGGCGCAGGCTGGATCAAGGCAGCGGACAAGCTGTCGGAGATCTACCGCGCGTCGGGGCTGACCAGTGTGATGACCAAGGCGCCGACCTGGGCCGGGGTGGTGTCGAAGGTCTCGCTAGTGACGAGGATCCCCGTGGCAGGCACGGCCGTCGATGGCGCGGAGAAGACCGTGGAGGTGGCACCCGGGATGTTCCGGATGATCGGGGCGTCGCTGAAGGCGGCAGCCGGCGACACCAAAGCGGTGGACGCGCTGAGCGCGGTCAAGGACTTCGAAGCCTACGGCAAGTGGCGGGCGGTCGACATCGTCAGCGGCCAGACAACCTGGGCATTGAGCGGCGCGGGCATCGAGGCGATCCCCGGCACCGTCCGCAACTGGGTCAACAACGCTGCCATGGGCAAGGATCCATGGCAGGAACGCGCCAGCGCGGCAGCAGGATAAGGAGATTACATGCGACCCCACGACCGTGAACTGCTCCGCCCCGAAGACGCCACGTCCCTGGAGGAATTCCAGGCCCGCCGTATGGCGGAGCAGGCGGACATCCGCGCGCTCAACAGCTCGTGGAAAGACATAGGCTGGATAATCTTGTCTGGTTTCATAGCTTTCGCCGCGATTTTCTGCTGGGCCGGGGTTGCGATATCCCCTGACTGGACCCGTTGGTTCTTCTTGGTGGTCGCGCTCATCTTCACGCTGCTTTTCCTCCGGATCTTCGGGAGGATCGAGTTCCGGGGCGCACGCGGGACAAAGCGCTATCTCCAGCTTGACCGGCTGAGCAAGGACTGGCAGGCCCGGGCCGGACGGGGAGAGATCCCGCAGGCCAACCCCGGCGGGCCGAAGGTGTGGCGGGATCAGCTTGAAACGGAGAACAGGGGCACCTGATGCCGGATGTCCCGGCAGGCGGCTGGCTCCTGCGAGCCGAGGTGCCCGAGGGGATCTTCACCCTGGCGGTCGAGGCGGACGATGCGACCGCAGCCGCCGAGCATGCCGCCTTCGCCGAGCGCTGCCGGCCGCTCCTGCTGCGCACGGCCGGAAATGACTCCGTGCGGGTAGAAAGTCTGCGGATGGAATTGCTCGACCAACTCGGAGCCCTGCGCGGAACTGTCGTCGCCAGCGGGCTCGGCTACCTCGGCGCGCTGGCCGGTGAGCATCACGAGCGTCCAGCGCTCATCCTGCTGGGAATCGCGGCGACTCCGCTGGAGTTGCCCGACGGCCTCGACCCGGCGAGCCTGCTGACCGCCATGCTCCGCGGGCAGTACCCCGGCGCGGCGGTAGAGGAGTTCCCTACCGCCGCCGGTGCGGGTGCCGGTATCCGCCGATGCGAGAGCATCCGCCTGCCGTCAGACACAGCCGACGGCGGGCCACTCCTGATTGATGCCGGGATTTCCCAAGCTCTGGTACCGTTCCCGGAAGCTGGGCTGCTCGCCACGGTCACTGGATTCTGCTTCACCCCTGCGGACATCGACCTAGCCACCGTCTTCACCGCGACGATTGCCCACCACATGACCGTCGCCCCGAAGTCGCCAGCATTAGGTCGTGGTTAAAAGCGGCGGGTGGGGTGTTGGTTACTACTGGGGGCCATGTTTAGAAAGCGCACAGCGCCCCGACGGAGTTCGGCGGGGCGCTGTGCGGAGACGGGCAGGCTATAGCTCTTCCGGGTCCTCGTCAGTGAGGATCCAGGCGACCTCGGCGGCATGGCCCGGGTCGTAGATCTCCTGGGCGTCAGATTATCGATCAAGTTGCGGAGCAATCCAACTGAACAGAGACCGCTAAGGACGGAACAGCCGCTGACTTTTGGGGGTTTGATTTGCCCGAGGATCGAGGAGCGGGGGGCTGCGACAAGTCCGCCGCGGCGTTCTGGGCCACGTTTTTAGGCCCAGACTGGCCGCGCCGGACTTGTTCGCGAGCCCCAGCTCCCCCACCGATAAACAAGCACCAGAACGGAAACTCCGGACCGACAGTTCGGAGATCACCGGGGCTTACGCTGTTCCGATTGAGGTGCCTGTGGCCGGTGGGAGCAAGCGCCTCCCCGGCCGCCTCGATCCGGTGCCCCGGAGCCAGGGTATGCAATCCGGAATTTCCGGCTTATGGTTATATACAGAAGCGCTAGGCACCTCACTTTGGTGGAAACTTTTTTCCTGGTGGAAGAAAAGCGTTCTCTGCGCACGCAAAAATTCCAAGATCTTTGCGCCGGACCCGCAATATACCCGGGGAGGGTATATTGCGTCACTATGCAGATGTTGACGAAATGGTGAAATATCCGGGAATGTCGTGGCGCGCCAGCGCCCGACATTTCCGGATGCCAGGAACCCCACCACAGACAGCAGAACAGGAGACGTTAGACCACCAGAAACGTCAGCGTTTAAGAGAAAGCCTCCAGGTCGACGTTTACCCCACCTTTGCGTGAGCGTTGAGCCCGTTCCAGGACCATGCGCCAGCGCTATCGGCAGGTCCCCGCAGTGAATAGAGACCCCTGATCCCGAAAGAGCGCCCACCTTTGTTTCCCCCGGTGTCGAGGAGCGGGGGCGCCGCGACAAGTCCGCCGCGGCGTTCTGGGCCACGTTTTTAGGCCCAGGCTTGCCGCGCCGGACTTGTCCGCAAGCCCCGGCTCCGCAACGGATGAACAAGCACCGGAACAGGAAACGAGGAACACCGGACCGTTCGGGATAATGCTTTTAGTTGGTGACGCGGTAGACGTCGTAGACGCCGTCGATGCTGCGGACCGCGCGCAGGACGTCGCCCAGGTGCTTGGGGTCGCCCATCTCGAAGGTGAAGCGGCTCAGCGCCACGCGGTCGCGGCTGGTGCTGACGGACGCGGACAGGATGTTCACGTGCTGGTCGGACAGGACACTGGTCACATCGGAGAGCAGCCTGGTCCGATCGAGGGCTTCCACCTGGATCGCGACGAGGAAGACCGACGCGTCCGACGGCGCCCAGTGCACCGGGACCATGCGCTCGAGCTGCGTCGGGGTGAAATGCGCGAGGTTCGGGCAGTTCGCGCGGTGCACGGAGACGCCGTGGCCGTGCGTGACGAAGCCGGTGATCTCATCGCCTGGGACCGGCGTGCAGCACTTGGACAGCCGCACCCAGACGTCCGACGCGCCCTCGACCTCGATGCCCGAGTCGGACGCCGTGCGCGGCCTCGGGGCGCGGGTGACCTTGGGCGGGATCGGCGTGATCTCGGCCAGGTCCTCCTGCGCGTCCGCCGCGCCGCTGACCGCGCGGACAAGACGGGTGACGACCGACTGGGCGCTGATCCTGCCCTCGCCGACCGCCGCGTACAGTCCCGACAGGTCCGGGTAGCGCAGCTCTCCGGCGATCGCGCGCAGCGTCTGCGCGGACATCAGGCGCTGCAGCGGCAGCCCCTGCTTCCGCATCACCTTGGCGATCTGGTCCTTGCCGGCCTCGACCGCCGCCTCGCGGCGCTCCTTGGAGAACCACTGCCTGATCTTGTTCCGCGCGCGGGCGGACTTGACGAAGTTCAGCCAGTCGCGGTTCGGCCCGGCCTCCTGGGCCTTGGACGTGAAGATCTCCACCGTGTCGCCGTTGTCCAGGGAGGACTCGAGGGCGACGAGGCGGCCGTTGACCTTGGCGCCGATGGTGCGGTGACCGACCTCGGTGTGGATCGCGTAGGCGAAGTCGACCGGGGTCGCGTCCTGCGGGAGGGCGATCACCTCGCCGCGCGGGGTGAAGACGAAGACCTCGGCGCCGGCCAGGTCGAAGCGGAGGGACTCGAGGAACTCCTCGGGGTCCTCTGTCTCGCGCTGCCAGTCGACGAGATGGCGGAGCCAGGCCATCTCGGCGGCCTCGTCGCTCCGCTTGGCGTTGTCCTTGTCCTTGTCCTTGTCCTTGCCCGCCTGTGCGGGCCCGCCGACGAGAGCGGGGCCGCGCGCGCCCATCTTTTCCTTGTACTTCCAGTGCGCGGCGACGCCGTACTCGGCGCGCTTGTGCATGCCAAGGGTGCGGATCTGCAGCTCGACCGGCTTGCCGCCTGGACCGATGACCGTGGTGTGCAGCGACTGGTACATGTTGAACTTCGGCATCGCGATGTAGTCCTTGAACCGGCCGGGGACCGGATTCCACCGCGCGTGGATGGTGCCGAGCGCCGCGTAGCAGTCCCGCACGCTGTCCACGAGGACCCGGATGCCGACCAGGTCGTAGATGTCGTCGAACTCGACGTTGCGGGCGATCATCTTCTGGTAGATCGAGTAGTAGTGCTTCGGCCTGCCGGTGACCGTGCCCTTGATCTTCGCCTCGTGCAGGTCGACGGACAGGTCGGTGATGACTTCCTGGAGCAGATGGTCGCGTCGCGGGGATCGCTGGGCGACAAGTCGCGCTATTTCGTCATATCGCTTAGGGTAGAGCGTCATGAAGGCCAGGTCTTCGAGCTCCCACTTGACCGTGTTCATGCCGAGCCGGTGCGCGAGCGGCGCGTAGATCTCCAGCGTCTCGCGGGACTTGCGCTCCTGCTTGTCCCTTGGCATGTAGCGCAGCGTCCGCATGTTGTGCAGCCGGTCGGCGAGCTTGATGACAAGGACGCGGATGTCGCGGGACATCGCGACCACCATCTTGCGGACCGTCTCGGCCTCGGCGGAGTCGCCGTACTTGACCTTGTCCAGCTTGGTGACGCCGTCCACGAGGGCGGCCACGTCCTCGCCGAACTCGCCCCTCAGCTCAACGAGCGTGTAGGCGGTGTCCTCGACGGTGTCGTGCAGCAGGGCCGCGCAGATCGTCTCGGTGTTCATCCCGAGCTCGGCGAGGATCGTCGCGACGGCCAGCGGGTGCGTGATGTACGGGTCGCCCGACTTGCGCTTCTGGTCCTTATGCCAGTGCGCCGCGACCTCGTAGGCTCGCTCCACCGCCCGCACGTCGGCCTTGGGGTGGTGCGCCCTGATGGTCTTGATCAGCGGCTCGAGCACTGGGTTCATTCCGGACCCCCGCTGGGCTCCGAGCCTCGCCAGGCGGCGGCGCACGCCGACTCCCGGCGGGGCAGGCTGTGCTGGCGTCGCGGCCTGGTCACGGGCCAGCTGCTGGCGTGCCGCGCGAGGCGTGCGTGATGCACGCGTGTTTGCGGGCGTGGCCGCGTCATCGGACGCGACGTGCCCCGGCTCTGTCGCCGAGGTCTGGTCCGCTTCGCCGTGGACCTGAGTTGCCTTCGCTCGCGGCGCATCAGAATCCACGGTCCGGGCAGGCCCCTCGGCGTCGGCCGTGGCGGTCGTTATTACATCACCGGCCACAAGCGCTCCTCGCATCTGCCAGGTCACCAGTCTACTTACGGTAGTTAACCCGCGGGTAGAGTCCGGCATTCCGGCGTTTGCGCAGGTTCAGACGGTGAGCAGAGCGCGGACGTCCAGGTCGGGAATCTTGGCACGGCCGTTGAGGAAGGACAGCTCCATCAAGACGGCGACGCCGGCGACCTCGGCGCCCGCCTTCCTGACCAGGGTAGCAGTGGCGCGGGCGGTGCCGCCGGTGGCGAGCACGTCGTCCACGATCAGCACCCGGTCACCAGGGGCGAACGCGTCCTGGTGGACCTCCAGGGTGGCGCTGCCGTACTCAAGATCGTAATCCTGGGCGAACGTCGCGCCCGGCAGCTTGCCCTTCTTCCTGACCGGCACGAACCCGGCCCTGGTCTCATAGGCGACCGGGGCGGCCAGGATGAACCCGCGCGCCTCGATGCCGACCACCTTGTCCACCGGGCCGAAGGACGCCGACAGCGCCTCGACCACGCTGCCGAAGGCGTCACAGTCCCCGAGCAGCGGCGTGATGTCCTTGAACATCACGCCGGCCTGCGGGTAGTCGGGGATGTCACGGACGTAGGTCTTGATGAGGGTGACAATGTCCACCTCTGGTACCTGGACCACCGGTGCGTTACCCCTTCTTCTTCCTGGGGCCGGCACCCGGGCGGCGCTGGGCGCTGCCGCCGCGGCGCGGCTGCTGGCGGGTGACCTGCCTGGGTGCCTGGTCGGCGGTACGCCGGGCGGCGGCGGTGACCGAGACGCCGGCGCTGTCACGCTCCAGCTCCGCTGGCTCTTCCGTGTCGGCCTGGCCGGCTGCCGCCACCGCGCCAGTCGCGCTCGCGCTCACCGTCTCGGTGCCGCCGCGCTGCGCGGTACGGCCGCCGGCCAGGCGGCGGTTGACCTTGACGGCCAGGTCCTTGAACTTCGGATCCCGCTCCTTCAGGTCGGCGAGCACCGGGGTGGCGATGAAGATCGAGGAGTAGGTGCCGGACAGCATGCCGACGAACAGCACGAGCGACAGGTCCTTCAGGGTGCCGGCGCCAAGCAGGCCGGCGCCGACGAACAGGATGCTCGCGACGGGGATCAGCGCGGTGAGCGACGTGTTGATTGACCTGACCAGGGTCTGGTTGAGCGCCAGGTTGGCCGCGTCGCTGTAGGTGGAACGCTGGCTGGTGAGCAGGCCGGCGGTATTCTCCCGGACCTTGTCGAAGACCACCACCGTGTCGTAGAGCGAGTAGCCGAGGATGGTCAGCAGGCCGATCACCGACGTCGGGCTCACCTCGAACCCGGTCAGCGCGTAGACGCCGACGGTGATCACGATGTCGTGCAGCAGCGCGACGAACGCGGCGAACGCCATCCGCCACTCGAACGCGATCGACAGGTAGGCCACGATCACGATCAGGAAGATGATCAAGGCCTCGACGGCCTTCGTCGTGATCTGGCTGCCCCAGCTCGCTCCCACGAACGTGACGCTCATCGCGCTTGGATTCGTGATGTGGAAGGCGCTTTCTAGCGCTGTGGCGACCTTCTCTTGGATGCCTGAGCTCAGCGACCCCGTGGTCACCTGCCACGACGACGAGGCGAGCCCGGACAGGTGCTGCACCGTCGAGTCGCCGCCGCCCTTCGCCGTCACCATCCGGGAGATGTCGCCCGCGGTCTCAGCTGCCGAGTACGGGAACTGGAAGACCGAGCCGCCCTTGAACTCCACCGAGTAGTTCAGCCCGCGCAGCAGCAGCGCGGCCACGCTGACCAGCAGGATGATCCCGGAGATCAGGTACCACGTCCGCTGCCTGCGAACGAAGTTGATCGAGACATCGCCGCGGTACAGCCGCCCGGCGATCCCGCCGACGCCTGCCATCATGCCTCCTTCGAGGGGGTCGAGGTGCCGGTGCCCGTCGGGGGCCGCGTGGATCCCGTCCGCTGGGTGCGGACCGTGCGACTGGCACCGGAGCGCCACGGCGACTTGGCGCCGAGTCGTGCCGGATCAAGCCCGGACCATTTATGCCCGCTGCTGAAGAATTTCGTGTTGGCGAGGACGGTGACCATCGGCTTGGTGAACAGGAAGACCACAACGACGTCGATGATCGTGGTCAGGCCGAGGGTGTAGGCGAAGCCCTGCACGTCGCTGACCGCGAAGTGGTAGAGCAGCACCGCCGCGAGGAACGACACCGTGTCGGAGACGAGGATGGTGCGGCGAGCGCGCTTCCAGCCCGCCTCGACCGCCGGCCGGAGCGTCTTGCCGTCGCGCACCTCGTCACGGAGCCGTTCGAAGTAGACGATGAACGAGTCCGCCGTGATACCGATCGCCACCACCAGGCCGGCGATCGCCGACAGCGACATGGTGAAGTTCTGGTACCTGCTCAAGATCACCACCGACAGGTAGGCGAAGAGCGCCGCGAGCAGCAGGCTGGAGACCGACACCAGGCCAAGGCCCCGGTAGTAGTAGAACAGGTAGAGCACGACGAGGGCCAGGCCGATCGCCCCTGCGAGCAGCCCGGCGTCGAGCGAGGCGTGACCGAGCTGCGGTGAAATCGACGTGACCGTAACCGGCACGAACGAGACGGGCAGCGAGCCGTACTTGAGGATGTTCGCGAGCTCGGTCGCCTGGGCCTGGGTGAAGCCGCCTGCCGAGGACGGCCCGCTGATCGTGAACTGCCCGGAGGTGAGCGCCCCCTCGGTCAGCGGCGCGGACTGCACGTTTCCGTCGAGCACGATCGCGGTCTCGTCGAGCGCGCTGGCGGCGACGAACGTTCCTGCCTGCTCCGCCGCGTAGGCCTGCGCGTAGTACTTGCTGTACTGGCCCTCGGTCAGCACGCCGAACGCCGTGGTGGCCGCGTTGTTCAGCGTGATGTTGATGACCCACTGCTCATTCGTCTGGTCAAGGTTGGTGGTGACCGCGGTGACCTCCGGCCCTTCGACCACGGACGGGCCGAGCACGTACTTATAGCCGTTCGCGTCGCAGGAGACGATCTGGCTGTTCTTGCTGTCCCATGGGGTCAGGGCGGCGGTGTACCCGGGGACGGTCTTCTTCCAGGACGGGTTCACCGTGTTCGCATCCGGGCCAGGCTTGCACACCATCTTGTCGAATAGCTTCATGGTGGCCGCGCTGACCTGGGTCGCGTCGCCGTACCCGGTTGCCGCGGCCGACGCGCTCACGGTCGGGGTCGGGGTCGGGGTC
>Ga0209881_1000048_pt1 | contig 33835 bp, 30 predicted proteins | sample PersoiDNA2013193_FD_185804 | JGI IMG/M metagenome (GOLD analysis project Ga0209881, IMG submission 185804) | Permafrost soil microbial communities from the Arctic, to analyse light accelerated degradation of dissolved organic matter (DOM) -... | ecosystem: Environmental > Terrestrial > Soil >... | reverse complement strand
CGCTTCCGAGGTCCGCTCGAAGAACGCGGGCCCGTTCTGGGTCACCCTGGATGTCTTCTTCGCCAGCGAGCCCGACTACCTGCTCGCCGTCAATTCGGGCGTCTTGTCGGGAGAGACGATCTCTTCCCTCTACCAGGTCGATCCGGTTACGGTGAAGTACTTCGAGCTTCCCGGCATCCGCGCCGTGAAGATCTCCTTTCCACGGCCGGTAACGGCGGGCAGCTTCGAGGACCGTGACCTGCATGCGGGCCAGCAGCATGTCCTGCTCGCTGGACTGCGTCTAACCGGCATCACCCGAAGGTCATAGCAGTCGCGGAATGCGCACAGGAGGGCAACCCGCCGATGGTCAGTTCGCCGATCACCAGCACCATGCAAGACGATTTCCAGCTCACGATCACCTCGATTTTGCGCCATGGTGCCACGGTGCACGCCAGTAGCGAGTGCGTGACCTGGCTGGGTGACCGTGGGCGGCACACCAGCTACGCTGAGATCGCCCGCAACGCCGAGCGGCTCGCGGCCGCCCTCACCGACCTCGGGATCGGGGCGGGCGACCGGGTAGGCACCTTCTGCTGGAACAGCCAGGAACACCTGGAGGCGTACTACGCCGTGCCGTGCATGGGGGCGGTGCTGCACACGATCAACATCAGGCTCCCCGCCGCGCAGGCCGCGTACATCGTCAACCACGCGGAAGACCGGGCGGTCATCGTGGACGGGACGTTGCTGCCGCTGTTCGCGCAGATGCTGCCGCTGCTCAAGACCGTCGAGATGATCATCGTGGTGGGCCAGGCCGACACCGCGATCCTGGGCGACGCTCGCGTGCTGCACTACGACGAGCTGCTGGCGGCGCAGGAGCCGGGATTTCGCTGGCCCGACCTGGATGAGAAGTCGGCCGCGATCGTCTGCTACACGAGCGGCACCACCGGCGATCCGAAGGGCGTGGTGTACTCGCACCGCTCGACCTTCCTGCATGCCCTCTCTGGCCAGGCCGCCACGCTGACCGGTCCGACCGATGCCGACAAGATCCTCGCCTTCGTGCCGATGTTCCATGTGAACGCCTGGGGAATGCCGTTCGGCGCGCTGCTGTCCGGTGCGTCGCTGCACATGCCAGGGCGGTTCATGACCGCCGCGGGCATCTGCGCGTTCGTCCGTGCGGAGCGTCCCACGCTGGCCGCCGCCGTCCCCTCCATCTGGCAGGCCATCTTGATGGAGGGGCAGGCCACGGACATCGACCTGTCCTCGCTGCGGATGGGCACGTCGGGCGGCGCGGCGGCGCCGCGCTCGCTGGTCAAGGCCTTCCAGGACAAGTACGGCCTGCGGATCATCCAAGGCTGGGGAATGACCGAGACCTCTCCGGTGGCCGGCATGGCCCACCCGCCCGCGGGCGTTGAGCTCGGCACCGAGGAGGAGCTCGACTGGCGGACGAAATCCGGGCGGGTTACCGCGGGCGTCGAGATGCGGATCACCGACGACAGCGATAACGAACTGCCGTGGGACGGCGTGTCAGTCGGCGAGATCGAGGTCCGCGGACCGTGGGTCACGGGTTCCTACCACCTGGACCAGGCGCCGGATAAGTTCCATGACGGCTGGCTGCGAACCGGTGACATCGGCACGATCGACGGCCGGGGTTACTTCCAGGTCACCGACCGGTCCAAGGACGTCATCAAGTCCGGCGGCGAGTGGATCTCCTCGGTGGAGCTCGAGAACCTGCTCGCAGGCGCCCCCGGCGTACTCGAGGCCGCCGTCATCGGGATCCCCGACGAGAAGTGGACCGAGCGCCCGCTGGCCTGCGTCGTCGTGCGAGGCGAGGCGGCAGCCGACCCAGCCCAGCTGGCGGATTACCTCGGCGGCAAGGTCGCCCGCTGGCAGGTGCCGGAAAACTGGACCTTCATCACCGAGGTCCCCAAGACGACGGTCGGAAAATTCGACAAGAAGGTGCTCAGGGCCAGGTTCAAGGCGGGAGAGCTAGCCGTCCAGCGATTGAAAGACTGAGGCACCCTGACGGTCCCGCGCGTGCGTCAGATGGTGACGACGCTCTTGCCGGTGGCGTGCCCGGTGGCGATCTGCCGGATGGCCTCGGCGGCGTCGGCGAACGATCCGGTCCGGCAGATGCCGAACACTTCGCCACCCGGCTGGAACCGGGTCACCCCTGAGCCCGTCGCCGCGACTACCCCGGCCAGGGCGAGGCCGCGCACCGGCACCTTCGGCCGGCGGAACCTGAGGACGTCGGCACTGCCGTACACGTCCTGAGCGATGGCTTTCATGGCTCCTCCTCTGGAGCATCGGGGTAGTGGAAAACGTCGTCAAGCGGGACCTTGAACACGCGGGCGATCCGGAAGGCCATCTCGAGCGACGGTGAGTACCGCCCCTGCTCGATGGCGATGACGGTCTGCCGCGTCACGCCGATGCGCTCGGCGAGATCGGCCTGCGTCATCTCACCCCCGGCGAACCGGAGTGCCCGGATGGAGTTTGTGACCTGGGTTGGCTTCACCACTGCTGGAAGGGCTTGCGGTACGCGATGATCTTGGTGATGGAACCGAGGATCGCCGAGAGGAAGAAGCACAGGTAAATCACGTTGGCGATCCAGAACCTGTCCCATCCGGCCATCGCCATGAGCATCGCGGCGACCGCGCCGATTATCACGAAAGACGGCCGCGGACACGACCTGCATGATCCACGCGCGTTTTTCCTGGTGCGCCACAGCTTCTCCCGATGTCTAAGATTCTTGACATCATGAGCGTAAGTCTTCTTTGACATCATGTCAAAGAAATTCGACATGCCCCGTTGCGTAGGGTGGATCCGTCACCGGCGTACTGTCGCGCCGGAAAATGAGAGGACGACGGCATGGGACAAGCGGGGCTTGCGGCGACGCGGCGCGGTCTGCACGGGGTGGCTGAACTTGTTCTCGCTGGACCGCAGTACCGGGCCATCGGCAAGCTTCGGCTGCGGGTGGTCCCTGGCGGTTTCGCGACCATCGGGATACCCGAGCTGCGGGCCGACGGCGCGCGGGTAGTCGGCGCCGGGGGAGTGGCGGTCGCCATCGACGGTCGCACCCCGCGTGCACTAGGCGCGGAACTCGGAGTAACGGCGGGCCGGCCCGAGGGCGTCTACGGCGACGGTTCCGGGGTGAGCCCCGACGAGGTACTGGCGATCGACCCCGATCAGGCAGCCGTGATCATGGGAGCGCTGACGCTCGGCCACGACGCGCTGGTCGCTTTCGCGCCAGGCGAGTCACCCGTCCTGTGGCCCGAGCACTTTGACGTCGCGATCCGGGTAGACGACATCAACTTCGGTGTCTCGCCTGGAGACGGGTTCATCGAAGAGCCGTACGCGTACGTGGGAGTGTCCAAGGTCCCTCGCGGAGGCGAGTTCTGGAACGCCCCGTTCGGTGCCGCCCTGCCGCTGCGTGAACTTCCGGAAGTAACTGCCGTCACCGCGTTCTTCGCCGAGGGCCGCGAGCGCTGAAGGTTGGGCTATAACTGGTCCAACCTTCAGCGCTATCGATTTCCGGCGGCTAGGGGGTATACAGGTTGGCGCTCGCGAGTTCGGTGAGCGCGTGCTTGACGAAGTCGCCCCCTCCGGCGACCAGCACCTGCCCGTTCTTCAGCAGATTCGCTGTCTGGTCGTCGCGGGCCGCGGTCAGGGCGCCGGTGGTGGTCCAGGAATTGGTGGCCGGGTTGTAGAGGATGGACGAGATGGTGCCGCTTGGGTTGGAGTTCAGGCCGGCGAGCCCGCCTGCGACCAGGACGTCGCCGTCCGGCAGCAGGGTGGCGGCGTGGTCATCGCGGGCGGTGCTCAAGCTGCCGGTCAGGGCCCATTTCCCCGTCGCGGGGTTGTAGAGTTCCGCGCTGGCGACTGCCGAGCCGGTACTGGTCGTGCCGCCGGCAACGAGCACCTCGCCGTTGTTCAGCAGGGTCGCGGTCTCGCCGCCGCGGTTGGTGTGCAGGTTTCCGGTGACGGTCCACGTTCCGGTCGCGGGGTTGTACAGCTCTGCGCTGCTAGTGGCGCTCCCGCCGCCCGCGACCAGTACCTTCCCGTCGGAAAGCAGGGTGGCCGTCTGCGATACGCGGCCGGCGTGCATACCGCCGGTGACGGCCCACGTGCCTGCCGCGGGATTGTAAAGCTCCGCGCTGGCGAGCGCAGTGCCGCCGCTGGCGCCGCCTGCCGCGAGCACCTCGCCATTGGGCAGAATCGTGGCCGTGTCGAGGAAGCGCGCAGTGTTCATGCTGCCCGTGACGGCCCAGGTGCCGGAAGCAGCCGCCGACGCGGGAGTGGCTATCGTCCCGCCAGCCAGCGCTAGCGCAGCCAGCGGGACAATATATGAAAAACGCAATCGAATCATTCTGTCTCCTTTGACAAGCCCGCCGATTCGGGCATCCACTCGTCTTACGGTCAAAACGAGACATCAGATTCATAATGCAGATAAAAAACCCGATCACTAACCGCTAGATCTCAGGCAAGATTTTCATCCGTTCTGAAAATCAAATCCTTCATACGGAACGGACCGTGGTGAATCTTGGGGCCTCCATTCCCGCACGCCGTCGGCCGCGACGCGGATCAGCGCAGGTCGAAGTATTCGTGGTGGATGTGACGGGTGGGCACGCCCGCGCTGTGCAGGTCGGACTGGAGGCTGCGGACCATGCCGGTGGGGCCGCACAGGAAGACCGAGAGCTCACCGGGGCTGCCGCCGGCGGCGGAAATGACGCGGTCGGCTGTGAGGTGGCCTTCGCTGGTGCTGTCGATGAAGTGAACGCGCACCATGTCGTTACGCCCGGTGAGTTCGGTGATTTCGTCCGCGTAGGGCTTGTCGGGGCCGGCCGATGTGTAGAAGAAGTCGACCTGGCCGTGCGGCGGGTGGTCGTCGAGCGCCCGCAGCCAGCTGAGGAACGGGGTGATCCCGATGCCGCCGGCTATCCACACCTGCGGACCGGCGGCCTTGCGGTGGCTGAACCGGCCGAACGGCCCGCCGATCACGGCCGGCATCCCCGGCTGGAGGAAGTCGCCGAGCCCGGTCGTGTCGTCGCCAAGTTCCTTGATGGCGAAGCGCAGCACGCGTTCCGCCGGGGCGCTCGCGATCGTGAAGGGGTGCCTGTGCCAGCCGTCCTTGGCTTCGAGGAAGAGCATGGCGAACTGGCCGGGGGTGAAGGCGACCGGCCGCCCGAGCGGTGCGAGCGCGATCTCGATGAGCCCGGGGCCTATCGCGGCGACGCTCTCCACCTGATAGTCGGCCAGGGGCACGAAGTGGCGCGCGAGGAGCTCGCGGTAGAGGTAGAACGCCAGGCCGATGCCGCCGATCGCGACGAAGGTCCAGCGCAGCAGCGGCGCGTGCGGGAACGGGGTGCCGTCAAGCAGGCCATGCGCGACCCCCGCCGCCACGAACAGGCCGGTTGTCCGGTGCACGACGCGCCACCGCTCGTAGCCGCCGACCGCGGTGCGCAGCTGGCGGATGCCGGGCCAGTCGCGGAGCCCGAGCACGAGCGCGTGCAGCGCGCCAGGGATCATCGCGCGCCATCGGGGCAGTACCGCCCAGACCAGCAGGATGTACAGGCCGGCCGCGCCGATGAAGGCCAGCGGGGGACCGAGGCTGCTCTTGTGCGGGTTCGCCGCCAGCAGGATGTGCGGTACCAGCAGGGCGAGGCCGGCGATCGCGACGCGCCGGTGCCAGATGGCGGCACGATCGATGCCGTCGAACCAGATCTCTACCCACGGCAGGGTGCTGATCAGCACAAGACCGACTGACAGCAGCAGGACGCATTCCGCGCCGAGGAACTGGCCGACGTAAGAGATCGAGGGCTGGCCTGCCGGCCGGGCCGCGAACCACAGGGCCGCGTAACCGGCCGCCAAGCCGATGATCGTGGCCGGACCAGCCTGTCGTTTGTCCCACACAGCGAAGGAATGCATTACTGGCAGAGTCTCCACACGTATCTGGCCCGTCTGGGCATCATGATTTGTCGGTTCAATTACGGCGGTGGCGCTTGCCCCGGAATGACAAGACCGCTTTCGTAGGCGAGGATGCGCGAGACGTGTGACTTGATGGTCAGCGGGCTTATCACCAGGCGGTCGGCGATTTCCGCGTTGGTCAGCCCGCCGGCGATGAGGGCGAGGATCTCGCGCTCCCGGCCGGTGACCGAGTCGGGGAGCCGGACCGCGTCCCTGCGGACCCGCGGCCGCCGCCCTCGCCAGCGCGAGCCGGCCCCGCCGCGCGTCTCCTACCGCGAGGGCGACGAGGACCAGGGCCAGGTAGGTCACCATCTCGTCGAGCTGGAAACCGTGCCGGCTCGCGATGGCGACGGCGGTCGCGACGAGCGGCGCCATCGCCGCCCCGATCAGCAGGGAGCGCAGGCGGCGTCCCTGCGCGCCGACGGTGTAGATGGCGACCATCGTCACGCCCACGGCGGCCTGGTCCGGCTTGAACACCGCCAGGCAGCCGAACCCTCCCGCGACGACAACGGTGAGCACCCCGACCGGGTACCGGCGGCGCAGTATCAGGGGCAATGCGGTGACGGCGGCCAGAACCATGCCAGGTACCGACAGTTCTTCGCCGGATAGCACGGGGTTGAGCAGCAGGCTCACGAACGCGGCGAGCGCGATGCCCGCGTCGAACTCCGGCGCCTCGCGGAACGCCATGGCCAGCTCCCTGGCCGGGCGGCGTGCTGCGGCGACGGCGGAACTCATCCATCGACTGTATCCATGACCAGGTCAGGGCGCATCGTCCGCGCGGACGCACCGTGACTGGGCCCGCAGGACGCAGGACGGCCTGCCGGACACCGGCCATTGCTCCCAGCGGAGTAATTAATACCGGCAATTCAGGGTGCCGCTCGATGAAACGGACGCCGCATTATTCGGTCGGCTGCGGCCGCGAGAACTACCTCTGCCGGAGTAACCGCGGATTTAAATGCGGGCTGCCGGCCGATGCGCTGGCCGGCCGGGATTTTCTACGGTCTTTATTGCGGCCCCGGAATTACCGGGCGCCTACCCGGGAGGATTTTATGAGTTCCGTAGCGCGCTGGTGTGCAGCGCATCGGCTGGCTGTGCTAGCAGCCTGGATATTGATCGCGGCCGGGATGATTTTCGCGTCGTCGAGCGCCGGCAGCAACTATGCGGCGGGCACGTCCCTGTCCGGGACGCCAAGCCCGGAGGCGGCCGCGCTGCTTCAGCGGGCCGCGCCGTCGGTCGCGGGTGATACCGAGACCATCGCGATCCAGGCCAAGTCCGGCGTGGTCACCGTGAACGACAACGCCGTGCCGGCGAACGAGGCGACCGCGCTCGTGAACCTCGCCAGGGCGCCGAACTCGGGCACGCTCCAGGTCGACGTCGTCGGGAGCGTCGCCGCCCACACCACGGGCGTGGCCACCGTGGCCGGACCCGAGTACCTCCCGGCCGGGCCAGGGCATCAGGCGGTGGCGGTCGCCAACGTCTGCTCAACGGCGAGTCCGCAGGATGCGGCGACATCCGCGCTGATCACCAATTTGCGCAGCACCGTGATCCCGGCGGCTCTGCACGGCAATCACCTTGAGGTGCTCGTCGGCGGCCAGACGGCGCTCAGCGACGACTTCGCGAATCAGCTCTCGACGAAGCTCCCGCTGTTCGTCATCATGGTCGTCGCCTTGTCCTTCCTGGTGCTGATGGTCTTGTTCCGCAGCCTGCTGATCCCGGCCACCGCCGCGATCATGATCGTGGTCTTCTCCTCCTTCATCGTCACCACCGACCGGACGATCAAGATGATCGGGCTCGGCATGGCCGTCGCCATCCTCATCGACGCCCTGCTCATCCGCACGGTTCTGGTCCCGGCGGTGATGCACACCATCGGCAAGGCCAACTGGCATCTGCCGGCGACCCTCGACCGGCGCCTGCCACAGCTCAAGCTGGAAGCCGATGACACCGAGCCGGCTGACCTCGCGGCCTCGGCTCTTATTCGGCTCCGTCAAGTAACCGATGGTGTGCCCGCTGTAAAGACTCAAATCTTTTATCTGGAACGGACCGGGGCGGCTCTTGGCCCGATGCCGTTTAGCCTGTTGCGATCACTGCCGACTTGCTGGGACACCGTCATCTCGCGACACGCCAACCGCCAGGACACCATGAGCACCATCAGCCAGCGGTCGTTTTAGAGGTGACGGTGAGGAGATAAACGTTCCCGCCGAACGGGACGCCACCCTCGCCGGCGCTATCGCCGCGCGTGACGGTGATGGTTTGCTGTCTGACCTGCCAGCCCTTGCCGCGCGCCGCGGCGGCGACAGCGGCGGCGAAGTCCTTGGCCCCGTCGTTATAGCCGTCGGGATGCAGGGTGCGGAAGGTGCCAGGACCGCCGTCGACGCAGTGATAGTCGCCCGCCGGGTGCAGGGCGGCGTACCCCTTGTCCGTGCTGGCCGTCACCAGCTTCCCGTTCTTGACCAGGCACATCGTCTCGTAGCTCGCGGCGATGAACCAGGCGCCGTACTTGCTGCCTGCGACCGGCTGGTTCCAGATGCGGACGTGGTCCTCGTTCCCGCTCAACGACAGGTCGTTGCCGTGCAGGCAGCCGCCGAGGCGCCAGGCCACCTGCTGCGCGGTGTAGCCCTGGCCGGTCACGTTCGCCTTCTCGGAGGAGATGCACTTGAGGTGGATACCGGAAAGGCTCACCGTCGTGGCGGTGGAGACCGTGGCCCAGTCGGCGAGTGCCTGCTGGATGGCGGTCAGTGACACGTCGGAGCGCGCGCTTATGACCACGTTGAGCGGCTCGACGAACGGCGGTATCTGAGTCAGCGGTGTCAGCGCCTTGGCCGTATCCCAGTCCGTCGGAGCGCAGTAATCCGCGGTGCAGTTGGCCGTCGGCGTGGCTTCGCCCTGCGTGCTTGTCGACGCAGAGCCCGCACAGCCCGCCAGCCCGAACGAGATCGCGGCGAGGACCGCCGCCAGCGTCACCCGGGGCACCGTCAGTCCTGGCAGCCTAAGACTGTGCCGCGCGAGCCTTGCGGAAAATGTCATGCGGCAAGTATCGGGGATGCGCCGCGTTGCCTCGGCGATCACGCTGGGTGGTTTTCCCGTTCCCGTGCAACCGGCGGCCCGGCTCACCGGTGCTCCATTCAGCGGCCACGGCCGCTTGGCACGGTCACACAGGCACAGGTATGGAGGTGGCATGCAGGGAGTGGATGACTTCGATGAGTTCTATGCCAGGACCTCATCCCGGCTCGTCGGTCAGGTATTCGCCATGACAGGCAACCTGGGTGAGGCGGAGGACGCGGTACAGGAGGCGTACATACGAGCGTGGCAGCGATGGCCGCGGATCCGGTCTTACGACGATCCGGAAGGGTGGCTTCGCACGGTCGCCTACCGGATCAGCATGAACGCCTGGCGGAAGGCGAGGAACAGGCTGACCGCCCAGCACCGCGCGACCGAAAGTGTCGAGCTGCCGGGGCTGTCACCCGACCTGCTCGCGCTGGTGAGCGCGCTGCGGAAGATTCCCGAGTCACAGCGTCGGGTAATCGTGCTCCACCACCTGGTGGGCCTGCCTGTCGAGCAGATCGCGCTGGAAACCGGTACCCCTGCCGGAACCGTGAAGGCGAGGCTGGCCCGCGGCAGAAGGGCGCTCGCGCCGCTGGTCTCCGAGTTCGATGACGACCCCCGCATCACACCACGCACACATATCCGCCAGGCCAATCCAGGCAGGGAGACACCCGCTCATGCATGACACCCTCGACACCCAGCTTTCCAGGCTTGCCGGCTACGCCGCCGGCAGCACCAGCCTCGACCAGGCCCCGGCGCTGCGCCACCGTGGCACCCGCAGGACCAAGCGCCGCCGCGGCGCCGCGGCGCTCGGCGCCGGCGCGGTAGCCGCCGTCGTCGCCTTCAGCATCGCGCACACCGGCGCGGGCACCTCACCGCACACCGCCATGTCATCGAAGCTGCCATCGGCACGCCTGACAGCCGACCAGGTGACGCTGCTTGCGAAGGCGCACCTGACCCCAACCGAGCTGGCGGCGCTCGCAAAGACCGGCTTCACCGCCGCCGAGCTCAAGCAACTGGCGTCGGCGAACCTGTCGGCTGCCCAGATCGCCGCGTTTTACGGGGTGGAGCGGTCGGTTGAACAGATGACGGGGGGGTTGTCGAACGCCCCGCTGACGTCTTACCAGAAGGCAGCGCTTGCCAAGGAGAAGCTGACGGCCGAGCAGATCGCGGCGCTCAACGATCTGAAGCTGACGGCGGTACAGATAAGCGCACTTGGCAAGGCGGATCTGACGCCGGCGCAGCTGGCCGGCCTTTCGTAGCAGGCCGCCGTAAGGATCCGGCCACGATGCCGATTCGCGAGACAGCGCGGGACCAGCCAACGCGGCCCTGACAGCGGACGGCGGGCGGCGCGGCCTTGCGCGCCGCCAACTGAGGAGGCGGCGGCCGGGGGTCAGGAGACAGCCGCGATCGTTCAGGAAAATCTCAATCATTATGCCGAACGAACGCGTGGCTTCGTGCCGCCCGCACCACCGCACCGCGCCACCGGCGAGACGGCCACGGCGCCTGCTGCCCTTCCTTAAGGCCCGGAGCTCAGGCTTAGCTGGCGGATCTCCGCGGTGGCGAGCTGCGGCAGGCTCCGGTGCCACGACGGATCCATTCGCAGGAAGCCCGCCTGGAGGATCTGCAGCGTGTCCCCGTGGGAGACCAGGAGGATGTCGCGGCCGCGGTAACGCCGTTCCAGGTCCACGATGAGCGCGGTCGCCCGGTCGAGCACGGCGGCCGCGGGCTCCACGTTGCCGTCGGCGTGGCCCTCGCCGCCTTGATCCGCCGTCCAGACGCGCGCGTAGTTGGCGACCGCTGTCCCTTCCCAGTCGCCGAAGCAGCGTTCGCGCAAGGGTTCCGCGACGACGATCTCCGGTGCGCCCAGGTGCGCGCGCACGATCTGGGCCGTTTCCGTCGCGCGGGCGAAGTCCGATGAGCAGATCACCGTCTCCGCGGGCAGACCGCAGGCCCGCGCCGCCGTGAGCGCCTGCTGGCGGCCGAGTTCGGTGAGCCCGTAGTCGCCGAGCCGGTCGGTCTCGATCCGGCTGACGATGACGCCGCCCGCGTTCGCCTTGCTCTGGCCATGGCGCATCGCGCTGAACCTGTTCGCGAGGCGATCCACGCCGCTCAGGTGGTTCATGACGCGCCTGACGCTACCACCGCGGCTCCGGACGCGTACCATCTGCGGGTGCCAGACGAGCGGGTGCCCGATGAGACCGTGGTGCGGGAGCTGAGCGACCAGGTCTGGGAGCGGGCGCTGACCAGGGATCCGGTCGCGGCGCTGCGCCACGGCAGGCAGGTGGACGCGCTGCCGGGCGGCGGCCCCGACGGGCTCGCGGAGAACGTCTCGTTCGCCGCGGCCATGCTGGCGAAGCTCGCCGGGCGCGCGGGCCTGCAGGCGGCGTTCCTGCGGGATCACCTCGAACACGAACTCGCCGAGGAACAGCGCTTCTGGTACCGGCTGCCGGTCACCCCGTATAACGCGATGACGCTTGGCAGCTACCGGTCGGAGATCTTCGCGGCCGCCGAGCTGCGCACCGCGCACGACGTCGACCGGTACCTGAAGCTCCTTGATGACTACGCGACGGTGGTCGAGCAGATGGCCGAGACGATGGCCGCCCAGCGCAGCCGGGGCATCCGGCTGCCACGGTGGGCGGTGCCGGCCGCCGTGGACACGGTCAGCGGCCACGCCGACGCGTCGCCTGAGCTTCTCGTGCCGCGGGAACGGCGCGCCGGGCTGGCTCCCGGCCCGGCAGGCCGGCTCGGCGACGGCGTCACGCGGATCCTGCACGGGCGGCTCGCGGCGGCCTTCCTGCGGCTGCTCGATGACCTGGCGGCCGACGAGCACGCGGGCGGCGAAGGGGTCGGCATCGGTCAGTATCCGGGCGGCGCCGACTGCTATGCCGGGCTGATCGGGCTCACCTATGGCTATTACCAGCCGCCGGGCGCGGACGGCGCCGGCTATTACCACTACAACGTCGCCAACCTGCCGGACCGGCCGCTGTTGCAGGCCGCCAGCGTGATCTATCACGAGGGGCTGCCCGGCCATCACCTGCAGCTTGGCCGCCTGCTCGAGAACACCGCACTGCACCCGATCCGCCGCGAGCTCACGCTGCGCACGTTCGCGCTCAACGGGTACCTGGAAGGCTGGGCCGAATACGCGGCGGCCTTCTGCGACGAGATCGGGCTTTACGCCGAACCGGCAGACCGGTACGGGCGGCTGTCGTTCGAGCGCTTCATGGCCGCGAGGCTGGTCGTCGACACTGGTCTTAACGTGCTCGGCTGGTCGCGCGAGCGAGCGGCCGCCTACCTGCACGCCAACGGATTCCTCGCCGAGGCCGAGATCGGCTCGGAACTGCTGCGTTACTCGATCGACGACCCGGGACAGGCGCTCGGCTACCATCTCGGCCACTGGTACCTGCGCGAACTGCGCGGCACCAGGGACCCGCTCGAGTTCCACGAGGCGGTCTTGGCCGAGGGGCCTCTTCCGCTGGCCATCCTCGGCGAGCACGTCAGGTCCCAGGGCGCCGGGACCTGACGTGCTCGCTGGTCAGCCGGCCGAGGTGCCGCATTCGCCGCAGAACCTGGCGGTGCCGAGCGCCGTTCCGCAGGTCGTGCAGTGCCGGTCCGCGCCGGCCGCGGCGAGCGTCGCACCGCAGTGCTGGCAGAACTTCCCGCCGCCGCTCTCACCCTGACAGGACGAGCACATGGCGGTCGCGGTGTCTCGGTAGTTGATGTCGCCGGTCAAGTCCTGCTGCTGGATCTTGGTGTTCAGCTGCCGTACCTGCGCCGCCGCCTGCATGCCCGCGATCTCCTGGTCGAGCTTGGGTGCGCACGTCACGCACATGCCGCGCTCGTCGTTCCAGCAGATCTGCCCGCAGGCCCACTGACCGCACCGGTGGCACTGGTGGAAGTAGGGCTTCATCTCCTCGACGGCCTTGGCGAGCGCCTTGTCCCTGGTGGAGCCGCGCACCCCGTCCCTGGTCCACTCGGCGTCCCAGCCGAGCGTGCGCGCGGTCTCGCCGATGTTACCGCCGATCATGTCGCCGCCGAGCCGCAGCAGCCGGCCGCCAAAGCCGGTCAGCGAGTGCTGGAACGAGGAGCTGTATCCGTTCCCGCAGCGTTTGCAGTAGAACTCGAACTGGTATCCGTCATTGGTGCTGCGGTCCTGGTAGTTGTCTGTGAAGAAAACCATGCCGCTCATCGGGGGCTCCCTTTCGTGGGTGACTTTTCGCGGGGTGAGCTGGTGCGGGCTGGTGTTAGCCGGTGCGGGCGGGTGTTAGCCGGTCCTGATCCACGTCCAGGTGCCGTAGGACGCCATGTTGGCTGGTCCGTAGTTGACCAGGGTCTTGCCGCTGCACGACCAGGTGCCCTCGGTCCCCGGCGCGTCCGGCATGGACGAGGCCTGCGAGCCCATGTCCTTCGCCAGGCCGCTGAGCGACAGCGGGCCCATCGCGTACAAGATGGGGCTGGTCACCTGGACGGTGACGGTCAGGCTCGTATCGTCTAGCCCGCTGCTTGACATCGAGAACGGAGACCCGGCAGGCACGGCCTTGGGCAGGACGAGCCGTCCGGTGATGTGCCCGCCGAATGTGTAGTCCGCGGTGACCGTCTTCCCGGTGACCTCCATCGGCGCCATCGAGCCGAAGTCGATCACGGTGGCGCCGTCGGCGCTGATGCTCATGGTGATGCCCGCGCCGCCACCCTCGGTGTACAGGCCGGGCCGGGTGTCGACGAGGTGGACGACCTCGGCGCTCAGGTCGACATCGCTGATCCCGACGGCCGCCGCCGGCGCGCCGACCGTGATGGCCTGGCTGTTGGCGACGGATCTCTGCGGGATCGGCCCCTGATAGGCCGGCAGGTTGGGCCCGCCTGTCGTCCACGCCGCGCCGGAGTAGCGCCCCTCCGCGTAGCCGGAACCCCACGAGTCAAGGAAACGGGCGGTGGGATCCGCCGCCGCCCAGCCCGCGGCGTTCCCGCCGCTCAGGATCGCCTCTCCCATGGGAACCAGCCGGTGCCACACGTTGGTACCGGTCTCGGCGAGGTGGACGAAGTAGCCCATCGCGCTGTACGCCCGGACGAAGAGCGGCGCGTCCGGGGTGGTCAGGTACGTCTGCCAGTAGCCGCTCGCCAGGGCGCTTCCGTTCCCTAGCTCGCCCATCGCCCAGCTCGGCGCGCCCTCGAGATACCAGCTCGGCATCGTGCCATAGGCCCCGCCAAGCTTCAGGAGCAGGTAGCAGTGCGTCAGTTCGTGTATCAGGAAGTCATGAACCTCGGTGGCGGGGAAGCCGCCGCCCGACACCGCCGGGTTGACGTGGATCGTGCAGCCGCTGACCGTCCCGCTGCCGCTTGTCGGCGTCGCCCCCGTGCAGCCATAGGTGTACATCTTGCTCGGCGCCTCGAGGTTCTTGCTGTTCACCGCGATGTACACATCGGGGGTGAACGCGCCGTCGCCGATGTGCGAGGCGATATCGCTCTCGATCCCCGCGAGCTGGGCACGGTAGGGGCCGGCCGGGCCGCCATCGGCGGTCAGGCACGGGATGTTGGGGCTGCCGGCGATTGCGGTGTTACCGGCCAGCGACGTGGTGAAGCTGGTCAGCGACGTCGTGGTGGCCGGCACGCCCAGGTCTGCCAGAACGGCGCGGCGCTGCCTGGCTGTCAGCGCGGACCAGTGCCCGAGCACCCACTGCACCGCGAGCGTCCCGGACGGAATGAGCTGTTTCGGCCCTGACACCGGCCTGGCACCGGGGACGGGCCCGATGGCGAGCGCGAACGCGGAGAGCGCGGTGCTCGTGCTCACGGTGCCGTTCGGCCTGACCTCGTTGAGCGTCTGCTGCCAGGCGGTCAGCGGCGCCGCCTGATGCGACGAGCCGGCGGTGCCTTGGCCGAGGGCCGCACAGCCGGCCGTCATAGCGGCGAGCAGTCCGGCGACCACGGCAAGCGTGACCGCACGGACCATGCCGCGCGCACCAATCATCGTTGATCCACCTCGTCAGATTTGGGAGCTTGCGAACGGCTCGCGATGGCGAGCCGGGCATGACCTGCTGGCGCTCGACGCTAACGAGCGGGCCTGCCGAGGCGAATCCACGAAAATATGTAACCTGGCGGCGCGAGATGGCAGGCTGCGCGGGACTACTGGTCGAGCTACCGATCGAGGGGCGGCATCAGCCCGTGCCGCAGCGCGTAACTCGCCGCCTGCGCCCGGTTGGCCAGCCCGAGCTTGCGGTAGATGGTGGCGATGTGCCGGTCCACCGTTCCGGTGCTGAGCACCAGCTTGGCGGCGATCGCCTTGCTCGTCATGCCGTTCGCCACGTAGCCGAGTATCTCCGCCTGGCGGCTGGTCAGCCCGCCTGGCGGGCGCGCCTGCGCGGACTGCCCCGTCGCCGCGAGCGCGGCCCGTACCTCGGGCAGCCGGTTGCTGTTCCCGGTGCTGATCGTCAGCGCCTCGGCCTCGCGCAGCAGGCTGGCGGCCTTGGCGGGCTGGCCAAGGCCGTGCAGGGTGACCCCAAGGCCGCAGAGGGCGAGCACGACGTCATGCATGTTGCCGCTCGCGCGGAAGCACTCGAGCGCGCGCCTGTAATGCCCGGCGGCGGCGGCGGAGTCGGACCTGGCGCGCGCCAGGTCGCCCTTGTTGCAGGTGATGGTGCCGGTCAGCTGGAAATCACCGAGTTCGGCGTTGATGTCGTCCGCCTCGGCGAGGACGTCGGCCGCGCGGTCGGTCTGGCCGGTCTTGAGGTACACGTCGGCGAGGTTGGCCAGGTTGAGTGCCACCGACCGGGTGTCGCCGACCGCGCGCTTGAGCTCGAGGCTCTCTTCGAGCAGCCGCTGGGCCCGGGTGAAATCGCTGTTGTCCAGGGCGACCATAGCCACGTTGTTGAGCGCGGCCGCCGTCTTCGCCGTGTCACCGCGCGCCCGCCAGTGCTTGACGGCCATGTCCAGGTAGCGCTGCGCGGCGAGATTGTCACCCAGGTACCGGTAGGCGGCGCCAAGCACCGTGGCGGCCCTGATGGCCGAGTCATCGGCGCCGAGCGATCCGAAGACCCGAAGCGCGCGGCTCGCGAACTCGATGGCCGGCCGGTAGTCGCCGCTTTCCGTCGCGAGCAGGGCCGACGCCCACCACGCCTGGGCGACGACCGCGGTCTCTTCGGTCCCGGCGCGGGCGGAGAAGGCAGCGAGCCAGCGACGTCCCTCCGGCTGGGCGAGCTGCTCTGTGATGGTGAAGTCCGGCGCGCGTTCGGCCGCCCTGGCGGCGAACAGCCGCACGGCATCGCTGGCGACCACGTCGGCTTGGGCCGCGCCCGGTGCCGGGCAGCCGAGCACGGGCACCAGCCAGACCTGCTCGCCAGGAACGTCGAGGACACGTCGGCTCGTCACCAGGACACGGGCCGCTGGCGCCTCGGCGACCACCCGGGTGACCAGGCCGACCACCCCGGGGAGCACATGCTCGGCACCGTCGAGGACGAGCAGGGTGGGCTGGGCGGCCAGCGACTCGGTGATCGCCGCGGCGGCCGTGCGGCCCGGCTTGTCCCTGATTCCCATGGCCGTCGCGACGCGGGCATCGACAAGCGCCGGGTCGCTGAGCTGGTCCATGGCGGCGAATACCACGCGATCACCGTCGGTCGGGCGGCGTCGTAGTGCCTCGAGGGCGAGCCGCGTCTTCCCCGCGCCGCCCGGACCGGCCAGGCAGACCAGCCTGCTGCCCGACAACAGCGCGATGACGGAGGCGATCTCCTTGTCCCTGCCGACGAACGACGACAGCGGTACCGGCGGAGCCCCCGTTAGCGGCGCTCCTGCCGGCGAGTCTCCCGCCGCCCCGGCATGCTCCAGCTGCTCAAGCCGCCGCCTGCCGGCCGCCGAGATGCCGGACCGGCCGTTTTCCCAGCGGCTCACGGTGACGTTCGAGACCCCAAGCCGCGCCGCGAGCTGCCCTTGGCTAAGGCCGAGACGAGTCCGCAGCTCACGGACGTACGCCGCGTCTTCCTGCCCGCCTACGTCCCGCGTCCGCGCGGAACTCATCGACCTGCGCCTCCGTCATCCGGCGAGCCCGCCTGTTTAACAATGTTATGTTCACGGTAAAACGCTACGTTCCCCATAAAACCGCTAACCAGGTCCGGCCGCCACCCAGTTCGCACCGCGGCATAGGATCGCGGACCATGGAGCATCGAGTTCTCGGCAAGACCGGTTCGCCCGTTTCGATTGTCGGCCTCGGCACCTGGCAGCTGGGCGCCGACTGGGGTTCGGTGACCGAATCCGACGCGCTCGCGGTGCTGCGCGCGGCGGTCGAGTCCGGGGTCACGTTCTTCGACACCGCGGACGTGTACGGTGACGGGCGCAGCGAGACGATTATCGGCAGGTTCCTGGCCGATAACCCAGGACGGGGCGTCGTTGTCGCCACCAAGATGGGCCGGCGGGTCGCGCAGGTACCTGAGAACTACACGCTGGCGAACTTCCGCGCCTGGACCGACAGGTCGCGGGCCAATCTCGGCGTGGACCGGCTTGACCTCGTCCAGTTGCACTGCCCTCCGACCCCGGTCTTCTATTCGGACGCGGTCTATGACGCGCTCGACACGCTGGTCGCCGAGGAGCGGATCGCCGCATACGGGGTCAGCGTGGAGACGTGCGAAGAGGCGCTCGCCGCGATCGCGCGGCCTGGGGTCGCCACCGTCCAGATCATCTTCAACGCGTTCCGCCGTAAGCCGCTAGACCAGGTGCTGCCCGCGGCGTCAGCGGCCGGAGTCGGCATCATCGTCCGGGTGCCGCTGGCGTCCGGGCTGCTGTCCGGCCGGTACACCATGGACACCGTCTTCGCCGCGGATGACCACCGTAACTACAACAGGCACGGCGAGGCGTTCGACGTCGGCGAGACGTTCTCCGGTGTGGATTACGCGGCCGGCGTGCGAGCGGCCGCCGAGTTCGCCGCTATCGCGGCGGAGCCCGACGCCTTCGCCGGTGACGCTGGAGCCGACGTTGCCGGCGGCGGTACCGTGACCACCGCCCAGGCGGCGCTGCGCTGGGTAACCCAGCAGCCTAGTGTCACCACCGTCATCCCCGGCGCGCGCACCCCCGAGCAGGCGAGGCAGAACGCGGCGGCCGCGGCGCTACCGCCGCTGAGCGAGCATGCGCTCGGCCGAATCGAGGAGCTGTACGACAAGTACTTCCGCGCTGAAATCCACTCACGCTGGTAGGGCCGCCCGCAGCTCGTGTCACACCCGCCGCCAGCGGGCCTCGCACAGGCCGTAGAGACCGAAGATGATCAAGCCGACCGCCGCGATCGCGAGCAGGAACGTGCCGAACGGCTGGTTGCGCAGGGTGAGCAGCGCCTTGTCGACGCCACCCGCCTTCGACGCGTTATAGGTAACGGCTGCGTCGATCACCAGGACGCCGGCCAGCGTGAACACCACGCCACGGGCGGCCGTCCCGATCACGCCGAGCCACTCGACGACGCGCCGTGTGCGCGCGCTCATCCGCGAGGTCTCCAGGTGCTTCATGAACTGACGGCGGATGCCCTCGATGACGAGAGCCGCACCGGCGAAGACAATGACAAGCCCGACGATGCCCACCAGCCACCGGCCGCCTGAGTGATGCATGACCGTGGCCGTCACGTCCACCTGCCGGCCGGCCTGGCTGCTGTGCACGCCGGAGATCACCTGGAAGGTCAGGTAGGCGAACCCGGCATACGCCAGCCCCCTGGCCAGTGACTTCAGGCGGGGGCCTGCGCCGTTGCCCTCCCCGGTGACGCCGAAGGCCGCCTCGCTGAGCCGCCACAGCGCATACGCGACGAAACCGATCCCGAGCAGCCACAGCAAGACCGCGCCGTACGACTTGCTCGCGAGCAGTTGCAGCGCACCCGCCTGGTCGGCTTCCCCCTTGCTCGTACCCATCGCCACCTCGACCGCGAGCCAGCCGATGAGGATGTAGATGACCCCGCGCGCGGTGAGACCCGCCCGGGCCATCGCGTGGGCGGCCGGGCTGTCCGCCGCTCGCCTGGCATTCATGGGCGCATGCGCGTGCCGTGCTGATATCGATGACATGCGCTGCGACTACCCCGGATCCGCAGGTCCATGCAGCGGTTACCAGGAACCCCACTTCAGGCGCGGCTCGGGCAGCGACGGAGGCTTCAGGAAGGCGGGCGGCGCGGTCAGGTCGAGCGCGCCGAGCGGCGAGACCGCCGCCGCGTCCCTGGCGGTCAGCGGCGGCAGGTTCCACTTCTGCTCCACCAGCTTGAGCACGGAGGTGTGGTCGAGCACGTCGCTGCAGACGTAATCCGGGCGTGCGTATGGCGACACCAGGACCGCGGGCACCCGGAACCCGTACCTGTCGTAGCGGCGCGGGCCCGCGTCCAGGTTGTCTTCGGTCCTGACCTTCTTGGGGAAAACCATCCTCAGGATGGACTGCAGCCGGCTCGGACTGCCCGTCACGCTGTGCCCCTCGACGTCGTCGGGCGCGACGGCCGCCGGCGGCGGAACGTGATCGTAGTAGCCGCCATGCTCGTCGTAGACCCAGATCAGCAAGGTGTCCGGCCAGCCCTTGCCGTGCATGACCCGGTTGATCACCTCGGCGGCGAAGCTCTCGCCCTTGCTGATGTCCTGCGGGTTCTCCTCGGAGTAGTTGTCGAAGTCGGGATCCACCAGGCTGAATGCGGGCAGCGTCCCGTTATCGGCGTCCGCGAAAAACTGGTCAATGCTGTGCACGTGCCGCATGTAGCGGCCGATCCCCATTGGGAAGGTATCGGCCGTGAACTTCATGTCCTTCTGGACGCCCTTCGTCACCGCGGGGAAAGACCTCCCCGCGGCCAGCAGCCGGCGGCGGAACATCCGGCGCTTGTGCTGCACGTAGCGCCTCAGCCTGGACTGGTCAGCGTTCACGGGATGGTAGTTGGCCCACGAAATGCCGTGCCTGCTCAGCAGGTCGAAGATCGTCCCGGCGGGCGGGTAGTCGAGCAGGTCGTAGGGCGCGTCATCGATGAGGCCGCGCGCCGTTCCCGCGATCAGGAAGCGGCGATTGGGGAATGTGGGCCCAAGGCATGAGCTGAACCAGCGATCGGCCAGCGGGAAGGTTCGGGCAAGGCCGTAATAGAAAGGCAGGTCGTCTTCTGACCAGTAGCCCATGCCGACGGCCGCGCCGGCGCCCTCGCATAGAGCGGGGTCGACGTCGCCGCCGGCCGGAACGACCACCTGGGTGCTGGTGACGAACCCCTCATGCTTCCCGTGATCCCACTGGTGATGCGTGGCATGCCAGCTCTGCGACGGCACCTGCGGCCGCTGTACCGTCGAGGACAGGTGATGCGCCCTGATGGGGTCACCCGCGGTGTCCCTGTTGAACACGTCGGGCTTGCCGTCCTCGCCGAGCGGGAAACCCTCGCCTCGGCCCCGCAGCATGCCCAGGTAGTTGTCGTAGGAGTGGTTCTCCATCATGAGCACGACGATGTGCCTGATCTGCGGCATGAGGTCCGTGCCCGCGGGCATGGACGGCTGCGGGAGCGGTCCGGCAGGCCGGCCACGCCCGCGCCTGCCCCGGTATGTCAGCTCAGCCTGTTCGAGTCGTTCCCACATGTTCGTCCCTTTGCGGTGTTGATCCCGTGGATTCCTCCATGCCGCCCTGCGCCGCCACTACCCGGAACGAGCGCGCCAAACCTAGCCGCGAACCTAGCAATGGTGGCTTGGCGGCACGTCAAGCGCGGGGTTGCGGTCGAAGAAGCCGAACGGCTTGAGCCAGAATGAGACGATGTCCGACGGCATCACCGGCCAGTCCTCAGGCCGGGTGATGTGGTGGATGCCGAACACGTACCAGAGCACCACGTCGGTGTTCTCGATGGGCCTGTCGGCTGCGGTCCAGGCGGGCAGGCCGGTGTCGCGGGCGGCCTGGACAGGGAAGTCGCCAGCCGCGCTGCGTGGCCCAGTCATAGTCCTGTTTCCCCTCCGCCTCGGTGCGCAGCGGTGTGCTTGTGACCGTCAGGCCGAGCGCGTACGGGTCGTCGTCGCCGGGCACCGCGGGCCGCGACTCCGAGGCATAGACCGTGTTGTCGGCACCGTCCACGTCCAGGTCGAGCCGGGCCACGATGAAGTGCTGGTGGAACGGGGCGTAGATGCCCCGGTCCACCAGCGTCCCGTTGGCCGGGCGGCTGCCCGGCGCCGCGGTGTGCGAGGTGACCATGATCCCGGTCGCGCGGACCTCGCATTCGATGCTGCCGTCCTGGTAAAACCGCCAGTAGACCAGGTACTCGTAGTTGGCGACGGTCGCGTGGAACGAGATGACCAGGCGCCTGGCCCGCCGGACCTCGGCGCCGGCCCGCTCGTCCACGTGCTTCCACAGGACCCCGCTGTCCTCCTCGTGGATGCAGATGGCGTTCGCGATGGTCTGCGGCTCGCCGCGCGAGTCGTGCACCACCGCGTCCAGGTAGCTGATCTCGCCAAGGCAGTCGCAGCCAAGGGCCAGCGAGGTGGTCATGAAGCCGAGCCCCCACTCGCCGATGTCGAACGCGGTCCGCCGGTAGTGATCCGGGCTGCCGTCCCGGTACGGCACCACCATCTCGGCGAACGAGAGCCGGTGCGCCACCGAGCGGAGCCGGTCACCGTCGCGGAAGCCGACCTGGTGCAGTACCAGGCTCTCGCGGTGGTTGAAGCCCAGCCTCAGCCGCCAGTCCTGCCAGCTGAGCAGGTTGCCGTCCAGCGTGAAGCCGACACCGTCCGGCTGGCTGATGTGCAGCGGCGCCACCTCGCGCAGCCGCATCGGCAGGAGGTCAGGCAGGTACTCGCCCATCACTTCCGGGTCGGTGGCCTCATGGTGGCCGTCTTCAAGTTCAAGCAGCGTCATCGTGTTCAGGTCGACGACGGGATGCAGGCCCGTGAGGTGGTGGGCGTACGGGTTGCCTCGCTCGCTGCCCCGGTACCACAGGTCGCACCAGATCCGCCTTGGCCGGTTCCTTCAGCTCGATGGAAGCGAACCGCCAGCCATCGCCTACCCCTCGGTCACGGCGCACGATCGCGGTGGCCTGGCTGATCTCCTCGGCCGTCAGCGGGTCCAGTGGGTGCGGCACGATCGTCCCTTCGTCCAGGGGATATCAGGTCGTGCCGATTATTGCTGGTCACTGGGACGGGAACGATCACCGCCCCAGTGGCCGCCTAGCGGATTCGTCGTCTAGCTGACGGAGACCGGGGTGAGCTGGTCCTTGAGCCGCGGATTGGCGGTGGTGCGCAGGTACGCCTGGACGCGAGGATCGAGGAACACCTTGATCAGCTTGACGATCTGGGGGTCCCGCAGGTAAGTGGTGCCGACGACAAGCTGACCCGCGAACGCCCGGGGTGCGGGCGGCGCGTAGATCTTGTACTTCTGGCTGATGCCGGCCCCGATGAACTGCATGTTGTAGGCGATGACGGCGTCGACCTCGGGCAGCACCCGAGGGCCGTCACCGATGCCGACCGGGGTGATCTTCAGCCCGTACTTCGGTGCGATGTCGGCGTTGAGCTGCCACACCACCTCCCCAGCCGAAGAAGCCCCGCCAGCCGAAGAAGAGCCAGCCAAAGACAGCGGCGGCGGCTGGTCGGGCAGGAGCGCCGTGGACAGCGCGGAGTCGGATCGCCTGACGACGTCACCGACGCGGCCGAACTCCACGATCCGGCCGTGATCAAGGTGGGCCACGACGTCGGCGACGCTGCGCACCACGTCCATCTCATGCGTGATGACGACGATCGTGACGCCGAGGTCGTCGCGGAGCTCGGTGAGCAGCCGCAGGATCGATCCGGTCGTCTCCGGGTCGAGTCCCGACGTGGCCTCGTCCGCGAGCAGCACCGGCGGGCCACGCGCAGCTCCCGTGGCGACAGGTGCGCGAGCTCCTGCCCGTCTACCCGGACCGTTCCCGAGGTGGGTCGCTCAAGCAGGTTGACGCACCGGAACAGGGTGCTCTTGCCCGCACCGCTCGCGCCGACGACGGCCGCGATCGTCCCCGTCTCGACGGTGAAGTCGATGTTGTCCAGGACGGTGTGTGATCCGTCTCTCTTGGTGAGGCCGGTTATCTCGATCATCTAGCTTCCCTCGAGGTCGCGCCGCCGAGCTGTGCGTAGCGGCCGCGCCAGAACAGCAGCGGTGACGACTCGGTGCCGTCGGTTTCCGCGGCCCGCACCCGGCCGATCACGATCTCGTGATCGCCGCCGGGGAACTGGTGCTCGATCGTGCATTCCAGCGTGGCGAGCACGCCGTGCAGCCGGGGGCTGCGCGTCAGCCCTGGCCGGTGCCGCACGCCGTCCCAGGCCGCCGCGAGCCCGCGCCTGGCGAAGTTGGCCGACAGCTCCTGCTGCGGCGCGGCCAGCACGTTGACCGCGAACGCCCGGTGCGAGCCGATGGCCGCGAGGGTCTGGCTTGACCTGTCGAAGCAGACGAGCAGCAGCGGGGGATCGAGGGACAGCGAGGTGACCGCGTTAGCGGTGGTGCCCACCGGGCTGCCATCGGCCGCCACCGAGGTGATCACCGTCACCCCGGTGGCGAAGTGGCCCATGGCGAGCCGCAGCTCGGCGGCGGTGACCTCTTCCAGCCGCGTTTCAGAGCGTGTCATGGCTAAACCTGGCCGTGGTTGGGGGGCGGGGCATGATTGAGCAGGAAGTTGCCGACATGGTGATACTTCCAATCGACGGGATCGTGGCTGGCGTGCGTGCGGGCATTGCGCCAGTGCCGGGACAGGTCGTGCCGCTCGTCGGCCGCGCTCGCCCCGGCCAGCGCGAACAGGTCGCTGGCCACCTCCACCGCCACGTCGCTGGCGAACGCCTTGGCCTGCGCGACCGCGATCGAGCCGCGCGCCGCCTCCCCGGCGTCCCTGGGGAAGCGGGTCACCTCCTCAAGCGTGGCCGCCGCCGAGGTGAGCAGCGCCTCGGCCGCGCGTACCTGGGTGGCGAGCCGGCCGAACCGGTGGATCGTGTGCGGGTCGGCCGCGGCGGTGTCCGCCCAGCCGGCCCTGGTGGCCTCGAAGAACGGGCGGGCCCTGGTCGTGACGAACTCGCCCGCGTCGCGCAGCGCGCCGCCCGCGATCCCTACCTGGATCGCGGCATGTACCAGCTGGGACCGCGCGCCGAGCTGCTGCGGCACCTCGAACGCGCTCGCGTAGGGGATGACAAGGCCGGGATCGACCGGCACCTGGTCGAAGATCGAGGTGCCGCTGACCGTGGCGCGCTGGCCCATCACGTTCCAGTCGTCGTCGACCGTCACGCCGGGGGCATGACGGTCGACGAAGGCCAGGACCAGGCGCCCGTCATCGTCGAGCGCGCTGACCCCGATCCAGCGGGCCGAGATCGCGCCGGTGCAGTAGTACTTCCGCCCGTCAAGCCGCAGATCCCCGCGCGCACGGCCGTCCGGCCCGTAGCTCAGCCGGGTCTTCAGGTCCTGCGCATGCTGGCCGCCCCGCTCGGCCAGGCCGTTGCCGAGCCGCGCGCCGGCCAGCACGTCCGCGAACAGCCGCTCCTGCTGCCCGGCGGCGCCGCGAGTGGCGAGCACGTCGACGAACAGGAAGTGGGCCTGCGGGACCTGGGCGATGGCCGGGTCCACGGCCGCGATGGTCCTGATCACCTCGGCCAGCACCACCGGGGACAGCTCGGGGCCGCCATGGGCGGCAGGAACGGTGATCCCGAGCAGGCCGCTGGCGTCCAGGGCCGCAAGCTCGGCGTACGGCACCGCGCCCGCCCGGTCGCGCGCGATCACGCCGTCGGCTATCGACGCGGCGTAGGCCCGGGCGGCCGCGATCGCTTCCGTTGCGGAGGAAGGAGCGGAGGAGAGGACCGCGGCCCGCGCGGTGGTTGACGTGACGCTCACTGCGCGCCCACCAGCACCGGGTCGGCCACCGACAGGCCCGCGGCCGGGTCGGGGACCGCGGCAGGGTCGAGGCCCGCCTCCACCTCGAGCGCGCGGACGATGGGCAGCACGTCCCTGCCGAACCGCTCGACCTCCTCGTGGAAGTGCAGGAACCCGGTCAGGATCAGGTCCACGCCGATCTTGCGGTACTCGACGATCCGGGTCGCGACCTGCTCGGGAGTGCCGATCAGCTGGGTGCGGAAGCCGTCGTTGTACTGCACCAGGTCCTCGAACGTGGAGTCGGCCCACATGCCCTTCTTGTCCTGGGCGGACGCCCCGGCCTGCTTGACCGCGGCACCGAACCCCTCGACCGCCTCGACGTGCGCCTTGGCGACGATCTCGCGCAGGGTTTCCCTGGCTTCCCGCTCGGTGTCGCGGACGATGACGAACCCGTTGAGCCCGAACTTCGGCCCGTCGGTGCGCCCCGCCGCGTCCGCGGTCCGTTGCAGGTCGGCGAGCTGCTCCCGGACCCCGTCGAAGTCCTTGCCATTGGAGAAGTACCAGTCGGACAGCTGGCCGCCGTTGCGCCTGGCGGCGGAGGAGTTGCCGCCCTGGAAGATCTCCGGGTGCGGCCTGCCCGGCCAGGACAGCGGCTTGGGCTTGAGGCTGAAGTCGCGGATCCGGTAGAAGTCGCCGGCCAGGTTGGCGTTGTCCTGCGTCCAGATCCGCTTGAGCGCGAGTATGAACTCGGCGGTGCGCCTGTATCGCTCGTCGTGCTCCAGCCATGGCTCGCCGAGCTGGCGGAACTCATCGGCGAACCAGCCGGACACGACGTTCACCGCGATCCGCCCGCCGGACAGGTGGTCCGCGGTGGCTATCCACTTGGCGAGCACCCCGGGATGCCAGAGGCCTGGGTGGACCGCGGCGATCAGCTTGAGCCGCTCGGTGGCCATCAGCAGCGCGAGGCTGAAGCTCGTGGACTCGTGCTGGTACTCCGCGCCGTAGCTCGCGGTGTACCTGACCTGGCTGAGCGCGTAGTCGAAGCCGGCCCGCTCGGCCAGCCTGGCGAGCTTGCGGTTGTAGTCGAATGACCAGTCGGTCCGCTGTTCGATCGTGGACGTCACCAGCCCGCCGCTGACGTTGGGCACCCAGTAGGCGAAGCGGAGCGGTTCGGTGGTCGGGTCGATGGTGGTCATGGCACAGCCCTCCAGGGGTTAGTCGGTTAAGGTCGGTCAGGTCATCAGGCCGCGGCGCCGCAGGACGGGGATCAGGCCCTCGCCGACCTGGTAGGCCTCTTCCAGGTGCGGGTAGCCGGACAGGATGAACTCGTCGATGCCGAGCGCGTAGTACTCGGCGATCCGCTCCGCCACCTCGTCGTGGCTGCCGACGAGCGCGGTGCCCGCGCCGCCGCGGACCAGGCCGACCCCGGCCCACAGGTTCGGCGACACCTCCAGTGAGTCGGTGCGCCCGCCGTGCAGGGCGGCCATCCGGCGCTGGCCCTCGGACTGCGAGGCCTTCTGGATGGCCTGCGCCCGCTCGATCGCAGCCTGGTCGAGGCCGTCGAGCAGCCGCTGAGCCTGGGCCCACGCCTCGGCCGCGGTATCCCTGGTGATCACGTGCAGGCGGATGCCGAAGCGCAGCTCCCGGCCCGCCGCCTTGGCGCGGGTCCGCACCGCGTCCAGCTTCTCCGCCACGGCCTGCGGTGGCTCGCCCCAGGTCAGGTAGACGTCGGCGTAGGACGCCGCGACATCGAGCGCGGCAGGCGACGAGCCGCCCAGGTAGATATCGGGCCAGACCTGGGCGGGCACGATCTGCCCGCCGCGCACGTCGTAGTGCCGGCCGGTGAAGGTCACCGGGTCGCCGCGCCACAGCTCGCGGACGATGTGCAGGAACTCGCCGGCCCGCTCGTACCTGGCCTCCTTGCCCAGGTGATCGCCGAACCGCTGCTGCTCCACGTCGTCGCCGCCGGTGACGACGTTGAGCAGCAGGCGACCGCCGGAGATGCGCTGGTAGGTCGCGGCCATCTGGGCCGCGAGCGTGGGTGACATCAGGCCGGGGCGGAACGCGACGAGGAACCTGAACCGCTCGGTGACCTGGGTGAGCCCGGCGGTCATGATCCACGCGTCCTCGCACCAGGAACTGGTCGGCGTGAGCGCGCCGGCGAAGCCGAGTTGCTCCGCGGACCGGGCGATCTGCCCGATGTAGCCAATGTCGGGCGCGCGCTCGGTGCCGCCCTCGGCGACCCGGCTGCCCGCGGCGCCGACCGCGTTGCCCAGGCTCAGGTCGGTGCGCGAGTCTCCGTTGGTGGGCAGGAACCAGTGCAGCACGACGCCCATCGCCAGCTCCTATCGGTAGAGGGAGAATTCGGGCGCGCGCCGGTTCAGCGCCCAGTCGCCGACCTCGCGCGCCTTGTAGGCGACCGGGTCGTGCACGGTGTGCGTGCGCAGGTTGCGCCAGTGCCGGTCGAAGCCGTACACGGCGGTGGTGGCGCGGGACCCCTGGATCTCGAACAGTCGGCTCACGGCGTCCAGCCCCACCTTGGTCGTGACGACCTTGGCCTCGTAGATGGCCACGGCCGCCTCGGCCCGCTGCTCCGCGCTGAGGCCGGGACCGAAGTCGAGCGCCGCCTGGAGCGCGTCACCCGCGCGGTCGGCGAGCAGGGCGGCGGCCCGCACCTCGCTGACGATCTCGCCGACCCGCTCCAGGATGTAGGCGTCGTCGGTGGCGTGGTCCACCCCTGAGGTCTCCCACGGGGACGCGTAGGCCTTGGTCCACTCAAGCGCCTCCTCGATGGCGCCCTCGGCGGTGCCGATGTAGAAGTTCACGAAGGCGAGCTGCCAGTGCGGCGTGACCAGCGTCTGGTAGGCCGTCAGCTCGTGGCCGCCGATGGGGTCTTGGCCGAGGATCTCGGACCGCTCGATCCGGACGTCATGGAGCTCCACGCCGCCGGAATCGGTCAGCCGCTGCCCCATGTTGTCCCAGTTGTTCAGCGGGGTGAATCCCGCCCGGCCGCCCGGGATGGAGACGAACGCGAGGTTGTCGTCCAGGGTGGCGGTGATGGACAGCTGGTCGCCGAGGCTGGCCCCGCTGGCGAACGTGCGCGACCCATTGAGCAGGAAACCGTCGCCGTCCCTGGTGAGTACCAGGCCAGAGCCGCCGCGCGGGTTCTGCACGCCGCCCCAGAACAGGCGCTGCTCCCCGTTCCTGCGGGACTGCGCGTCGGCCTGCTCCGGCGTGCCGAACAGCCGGGCGATCCTGGTCTGCGCGTAGTGATACCCGATCAGGTGCGCGATCGAGGTGTCACCGCGGGCGATCCGCCTGGTGATCTGGGCTGCCTGGGCGTAGCTGAGGCCCGCGCCGCCGTACTGGGGCGGCTCCTGCACCTGGAGCAGGTCGTTCTCGCGGAGCAGCTCGATCTCGGCGCGCGGTGCCTGGTTGGCGCGGTCCCGCTCGGCCGCGGTCGAGCGCAGCTGCCCCGCCACGTCGTCGGCCGTCGCCAGGAGCGACGCGTAGCGGTCGGTGGCGGGAACGCTCAGCGTTGAGGCGGTCATGAGCTCTCCTTCTTCCTGATTCCTGATTCCTGATTCCTGATTCCTGAGCTCCACGGCCCGGCCAGCCGGAGAGTCCCAGCAAATTTCAGTATTTGTCGATCGATTTTATAGGAAGAACAGGTAGCTGGCTAGGGAGCGAACGAGCGGACCCCTCGTCGGGAACGTGCGGCGCGCCCGCCGGCCGGACCTCGACCGGCGGAACTAGCTTCAGGATGCGTTCCGCCGGCGCCGCCCGTCCAATACCGATCGGCGAGGGCGTGATAAGTTTTTCCTATTAAACCGATCGTCAAATCGGTAATACCAGCTACTTGGCGAGGGGGGTCGTGTGCGGATCGAGCAGCTGGAATACGTGGCCACCGTCGCCCGGCTCGGCTCGTTCAGGCGCGCCGCCGACGAGCTGCACATCTCCCAGCCCGCGCTCAGCGGCTCGATCAGGAGCCTGGAACGGGAGCTTGGCGTCGACCTGCTCGACCGGGGACGGCACGGCGCGCGGATGAGCGACTCGGGCCGCGAGCTCTTCCCCTACATCCTCAGCCTGCTCGACTCCTACGACCGGCTCAAGCACGCGGCAGGCGATCAGCATCGCAGCGTCCGGCTTGTGCGCCTCGGCACGGTGAGCGCCGCGACGGCCCCGCTGCTCGCCCCGACCATCAGGCAGTTCCGGCAGAGCCATCCGCTGACCCAGGTCGAGGTGATAGGCGCGCAGCAGGCCGAGATCCACCGCGGCGTCCTTGAGGGCAGCTTCGACCTTGGCCTGGTGAACTACCTCGACGGCGACGACATGCCGCCCGAGCTTGAGACCACGCCGCTGCTGCGCGGCCGCGCGGTCGTCGTGCTGCGAGCCGACAGCCCGCTCGCCGAGCGCGCGGCCCTGCGCATCGCCGACCTGCTCGCGGAGCCGCTGATCGTGATGCGCGCCGGTTACGTCATGCACCGTTACCTGCACCGGTTGCTGCAGGGCCAGCTGCCGGCGTTCTCCTACTCCACCGATGGCGCCGAGATGGGGAAGCTGATGGTGGCAGAAGGGCTCGGCCTCACCGTGCTCCCCGACTTCAGCGTGATCGGCGACCCGCTCGAACAGGCCGGTGTAATCACCTGGCGGCCGCTCGCCGACGATCAGACCGGGGTGGAGCTGGTCATCCAGCGGGCCAGGTCAGGGTCCATCCCGCTGGCCGCCCGCGATCTGCACGGTATCTTCGTCGAACGCGCCGCGGCCTACCCGGCCCACCCCGCCGGTTAGGCGCCGACGTAGGCCGCCAGGTGCTCGCCGGTGAGGGTGGAGCGGGCGGCGACGAGATCGGCTGGCGTGCCCTCGAAGACGACCAGCCCGCCGTCGTGGCCGGCGCCGGGGCCGAGGTCGATGATCCAGTCGGCGTGCGCCATAACCGCCTGGTGGTGCTCGATGACGATCACCGACTTGCCCGAGTCGACGAGCCGGTCGAGCAGCCCGAGCAGTTGCTCGACGTCGGCGAGGTGGAGGCCGGTGGTCGGCTCGTCGAGCACGTAGACGCTGCTGCCGTTGTCAGCCAGGTGGGTGGCCAGCTTGAGCCGCTGCCGCTCGCCGCCGGACAGCGTGGTGAGCGGCTGGCCGATGGTGAGGTAGCCGAGCCCGACGTCGGCGAGCCTGCCGAGGATGGCGTGCGCGGCCGGCGTGCGCGCTTCTCCGGTGCCAAAGAACTCCAAAGCCGAAGTCACCGGCATCGCGAGCACCTCGCTGATGTCGCGGCCGCCGAGGCGGTAGTCGAGCACCGATGCCTCGAACCGCTTCCCCGCGCACTCCTCGCAGGTGATGGCGACGCCGGCCATCATCGCCAGGTCGGTGTAGATGACGCCGGCCCCGTTGCAGGCGGGGCAGGCGCCCTCGGAGTTGGAGCTGAACAGCGCCGGCTTCACGCCGTTGGCCTTCGCGAAGGCCTTGCGGATCGGGTCGAGCAGCCCGGAGTACGTGGCCGGGTTGCTCCGCCGCGAGCCGCGGATCCCGCTCTGGTCGATCGAGACCACGCCGGCGCCCGCCGGGATCGATCCGTGCACGAGCGAGCTCTTACCCGAGCCGGCGACGCCGGTGATGACGGCGAGCACCCCGAGCGGGATGTCGACGTCGACGTCGCGCAGGTTGTGCTCGGTCGCGCCGCGGATCTCCAGCTTGCCGGCGGGTGTCCGCACCGCCTTCTTGAGCGCGGCCCGGTCGTCGAAATGGAGCCCGGTGACGGTGGCGCTGGCCCGCAGCCCTTCCACGGTGCCCTCGAAGCAGACGGTGCCGCCGGATGCCCCCGCACCGGGGCCGAGGTCGACGACGTGGTCGGCGATCGCGATCGTCTCCGGCTTGTGCTCCACGACGAGCACCGTGTTGCCCTTGTCCCGCAGCCGCAGCAGCAGGTCGTTCATCCGCTGGATGTCGTGCGGGTGCAGGCCGATGGTGGGCTCATCGAAGACATAGGTGACGTCGGTGAGCGAGGAGCCGAGGTGGCGGATCATCTTCACCCGCTGCGCCTCGCCGCCCGACAGCGTGCTCGACGACCGGTCGAGCGAGAGGTAGCCAAGCCCGATCTCCGCGAACGAGTCGAGAATCTGCCGCAGCGTGGCGAGCAGCGGCGCCACCGAAGACTCGTCCAGCTCGCCGACCCATGCGGCCAGGTCACTGATCTGCATCGCGCACGCGTCTGCGATGCTGACCCCGCGGATCCGCGACGACCTGGCCGCCTCGCTTAGCCGGCTGCCGCCGCACTCCGGGCACGCGGTGAAGGTGACCGCCCGGTCGACGAACGCCCGGATGTGCGGCTGCATCCCCTCCCGGTCCTTGGAGAGCATCGACCCCTGGATCCGCGGGACAAGACCCTCATAGGTCATGTTGATGCCCGCGATCTTCATCCTGGTCGGCTCGCGGTAGAGGAAGTCGTGCAGCTCGGTCTTGGTGAAGTCACGGATCGGCTTGTTCGGGTCGAAGAAACCAGACTCGCCGTAAAGCCGGGAGTTCCAGCCGCCTCCCGTATAGCCGGGGGCGGTGATCGCGCCATCGGCGATCGACTTGGAGTCGTCGAAGAGCTGGGTGAGGTCCATATCGGAGACGGCGCCCCGGCCCTCGCAGCGCGGGCACATGCCGCCGGTGCGGGTGAAGCTGCGCTGCTCCTTCACGGTCTTCCCGGCGCGCTCGAACTTGACCGCACCGGCTCCGCTGATCGAGGCGACGTTGAAGGAGAACGCCTGCGGCGAGCCGATATGCGGCTGCCCGAGCCGGCTGAAGAGGATGCGCAGCATCGCGTTCGCGTCGGTGGCGGTGCCGACCGTGGACCGCGTGTCCCCGCCCATCCGCTGCTGGTCGACCATGATCGCGGTGGTCAGCCCTTCGAGCACGTCGACCTCGGGCCGCGACAGGGTGGGCATGAAGCCCTGCACGAAGGTGCTGTACGTCTCGTTGATCAGCCGCTGCGACTCCGCGGCGATCGTGCCGAACACCAGCGAGCTCTTGCCCGAGCCCGATACGCCGGTGAACACCGTCAGCCGGCGCTTCGGGATCTCGACGCTGACGTCCTTGAGGTTGTTCACCCGCGCGCCGAGCACCCGGATCAGATCGTGGCTGTCGGCAACGCCAAGCGCGGGCGACCGCGTGTCCGCCGGAGTGGCCATGGTTATCGTGTCTCCATCTGATCAGCCTATTTAATGCCGCCGGTTTAATGCCGCCGGCCAGCCGGGAGCGGGCCCGCGATCACCGATCCTGGAGCAGCCCGAGCACGTTGCCATCGGGGTCGGTGACGGTGGCCACGAGGCGGCCGCCACCCACATCGCGCGTGGGCTCCTTCACGATGGCGCCGGCGGCGGTCACCTCGGCCAGCTTCGCCTCGATGTCCTCGACGTGCCAGTAGGCCGCCGGCGAGGTCATGCCCTGCGGTCCGCCGTTCGGCACGAGCCCGATGTGCTGGCCCGCGGTGTCGTAGCCGACGTAGTAGGGCGCGTCGGCCGTCGGCGATACGCCGAGCAGCGCGGTGTATACCTCCTTGGCCTTCGCCAGGTCGGACACGGGATGCAGCACGGTCTTGATTCCCTGGGTGGCAGAACCGGTCATCATCACTCCTCAGGTCGTGGATCTGCGGCCACGCTACCTGCGGCTACCTGGTCCGCGCTTCTCGAAACCTGACCGGTCTCCCCGCCTGCTCCGCGACGCACGACGGGACCACCGCCATCGCGCGCGTCGCGCGGGCAAGATCGAACTAACGCTGAAGGTTTGACCGCCTGTCACCGGCCGAATCTTCAGCGCTATCGATTTTCGGCCAGGCTGTGGCGGCGATCGCGAGCCCCGCATACCAACAGGCGTCCGATTGATCCCACTTGCCAGGACGGCGGCGTTACCGTGTTCCCTTATCGCCACATTTCAGGCGGGATCCCTGGTCGCGGGAAAGATCTTGGTAGAAATGCGTGCGCAGAGAACGCTTATCTGCCACCAGGAAAAAAGCCTCCACGATCTTTCGCTGGGCTGGGATATCAGATGCCATCCGGAGTCACGTGAGCGCGCAGGGGCTCCCATAGCGTCCCCAACGGCACGCGGTAACGTCGGCGCGGGGACGCTGGCCTCGTGCGGGCTGGGCAGAACGGGACCATTTGTGGTGGCAGGCGAGACTGCATGACCGGCAGAAGATCACAAGCTGGCGGTAACCGTGTTCTTGGGCACAGCCATTCGATGATCTCGGCGGCCGGGCGGTCGCGGGCCGCCCGGTAGCCCTGGCCGGCCCACAGGCTCATCCGCTCGGTGTCGCCCCCGGCGGCGGCCGCGGCGCGCAGCGGGCGGGTGGCGTTGTTGATCTCCGGGTAGGCGGCCGGGGCGTCGGCGTGGTCGCGGATGAATCCGTTAACCAGGCCGCGTGCCCACCGGCCGCTGAAGGCCCTGGTCAAGGTGGTTGCCGTGTAACGCGGATCGACCAGGGCGCTCTTGTACAGCGGGTGCGCTCCGCTCTCCGGGCAGCGCAGGAACGCCGTACCGCACTGCACCGCCACCGCCCCCGCCGCCAGGGCGGCCGCCACCTGGTCCGGGTCCATGATTGCGCCCGCCGCGATCTGCGGAAGGGCGGTGACCGCCGCGATCTCGCCGATCAGCGAGATGAGACCGTGCCCGTGCTCGGCGGCGCCGTCGCTGGCGAACGTGCCACGGTGAGCGCCCGCCTCCAGGCCCTGCACGCAGAGCGCGCCTGCCCCCGCGGCCGCCGCGATCGCGGCCTCGCCCGGGTCGGTCACCGTCACCGCGACCAGGCAGCCGGCGCCGGAAAGCGCGGAGATCAGCGTGGCAGGGGGACAGCCGAAGGTGAAGCTGACCATCGGGGGCGGATCCGCGAGCAGGACCGCGATCTTCCCGTCGAAGTCATCGTCATCCCAGGCCGGCTGCCCAAGCGGCGCGCCAACGGACCAGGCGTCCGCCGCAAGCGAGCCGAGATACCCGGCGAGCGCCCGGGCATCCGTCGCTGGCGCGCCTGGGACGAATACGTTCACGCCGAACGGCTCAGCCGTGGCCGCCCGCACGGCCGCGATCTCCGCGGCCATGGCTGCCGGCGCCGGGGCTC
>Ga0209881_1000047_pt1 | contig 34166 bp, 29 predicted proteins | sample PersoiDNA2013193_FD_185804 | JGI IMG/M metagenome (GOLD analysis project Ga0209881, IMG submission 185804) | Permafrost soil microbial communities from the Arctic, to analyse light accelerated degradation of dissolved organic matter (DOM) -... | ecosystem: Environmental > Terrestrial > Soil >... | reverse complement strand
CGTGTATTCAAATTCTCGGGGCGGGCTTTTACGGAGGGCGTTGAGGACCACGAGGTGGACGGGATCAAAATGCGCATTTACGGTCCCGCGAAGACAATTAGCGATTGCTTCAAGTTCAGAAACAAACTCGGCATGGATGTCGCGCTGGAAGCGCTGAAGCTTTATCAGAAAACGACACGCTTTGACGTCAACGAGCTCATGTATTTTGCCCGAGTCTGCCGGGTGGAAAACGTTATCCGACCCTATGTAGAGGCAATATTGTGAGATGGGTATTCTGCCGGGATTAGGGAATTGGGGAAGAGCTTTGATGCTAACGGCTGTACTCAATGACCGGCGATCAAGGCGCGCGCAGGTCTGCGGGAGCCCCGTCGGCCCTCAACTTCTCGGCTGTGATGGTCTCGCCATAGTCCACCACGACCCATCCTCCCGGGACATTCTGGAGCAGGAAGTACAGGGTAGCTCTTCTCGAACTGGTCCCCTTGTCCAGCTTCCAGCGCGGATCGGTCCTGCTGACCGACACAACTGCGAACGACAACCCGCTGCTTGATATCCCCTTCGTTTCCAGGTACTCGCGCATTGCCTGTGCTGGAGTGGGGGCAATCGGCGCCGGCTGGGTGGCGACCGCGGATGCCGCTGTCTGGGTGGCCGACGTTGCAGAACTCTGCTCCTCAGCAGAGGCGGATGAGGTTGAGGACGATGAAGCCTCTTTCTTGGTGGAACTGGTGGAGCTCTTCTTTGCATGGGTGCTGGTCTTGACGGACAAGGCGGCCTTTTTATGCTTGAACTCCCGCTCGATATAGAAGCCGGCGGCGAATCCCATACCCAGGCCGAGTATCAAACAGGCCGCGTAGATGCCCCTTTTCTGCCACTTGCCTAATGCTTTCCTGTGCTTTCTACTCGCCATCAAGACCTCCGTGGTCTATTTCTTTTCCTGCCCCTTTCGACCTTCCCTACGGGCTATATATATCCTTTCCGGTTGTATTTTGAAAGCGTAGCAAGAAGAAGGCCGAAGGGGAACTGTAGGAACCCTGGCGCGAAGAATATTCGAAAATGATGACGTTCGGGCAGCAGGCGGCCGACGGGCTGGCCAGGGGGATGGGGTCCTAGGCCTTCTTGAACATGCGTCTTGACCGATTATATATTGCAATAACTAGACATATATGGCATATTAAAGTCATGGATTTCAAACGTTTACAGGAAATCGTGGGCAAAGAGCCGGTATTCGAAACCGGCTTGCTCCTGGCGGGCCAGGTAGATCCCGCCGGTGTGCGCCGGCAGCTCTCGCGCCTTACCGCGTCGGGACGTCTCATCCAGTTACGGCGAGGACTGTATGCTCTGGCTCCTCCTTTTCAGAAGGGGAGACCCCACCCTTTCCTGGTAGCCAACCGCATGGTGCGCGCCTCCTATGTCAGCCGGCAGTCGGCCCTCGCTTATCACGGGCTCATCCCCGAGCACGTGCCGGTGGTGACCAGCGTAACCACTTCGCGCCCCGGGCGGTGGGAAACCCCCCTGGGTGTGTTCGAGTACCGCCACATCAAAACCGACTTTTTCTATGGCTACGGGATGTTCGAACTGGTAGATGAGCAAGCGGCATTAGTAGCCACGCCGGAGAAGGCTCTGCTCGACCTTTTGTATTTGCAGCCCGCTTCCGCTAGCAGTGAGTACCTAAAGGAGTTGCGCCTCCAGAACCTCGAACGGCTGGATCTTGAAGAATTGAGCCGGCTGGCCGAGAAGTCCGGCCGCCCCAAGCTCCGCCGGGCAGCAAGACTGTTGGAAAAAATAGCGCGAGACGAAGCCAAGGAGTACGAATCGCTATGAAGGTCTATCTAGCCGAGTTGGTCAAGGCCGCGCCTTCGCCAATTCAGGCCCGCAACGATGCCCGCGAATACCTGCAGGCGCGCATCCTCGGCGTCCTCCAGCGCCAGGGAGCGATGATCCCCCTTGCCTTTCACGGGGGCACGGCGCTTCGTTTTCTTTATGCAACGGCCCGCTACTCGGAGGACCTCGACTTTTCCCTGGAAGGGAAGGTGAGCAGCTATGATTTCCGGGCCTACCTGCGTGCCGTCCAGAGGGAGTTCTCATCCGAGGGGTATGAGGTCCAGGTCAAGGTAAGCGACACCAAGGTCGTTCATAACGCCTTTATCCGCTTTCCGGGGCTTCCATACGAATTAGGCATGTCTCCGCATCGCCGTGAGACCATCTCGGTCAAGCTGGAGGTAGACACGCGCCCCCCCGCGGGAGCGGTGCTCGCCACAACCGTAGTCCGTCGTCATCTTCCACTGCAGCTCCATCATCACGACCGGGCTTCCCTGCTGGCGGGCAAGCTCCATGCGGTACTGCAGCGCCCCTATTTGAAGGGACGCGACGTTTACGACCTCATTTGGTACTTGAGCGATCCCGAGTGGCCGCCGCCCAACTTCGAGCTTCTGAACAACGCGCTTCGCCAGACTGGCTGGGAAGGCCGCCCCTTGAACTTGAAGAATTGGCACAGCGCGGTGCGCGAAAGGGTGCGGGATGTTGCCTGGGACAGAGTGGAGGGTGATGTAAGTCCTTTCTTGGGGCCGGGGGCCGATCCGTCCATCCTGACAAGGGATAACCTAATGCACCTCCTTCGTTGAGCCCTGTCTCTCCGGGTCAGGTCCGCAGCGGGCTTGACACGTATTAGATGATTATTTATCATCTAATAGTGGATAAATAGTCATCTATTAGTCGGATATTTACCTTTGGAGTTTAATGTGTTTGATCTAGACGCTGAGAAGGCAGAAAAGATGCTGAGCTCGCTGGGAGACATACTGGAGGATCAGAATGTCGGGCCCTTCGATATCGTCGTATGCGGCAGCATGGCCATGATATTGCAGGGACTTATCGACAGGCGAACCACGGACATCGACATCATAGGGCTCTTAAAGGAAAGTGACGGCGATGTAAGAATAGAGATGCCAGCGCTTGAGCGGGCATTCCTCGATGCGAGACAAAGGGTTGCAACTTTCTTCGATGCTCCGAAGACTTGGCTCAGCGTCCAAGCGAGGACTCTGTTGCAGAACGGACTGCCCGAGGACTTAGTCGAAAGGGCTGAGGTGAGGTCGTACGGCCGGATGCTCAATATACTGCTGCCTTGCCGTCTCGACCTGGTCACGCTCAAGATGTGGGGAGCTGTAGGCCGTGGACAGCCCGATATAGAAGACCTTATAGAGATGGAACCAACCGTGGAGGAGGTCAAATGCGGAATCGCCTTCTGCCTTGAAAAAGGAACCGACCGCAAGAAGCTCTCTGATGTGCTGGAGGAAATCGGTCATGGAGACCTGGCGAAAAGACTTGATTAGGAATATCGAAGCGATAATGTGGCGGCAATGGGCCGCGCTGGGCGCTTACGTAACGGGCGAAGCCACCAGAGGGTCGCTCGTGGACCCTGAAGCCCTGGTAGTGGCGACGTTTGCGCTCGGCAGGTTCAACGCGCGACTCTTCGACGAGGCAATGGACTGGGTCTACATGAATCACCGCTTACTCAAACCATGGAGAATAAAGAACATAGCGAGAGAGTTCCAGGAAAGCACGCGGAGAACCCTGGGCGCGGTTGCCGAATATCTGTCTCTGTTTGGCGACAAGGAGCTGTTTCCGGGGATCGTAGACCAGGCGAAGTCATTACTTTCACAGGTAAAGACAGAGGAGCTCTTCTGGCTTAATGGACACCACTTTCATACCACCGAGAAGAGTGCAGACCCGGTGTTTGTAAAGTGGGGATATTTAAGGAACCAGCCGAGGGTACGCGAACACTCGAGGCAACCCGACCTGGAGAACCCGGCAAACCTAATGCTGTGGCTGCGAGACTACTACGGAAACGGTACGCGAGCGGATGTGGTAACGTACCTTCTCAGCGCCGGGGCAGGAAGCGCGTACGAGATTGCCTCTAAAATCAAATATGATCGTGGCGGCGTATACCGTGTTTTGGAGGACATGGTTAGAGCAGGGACCGTAAACAAGGACGTGGGGGCCGAAAGCGGCAACTACCTGATCGACCGCGAAAAGATGGCAAGGACCCTGGGGATTAAAACAGAGCGACCGGTGTTTTTTGTATGGGGAGACATATACCGCGCCTTCGACCTCGTGCTGTCTGATCGTATACTGAGCGATAAAACGCACGAAGGTGATTTTCTGTCATTAGAGAGATTCCGCGATCTGACGGCCCCTGTCGTTAATCTGTTGAGGAAGGCCGGGGACCCGCTTTCTCGACTAAAGGTACCGGATATAAAAAAGCAACGGGAGCAGGAGCACAGAGACAGACTTATCCAATACCTGATGGAAGTCACAGATATACTGATGTCGCCGGATTTCATATGATATGGCGACAGGCTGTGACGTATACGCGTAGACCGCAAGACGGGAGGTGAAAGGCGATTGGGTGAGGTTTTTTACGTTACGACCCCGATATATTACGTCAACGACGAGCCGCACATCGGCACGGCATACACGACCGTGGTGGCCGACGTCATCGCGCGCTACCAGCGCCTTAAGGGGCGCGAGGTCTTCTTCCTGACGGGTACCGACGAGCACGGGCAGAAGGTCGCGCAGGCCGCGGCCGAGAGGAACGAGAGTCCGCAGGCGTGGGTTGACGGTATGGTCCCGCACTTCACGGATACCTGGAAGCTTCTCAACATCAGCAACGATGACTTTATCCGCACGACCCAGAACCGCCACACGAAGGTGGCCCAGCTCTTCATCGAGAAGCTGCAGAAGAGCGGCGACGTCTATCTCGGCACTTACGAGGGGTGGTACTGCATCCAGGACGAGTCCTTCCTGCTCTCGAGCCAGCTCGCGGAAGGCGCGTGCCCTGACTGCAGGCGGCCCGTGGAGTGGGTGAAGGAGGAGAATTACTTCTTCCGCCTCTCCAGGTACGCTGACGCCGTCCTGCGCCACATAGAGGAAAACCCCGGGTTCGTGCAGCCCGAGGTCAGGCGCAACGAGGTGGTGAGTTTCATAAAGAGCGGGCTTGAGGACCAGAGCATATCGCGGACCAGCTTCACGTGGGGGATCCCGCTTCCCTTCGACGCGTCACACGTCATGTACGTGTGGTTCGACGCTCTTCTCAATTACATAAGCGCCATCGATTACGGTACCGACCAGGCCAGGTTCGAGAAGGTATGGCCGGCTGACCGGCACCTGGTGGGAAAGGAGATCCTCCGTTTCCACGCAGTCATCTGGCCGGCGATGCTGATGGCTGCCGGCCTGCCCCTGCCCGAGCACGTGTTCGCCCACGGCTGGCTCACGGTCGAGGGGCAGAAGATGTCCAAGTCGCTCGGCAACGTAGTGCGGCCCGCCGACCTGGTCGACGAGTTCGGCCTGGACGCCTACCGTTACTACTTCCTCAGGGAGTTCTCGTTCGGCCTCGACGGCAACTTCTCGCGGCGGACCATGCTCAAGCGCTACAACGCCGAGCTCGCCAACGACCTCGGGAACCTGGAAAGCCGCGTGCTCACCATGGTCGACAGGTACAGGGACGGGGTCGTCCCCGAGCCGGGGGCGCCCGGAGCCGAGGAGGACAGGCTGATCGAAGCCGCCGACTCGCTGCTCAAGGTCCTCGAAGACAATATGGAATCGCTCGCCTTCAACGAGGCCCTCGCCGAGACCTGGGAGTTCATACACGCGATAAACCGTTACGTGGACGTGTCCGCCCCGTGGGCCCTCGCGAAGGAAAAGGGCAGGGAGGCCGACCTCGACCGCGTACTCTATAACAGCCTCGAGGGACTTCGCCTGGTGTCCATATTGATCTCGCCTTTCATGCCGGACGCCGCAGAAAAAATCTACGAGCGCGTCGGGATCGTTGAGCCCCTCAAGGACGCCCGGCTTCCGGAGTCGGCCGCCTGGGGCCTGCTCCCGGCAGGAGCCAGGACGAGCCGCGCCGAGGCGATATTCCCACGCAAAATGGAAGGGGCGACGGACGGCAATTGATACCGGATACCCATGCCCACCTCGACCTCGTCGAACTGGAGACGGGCGAGGTAGTCTCAGCCGCGGAAGGCGCAGGAGTCTCCCCTATCATCACCATCGGCATTAACCTGGCCTCGAGCATCGACGCGGTGCGGCATTCCGAGTCGTTCGACTCCGTCTACGCGGCCGTCGGTATCCACCCGAACGACACAGGCAATATGACCGCCGAAGATATCGACCGGCTGGAGGAGATCGCGCGGAACGGTGCCAGAGTCGTCGCCATCGGGGAGACCGGGCTCGACTATTACCGGGACCGCTCACCGGCCGAGCGGCAGAAGGATGCCTTCAGGGCTCACATAAGGCTCGCCCGCAGGCTCGGGATGGCGCTCATCGTACACGACCGCCAGGCGCACGACGACACGCTCGAGATACTCAAAGAGGAGAAAGCAGACGAGACGCGGGTGGTGATGCACTGTTTTTCGGGCGACACCGATATGCTCAGGGAAGTCCTGGGCCGCGGCTACTTCGTATCGTTCGCCGGCCCCATAACGTTCAAGAAATCGCAGGCCGCGAGGAAGGTGGCCTCTCTCGTGCCGGATGACAGGCTTCTCGCCGAGACGGACGCGCCGTTCCTGTCCCCGGAGCCCTACAGGGGCAAGCCGAACGTGCCCGACCGCGTTCGCCTGGTCGCGAACGAGCTCTCAAGGATACGCGGGGTTACGACTGACGAGATGGCGAACCTGCTTGCCGCCAACACCGAGACGGCTTTCGGAATAGAGACAAGGGAGAAGAGACGGTGAGCACAACAACCTCCCGGCGAGCGTTGACATCCCCCGCCGTGGTCACGAGGCTTCTCAATGAAGCGGGCATCCGTCCCCGGCGTTCACTCGGGCAGAACTTCCTCATAGACGCCAACGTGCTCAGGATGATCGAGAAGGCCGCGGCGCTTTCTCCATCCGACACAGTCATCGAGGTGGGGGCCGGACTGGGGGCGCTGACCCGGCTCCTTGTCGACCGCTGCGCAAAGGTCTACGCGCTCGAATCGGACCCCCGGCTTTTCAAGATCCTCGAGAGAGAACTCGGTCCGGCGGATAACCTGGTACTGCTGGAGGCGGACGCGGCGAGGTTCGATTTCGGCAGGCTCTGGGAGGGTAAGCCCCCCGGAGGCGTCAAGATGGTCGCCAACCTTCCGTACGGGATAGCGGCCACCCTTCTCATCGACTGCCTCTACAACTATGCATGGATCGAGGAATACACGGTGACGGTCCAGCGGGAGATCGCCGAGAGGTTGACATCGAAGCCGGGGAGCAAGGACTACTCGGCCGCAACTGTTAAAGTGCACTGCCTGGCGCGGGTGAAAAGGGTCGCGAACATCTCGCGCAACAGCTTCTATCCCCCCCCGCGGGTCGATTCGACCGTAGTCCACCTGGAACGGCTCGAGGATACGTGGGGTCTGGATGCGGCCTTCGACGCGATGGTGACCGCGGCGTTCAGCCAGAGAAGAAAAAGGCTGGCCAACTCCCTTTCAGCGGCAAAGGGCCTCCCCATCGAAAAGAAAACCGTTGCCTCAGCTCTTTCGGCCCTTGGACTGGACCCCGACTCCCGCGCGGAACAGCTCTCGTCGGCCGAGTTCATCGAGCTCTCTAACATGCTAAAAGAGAAGGGATGACGCCTTGGAAGCGCTAAAGCCCTGGCATTCCCTTTCACCCGAAGAATCCCTTCGCACCCTGCGAAGTGACGCTTCCGACGGCCTCACAGGTGAAGAGGCCGCAGGGCGCCTTGCCCAGTACGGTCCCAACCGCCTGAAGGAAGAAAAGAAAAGATCACCCGTTATACGGTTCGTCCTGCAGTTCAACGACTTCATGATCTGGGTGCTGCTGGCCGCTGTCGCCGTAAGCGGCGCGCTGCTGAAGGAATACCTCGACGCCCTGGTCATACTTGTCATCGTCCTCTTCAACGCGATGCTGGGGTTCGTGCAGGAGTCGCGCGCCGAGCGAGCCATGGAGGAGCTGGAGAAGCTGTCCGCCCCGATTGTGAAGGTAAGGCGGGACGGCTCGGAAACCACGATACCGGCCGAGGGACTGGTACCCGGCGACGTGATGCTGCTCGAGGCTGGCGACCTGATATCGGCCGACGCGCGCCTTCTGACAGCGGCCAGCCTTCGCACCAACGAGTCGAGCCTCACCGGCGAATCAACCGCCGTGGACAAGGATCCGCGGGCCCTGGAGGAGGAGGGCATGCCGGTCGGCGACCGCATCAACATGGTCTTCGCCGGGACGCACGTAGAGTACGGGCGCGGCACCGCGGTCGTGGTGGAAACGGGCGAGAACACGCAGGTGGGAGAGATAGCGGAGATGTTGCAGGAGGGCAAGCCGGGCCCGACCCCGCTCCAGGTGGAACTGCGCAACGTCGGAAAGCGGATAGTCTACATATGCCTGCTGGTCGTACTGGTGGTGTTCGCCGTCGGCATGGTAAGGGGGAACCCGTTCGCCACCATGCTCCTCTTCGCGGTCAGCCTGGCGGTCGCCGCGATACCGGAGGGACTTCCCGCCATCGTGACCATCACGCTCGCGATAGGCACGCAGACGATGGCCCGGCAGAACGCGGTGGTCCGCAACCTGCCGGCCGTCGAGACACTCGGCTGCGCGAACTACATCTGTACGGACAAGACCGGCACCCTGACACTCAACAGGATGAAGGTGACGGACGTCCTGTTCGCGGACGGCTCGCACTATCTCATCGAGGACGTCCCGAAGCACCCGGAAGAATCCGGGCTGCGTATCCTGGAACAGATGGGCATCGCCGCCGTGCTCTGTAACGACGCAAGGCGCGGCAAAGACGGGGGGTACCGCGGCGACCCAACAGAGATAGCGCTGCTCGAGGCCGCAGGTGAGACCGGCCTCGACAAAGCCCCCCTTGAGGAAAAGTACCCGCGGACGGCGGAGGTCCCCTTCGACTCCGACAGGAAGATGATGACCACCGTCCACCGGGATAACGGCGGATTCCTGGTGCTGTCGAAAGGCGCGGTGGAGGCTATCCTCGAGCGGTGCGAGCGGGCGACCTACCCGGACCGGGATGTCGAGCTGTCCACCCTGGCAAAGAGGCGGATCGCGAAGGCCACCGCCGAGCTCGGCGGCCAGGCGCTTCGCACCATCGCGGTCGCCTCTAAGCGGCTTTCAAGCCTGCCGGAGCCGTTCGACCCGGAAGCTCTCGAGAAAGGGCTTGTGTTTCTCGGCACCTTCGCCATGAAAGACCCTCCCCGGCCGGAAGCGCTGCATGCGCTCAATACCTGCCGCAGGGCGAGGATAGAAGTGGCGATGATAACCGGAGACCACAAGGAGACGGCGAGGGCGGTGGCGCGGGAGCTCGGTATATTGGTCCCCGGAAAGAGGCTCGTAGAGGGGCACGAGCTCGAGAGGATGACGGCGGAGGAGCTCGCCGGGCAGGTCGAGGACATAAGCGTCTACGCGCGGGTCTCACCGAGGCATAAGGTGAAAATAGTGGAGGCGCTCCAGGTGCGCGGTCACGTCGTGGCAATGACCGGCGACGGGGTCAACGACGCGCCGGCTCTCAAGCGGGCGGACATCGGCGTCGCGATGGGCATCACCGGGACCGACGTCTCCAAGGAAGCAAGCGACATGGTCCTCGCGGATGACAACTTCGCGACCATTGTGGCAGCGGTCCACCGGGGCCGCGCGATATTCAGCAACCTGAAGAAATTCATATATTTCCTGTTGTCATGCAACATCAGCGAGGTCCTCACGATGTTCCTCGCCATGCTCTTCGGTTTTCCGCTACCACTCGCCGCGTCGCAGATACTCTGGATCAACCTGGTGACGGACGGCCTGCCGGCGCTCGCCCTCGGGATGGAACCGGCGGAGAAGGACGTCATGGAACGCCCGCCCCGCGCCCTCGGAGAGAACGTGCTTTCCGCGCCCCGTCAGCTCCGCCTTCTCTGGCAGGGCCTCATCATCACCGCGGGGGCCTTGGCCTCTTTTATGCTTGCCCACTGGCTGCTCGGCTACTCGTGGGAGGTAACGAAGGAGCTCGACATGTGCCGCACGATACTATTTTCCACGATGGTGCTTTCGCAGATCCTCCACTCTTACAACTGGCGCAGCGAGAAGCGCTCTTTCTTCACCGCCCGGCCCTGGGAGAACCGTTACCTTCTGGGCGCTTTCGCGATATCCGTCGCGCTCCAGATGGCCGTGCTTTACGTCCCATTCATGCAGAAGGCCTTCCACACCCGGGTGCCGACCCTCGCCGGATGGATACTGATACTGGCATGCGCGATCGTCCCGGTGCTCTTGATCGACAGGATAAAGGTCATCACAGCCAGGCTGAGCCGTTAGCGCTTCAGGGCAACGACCAGCCTGGTAAGAGGAAGGTCCATCCGCACTTTCTCTACCTCGAAACCCGCGCCTTCTATCTCTCGCTCGAGCCCGCCGTTGAATATCTCATGAACCCAGCGCGGCTCGAAAAACGCCAGGTAGAGCCGCATCAAGACGGCCCCCACCGTTCCGCTTGCCTCCCTGTAATCCGTCACGACGAGGCACCCACCCGGTTTCAGAACCCGGAAGCACTCCGAAAGGATCCTCCCGCGCGAATGACTCTCATTCTCGTGCAGGCCGAAGGAGATGTTTGCGAGATCGACCGTGCCATCGACAAAAGGAAGGCTATCTGCTTCACCGGCGACGGTCTCGAGGTTGAAACAACCGGATTCACGAAGCCTTCTCCCCACCAGGGCCAGCGCCCGCGGGTCGCGGTCGACGGCGACAATGCGTGATGCAGGAAAGCGGCGGGCGTACTCGATGAGCACCGAGCCTGTACCGGTGCAGATGTCAACGATCAGCTCCGGTGTTTCAGAAACAGCCGCGGCGGTCTCGCGGCGGACCCGCGGGCCAACGAGCCTAAGGGCGAGGTCGGCGATGTCGGACCTGATGGTCAGAATAACGAGCTCCAACCTCTCTCGCCGGTTCAACCCGCTCTTCATCTCGACCCCCTTGTGCGAAATGCCCGATTAACGACTTCGGTAATACATTCTAAAACCATTGCGGTCAAATGGGGAGGTCCTAAGAGGAGCGGAGCAGGGAAACGATCTCCTACTTGCCCTAGTGGTCAATCACCCTTATCGTGTCGTGTCCGATAAAAGGCGTCCCATCGCTGAATACCCCGGTGATGGTGATCACGACGGCGTCACCCGCTTGGACGCCAATCAGGTCCTGACGGTCAAACTAGATGCCGCTGCCTCCCGCTATCTGCCCCCCCCGGAGTAAATCCCATTGATCCTGAAACAATACCCCGCGGTGGCCAGGTTAAGACCACTTAAGTCAACGCTGGCCACCGACGGTGAACTTCCAGAAACTTCGAGCTCGGCCCACTTTATCCGTTATAGTTATAACCTGATGTAATCATTTACATAGGCTGGGTCTATCGTGTAAGTGCTCGATGTCGCCCCGGGGATGGCCGTATACGTGCCGCCAGTGCCAGATGTCGACCCGAAGATGGCTGTGCCGCCCGGTGTGGTCGAGTACTCCCACTGGTAGGATGCCGTCGCTCCCGATGGGGAGAGCGCGCCGGCCGTGAGCGTCTGGCCCACCTGGGCCGTGCCGGTTATCGCGCCTATCGAGGTGAGCGGAATTGCTGCTGCCGGTCCTACGTATGCGCTCGTCAGGCTGATTGATGTGAGCGTCGACACCGGGTTGCCAGCAAGTCCCACCACAGTGCTGCCTCCCGTCCAGACCCCGTTGTAGTTGAAGTACATGGGGCGCTCGACGATTACCGGCTGGCTGGAGGTCACCTTGGTGGAGAAATCGTGCGCTGCGTCGTCCCCCTCGCCCAGCGTGTCCCTGGGGGAGATCGTGACCCGCGAGTTCTTCGGGACGGTCACGTCAACGGTCGCGCTCGTGCCGTCACCCTTCATGTAGTCGAGGGTCACGCTGGCCGCCGCGCTCCCGGGGTTCTGTATGCAGAAGTAGGTGTCGAAGTTGGGGCGGCATTTGCCTTCCGCGAAGTAGTAGGTTGAGGCCAAAGCGGTAGCCCCCACCACGTCCGACCCTCCCGTCCAGACCCCGTTGTAGTTGAAGTACATGGGGCGCTCGACGATTACCGGCTGGCTGGAGGTCACCTTGGTGGAGAAATCGTGCGCTGCGTCGTCCCCCTCGCCCAGCGTGTCCCTGGGGGAGATCGTGACCCGCGAGTTCTTCGGGACGGTCACGTCAACGGTCGCGCTCGTGCCGTCACCCTTCATGTAGTCGAGGGTCACGCTGGCCGCCGCGCTCCCGGGGTTCTGTATGCAGAAGTAGGTGTCGAAGTTGGGGCGGCATTTGCCTTCCGCGAAGTAGTAGGTTGAGGCCAAAGCGGTAGCCCCCACCACGTCCGACCCTCCCGTCCAGACCCCGTTGTAGTTGAAGTACATGGGGCGCTCGACGATTACCGGCTGGCTGGAGGTCACCTTGGTGGAGAAATCGTGCGCTTCTTCGTCCCCTGTTCCCAGCGTGTCCCTGGGAACGACCGTGACCCGCGAGTTCTTAGGGACAGTCACGTCAACGGCCGCGCTCGTGCCGTCACCCTTCGTGTAGTTGAGGGTCACGCTGGCTGCCGCGCTCCCGGGGTTCTGTATGCAGAAGTAGGTGTCGAAGTCGGGGCGGCATTTGCCTTCCGCGAAGTAGTAGGTTGAGGCCAAAGCGGTAGCCCCCACCGCGTCTGACCCTCCCGTCCAGACCCCGTTGTAGTTGAAGTACATGGGGCGCTCGACGATTATGGGCTGGTTGGAGGTCACCCTCGTGGAGAAGTCGTGCGCTTCGTCGTCCCCTGTTCCCAGCGTGTCCCTGGGGGAGACCATGACCCGCGAGTTCTTAGGGACAGTCACGTCAACGGCCGCGCTCGTGCCGTCACCCTTCATGTAGTTGAGGGTCACGCTGGCTGCCGCGCTCCCGGGGTTCTGTATGCAGAAGTAGGTGTCGAAGTTGGGGCGGCAGGTGCCTTCCGCGAAGTAGTAGGTGCTGGGGGTGAGCGGTGCAGCTTTGGCCGTGAAGGCTCCGGCCAGCGTTAACAGGAACGCCATTGCAAGTAAAAGCACAGCAGCGGTCAAGGCCCTTAATTTATGCTGATTTCGCCCTTTTGGAATCACAGCGGCTCTACCTATAGCCAGATTCAACATGGATATATTATACCGACATCCTTCATATACCGCCTCCGACGCCGACATCTTACCACGAATTGAGCCTTTCGGACACGGTTGACTGGATTCCATCGCATGTCCGCCGACCGACCTCTCCATGTCACCTCCATGCCTCGTGATTTCCCGTTGTCGCGAGACAGTCCTCCCGCGTCACCGGCCCGCGCCTCTTTTCGCCTCGTCTTTCACAAGCTCAAGGTAGGCGCCCTCGCGCATGCCCTCCCCAGGCGGTGAATTCTCGATAGCATGGACCGGAACAGCTTTTCGGGCACCGCCACCTCTGCCATCTGGAATACGGTCATCCTGGAGTGAGAGACTACCTTGGCTCCAATCTTTATGAGCTTCAGCTGGATGCTGGTAAGGGACCAGTGGGAGACCTCACTCAGGAGTGCGAACCGGCGCAGGAAGTTTCCCATGTTGTAGGCCAGCACGAACAGGGCCAGGCGCACCCGGTTGGAGGAAAACCGAGAGCATGACAGCCTGGTCCAGGTAAGGGCGAGCTTGCCCTCCCGGATGTCCTGTTCGCAGGTCCCCCGCCTGTTGTAGAAGTGGACGACGGCTTCCGGCGAGGAAGTCATGTTGGTCACGATAAAACCTATGCGGGGGATTAGCTCTCCTTCACGCCACTCAACCTTGGCTATGACACGGCGAGAGCTTTTCCAGGATGCTGCCTGGTAGGAGAAGGCATGTAAGAATACCTTCGGCTTTTTAGATGGCCTTCCCACCGGGCGGGTCGTCAGGTGGTCTATCTCCCGAGAGAGGTTGGCGTTGGCCTTGAGCCTGATGGCGTAGAGGATATCGTTATCCTCCAGGTACTCGTAGATGTCCGGCGAGGCGAAGGCGGCATCTCCCCTCAGGTAGAGCTTCTTGTCCATCGCCCTGTACTTTTCCACTATGGGGGAGAGGAACTCCTTCCAGCCATCGGCCGAGTGGACATTGCCGGGGCGAAGGACCGCCCCCTCGCAGTCACCGTAGTTGTTGAAGCAGAACAGTGGATGGTAGCAGGTGGATTCAAAGAAGCCGTTGTAGGCGCTGCCCTCCTGATTTCCGTGGACAGGCGACTCCGAGCTGTCGATGTCGAGCGTCACCTTCTTCGCCTTGGAGTGGGACACCGCCCTGGAGACCCAGGAGCTGTTGAGGGTGGCGAGCGCGTCTATGTTCTGCTCTTGAGTAAGGATGTCCGTCTCGAAGCGTGATACGGTTCCCGAGCTTGCCGCTGTTCTCTCTAGCGCCCTCTTGCCTATGACCGCCCTCATGGCCGGGTCGCGGGACAGCCCCTCGTGGTCGTTTGTGTCTTCGTATCCTGCTAGCCTGGCATACACTGACTGTCTGAGAAGTCCCGGAATCTGATGTTGGATGTTCTTGCCGGTTCGCTTGTCGACTATCAAGTCCCCCGCCATCTCCGTGAGCCCCATCATCTCATCTAGCTCTCGAACTGCCAGGATGCCGGCGTCTGTGGTTATCTTCGCTCCCCGGAATTCAAGCCTCAGACGGCGGTCGAAAAGGAGCCTGATACCCCCGTTTTTTGGTGCACCCATCGGATTCTCGCCCCCTGAAGTACTACATGGCCAGTTTTTGGCTTCCTAATGCATACTTAAGCAAAGCAAGGTGAGAATCCTTCCTGGATCATATGATTTATGCGGGTCTATATGTATAAGGAACTTACTTGGCAGGACCCACGCATCTCTGCATTTCCTGACTGTAGAAGCAATCAAAAATTTATCTAAAGTCTTTCATTAATTTTACCGATATAAGGATACCAGGATTAATTGGTGATTTTAATGCACAAAACAAGCGGGTCTGCTGTGCTTTTTATTCTAACAACCGTTGTTGCTGCCTGTCTTCTGTGGTTCTTCGCAATTGTTATCTATCGTAATAACAAGAAAAGCTACCTAAATAGGATGCTTGCATTAGCTGCGCTCTTTACGGGTCTCTGGACTCTATCTGGAATTGCGGTGAAAATAGTAAGCAGGCCAACCGATGCCATTACTTTATGGACTTATCGCTGGGCTTACGCGAGCGGGATAATTGCTTCCGTCTTCTTCTTCTTGTTTCTTTTAGGCTTATATCTAGATCGCGCGCCCAAGAAGAAGGTTTGTTATCCTATCATCATGGCTGCATCATTCTTCGCAGTGTTATCTTTTTCCCCTTTGATAGTAAAATCTGCCAGCTATCAAAACGGAACTCCTATATCCAAAAACGGCATACTATGGCCTTTGGCATCTTTCGTCGTTCTTGCGCCTCTCATATGCGGTATCTACTTGGTCTATAAGAAATGGAAAGATTCCTCCGGGATCGACCGCGCAAGAGCGAGTGTTATTCTTTGCGGAATAGCTCTTTTCTTACCTGTAGTTACACTTTGCGTCTTCGTGATTCCAATTATTGTAGGTAATGATTTTTCAACAAATATTTCTTTCCTCGCCGGCGTCATTCCTGCTGGATTTACGTCTTATGCAATACTCCACTTACGTCTATTGGATGTCAGAATAATACTCCGCAAGACCAGCGTCTTTATTATCGGAACGATACTACTCTCCGTTCCAATGATTGTTCTGTTCCTGGTCTTTAACTCAACCCATCTAAACCCATGGGTCGAAAGAGCATTAACGCTTCTCGTTTTTATGGTTCTAATCTATTTTGCGCCAGACGTCTGGAAACATATCCAAAACCTATCTTCCAGGTTATTCTTCTCCGAATTGTACGACGAACTCCGCCTTTTGGAATCAGTTTCCTCTAAGCTCATTTCTAAGACTGATCTACAAACAGGCCTTATCTCAGCTCTGTCCGAGATAGTTGCTCCGTTGGGCCTAAGCGGAATTGAAGTGGTCATACCGCCGAGCGTCATCAATGAAAACAGTTGGGCCTTCGGATGCTCGTTGGAAGATAACGGTAACGGAGGGCTTTTAACAAAAAGTGACGATAATTACGGATTTGCGGCTTGGCTGCACGATGTCAAAAACACGATCGTCACTGAAGAAGCGCAACGCTGGCCAAAGGATTCAAATGAGAAGATCCTGGGTAATAAACTGGCTGCGGCTGGGATTTTCGCCTGTGCTCCAATAAAGATTTCAACTGAGATAGTGGGTTATTTCCTCGTAAGCGAAAAAGTCACTCACAAAGCCTTCAGTACTACAGACATCTCATTTCTTGAAAAAGCAGCGCAGCGTTTCGGTCTTTTTATCGATAATTACGCCCTCTCCGCTCAGCTAGGCGCTCAGTTGAAGGAGATGAAAAAAGTATATCTTGAACTACATGAAGCGTATCAATTCAAGTCAGAGATTATTGATGTTACGTCTCATGAATTCCGAACACCAGTAACGCTGGTTAGTGGATTCGCCCAAACACTCTTAGATAGATGGGATCAGTTGGGAGATCCTCAAAAGCTATCACTTCTTACAGATGTCATAAATGCGTGCAGCCGGATAACTACCTTGACTGAGCAGTTCCTTAGAGTCTCCAAATTAAAAGAAGGAAAAATTAGCATTGAGAAGCGACCGATACGATTTGATGAAATCATACAGCCTATATGTTCATCACTCCTCCCAGAGGAACAGGAGAGGTTGATAATTGAGGCGGAACCGGATTTACTCATTGTCTCCGACCCGGAACACATTCAGCTTGTCTTGAAAAATATTCTCGAGAACGCTTTTCGATTCAGCCCGGCTGATAAACCTGTCGTCATCAGGGCTTGGGGGGATAGCATTAATGACTTCATTCAAATACATGACTCTGGAAACGGGATACCTTCAGAAGAAATAGAGAAAATCTTCGAGCCCTTTGTACGACTTGAAAGCATAAATCACCATTCAAGGGGCATGGGTCTCGGTCTCTACATCGTCCGCTTGCTTTCATCAAAGCTGGGCATAGAGGTTGAAATAGATTCCGCGGAAGGGGTCGGAACAACCGTGACCTTGACTATTGGCCTCAGCTACGGATTTGCTTCTTCGACCTCACGAAGTTCACTTTCTGAAAGTTTCCGAAAAGCAAAATAAGACTGGGTCCCCAGCAACTGCTTCTCAAAGGGATATTTATATTCTTTGCTCAATTTCGCTAGTACCTCCGGAATAAACTTCCGGCTATCGCTAACATCGAGCGCCAGAACATAATCCCTTTCCCCTATAGTATTAATGCAAGCTTCCACTAGTAGATTGAAAAAACGGAGATTTCGCACCTTGGGCGATATGAAAACGCATGTTATATACCCAAAACGAACCTCTTCGACCTCTTTTTGAAAATGTTTGCGAATAAAATCAGGGTTTATGTAAGCAACTCTTGCTTTTTCCAAATTGTAGGTCATTAATAGTAAACCCGAAGCAATACCGTCCACAACCATGACGGTCTTATAATATTCGGGATCTATCAATGCAGAAGAAAACGTTTCACGCGTATAACACGCCTGTTCTTGTATTGCCTCCTCGATGCGAAGGCTCTCGTCGTAAAGTTCCCACAGGGTTTCTATCCACTCTTCAGGGACTTTGGTCAAACCGACATGAACCTCACAGGTCTGACCTTCGTGTTCACAGGAGTACTTTTTTTCGTCCCAGTACCTATGGTGCTTTAGTGTTTCTGAGCGCATATATCTTGGCCGTGGGAACTTCGGTCTTTTCCTTGAAATCAGATATGCAATATATATCCGGAGTTGTGAACCCGTGGAAATTGGAAGCATAGACAAAGGAATATGCCCCAGTGTTCATGATTTGGAGCCTGTCACCCACTTGCATTTCCGGAAGCCAGACTTCATTGAGAATAGTATCGTCAGAATCGCAGGTTGGCCCCGTAAGGACGTACGGTTTTTTTAACTGCCCGTCCTTGGCGGTCTTGACAAGGTATGGGAACTCCCTTCGTACCTGAAGGGCTTCCATAAGGCCATGAAAAGCGCTTACGTCTACATATAGCCAATTCTCCCCGTCACGCTTAGCCTTGCCGATCACCGTGGAAACCAGCATTGCCGAATCCCCGACAAGAAACCTACCAGGCTCTAGGAACAATTCCGTTCCAGAAGGAAATCTAGAATTGAGCAGTCTTCTTATCTCCTGCGCGATTTCCTCGATAGACGGAACTTCATGAATATATTGGATTGGAAAACCGCCCCCTATGTCCATACAACTCAAGGGTATGCCCTCAGCTTCAAGCGTGCCCCATACCTTGCTGGATATCTCCAGGGCTTCTGTCCATGTCTCCTTCCGCGTACACTGTGACCCGACATGAAACGCGAGACCATAGGGCGATAGACCTTGGTTCAGCGCCTCCTGCATAAGCGATAGCGCCTGCTCGGCAGGAGCGCCGAACTTCAGGCCGGGCGGGAACAAGCTCCCTTCGCTACAAACAGACAGTCGGAGTAATACCCGGCTCTTAGGAGCTAATATGGCCAGTTTCCTGAGTTCCTCCTCGGAGTCAAAGACAAAAAGGTCAACTCCCATCTTGTAAGTGTCCCTTATGTGCGACGGCAGCTTAACCGGACAAGAGAAGATCAGGTCCTTGGGGGAAACCCCCAATTCGATCATCATTTCCGCTTCCTGCTTGGAACCGATCTCAAACCTGGAACCGGCGGAAATCAGTGCCTTGAGAACTTCCTTGTTATTGTTTGCCTTGGTCGCATAATAAGTAGTAGCGCCCGGAAAGGCTGAAGAGATTGCTTCATACTTCTCGCGAACCCGGTCGAGGTCAAAGAGGAAAAACGGAGTTGAGTAATTCAACGTCGGTTTCTTGGTGTTCATTGTTGCCCCCGGCTCTTACGAACCTTTACATATCTATCATCTATGTAATGTTGTGTACGGTTTTAATATCTTATTTAATATAGTTGACAAAAGTCAACTCTTGCATACACTTCCTTCACCAGCCCGCTGCACTTTGTGACTTTTTGACCAGGAGCCTTCCCTGCGCCGGATGCGGTCGCATATCAGTTCTCCGCCGATACAGACATTCTCAGGAGGGTTCTCCCTGATAACCACGACATACGCTTCCCTGGGAATCTTGTATGCTCTCTCCAGCGCGTCCGTTATCTCCCTTGTGAGTGAGCGCTTCGCGTCCAGGTCTTTTATGGGAGGCCCCTCTACCGTGACGGTCGGCATCTTTAATCCCCCTTCTAAAAAATCATTGAACCCTTCGTAAATATGTAGATAATAGTAAAACACAAAGTGGCCCTTCAATCGAATGGGAGGCAACCGATGAAAGATCCGAAGATAGTGATGAGTCCCAACAAGCTGGTCCAGTATCTGGACAAGCCCCGGGAGGAGTTCACCAAGAAAGACATCATGAAGTTCATCGAGGAGAACGGGATCAGGCTGGTCAACTTCCGGTACGTTGGAGGAGACGGCAGGCTGAAGCAGCTCAACTTCGTCATTAACAGCATAGTTCAGCTGGATTCCCTGCTGTCGACGGGAGAAAGGGTCGATGGCTCCAGCCTTTTCTCGTACATCGACGCTGCATCGAGCGACCTCTACGTCGTACCACGCTTCAAGACCGCCTTCGTTGACCCGTTCTCGGACATCCCCGCGTTAAACATACTATGCTCTTACTACGCAGGCGACGGGACGCCACTCGGGAGCTCGCCGGAAAACCTCCTCAAGAAGGCCGACGCGGTCCTGAAGGAGCAGACCGGGATGCACCTCGAGGCAATGGGTGAGCTTGAGTATTACGTCTTCCGCACCGGGCACGACGCCTACCCCGTCGAGGCACAGCGCGGCTATCACGAATCCTCACCGTTCTCGAAATTCGAGAAGCTCCGATACGAGGCCATGGAGACCATCGCCGGGGTCGGGGGCACCATCAAGTACGGCCACTCAGAGGTTGGCTCGATCACTGGAGACGAAGTGGAGATGGAACAGCACGAGATCGAGTTCGCACCGGTGCCTTTAGATGACGCGGCGGACCAGATCGTCACCGCAAAGTGGATCCTGAGGATGATCGGATATAAGTACAATGTGCCCATCAGCTTCGCGCCCAAAGTCGTGGTGGGGCACGCGGGCAGCGGCCTGCACATCCATTCAAAGCTTGTGAAGGACGGCCGGAACATGCTGGTCGAAGGTGACAAGCTGAGTGACATCGCCAGGAAGACCATCGCCGGCTACCTTCGCCTGGCACCATCCCTGACCGCCTTCGGCAACACCGTCCCTCTCTCTTACTTGAGGCTCGTCCCGCACCAGGAGGCTCCCACAAACATCTGCTGGGGTGACAGAAACCGGTCCGTGCTGGTAAGGGTTCCGCTCGGATGGCTGGGAGTTGGCAACATGGTCAAGGACGCGAACCCGCAGGAGCTGGAGGACTTGCCCCTTTCCGTCGACAGCCAGACGGTCGAATTCCGCAGCCCTGACGGCTCGGCCAACATCTACCTGTTGCTGGCGGGGCTTGCCGTGGCGGCGCGGCACGGCCTGGAGATGAAAGACGCTCTGGAGTACGCCGAGAAATTCTACTCGGATGTGAACATCTTCGAGCACGAGGAGATCCAGGAGAGACTGCCTCAGCTGCCCGCCTCGTGCGCGGAATCAGCGGAATCCCTTTTAAAGGACCGAAAGATTTACGAAAAGGACGGCGTCTTTCCTCCAACGGTGATCGACGGGACCGTCGATATGCTGAGAAGCTACGACGACAGTGACTTGAGCGAGCGGCTATACGGCAAGGACGAAGAGATAAAGAAGCTGGTAGACGAGTACCTGCACTGGGCTTAGTGCAACAGTGGTGCCTGGCACCACTGTTGCAGTATCTGGAACTATCGCTGTTGCTGCAGGCTTTCAAGCCAGCGCTCTGTGCCGATTTCCTTTCGCTTTAAAAGCTCGTCCCGGCGCACCCGTATCGACTTCTCGACTTCCTCGGGGCTGAGCGCGGGATCGCTGAGACTCAAGAACGTCTCGCAAGGTAACTCGTCGCAGAGGCCGCAGTGCTCGAGCTGCTTCTTGTTAATACAGCAATCGTAAAGCGGGCAGGTCTCGATCCTCATCTCCGAGGTCCAGAATGGCTTCCCTTCAATGTACCCGCACCCGCCGCACTGCTCACCGAGGTACTCGCAGGGACCGCAATACAACCCACAAACGGCGGCAAGCTTCTCGTCACTCATCTATACGCTCCTTCTTGAAACAAAGCTTCTCGACCGCTTCCGTGACACCGAACCATGCCCTGTTGAAGCGTGCTTCCCCCGGGCTTGCATCCTCGCGGAACACCCCTCGTCGCGAACGCTCCTTCTCTCGCCGAGACAAGTCCGCGGGGTCCACCGCGCCCGGGTAGCGCTCGACCTCGGCTCCCAGCATCTTTCCCCAGTAAACAGGCGTTGTGAGGTTGCGGCAGGGCTGCCCGTTCGTGAACCACACCGTCATGCTCAGCGGCTGCACCTGGAGAGAGTAGAGGGTGGTGCTTATCCCCCACTCGGTGAGGGCCAGTTCGAACTCTCCCTTGAGCAGGTGCTTCTTCATGTTCCATGCGTGAGCGCAGATGGTCGAGTCATCGACCTTCTCCTCCCACCACTGTCTCTCTATCCCGAACTCCGCAAGCAAAGAATAGTCGGGCCGGTGATCGGACACGATCAGGTTCGCCACGCGGGGCTCGATGAGCCCGTGGTGCTCGCGAAGAAGAGCCCACATCCTGGCAAGCCTCGAATAGGAACCCGCTAGCAAGTCCAGAGTCGAGGGGTCGCACGAGCCGCTCAGGTCCCGGTCCAGGAACTGGTGGTGGTTGGCAGACGCGATTATCCCCTCGGCGCCAGCGGGCTGCTCGTAGAAGTGGCTGTGCGAGTTCTCGAAAACGGAAAGGCTACCGTGACGGTCGGCCCAGATCATGTTCCAGTTCATCAGCATGCCCATGGCAATGGACTTGGTCGCCTGCCTCGGACCCTCACTGAAGACCTCCGCCGCTTCACTGACCGTGGTGCAGGTCTCCATTGCCCTGTTGTTGAGCTCGAACTGGCTGTAGCCTTCACCGGCGTCGGTCACCCCCACGGCATTGACCACGCAGCTAAGACCTTCGGCGTTCAAAATCCCGATCCCGAAAACGGCAGGCGCTCCCAGGCAAAGGTACGGGATCGTTCCCTCAAGCTCACGCACGTACAGGGGGAACCTTCCCATTATCATCTTCAATATTAGAGGAGCGTCGAAGTTCCAGGAGACCATTATGTCGTCATCTTTCGTGGCGGGCGGGACAGCCCCAAAGTTCGTGCACTGCGGCACAGCGAGTGATTCGATGAGCATTCGAGCGCAGAAGAGGTCTTCAGTTGCGATGCCGAGGCCGCGCGCCAGTCCTTCGAGCTCACTGATGTCCTTTGGGGGCTCCTGGCTCAAGAGCTTTTCAGGATGCCGCCGCGCCCAGCGGGAGAGAGACCTTACCAGCGACTTGATCATGCTTCCAGAAGTCAGTGCGGCGCTGGCCCCGAGCTCGAAACGATCCTTCCCGTAAAGCTTCAGCAAGTCCGCTCACCCCTTCTAAAGACTCAATTGCGGGTTACACTTTACCATCAAACGCGAATAGAATGTCGGCAGGAACTAAACTCCTTCAGGCGGTGATCAGGCATGAAAGACCTGCGGAACCAGTGAGCTAGAAAGGACTGGTAGCCTTGCCCTGACCTTTCCCACCGATGTCACTGACTTCGCAGCGGTTGAGAGGATGATCGAGGCCCCGATTGCGCGGGTCGGAAGAATCGACGTGCTGGCCAACATCGCCGGCATCGGAATCATGTGATTCAAGCAGGAGATCAGGGAGATGACCCGCTACATGGGGTATATAGGAGAGGATCCAGAGGACACCGCGCGTACCATTATCAATGCGGTCAAGAAGAACAAGTTCCTGGTCGTCACTGCCCCGTTCAGCAGGGCGGACTACTTTGTAAGGCGGCACTTCGCCTCAATTGTGACATGAACTGACAGAATCTGGCCCCGCTTTGTTGACAAGGCAGCAAGCAGGTATAGGATTTAGACCTTCTACAAATCAGAGGAATAAACATAGTCGATATCTGCGAAGAAGGCCTGGAAGAGTACCCCAAGGTTGGCATACTCCTTGGCAACCTCGTCATGGTCGTCTGGATCGCGCTCGGGACAATTGCCTGTTACTTTTTCAACCATATCGTTGCATGGGTGTACCTCGGCGTAGCTGTGACCATGGTCTTCGTTGTCCTTCGCAGACTCATCTGCACGAACTGCTACTACTACGGCAGGTGGTGCCCGACCGGTTGTTGGGGCAAGCTCTCCGCGCTGCTCTTCAAGGAAGGGGATATCGAGAAGTTCGGCGAAAGCCTCGGCTTGAAACTCGCTCCAGCCACCTACGGCCTGTTGACCCTGACACCACTGGTGCTCGGCACCATCTCGGCGGTCCAGCACTTCTCGGCGATGAAGCCGGTCGTACTGGCGGCTATCCTTATTATCGGTTTCTACAGCGGGTACATCGGTCGGAAGAAGGCATGCGCGCAGTGCAAGATGAAGCTGTGCTGCCCGGGGAGTGTCGCGAAATGAGCAAAAAGAAGAGCACCTCATCTCCTACTTGCCAAGCTTCTCGTACCTCTTCTTGAACTCTTCCAGGAAGGAGACCATCCCCTCGATGCTGCCCGCCCAGAGATCGAGCACTTCACGACCTTCCGCGGTCAACTGGTAGACCTTCCGCGCAGGACCCGCGCCGCTGTCGTTGAGAGAGCTTTCAGTCTGCCCTTCCCTCTCCATGTTGCGCAACATCCGGTACAGGATGGACGGATCCATGGAGCTCTGGTCCATCCCGAACTCCTTGAGCTTGCCCATCAATTCATAGCCGTGACACGGGGTCTCCGCGAGAAGCAGTAAAACAACGGGGCGCAGGAAACGGCGTGTGATCCCATGCCCGCCTTCGAAAAAATGGCCCATGAAGTGGCCGGGTCCCGGGCAACCACCTTTGCCTGTCCGTTCGTTACACATCTTTTACTCCTTTTCATTTGTCTATAGTGTCATAACAACATTAGTAATATATAACTAATATTAGCATATTGTCAATACTGATAATATTCTTAACCACAATGCCGCATCATCATAGCCAAAGATTCCTCAGGCGTTTTTCTTCTTGCCGTCCATAATCGCGACGGCGAGGTTCAACACACGGTCGAATGGCTCTTCCCGGTCTTCTCTCAGGTGTAATGTTATTGCCTCACTGGAGCAGGCGCCGGCACATAACCCGCACCCGAGGCACTTCTCCCTTTCGACCACGGCCACGTCCTTAACCTTGATGGCCCCGACCGGACAGCGCTCGATACAGTCTTCGCAGCCGACACATTCTTCCTCGTCAATGACCGCTTCGAAAAGCGCGTTGAGGTACCTGTGCTTGTCGTAACCTCTTGTGGTTATTCCCTTCATAGAGGCGCAGCAGCAGGGGCAGCAGTTGCAGATATTCGAGAGGTGCCTGGTGTTGACCCCGGCGTGGACCAGGCCCGCCTCATCGGCTTCCTCGAGGATGGCAACGGCTTCCCCGGCAGTGATCTCCCGCCCTATGCCGTTCTCAATATAGTACTCGGCCGCAACCCCGAAGCTGAGACAGGTCTCCATGGGATGGTCGCACCCATCGCCTACAAGCCGCGCTTCCTTGCGGCAGACGCATTCGGCGACCGAGATCTTCCTTGCCTTCTCGACCTCTTCCTTGAGTCTGAGAAATGGAAAGAGGACCGTGTCCGATTCGATGTGTTCGGTAATCGGAAGGACCTTGAACCCGGGGACATCGCTAGCCCCCATCTCATCGCAGTAGGCGGCCTCGTAGTACTGCTTGAACAGGGCGGCAAGCTCTTCTTCGATCTTCTCAACGGAATACTCATACAGGCCGATCATGAAGGGGATTGCGTTGTAGAGCGTCCTGCCCTCTCGGCGGGTCCGAAAGACCAGGCCTTTCCTGGACATTGACTCCAGTCGTTCTTCCAGTTCCCGCCGGTCGATGCCGGCGCGCTCGGCTATTTGAGAGGGCTCCTCGGGCAGGGGCGTCAGCAATACCGCGGTCTTCGCCTCCTCCTCCGTGAACAGCCTTTTCAATATCTCGATCTCGACCCCTGAAGGGGCCGCAGGAAATCCCAGCGGAAACTGGTCCAGGAATTCGCGCAGTCTCGAGTAAGCGTTATCTGGCATACCGGTCACCTCTTCTATAGAGAGCTCCCCAGGACAAACAGTATTGCGACTGCCGCCTTCACATACGGGCAAATCTTTATTGGCACGATTGACGTTCTCGCACCCGTGGCCGCAGTCAACCCCGCCATGATGAGAAGCATCACTGCCGCCGCCCCGAAAACAAAGATGGATGCCGCGTTCTGCGCTCCCTCAACAGCGGTCATAAGAAGTACGAGCATGCCGATGGAGCACAGCGCAAGGCCTTCGGCGATCCACTCCATTGTGATTATCCGCCTGTTTTCCTCGGAGGTCTCCCCGAAACCTTTGACCACTGAGCGCGTCGGCATGATATTGGCTACTCCCCAGACGAAAATCACGCCGGATCCCACGTACAAGAGCGCTTCGTTCGTGCGAACCTCTTTTGTACTAAGTGAACTATACCAGTATAATCTGCGGTCAGTCAGGAGGGTCAGGATGGCCAGGTCGGATGCCGTAGCAAATCCAGGAGAGACAATGCAAGAGGGCGAGGGGATAAGAGTGCGGCCGGCAACTCCGGCGGACGTGCCGGCAATATCCTTCATCATTCGAGAGCTCGGATGGTTCGACTATATCAACGACGAGCCTCCAGCCGATACCGAGGAGCGTGTTTCACAGTTCTGACCGGCCGAAATCGCCGCTCCTATGATAGAGGGTTTTACCGGGGGCTTGGCCGGTCCGAGCGCCCGGAGATGTCGAACTTCGCCTTGCCATTAGGCTGATCGAGAACAGCAATGGAGATGGTGGATACATAGAAGGCACACAGGGTCAACAAGAGACATCCTTCGATGAGATTGCTAATAAAGGCTTGCGGGCAAGCGCCATACTGGCGATACCCGGCTTTATCCTGTTTGCCGCGGGGCATGCGTTGGTGTGGCAAAACCAGACCTCTCGAACTTACCAGAAGGGAGGCAACCCTGTATTCGCCCCGACGTTCGTGAAGCTCACGTGGTCGAAGACCTTGAATCCGAACTTGAAGGGAAGGAAGTCCTGATCGAGCCGAACAGCCCGTCTGAAGGCGTACGGGCCGGAAGCCTCTATTCGACTTTGATGCTTTCCGGGAGCCCCCGGGTCAGGATGTCAACGGCCTCCTCCACCATGTCCTCAAGAACCTCGCTGGCCGGCTTGATCTCCTTGATGAGGCCGGATGCCTGTCCCGCGAAGCCGCCGATGTAATCGTCCATGTTTGCCTGGATGAAGCCCGCCAGGAGGGCCGAGGAAATCATGAGCTGTATCGGGAACGGCAGGGGAGCCAGCCCCGACTCGTCCCATGCGTCGTGGAACCTGGAATAGATGGAGCGCAGGGTCTTCCCGGTGAACATGGTGCTCACCCGCGTGTCCTCGTCCGTGGCCTCGACGATGTGCTGCTTGATAGCGTCGGGGGCGCCCCCCTCTGTTGTGGCCAGGAAACGTGTTCCAACCCAGACACCCACGCATCCCATTGCCAGAGCCGCCGCCACGCCCCGGCCGTCGGCGATGCCGCCGGCGGCCAGCACCGGCACCGGGTAAGCGGCGTCGATGCACGGGGGCACGAGGGCCATCGTGCCGATTCTTCCGGTGTGCCCTCCCGCCTCGTGGCCCTGGGCCACAAGGAGGTCGATTCCCGCCTCGGCCATGCGCCTCGCGTTCTTGATGTTGCCGGTGATGGCCAGCACTTTAACGCCGTTGGCGTGGGCCTCCTCTACCATGGACCCCGGGTTGCCCAGTCCGGCGCAGAAGAGAGGGATCTTCTCCTCGATGCAGACCTTTACCGCCTCGGCGGGCCGCATTGTAGTGGTGTCGGTCTTCACCATTATCTCGACTTCGGGGATGTCCAGGTCCTTCCTCATCTTCGCAATCCAGTCCTGGTACGGTTGCGGCAGGTTCTGCAGCATCCGGCTGAGCGGCAGCTCTTCCACGCCCGAGGCCGCCATCTCATCCATGCCCGCTACGTTCTTGGGCAGCAGGAGGTCCACCCCGTACGGCTTGTCCGTCCGGGCCTTTATGTCCCGTATGGCCTGCCTCAGCTCCTCGATGGAGTAGCCGCTCCCTCCCAGCACGCCGAGACCGCCCGCCTCCGACACGGCGACGACAAGTTCGACCGGAGCCCCCGTCTCCTCCCCGAGCAGATTCGGCCCCATGCCGGCGCTCATGATCGGATATTCGATGCCCAGCATGTCACAAAGCCTTGTCCTGAGAACTCTCTTGCCCATCGATTGCTCCTTTCATCCGAGAAGTCACTTTGCTTCTTTAAACAGCAATTGCAGGAAAAATAGTCGCACATGAACAAGCGTGAGGCAATCATCATAGCACGCCGAGAGAGTGAGATTCGAACCCAAAATGCAACACTGGTGCCAGGCACCAATGCGTCAAAGATACGTTGTGGATGATATGATCATGAACCCGAGGACTATCGCACCCGGAGGGATAACCGACAAGAGCATCGAGGGAGTGGCCATGATCGCGGAGAGATACACCGATTACATGTACAACCTCATAGACAAGGTGATGAAGGACATCGGGCCCAGGGAGTCCTGCGGCGAGGAGGAGAAGCAGTTGGGCCGGCTGTTCGCCCGGGAAATAGAGCCCGCGTGCGATAGGGTGGAGACCGAGGCCTTCACCTGCAGTCCAACCGCCTTCCTGGGTTTCTTTCCGTACCTTGTGCTTATGTTTGTAGCCGGGGTGGTGCTGTACTTTTTCCTACCGCCCGTCTCCCTGGCCCTGGCCGTGACAGGCGGCGCCGTCCTCTTTTTCGAGGTTGTGCGCTACAAGGAGTTTATCGACCCCGTTTACCCCAAGAAGGAGGGCGAGAACATAGTGGGCTTCGTGAAACCCCGCGGGGAGGCTACAAAACGGGTCTACGTCTCGGGCCACTTCGACTCCGCCTACGAGTTCAAAATATGGTTCTGGTTCAAGAGCCTATCCGCCCCCCTCATGAGCATTGGTGTCCTCTCCGTGCTGCTTCTCGCCTTTTTCAGCCTGGCCAGGACCATCGCCGAGCCCGTCGGATTGCCCCAGGCTACTGCCTTCAAAGTACTGGGTATCATACTGATAGCCCTCTCTCCTTTAGTGGCCATCTTCGCTTTGTTCCACACTAAAGACGTTGTCCCCGGGGCCATGGACGACATGGCGGGCGTAGCCGTGGTGGCGGGACTGGGTAAGTACCTCAAGGATGCCAGGGAGGGCGGTGAGTTCTTTCCGGAGAGCACGGAGGTGGTCCTTTTAGGGATGTCCTCGGAGGAGGCGGGGCTGAGAGGTGCCAAACGCTACGCGGCGCGCCACCTCGAGGAGTCAAAAGCCCTTCCCACCTGTGCCATCTTCCTCGACGGGATCTATGACGAGCGTCATTTCACTATCTTCCAGAAAGAGATCTGGCCCAGCGGGAAGATGGACCCCTACCTGGTAAACCTGGCCCGGGAGGCGGCGAAAGACAACGGCTTCGATGTCAAGGTCGGCGTTCTTCCCCTGGGAGCCACCGATGCCAGCGCCTTCGCCCTGGCCGGGATCCCCTCCGTTAGTATGTGCCTGTGGGATACCGACAGGCTTGTGCCCCATTATCACACCCGGTACGACACAATCGAGCATGTGCGGCCTCAATCGCTGGCCGTGGCCCTGCAGACGGTCATCGATATGCTCAGGCGAATCGACGCATAAGTCGCTCCACGCCCTGGTACTTCTGCTCCGGATAGAAGAGCCTTATCTCTCCAGTGCAGGTTTGCGCCGTTTTGAATCACGTCTAATGCCGTTTAGTATCATCTAATCTCATCCAGCTGTTGGCAGGCGGGGTGCCCGTGTCAAGCTGGTGGGCCAATTACTATGATCACCTGTTGAAGCGTATAGATGCCTTGAAAGAAAAGCACTCACAAAGATCTGAGATGATAAAGGAGCTGGAAGACGCAGGGGAAGAAATCCACCTTTATGAGAACTACTCTGAATCCTATGGGTATGTCTTCCATCTTCTAAAAAGAAAAGACTGATAATCCATCTGGCGGAGAGGGTGGGATTCGAACCCACGGTGGACTAACGCCCACAACGGTTTTCGAGCATGTTACCCTTCGTCTCATCCAGCATCATCTAATGTCAAATAACCTCATCCTGTACAGCTCCGCAGTGTCTTGGATCACATCTAATGTCGTCTAATATCATCTAATCGCATCTATTATGTTGACAAATTGTTGACATTTGCTTGCTTTGTAAAAGCACCTTTGTTCTCGTCTTGCGGAAGGTCGGGCGATGAGCGTGCGGCAAACACCAGTCAACCATGCCGGAAAGGCCGAGATCGTGATAGGATGGCGGCGTTGGAGGAGACATATGGGGAATTCCGGATTAAACGGGGCTTCTGAATCACTCAAATTGACGATGGGGCTAACTCAAGTCCTCCTGCTACAATACAGTTGTGAAAGTAAGCAACTTGGCTGGGTGAAATGACCATCAGAGATTCAAAATTGTTTCTAGGCTCCTCGAGGGACTTGCCGCCTCCCAAGTTCTACAAGTGGCTCTTTATCAGCGTTTTCGCCTTCGGTGAGGGTGCCACCCTGATTATCGAATTGGCATACCGGTCCAGCGGGGACACCTTTCGTTCGGTAGCGATAGATTTCCTTATCTCCACCGCGCTTATCTTGATTCTGATTCTTCCCACATACTACATACTCAAAAGAGTGCTGGTTAAGTACAAAGAAAACGAACACAAATACAGAGAACTTGCCGATTCGCTCCCTGAAATCGTGTTCGAGATGGACCTCGAAGGTAACCTCCTCTATGTCAGCATGAGTGCTTTTACCCTCCAAGGTTATACCCAAGAGGAGTTCGAGAAAGGTATGACCGTAGCCGATGTACTGGTGGAGTGGAAAAAGTCTTTGACCGACCTCGGAACTAGGATAGAAAAAAATATAGGAGAAGCCTCTGGAGAATACACGGCCAAGAGAAAGGACGGTACCACCTTCCCGGCGATTATCTCGTCGAGGCTCGTTTACGACGGGGAAGGTAAAGTAGTCGGGCTCCACGGCGTGGTCACCGACATAACCGAACAGAAGAAAACGGAAGAAAAACTCAAAAGGATGAACACCGAACTCGATGGGTACGCTCATACCGTTTCCCACGACCTCAAGGGACCTCTCACAGCTGTGTCTATGGCACATGAACTGATGGCTGGAATAATCGAAAGCAAAGCACCCGAACTAATGGACGAAACCTCGGAAGCAATGCAGATTTGTAACAGGAGCCTTGTCCGTGCCACAGGACTTATAGACAGCCTTCTTGCACTGGCTGAAACGGGGGGACCAGATGACACTTACCCTGTTGACTTGAACGAGAAGGTAAAGGAAATCCTGTTGGAGAATAAGACCGACCTGGCCGCAAAAGGAATAGAAGTAAAGGCTGATGACTTGGGTAAATTGGTGGCAAATCCCACCCACGTATATCAGGTATTCAGCAACCTCCTACGAAACGCCATGAGATATGTAGATTCTGATAACGGGCTAATCGAGGTAAAAAAACTCGACGAGAACAAGTACTTGGTAAGAGACAACGGACCCGGAATATCTGAAAAGTTTATTGACGACATCTTTGTTCCTTTCGTGAAAGGCGTTGGCGGGGATACGAGTCTAGGGCTTTCGATAGTAAAGAAAATCGTGGAGACGTATGGTGGCGAGATAAAAGCGTATAATGAGAACGGTGCTTGTTTTGAGTTCACAATGCGGGACTATCTTGGGGGAGACAATGAGTGACTTATCGGTTCTCATTGTAGAAGACGATAAAGATATGGCAAAGACAATCCAACTGCTTCTTAAATCGAAGTTCGGTTTTGAAACAGACACGGAAGAAAACTGCTCTGAAGCCAGAGAACAACTCCTATCAAACGAATTCGACATCATCATTCTCGACTATCAACTCCCTGACGGGAACGGGCTGGAACTGTTAGACGAAATAGTAGCCGACGAAAGCCACCCCCCGGCAATAATGGTTACTGGACGCGGCGACGAAGACATAGCAACACAGGCTTTCCAAAAAGGCGCTTTTGACTATATTAAAAAAGGCCCCAAACTGAGTTCAAAGTTATCAGAAGTAGTCCAGAGAGTTATTGATAGCATCGAACTCCAGAAGGCACTTCGAGAAAGCGAAGAAAGGTATCGTTTGGCGTTTGAAAACGCATCGGACATTATTTACACGTTGAACCAAGACTTAATTATTACGGAAATATCTCCGTCTGTTGAAAAGGTCTTAGGCTATACACCCGAAGAATTGATAGGAAAGCGTTTTCCCGAACTTGGTGTGCTTTCACCGGAATCGTTGGATACTGCTATTACCAACGCGAAACGAATCCTCTCCGGGGGAAGCGACGTACTTAAAAAATATACATTCATAGCAAAAGACGGTTCAGAAAAAATCATAGAAATCAAAGGTTCTACCCTGATTAGAGATGGGGAAATTATTGGGGTAGTATCGGTAGCCAGAGATGTTACCGAACGACGGAAAACCGAGCTGGCACTGGCAAAAGTCAAGTGTTTGTACGGTCTTGTAGAGATAACAGAAAAACCAGACATAACGTTCGACGAGATACTTCACGAAACCGTCAACATACTAACCCCTGCTTGGAAGTACCCCGATATAGCATCTGCCATGATTCTTTTCCGTGGCGAAGAATACGAAACGGACATCTTTGATAGGTCCGAATGGGTAATGTCCTCGGATATAACGGTTAATGAAAAAGTCGTAGGAAGCGTCAACGTCTATTACGGCGAGAAAATGCCAACACTGGACGAAGGACCGTTCTCAGAGGAAGAACGCGGTCTTATCGACAAGCAGGCAGAACGTTTGGGTGACGAAGTGGAAAGAACGGATGAGTTGCATGAGAAGGCAGAAAGACATCGAGTCATCGCCGAGAACATAACCGATACCATGTGGCTCATGGATATGAACATGAAGACCACTTGGATTAGCCCGTCGGTGACAAAACTTAGAGGGTTCACGCTGGAAGAACTTCAAGAACTCCCCCTTGAAAAGCACTTCACACAGGAATCGGCAAAGACCGCATTGGCTCTGATAGCAGAGGTCATGACCCCCGAGAACTTGGCAGATAAGAACAAGCACCTTTCAGCGAGGGTGGAACTGGAGTTCTACAAGAAGGACGGGTCAACTTTCTGGGCTGACGTAGAAATGGATTTGTTGCGAGATTCTAAAGGCACTCCGACGGGGATACTCGGAGTGGGTCGTGACGTAACCGACCGGAAAGTGTGGGAGAATAAACTTCAAGAAGCAGAAAAAAAGTATCGGGGACTGGTTGAAAATCTGCAAGAGGGTATCTGGGCTATAGACGCCGACAGCTACACCACCTACGTCAACGACCGGATGGGAGAGATGCTTGGTTACAACGCGGAAGAAATGCTAGGCAAGCACCTGTTTGACTTCATGGACGAAGAAGGTAAAAAACTTGCCGAGTATAACTTGGAACGACGCAGGCAGGGAATATCAGAACAGCACGACTTCGAGTTTCGGAAAAAAGACGGTACAAAGGTTATTGCAACGTTGGAAACTTCCCCTATTTTGGACGACGGTAATTGTACAGGTACTTTGGCTGGTGTCATAGACATAACTGCCAGAAAAAAAGCCGAGGAACAGATTAAAAAACACGCAGAAGAACTATCTGGAATTGTTACTGTAGCAGCCCATGAACTGAGACATCCTGCTACCATCTTAAAGGGGTATTCCGAGATTCTGTTGAATTCAGAAGGGAACCTTGAAAAAGAGGTAGTAGTTGAAGCGTTGGAGGGAATAAGCAAGGCTTCCGACAGGTTGGTAGAAATTGCAACCAAGTTGCAGGACACGTCCGAAATAAAGGACGGGATTAAACTACACAGGCGAAGCACCGACCCTGCCTTATTGGTCAAAGAAGCAATCGGCTTGCTGGATGCTAAAAACTGCCAGTTAGATTTTCCTGATAATCTCTTACCCGTGTACGTGGATTCGGATAAAATGACACAGGTGTTTCTGGCACTCTTGGAGAACGCAGTAAAGTTCTCTCCTGAAGAAAGCACAATAAACCTGTCAATCAAACAGAACAAAGAAGAAACAGTCTTTTACGTGTCGGACAGAGGAGAAGGTATACCCGAAGAATCGCTGGAACTGGTGTTTGATAAGTTTTATCAGGTTGACGGCGCTATACATCACTCCAAGTACGGGATGGGCTTCGGTCTTTACATAGTGAAGTCTATAATCGAAGCCCACGGAGGTTGGATAAAAGCCGGAACAAGAGAAGGAAGAGGTTCCATACTGACCTTCGGAATCCCTGCGAAGAAGGAACTTGTCGTTCTTATCGTTGACGACGACCCTGACATAGTACAACTGATTAGCAGGCAGGTCACATCAAAAGGACACAAAACTTTATCTGCCTTCGGCGGCGAAGAGGGGGTAAAGGTCGCCAGAGAAGAACTACCTGACGTAATACTACTGGACCTGATAATGCCTAAATTCGACGGATTTGCGGTCTTGAAGGCGTTGAAGGTCTACGAGGAAACAAAGGACATACCAGTAATAGCCGTGACTGCCAAAGCGGACGAAAAATCGGCAAAGGAAGTTCTTGAGTTGGGTGCTGTTGAGTGTGTGACCAAACCTTACGATTTTGCTGAAATACTCAAACTAATCGAGTCCGTCACCTGAAAAACGCAAAGAGCCTGCTTCGAGTTCACGCTCCCCCTTTGTTCTTCGCAGGGGCCGTGAGATAAGCAAGATAGAGCTGGACATCCTTTCACCCACCCCACCGACTCTGCTCTTGAAACCTTATGGAAGGGACGAGGGCGAAAGAGCATATGGTGAATACCTGTTAACTGGCAGTATCCTGGCGGAGAGGGTGGGATTCGAACCCACGGTGGACTAACGCCCACAACGGTTTTCGAGTATGTTGCCCTTCGTATCATCTAGCATCATCTAGTGTCATATAACATCATCCTGTACAGCTCCGCAACGTCTTGAATCACATCTAATGTCGTCTAATGTCGTCTATTATGTTGACAAATTGTTGA
>Ga0209881_1000045_pt1 | contig 34816 bp, 30 predicted proteins | sample PersoiDNA2013193_FD_185804 | JGI IMG/M metagenome (GOLD analysis project Ga0209881, IMG submission 185804) | Permafrost soil microbial communities from the Arctic, to analyse light accelerated degradation of dissolved organic matter (DOM) -... | ecosystem: Environmental > Terrestrial > Soil >... | reverse complement strand
CCGGCAGGTGGTGTATGTAAACGTTGAAACAGTTCTGCAGCATCTGACGGAGCGCGTTATAGCCGGGGATCTGCAGGAACTGGTTGCTGTTGAGAAGAATGCTCACCGAGAACTCGTTATAAGGGTCTATGTCGGTATCGTAGTACTCGAATGCGGTCAGGTTTACCGCTCCGATTCCGGGGACGACCTGGGCCGGAACGAACCTCGTGTCGGGAAGAAGCCTCCGCAGAGCGAGCAGCCTCGCGGGCAGCAGCAGCGTAAAGCAGCGCGCGTCCCTGTAGAAAGTCGGTGTCTTGCTCCTGACTCCGGCTATGTCCGCCTCCAGCTGGTCCACCCCGGAAAAGAAATCCTCAGGCATGACTTTCACCCTCTTTCAAAATCGAGAACTCACGTGTCAGTAACCTATTACCCGGCCGACGAGAAGTCAACGTCATGTGCTGGTCCACTACATCGTGAACACTTTGTCCCCATGCTTGCTCTCATCTCTCCATGACTCAAGGAACTCCATCGGCGTCAGGTAACTAAGGCTTTGGTGGGGCCTGAAGTGATTGTATGACTCGTTCCACTCATCGGCCACCCGGTTGAGCTCTTCCACGGTGTAACCATCCCTGTAGTCCCACAGCTCGTACTTGGTCGTCTGGATCTTACGCTCCACACGTGCGTTCTCCTTCGGGTCAGCCGGCGAACCGGCTGACAGAGAAGTCACGATGAAAGTGGAGGAGGTCGTCGAGACACAGGAACTGCTCGAGATGGCCTACCTGCCGCTCTTCTCAAGGCGCGCTATATACAAGACGTTGGCAAGACCCTATTACTTCCGCTGGCGCTCCAGCGTGGAGGGTTCGGTCGAGGTCGAAGGTGAGACTATCCCCTCGAGGGAGAGACGATCCACGAGCAGATGCTGCTGTGCGGCGAGAATCCGCGCTGGCAGCTTGACGTGGCTACTCCGGCACCCCGGTGAAGATTGGCGCCGCGTACACGTTTCCGTAGAGATTACCTTTGTATCTCCAGAAGACCTCGGCAGTGCTTTTGACCGTACCGCCTATTGCCTTCCAAGCGTTCTCCGCCCCGTCACCAGAGATCTTGGAGCCATGTGGTGCTTTCCCTACCGCACTCAGGTCCCCGGCATGGGCAGGCCAGTTCTTGACCGTCGCTCCCCCGCCAGATCTGAACGGGGTCGCGTGGAGATGAACAGATGGGGGGTAATAAACGGAGGTCTTCGAAACCTGCGTCTTTTTCACCGTCTTCGCTATCGCGTCCCAGCCCGAAGGTCCCGCTCCCCCTTCCACGGTGACCTCGTAAGTCTTGTCACTGAGCTTAACCTTGAGCACGCTGGTTATCCCGCCCGGCATCGGTTGGCCTTTGTACTCCTTTTTCATTTTGAAGAAACCTTCATCGGACAGCGACTTGAGGGTATTGTCCACCCCGCCGGATGGCAGCTTGCCGCTCTTGTAGCTGTAGGCGCCCTCCTTTAAGACAACCGTCCCGTCCCCGTAATAGATTGCGACGGGCGCATCCGGGTTGTACAAGGGAGCGAGCGCCTGGAGGTTGCGCAAGATAATAACGGGATTTGCGGGCGACTTTTTGTACGTGAGATTGGGGCCGGCCTTGCCGCATCCCGCCGGAATCACGAGAGCCGCCGCAAGAATGATCGCTATCGCCGGGAGAGTTTTTCTCGATGCCATGATGACCTCCCTTTCCGTTTTCGCCTTCCGGTAGTAACCTACTACGTCCACGGAGCGATTCCTTGTTGTTGGTCCCCCTCCAGATTCTATATAATGGCGGCGGTTACCTTCGACAGACTACCAGAGGACAGCGGCTGTATCTTGAGGGGGTCCTTATGGAACAAGAGGAAGCTTACGGGCTCTATCGGTACCGTTGGGTCGTACTGGCCGCCTTCATGCTCATCGGGGCAATCACCCAGATAATGTGGCTGAACTACGCCCCCATAACCTCGAAGGTACAGACGCTGATGCACGTTAGCGAGTTCAAGGTCGTCCTGCTTGCTATCATGTTCCCGCTTCTCTATATCCCGGTATCCATACCGGCGGGGATCATCATCGACAGGAAAGGCTTCCGCTTCGCGGTACTGCTCGGCGCCATACTGACCGCGGGCTTCTCATTTCTTCGGCTTTTCACCGGCAACTACCCGCTTGTCCTCATAGGTATGATCGGGATAGCGATAGGGCAGCCGTTCGTCTTGAACAGCATCACGAAGACAGTCGCTGTCTGGTTTCCCGCGGAGGAGTCGGCGCTCGCCACCGGACTCGCGACGCTTTCACTTTTCCTGGGGATGCTGTTGGTACTCCCGCTGACACCGGCACTGCTCGGCAAAGACCCTACTTTAAGCTCACTTCGGTTCGTAGTGCTCGTCTACAGCATAGTGGCCCTCGCCGGCGCAATCCTCTTCGCCATTTTCGCAAGAGCCAGGCCGCCGAAGCCCCCGAAGCGGCTCGAGGTGGACCTGCAGAGCGAAGAGGCGGCGATCAACTGGGCGAGCCTGGGCAAGATCTTCTCGCTTTACAACTTCCGCCTTCTCTGCATATTGATCCTGGTTGGCAACGGCGCCTTCATAGGGATACTCCAGCTGCTCGAGAAGATACTTAAGCCCAAGGGCATCGGAACCAACACGGCCGGCAATATCGGGGCTGTGATGGTCCTCGCGGGCGTGATTGGTTGTATCGTCATTCCGTCCATCTCGGACAAGATGATGAGAAGAAAACCCTTTATCATATTGGCCGCAGGCGTCGCCACGGTCGCCATATTCATGATCGCCGCGCTGAAAGGCACACCCTTGATCTTTGTAATAGGCGGAATCAATGGCTTCTTCCTGTTCGCCGCCTTCCCGCTGGTGCTCGCATTCGGTGAAGAAACGACTGGGAAAGCGCTCACCGGGACCGCCACCGCCATACTGATGTTGCTGGGTAACGCCGGCGGCGTGGTGATAACCCTGATCATGGAGGCCATCAAGGGAGCAACGGGAGGAACGTCCGGCTCGTTCTTCTGGGCGATGATCTTCCTGGTTGTGATATTCGCGGTAGCCCTGGTGTTCGCCTTCTTCCTGCGGGAAGAACCCGGGAAATAGAAATAGGGGTCAGACCACTTTTCTTGCGCTTGATTTTTGCTTGAATTGCTTGTAGAATCTATACATGCCGAGACCACCACGCAATCAATTCCCTGGGGCTTTTTACCATGTGATGTCCCGGGACAACGGCAAGCAGAAGATCTTCCTTGATGACCGCGATAGGGCTGTTTTCCTATCCATGCTCGCGAGTGTCGTCGAGAGTCATTCTTGGGTCTGCTTCGCCTACTGCCTGATGGACAACCACTACCATCTACTCATCGAAACCCCCAATGCAAACCTCTCCGAGGGGATGAGAAATCTCAACAGCGCCTATTCACAGGGATTCAACAAAAAGCATGACCTGGTAGGCCACGTGATGCAGGGGCGCTATCAATCACCAATCGTAAAAAATGACAATCACATGCTCGAGCTTACCAGATACATAGTGCTCAATCCTGTGAGGAGTGGCCTCGCGCGTGAGCCGGGGCAGTGGCGCTGGAGCAGTTACTGCGCCACGGCAGGGTTCTCACCCGTTCCGACATTCCTCCGAACTGATAACATCCTCGGCCTCTTCTCGAAGGACCGCGACGAGGCGCGAAAAGCTTATATTCGTTTCGTCAATGAGGGTCCGCTCGGTGGGTACTCGATCGAACCAGACGGCCGCGCCAAGTTAGAAGAGCTTTTCCGAGAAGCAAATGACACAGCTGCCAGGGCGCTCGCAATGCGGGAGGCGCACCTGATGCATGGATATACCATGACTGAAATCGCCAACCACCTAAAAGTCAACTGCTCAACAGTCAGGAGAACCATCAAGCAATCAAGCTGACCGAATGCAACAAAAGTGGTTTGACCCCTTTTCCTCACTCATAGCCCTTCTCGTTATCCCCCTGACGATGACCACCCCTCCCTGATGCCATATAATTTTAAACCCAGAAGGAGCGTACCCAGGCAAACGGGAGGGCAGCCATGGAAGACGACAGGATCTCGTACCACGAGTCGGTCCGGAAGGTTTTTCACGAGAGGATCGAGCCGGCAGGGATAACGAACATGTGGGACCGGTTCGAGGCCCAGGGGATGGGAGGCGACCCGGACAGGAGGTGCCCCTTCTGCACGGCGGGGGCCCGCTGCGACCTGTGCTCTAACGGCCCGTGCCGCGCGGACGCCTCGAAGGACAAACGAGGGGTCTGCGGCATGACAGCGGACGGGATGGCCATGCGCATGATGCTCCTGCGCAGCGTCATGGGCGCGTCCACGTACCACTACCACACGGAGCAGACCATCAAGACACTCAGGGCGACCGCGAGGGGGCAGACGCCTTTTTCCATACAGGAGCCCGAAAAGCTCAAGGTCTTCGCGGGGCGTCTCGGGCTTGACACGTCCGGGGCCGACGGCGAGGTGGCCGGGCGGCTGTGCGATTTCGCGGAAAGCGACTTCAACAGGAAGCACTACGAGCCGAGCGAGATCGTCGAGGCGCTCGCCACCGCCGAGCGCAAGGACGTCTGGAGGAAGCTCGACATCTTCCCGGGCGGCATCCACGGGGAGATGATGCGCGCCACCAGTTCATGCCTCACCAACGTGGACGGCTACTACCAGAGCCTCGCGCTCAAGGCGATGCGCATGGGGGTAGCCATGGCCTACCAGAGCCAGGTCGTCAACGAGTACTGCCAGGACATACTCTTCGGGCTTCCTAGGCCGCATACGATGAGGGTAGACCTCGGAGTGCTCGACCCGGAATACGTGAACGTGCTGCCCAACGGCCACGAACCGTTCCTGGGGTTCGCCATGATCCAGCTCGCGCGGGAGCGCGGGTGGCAGGAGAAGGCGAAGGCCGCCGGCGCGAAGGGCCTGCGCGTCATCGCGAACATCGAGACGGGACAGGAGATCATCCAGAGGTGGGAGGCAGATGAGGTCCTGTACGGCTTCACGGGGAACTGGATAATGCAGGAGGCGGTCCTTGCCTCGGGCTGCGTCGACCTCTTCGCCTGCGACATGAACTGCTCGATGCCGATAGACCCGTTCTACGCGCATCAGTACAAATTTAGACTCATCCCCGTGAGCGACCTCGTCTCCTTCGAGGGCATAACCGACCGCGTCGACTACGAGCCTGAAAAGGCGTCGGAGCAGGCCTCTATGCTCCTTCAGATGGCCATCGAAAACTTCAACGAGCGGAAGGCTTCCGTAGAACCGGTGGTCGGACTGCCGACGAAAGAAGCGCTGGTGGGCTTCTCGACCGAGAGCATCCTCGAGGCGCTGGGCGGTACCCTCGACCCGCTGCTGGATGCCCTGAAGGGCGGCAACATACGGGGAGTTGCAGGGCTCGTATCCTGCACGACCCTTCGTAACAGCGGGCAGGACGCCCACAGCGTCGCCGTAGCGAAAGAGCTCATCGGCCGGGACGTCCTCGTGCTCTCCATGGGGTGCGGGAACGGGGCGATGCAGGTCGCGGGGTTGTGCGTCCCGGAGGCGGCGGGGCTCGCGGGTCCCGGCCTCAGGAGCCTGTGCGAGAAGCTGGGTGTCCCACCCATCCTGAGCTACGGCACCTGCACCGACACCGGCCGCCTTGCCGACCTCCTGGCCGCGATCTCGAGCGCCCTGGGCGACGTGCCGATACCGGACCTGCCCGTGGTCGCCGCCGCGCCGGAATACATGGAGCAAAAAGCGACAATCGACGCTATCTTCGCCCTGGCCCTCGGCCTCTACACTTACGTGAACCCGGTGCCGACCATTACCGGGGGGCCCAACCTGGTGAAACTGCTGACGAAGGACTGCAGGGAACTGACGGGCGGGGTCATGAACGTGGAGACGGATGCGGCAAAGGCCGTCGACGGTATGCTCGCCCACATCGAGTCTAAGCGAAGCAAACTCGGTATCTAGGTCGAGTGTCATCCGTCAGGGGACCGTCGCGAAACCGCTGGAAACGGTCATCGGCGTGCCCAGCGCGTTGGACAGACCCGCGACCCGTCCGAGCAGAGACTGCCCTTCGCTTCCGCCCATAAGCTGAGGCCTGCCGTTGCTTATATAGACAGGGTAGACGGTAGCGGAGCGGAAGCCGCGTGAGTCGAGCGCGAGCCGGGTAAGGATCGTGTAGTGACCCTCGGCGCTACCGGGGCTGAAGACGAAGTTGCCCATCGAATATGCTATGAGCTTCCCCCTGTAGAAGGCGAACCCCTGTGCCACGTGAGGGTGGTGCCCCAGCACGAGGTCGGCCCCGCAGTCGATGGACAGGCGCGCGAGGTCGACCTGCCTGGGGTCCGGGGTGTACTTCCTCTCGGTGCCCCAGTGGAAAGAGACGACCACCAGGTCCGCGTTCGACTTCGCCGAGGCGATGTCGGAAGCTATCTGCCCCGTGTTGGAGGCGTCGGCGATGCCCGGGTAGCCAGGTCCCGCCGGCCACCCGGAAAAGCCGTCGTACCCGATGTCGTTGTAGGCGAGGAAGGCGACGCGAAGTCCGTTTGCCGACAGGTACGCCGGCGCGTGGGCCGAGTTGAAATCGGCGCCCGCCCCGCAGTGCGCGATGCCGTACGTGTCCAGGTAGCCCAGGCTGTCGACCAACGCCGTGGCTCCGAAGTCGCGAGCGTGGTTGTTGGCCTGCGACACGACATCGACCCCGGCGTCGCGCATCGGTGGAAGCCCGTCGGGCGGGCCGCGGAAGGTGAATGCCTTCCCCGGCACCTGCTCACCCCGGTAAGAGATGGCGCACTCCAGGTTGGCGAACGCGAGGGTAGATGACTTCAGGATGTCCTGGACCAGCGACCAGGGGTAAGCGAACCCGTTCGACTGCAGTATCGGCACCACGTCGCCGCCGAGGTTGACGTCCCCGGCCGCCGCCAGGCTCCACTGCGCCGTACTCGTGTACGAGAAATAGACCGGTCGCTCCGCGACGATCGGGGTCCCGTCCGTGCTCTCAACTTTGCAGGAGAAGTCGTGCGCCGCGTCGTCAGCCTCGCCGAGCGTGTTCTTGACGGCTACGGTAGCGCGCGAAATGCCTCTGACGGTGAGGCTTTCCTCCCTCGAGGTCCCGTCCCCCAGCATGTATGAGACCCTGACGCCTGTGTCCCTCGCCCCGGGGTTCTGTATGGTTATGTACGGGTCGAAACCGGGCCGGCACGTCCCCTCGACGAAGTACCACTGCGCCTGTGGCGCGGAAGCCCCCAACACATTGTGGCCGCCGGTCCACGCGCCCCTGTAGTTGAAGTACATCGGGCGCTCAACTATTACACCCACCCCGTCAGTGGACTCCACCTTCGCCGAGAAGTCATGCGCCGGGTCGTCACCCCTGCCCAGGATATCGTTCACTACCACGGTGTAACGGGAGTGCCCTGACACATTGAATAGTTGTTCCCTCGTGCCGCCGTCGCCCAGCATGTAGGTGACCTTCACACCGGCGCTCCCGGCCGAAGGGTTCTGTATGCAGAGGTAAGGTTCGAACCCCGGGCGGCACGTGCCTTCCGCGAAATAGAAACTGGTTGCGGGTGCAAGCGCGCCTACGACATCATGGCCACCGGTCCAGCCCTTGTAGTTGAAATACACAGGGCGCTCCGCGACGACCTCTGCGTCGTTCGTGGTCTCCACCCGGCACGAGAAATCGTGGGCCGCGTCATCAGCGACGCCGAGGGTATCGGACACGACCACCGTTTTGCGTGACTTCCCGCCGACTTTCTGCGTGTCCTCCTTTGTCTTCCCGTCGCCGAGCATGTAGGTTATCTTCACGTCGGCCTCGGCGCTGCCGGGGTTCTGTATGCAGAGGTACGATTCGAAGCCCGGGCGGCACGTGCCCTCCGCGAAGTACCATTCCTTCGCCGGAGCATTCGCGCCCATCACGTCGTGGCCCCCGGTTATCGTCCCCCTGTACCTGAAGTACACGGGGCGCTCCGCCACCACGGGGTCCCGCGCCTCGACCTTTACCGACACGTCGCTTTCTGCAGCGACATCGGCGGATACATCGACGGTGGTCCGGCTGTTCGGGGCGAGGCCGTATTCCTTGTTCACGTTCTCGCCAGTCCCGAGCATGTAGGTGATCGATGCGGTGGTCGCGCCCGCGTTCGGGTTCAAAAGGCATAAGTATTCGTTGAACCCCGCCCTGGTGGTCCCCTCCGCGAAATACCAGATCTTCTCCGCCCGAGGGCAGCCCACGACGTCGTGGCCCCCGTCCCAGTCCGCGTGCGCGGGGAGTGACTGATACACAAAAAGGGCTAGCACCAGAATGAGCGCGGCTATGAGTGCGCATCCAAAATGCCGAGCGAGTTTATTGAATAACAACTTCCTCCTTCTAGGAGACGGTGATGTCCTTGCGCTGGAAAAACCAAATTGCCAGGGCAAAGCCAACGACGGAAAAGGCGAGAAGGATGAGCACGTCTTTCACAGGGACGCTACCGCTGTTTATGACCTTCAGCGGGTCGTAGTAGTGGAAAATGCCAAACCAGTCGATCTTCTCGACGATGCGCCAGTACGCCCCCGCGAAGTGCAAGACGTAAAAGCAGAGGGTGAGGCCGGCGGAGGCCATTAACGCGCGGCCCGGCTGGTTGAAGACCACGGAAAAAAGAATAGAGTAGCCGGCTATCGAAAGGAAAAGGGCAATTGCCACCGGGATGAACGCCAGGTACCCCGTATAGGTAACCCCAACACTGAAGGCGGACCCGAAGACGAAAACACCGAGGACGGTCGAAAGCACGACACATATGATTCCCAGGAGCAAAACGAACGCCTCGCTCATGAGGACCTTCCATCTCTCTATCGGCTGGGCGAGCAGCAACTCGAGCGTCCCTGACTTCATCTCGCCCGCCACCATGCTTTTGGCGAACGAGATGATATACGCTCCCACGATTATCACCCACATGACGGTGAGGAGCTCCATGCCGAGGTAGTTGTTGAACGAGGTGACGTCGAAGCTCTGGACGCCGAAGAACTTCATGAGCGCCTTGGGGTAGTTCTTCACGAAATCCTGTATGCCCGCCATCTTCTTGAAGGATGGGAATATCGCGGCCAAGAGCAGGACATATGCGGCGAGGCTCCCAGAGTATATCGAGGTGCTTTGCCACCTGTAGCTTATCGTCTTGCGCATGAGGTTCCAGTTCACACCGCGCCCCCCGAATCGCCACGTCCGTAGAACTCGAGGAAAACATCCTCCAGGCTCGCGTGCGTGACGCTGAAATCGGCCACGTCGTACTGGGCCACCCGCTTGAGCAGCTGGTTGACGTCGCCCCTCAGCTTTAGCTGGACCCTGTTACCGGCCCTCTCCAGTTCCGATACCCCGGGGATCGTTTCAAGCCCGTCCGGCACGTCACCCGAGAATATGATCTCGACGCTCCGCAGCCTCTTTCTCCTCAAGTTTTCGATGCGCTCGGTGTCCACCAGGTAGCCCTCTTTTATGATCCCCACCCGGTCGGCCATCCTCTCGACTTCCGGCAGGTTGTGGGACGAGAAGAGCAGGGTGGTGCCGGCCTCCCTGTACTCGTTCAGAATCTCGTAAAGGATGTGCTGGGTGAGCGGATCGAGGGCGTTAGTGGGCTCGTCCATGAGAAGGAGCGGAGGCCTCTTCTGCATGGCAAGTACCAGCGCGAGCTTCTGCCTCATGCCCCGGGAGTAACCGCCTACCTTTCGGCCCAGGCCGCCGGAGTCGAGCTCCAGCCGCTCCGCGAGTTCGAACCCCTCCTTTTCGCTGTGGCCGTTGAACCTGGCGATAAACCTGATGAGCGCCTCGCCGGTCATCCAGGAGTAGAGCGACGCGTCGCCGGGCAGGTAACCGACCAGCTGCTTCACCGCAACGCTCTGTCTCCATGCGTCAAGCCCGAGCACCTCCGCGTGCCCGGCGGTCGGTCGCAGAAGGCCCATCAATAGACGCAGCGTCGTCGTCTTACCCGCACCGTTCGGCCCCAGGAATCCGAAGAGCTCGCCCTCCTCGACCTCGAGGTTCAAGCCTTCTACCCCGACGACCCTGCCGTAATATTTTGTTAGCGATTCGGTGGAGATTATGCTCTCCGGCAATCAGGCCTCCGTCGTCCGCTCAAGGGAATACTTTGACATCGAATGTCGATTATACTCGCGGGGCTTTCATGGCACAAAGCCGATAGACGCGGTACCGTCACGGGTCCTGCCGGCCCAGTAAGTCGCCCTTTCAGCCACGACCGGTCTATCCGACGAGACCCTGGTCGAGACGCTCCAGGTGTCCGGCAGTGTTTCCGACACGTTCACGGTCTGCCTGCTCTCCGGCTCGAGGATGACGGTAGGGCCGTCTATCTCTCCCGCCGGAGTCATATAGGTCATATCTACGGTTGCCCTGTCTTTTCCAGGGTTCTGCAAGAGCACCCAGGTCTCGAAGCCTCCCGCCGTACATCCCTCGGGTAGATACCAGGTGGTGGCGCCGGGTTTGCTCGCGCCGAACTCGTAGGCGCCGATTTCATATCCCTTTCCGTGCGGTCTCGCGTACCCGTCCAGGTCGATCGACGGGGCGCCTTCCGCCGTGCCCGCGTCTATCGCCGGGCTGCCCGACCGGAGGTGGTAGTCGCCCGTCTTTCCCCATGCAGGGGAGACGAACATCGGGTCGGAGCAGAGGTTCCCCGGGCCGAGCTCTCCGGCTCTAACCTGTGCCGTCGTATAGTCCCTGCCGTTGGCATGCACCTGAACTTCTTCGCCGGGACGATTGAATATATTGTGATCGGCGGTCAATTTGACGGAATCTCCGAAGTACGCCTCTCCGTGCCCGTTGGATACTATGGTGTTCCTCATGATGAGTGTTATCGGATTGGACATGTCGTACTGGACGGTCATGGGATAGGCCTGCCGCGAGGGGTTGTCGTCAAGGGTCACGTTTATGATCTCGAAGTGCGCGTTCGGGGTCTTTAGATCCTCCACCACTATACCCGTCCACGGCGAGCCGCCGCCCACCCCGTCGCCGGTCCCGTATATGAGGGTGTTCTCGATCTTGCTGTCGTGCGCCCAGAGCTTGACGCCGTCACAGGTGTTGTTGGCCACCACGCACTCGTGGATATTTGTATTCGCCGCTTTCGAGTCGAGGCCGTCTCCCAGGTTGTTCTCGGCGACCGTGTCCCTTATCTCGATCGGGCCTTCCGAAGGCTCAATCCCAAATCCATCGGGGCGGTCATACGGGCCCGGGCCGGGGCCTCCCTGGTAGTAGTGGCCCGAATATGAAAAGCTGCAACCGCTTACCAGTACGTTCCTGCATCCGCCCTGTTTCCCGGCGGGCCCGGCGATGGCGCCCGTCGCGCAATAAAGAACATCGCAATCAATGATCTTGAAGTCGTTGACGTCACCGATGTTCACCCCGATATCATCGAGATGATGAATATAGAGATTCTCTAGCACCACGTGATTGACCGGGCCCCCCGCCGCCTCGACTCCTCCCCTGAACTTCGCGCCGTTGTCGCTGGTGATCTCCAGGTTCTCGATCCTTATGTAGCTCGTGTTCGATATGTCGACAGCCGAAAAAAGGTCGTCCTTACCGGCCAGGACAGGCCTGTTACCCGGCTCGCCCTTTATCGTTATCCAGGCTCCAGAGGCCCCGGCAGGCGGCGTTATCATGTCGTCCCCGTAGGTGCTGAGGGTATATCTGCCACCCAGAATCACCAGAGTGTCGCCCGGCTTTAGCTGCTTCGAGCCGTACCCAGGCGTGGCCCAGGGGGCCTCCTTCGTTCCGGGGTTCGAGTTGCTGCCGGAAGGCGACACGTAGTAGGTGCCCGCAGCGGTACTTCTCGAGTGGCTCTTTACTTTTTTAGTGGTGGCGCAGCCTGTCCCGGCCGCAAGAACGAGGGCGGCTAGCGCACAAACAAGCACTACTCGGTAAGCAACTTTTGTGACCATCGCTGGCCTAACCCTTGAAGACATTCCTCGTGCTCAGCTTCATCACCGCCACCCCTGTCCAATGCCTATAGGTCTATTGTAAGAGTTGGCTCTAACGGGTTCCATATCGTTGAGCGCAAGGTTCTCATGCCGGCTCCGAAAGCCCGTCGAGCACCGCGTAGATATCCTCGTCGGGGGGAAAGTCCCTCTGCTGTGAGCCGATGTATATGTACTTGATTACACCCTCGCCGTCCAGGATGAAGTTGGAAGGCCGTGCGATGTTGACCGACTCGAAGTTCACCTTGACGTGCACTCCGTAGTCCTTCACGACGGTCCTGTCCTCGTCAACGAGCAGGGGGAAGGGGTAACTGTGCTCCTTCAGATATTGCTTGACCTTCTCCGGGTCCTGCGCCAGGATGCCGACGACTCCCGCTCCCCTTTTCTCGTACTCACTGAAATTGCTTAGTATATAGCCCATATACTTGCGGGCGTTCGGTCACCAGGTGCCCCGCAAGAACACGATCATCAGCGGCTTACCGAGCAGGTCCTCGAGCGAGGTCATCCGGCCGGTTGCCGCGTCCTCGAGCCGGAAGGATGGAGCCCTGTCACCGACCCTCAGCTTTTTACTCTGTCTTGGCATGTCACACCCCCGGATAGTTAATCCGCTGAAGAAGCCTTTGCCCGCACTTTCTCAACCCGCTGCGCCCTCCACGCCAGTATAGACGGAAGGACCAGCAGGGCGGCAAGCAAAGCGAACGTCAGGGAAAGGGCGGTGATTCCGCCGAACCTACGCATGTAGGACATGCTGGATATCGCGATGATGCCGAAGGCTCCTGCCGTCGTGACGGCGGCTGCAACCAGTGCCTTCCCTACGTTAACGATCGTCCTGCGCATCGCCTCGTCTATCTCCACCCCTCCGTAGTGCCACTCCTCCCTGAACCGGTGGGCCACGTGGATCCCAAAGTCGATGCCGGCGCCGATGACAAGGGAGGAGACCATCACGGTCATGAAGTCCAGAGGCCACCCCAGCAGCGACAGGGCACCGATCTCCAGCGCGATCCCTATGAAGACGACACTGGTCGCCGCGAGGCCGAAGAAGAACGAATTGAACACGAGCATGACGATGAGCGCGCAGAGGATAAGGGCGAGCCCCGAGGTCTTGAGCTGCGTGGGCACGATGGACCCCATTACTTCAGTCATAAGGGCCGGCAGTCCACCGTTTGTCATGGTGAGACCCTTGTTCGCGGCGGTAATTTCCCCGCTCTTGGAACGCATCGTTACGGCGACTTCCTTCATGTCTTTCTGGGAACCACGCTCTAGCCGGATAGTCACCATGGCAACGGTCGCATCCTTGTTCACCAGGCGGTTGCTCGACTCGCCCTTGCTGCCGGTCTGCAACTTCATGAGCGATGAGATAACCTCCCCCCTAGCGGCGGGAATCGAGCCGTTGACATTTTTCACCAGGTCGGCGATGCTGAATGTCTTGTCACGCTCGAAGATCGGGTTGCCGTTCTCGTTCACGTACCTGGTCGAAGCAAGGTCATCTTCGTATTTCAACATGGCCTTGAGATTATCTGGCTCGAGTACGTCCCCCTTCACCAGGGTGTAGGCGACGTCCTGTCCCCCGAAGTACTTGTTTATCTCGTTCATGGCGATTATGGAGGGAATGTCCTTGGGCATCATCTTCTCCATGTCCGCTTCCGTCTTTAACTGCGTGCCGAGGAACACGCACCCGCCGAGTATGAGCAGGGTGACAACCCCCACGAACAGGCGGTGGTGCTCGGAGAGGACGGCGACCTTCGCGAGGAACTGGTCTAACACGGAGGCCTTATCATTGTTGTTGCGCTTGTCTTGCTTTTTCTCCCACCTTGCCTGTGCCTTGTCGCCTCTGTCCCTCAAGACGAGGATAGCCGGCAGCAACGTGACAGCCAGTACAAAGCTGCACATGACGCCCGCGACGCAAAGCATTCCGAACTGCTGTATAGGCGGCATGTTCGATATACCGAACGATACGAACCCGAAGGCGGTAGTCGCCGCGGTGAGGAACACCGCAACCCCAACGGTGACGACCGAGGTGAGCGCGGATTGATAGGGATCGTTTCCCTTCCCGCGCTCCTCATAGTAGCGCGAGAGGACGTGGATCGCGTAAGCGATGTCAATCCCCAGCATCAGCGGGAAGATAGCCGCGCTCGTATATGTGAACGGGAATTTGAGCCAACCGCCCAGGCCTATCACCCAGATAACGGTCACTATTATGACCGCGACGGTCGCCAGGACGTCCGTGAGCTTCCTGAAAGTCAGGAAAAGGACAATGATGATGAATACGAAAGCGAGGAGGAAAAGAACCTTTGATTCGCTCATGGTCCGCTGGTTCGAATCCTTGTTCAGAGAAGTGCCGCCCCCGATATAAGTCTTGCTACCTGCCAGGCTCTTGAAATAGTCATTGGTGGCATTTTCAAACTTCGTCACTGCCTTTGTCTGGGTTTCGCTTTTCTGCCCGGGATTGAGTTTCACGCCGATGAGGAGAGCCTTCTTATCGCCTGAGATGTTCTGCTGCCCGGCGGCTATGCCCGTCGTCTTGGACTGCATCTCGCTCATCTGCAGATTAAGCTCCACCTGCCGGGCCAGTTCCTCGTCACTCAAAGAACCGAGTTTGTCGAGAAGCGGCTCCTGCTGCTGGCCGGCGGCTGCGCCGGGAAGGACACCGCCCGGGAAGTACACCATCTCGTCGAGCAGTGTGCTCACATCCGTGGCGAATGACCCCCATATGTCTTTCTCGCTTTTCAGGAACCCGGGGTACTCCGCTACCTTGCGGAGTATCTTCCCGTCCAGCACGTTGTCGGAGGTGATGAGCACCTGCTCCTCCGTCGTCCCTCCGAATATCCTGTCCGCCTCGTTCATTGCCCTGACCGATTCGCTCTTCTTCGGGAGCATGACCTTATAGCCGAACTCGCTCTTAATCCTGCCGACGCCCACGACGGCCAGGACGGTCACCAGCAGTATGAACAGGATCACCCACCAGGGCCTTTTCTCGCTGTGGGAGCCCACCCACCTGAATACCTTCTCTACCATGCCCTTCCCTTCACCTTTTACCTCATTCCTCGAGCAGCCTGTTGACCTGCGCGAGCAGCTCCAGGAACGATTCCCTCTTTTCTTTCCCGACGCTCTGGAAAACCTTGTCCATGTTCTCAAGATGGACACTAATCATTTTTTCGGCAAAATCCCTGCCTTCTTTAGACAGCGAGACAAGCACAACGCGGCGGTCGGCCCTATCACGCTGCCGCTCAACCATCCCTTTCTCAACGAGACGGTCCACCGTCCTTGTGGTGACACCGCGGGATATCTTGAGCCACCGCGAGAGCTCGCTCATGGTAGCCTGTCCCGTTTCCAGCAGAGCATACATGACGAGTATCTGGGAGTACGAAACCTCCACGTCGGTCATCATCCCCAGACCGGAATGCCGAAAGTTCCTCATTATATGGAGGATGAGCATGACCGCCTGGCGCGTGAAGTCGCGGATATCGGCATCCTTTTTTTGTGCCATTTGAAATATGCTCCTTATGCACTATTTGCTAAAAGCAAACATAATTTCATTGCCCGAGATTGTCAAGCTTGAAATCATATAGAATGACTAAGGGCGAAGGCTAAAAGTAATCTGGACCGAAAGGACGGAGAGAGCCAATGGGCAAGAAGAAAGAAAAAGAGGAGTGGCGGTTCTTCTGGAAGAACATCGGCGGGCTCGGGATGATCCTCAGGGTGCTGGGCGGTATCGCGATAATAATGTGGGCGCGTTCCAATGAAGAGGACCCGAAGGCGATGGCCGCCACCGCATACGGTGTCTCGATGATCTTTGACGGGCTCTGCAGGTGGTGCCCGCTGCGCGCTGTTCTCAGGGACCCCACAAAGAGGGCCTACCGCAGGCATTATCCCGAAGAGGCTTAAAGCAAGAACGGGGGTCAGACCACTTTTGTTGCGTTTGCCTCGCGATACGGCACAACCTGCTCTGGAACGAAAAGGGTCCATGCAAATAAAGGGGTCTGACCCCATTCTTTGAGAGGTGTATATGTCATGACAGCAACCATATTCGGGCTCGGGCCACTGGAATTACTCATAATTATCATCGTCATTATTGTGCTCTTCTTGCCGTCACAGCTCCCCAAGATCGTCAAGAGGGTTTCGGAAAGCCTCAACGCGGTAAGGGATATAGCTGATAAAGACCTGGAGAAGAAGGACGAGGACAAGAAAGACAGGAAGGCCGAGGATTAGCCACTTCCTCTCCCCTCTTGCTGATCCTCTCCTACCAATAAATCCATCGTGCTTTGACCAAAGCTGCCGGGTTATAATCCTTTCCGAACAAAACCGCACGGATCGAGGCGTCCCATCCACAAGGAGGCTCTGATGAGCGGAGACCTTTTCAAGCCCGAGCACGATGTTTTTCGGCAGAGCATCAGGGAGTTCATAGAGAACGAGCTCACTCCGCACGCGGACGAGTGGGAAAAGGCCGGAGAGGTCCCCCGCGAGATTTTCCTCAAGATGGGCGAGCTTGGATACCTGGGGATGCGCTACCCGGAGGAATACGGCGGAGGGGACGACATCCTCGCCGAGGCCGTTTTTCACGAGGAGATATGCCGCTGTAAATCGGCCGGGACGGCCGCGGACATCGGCGCACATATCGGCATCGCCATGCCGCACATCCTCCACTACGGCACCGACGAGCAGAAGAAGAAGTACCTCGTCCCCGGGATAAAAGGCGAGATAATCGGCGCACTCGGCGTCACTGAACCCGACGCAGGAAGCGACGTGGCCAGCATCAAGACACGCGCCGTGAAGGACGGCGACGATTGGATCATAAACGGGTCCAAGACGTATATAACCAACGGCGCTCGCTGCGACTTCGTGGTCCTGGCGACCAAGACCGACCCCGAAAAAGGTCACAGCGGAATGTCCATGTTCCTGGTCGATACCGACACACCCGGGTTCGAGGTGACGAAGAAGCTGGACAAACTCGGATGGCGGGCGTCCAGCACCGGGGAACTTGCGTTTTCCGACATGCGAGTGCCGGGCGATGCGCTGCTCGGCCAGGAGAACCGCGGCTTCTACCAGATCATGGGCGGTTTCGTCTGGGAGAGGCTGATCATGTCCCTCGGCGCGGTGGCGGGCGCCCGACTCACAATGGAAAACACGCTCGAGTACGCCAAGCAGCGCCGGGCTTTCGGCAAGCCGATAGCCTCTTTCCAGGTGATCGCGCACCACTTCGCGGACATGGCGACCCAGATCGAGGCAGGCAGGCGCCTGACTTATCATGTCCTGAAGCTTTATGTCGGGGGGGAGAACCCCATAAAAGAAGTCGCCATGTCAAAGCTTTTCGCAAGCAGGATGTCGTGCTACGTGGCGGACACCTGCCTTCAGATATTCGGCGGCTACGGCTACATGGAGGAGTCGGACATCGCCCGAGCCTACAGGGATACGCGTATCATGCCTATCGGTGCAGGCACCGACGAGATCATGCGGGAGATAGTCTCGCGCATGATGGGGCTCGGTTAAGCAAGCGCTCCTCCAGCACAAACTGATACCCCTATTATTCCTTCCCGGTTACCAGCCTGCCCGACAACCCCAAAACCACCCGAATGGCTAATCCATATCACCCATTAGGGGGATGCGGTTCCTGCCCCGGCGCTCCGAAGACATCAGCATAAGCAATTACGCTTGGAGAGAAGACTGGGATTAAGGATGGATGAGAAGCGGGTCCGAAGGCCAGTGGCCAGAATCATAAGATACTCCTCGATGTTCCTGATAGCGTTCGCCATGTTGTGCCTGCTCCTCTTGATAGTGCAGTATTTCTTCACCCCTTTCCGCGTGATTCAGAGCGACTCCATGGCTCCCCAGTTCAAAACCGGTGACGCGGTCGTTTTGAAAGAAGTGCATCCCAAGGAAATAAAGGTTGGCCAGGTAATCATCTTCCGTGATCCCGAGGACCATAACCAGTTCATAATCCACCGCGTCCTGGCAGTCGAAGACACCGGCCACGCACGGCTTTTCACCACCAAGGGAGACAACAACCCCGTACCCGACCCCCTGAAGACGTCCTCCGGAGACATCGGGGGAAGCGTCGCGGTAAAGCTGCCGGGCTTCGGGGTCCTGCTGGGTTTCATTTCGTCGCAAAGGGGATACCTGTCCTGTGCCGCTGTCCCCGCGGCTCTGTCACTGCTGCTGGTCTTCATGCAGGCTATTGTGGAGAAGACTCCCCGCTCAAGGACCCGCAGGCGGGCGTTTTCACCGCAAACAATGGCGCAATGACCTGAGCCGCGGGGCATCGGCCTTGCACTAAAAACCGCCGGTGTTTCACCACCGGCGGTTTTTTACAGGGGCCAGCCAGCACGAATCAGAACAGCACACCGCCCAGCTTGCCCTTCAGAACGCCGTCGGCCGCGAGCACCCCGCCCATCACCGCCCCGTATATACCGCCTCCGAGAACCGACTTTGACCCGGTGAGAAAAAGCCCGCGTACGCTCGTAGCGGGGCCGGGGCGCCGGTTGAACGCCTGCTCCGGGACCATCGCGCAGTCGTGCCAGCAGCCTTCAGAAGCCATCGAGTAGCGCTCATAGGTCACGGGAGTCGAGATGCTATAGGTTTCAACGTTCTCCACGATGCTGGGAAAACCCGACCGTACCGCCTCTATCACCACCTCGGCGTAACCCTCCTTCGTGCGGCGGTACCTCTCCCCCAGGCGCCCGCCTTCGTCGAGGTTCCAATTCCGCTTGAAGTCACGCGGCACCGAGGGGACCAGTATCTCCAGGGATGTCTTGCCCTCGGGCGCGAGCGAGGGGTCCTGCAGCGAGTGGATCGCGACCATCCAGCGGAGCTTCGCGGGGTCCGGATGCCGCTCTGTGACCCGGCTTTCGTCAAGCATCTCCCTGTGGTCATAGGACGGCTGCACGAATATGCAACCGCAGGAGAGGTCCTTATCGTCAACTACCTTGCTTATTCCCAGGTGGATCACGAACCCGGACGCCGACATGCGGTACCCCTGGACACGGTCCAGGAACGCGCGGGTGAAGTTCCCCTCCTCCACCAGGTCCAGGAAGGTCAGCTTGGTATCAGCGTCACTGACGACCACGCTCGTCTTCACCCTCTCGCCGGGGTGGACCAGAGCACCCGTGACCATCCCCTGCTCCGTCATTATTCTCGTCGCCTCGTGGCCGAGCAGCATGGTGCCCCCGTTTTCGACGAAAGACTCCGCGAAAGCGTTCGAGAGTGACTGGAATCCCCCCATCGGAAAATAGGCGCCTTTGAACAAGCCGGCCAGCAATCCGGTCATGCCGAGCGCCGAGAGCTCCCACGGCGGCGAGCCGAGTGAGGGCCAAGGCGTAGCTAGTATGGCCTTGAGTTTCTCGTCGGTGAAGCAAGAATCGAGCAGGCCGCCAAAGGTGGTGCCGCCTACAAGGTGCCTTGACGTGCGGGGAAAAAGCACCGGGTAGGCAAGGCGTTGCAGAGCCGACCCGGTGTTTGAGGAGCGGCGCAGCATCCGGAAGTCCATCCCTTTACTGATGCCCTCGAGGGCATTGAAGAAGTGGTTGATGTTTGCAGTCTGGGGCTGAAAGTTATCCTTGAGGACCTCCTTGTAGGCCTCGATGTCGCCGGATACGGTGATGTCGTGGTCGGGATAGACGTAACGATGAAAAGGTTCGACCTTCCTGAACTCGACCTTCAGGCCTAGGTGGTCCGCGACCCTCTTTATTCCCCCGTCAGGACCGCAACCACTCATCAGGTAAGGGCCCTGGAAGGAGTAACCCCTCCTCCTGACAGCGTTCACGTAACCGCCCGGCCTCGCCTGCCTCTCCACCAGGAGAACGTCGAGCCCTTCCTTGGCGAGCAGGGCCCCGCATGCGAGCCCCCCTATCCCGGCACCTACTACGACAACGTCGTGATAGTCCCCGATCGCCGACGCATCACTTGTGGGCATCCGCTGTTGAGCCATGTCTCGTTCTCCGTTTAGGCCGGGCTTAAATATGACACACCGGTGCCTGGCACCATTGTTGCATAATCCTATCATCTGCAGGAATGGAAAAAATTGGTTGCGCCGCAAGGCTCTTTGTATTAGCCTCAATTACCGTAGCATATTCTTGTTGGACCAAACAGCGGACTTGACTTGCATTGAAAAGATGATAGATCTCGAGCTTGGGGAAGAAATAGCAAAGAAGGCACTGGGAAGCACGGGGGAATACTCCGACGTCATTTTTCAGCGCCGTACGATAACACACATAAAGTTTGAAGACGGCAAGGTGGATGATGTATCCGTGGGTCTCGACTCGGGAGCCGGGGTGAGGGTCATCCGCGGCGACCTCGCCGCATACGCTCACACGGACCTTGTCGACCGGGATAACCTGACGCGCGCGGCGCTTGCGGCTTCCGAAGCGCTCAAGCACGCGTCCGGTGGAACGCCCCTGAACGTCCGGGTCTCCAAGAGGGAAGGGACGTCCCAACCGGTTTGCCCGGCCGGGGAAGGGGCCGCGGAAATAAGGCGGCTGGTTGATCACCTTTCGGCATGCGACGAGTCCGCGCGCAGCCTGGGCAAAGAGATCCGGCAGGTCACGGCGGTCCACATGGGATACCGGGAAGAAGAGCTGCTGGTAAACAGCCTTGGCGAGGTCCGGCAGGGCACCTGCCAGCGAACCAGGCTCGTGGTGCAGGTCGTGGCGAGCCGCGACGGAGTGATCCAGGTAGGACAGGAGGCTCCCGGTTCACTTTCCGGGCCCGATTTCTACCGGATGACCGAGCCCGCAGAAGTTGCCGCCAGGGCCGCGCGCCGTGTGCTGACCATGCTCGACGCCCGCCCCGCGCCAACGGGAAAAATGCCGGTGGTGCTCAACTCGGGCACCGGCGGCGTGCTGCTGCACGAGGCGTGCGGGCACGGCTTCGAGGTTGACCACGTCCACAAGGGCGCCTCCGTTTACGCCGGAAAAATCGGCGAGAATGTCGCGAACACGGTTGTCTCAGCCGCCGACGACCCTACCATACCCGCGCTCTGGGGCTCGTATGACTTCGACGACGAAGGGACTCCGTCCGGCGAGACCATGTTGATAGAGGAAGGAATCCTTCAGGGCTACCTCTACGGAAGACATGAGGCTATGAAAGATGACAGGGAGAGCACGGGGAACGGGCGCAGGCAGTCCTTCCGGTTCTCCCCCGTACCCCGCATGAGCAACACCTACATCAAGCCGGGCGAAACGGTCCCGGAAGACATCATCGCCTCGACACGGCGCGGACTGTACGCGCGCAAGATGGGCGGAGGGCAGGTCGACCCGGTAACGGGCGACTACGTCTTCTCCGTTTCGGAAGGCTACATTATCGAGAACGGGAAACTGGGGCCCGCGGCAAGGGGGGCGGTGCTGACCGGCAACGGCCCGCGCACCCTCGAGATGATCGACGCGGTCGGCAACGACCTTTCCTTCGAGGAGGGGACCTGCGGCAAGGACGGCCAGGGCGTCCCCGTCACGACGGGCTGCCCGACCTTCAGGATATCAGAGCTCACCGTGGGCGGCACGGAGCAATAAGAGGAGAGATGAAAGTTGATCAAGAAAATCGATAAACTGGGCAGGGTGGTGATCCCGAAAGGCTACCGGCTGATGCTCGGGATAAAGCCGGGCGACCCGCTGGACGTCGAGGTGGACGGCGGTCGGCTCACGATCCAGCCCCATATTGACGGGTGCACTTTCTGCGACGCCCGCGGAGCCCTTTCGGCCTACATGAACAAGAACGTCTGCCCCGAGTGCCTCGCCCGGTTGAGGGCTACTCCTGAGATCTGAGTGCCCGGTTGTAGAGTGCGCGGCGCGATAGGCCCGGTGTGTCTCCCGCGACCTGGTCCACCGCGTCCTTGAGCGAAAGCCCCTGCTCCCGGAGCCGCCGCACCTTCTCGAGCGCTTCACTCTCGTCCACCCGTATCTCTCCACTGAAACCTTCCACCACCAGAACCAGCTCTCCCCTTGGAGGGGACTCCGACAGCTCTGCCCTGACCTCCGAGACCCTGCCCCTTACAACCTGTTCAAATCTCTTTGTGAGCTCACGCGCAAGGGCCATCTGCCGGTCCCCGAGCACTTCCTCGATATCGGCGAGCGTATCGGCTACTCTCGCGGGGCTCTCGTAGAAGATCAACGTCCGGCGGTCGGCCGCCACGTCCTCTAAAGCCTTCCGGCGCGCCCCTTTCTTCCTAGGGAGAAAACCCTCGAAGGCAACCCTGCGGGTGGGAAGCCCGGACACGACCAGCGCCGTGAGGGCCGCGTTCGCACCGGGAAGCGCCTGCACTTCGATGCCGCGCTCGAGGCACATCCTCACGAGGTGATGACCGGGGTCGGAGATGCCGGGAACTCCGGCGTCGGAGACGAGCGCTACGCTCTCGCCCCGCTCCATCCTCTCGATGATCTTCGCACCGGCCTTTTCCCTGTTCTCCTCCCGGTAACTTGTCATCGGCGAGTGGATTCCGTGGCGGGCGAAAAGCCTGCGGGTACGGCGAGTGTCCTCCGCTGCTACGAGGTCCACCTCGCGGAGGGTCTCGAGTACCCTTAACGTGACGTCCTGAAGGTTGCCTATCGGTGTGGCGCAGAGGTAAAGCACGCCCCGGCCGCTGTCTTTACCGCCCATTGTATGACCGCGGAATCGAGAAGTACATCGCCCTTTCGCAGATGATGGGTTTGCTCCCGATGAGCGCCGTCGAGACCTCCGTGCTTGACAGGCCCGGTACGTTGTCCACGTGGATAGTATAGCGGCTGTTGGGCTCCACTGTGTAACTGGCCGGGGTTATCTTTCCATCGGGAAGCAGGTAGTTCACGTCGACCGTGACCTTCTCGCTGTTCGGGTTCATGATGAGAACGTACGTGTCGAAGTCGCCGCCCGTGTAGCCCTCAGCGAGGTACCAGTACTTCGCAGACCCGGGCACTCCGGGCGCGTCACTCCCGCCTGGCCTTCCGCCGCTCACGAAATACATCGAGCGCTCGACGATGATTCCGACGTCCGACTCGACGCAGGTCGAGACCTCCGCGTTTGCGAGCTCGGCGATATCATCCACGTGGATGGTGAACCGGGACTTCGGCTTCAGCGTGTACTCTTTCTGGAAGTTCTTCCCGTCGCTTCGCATGAAGGTCACCCTGGCGAATCCAGCGTTTTCGCCCGGGTTCTGCAGCAGGACGTACTCGTCGAACTCGCCGCCGGTGTAACCCTCGGCGAGATACCAGGTCTTCGAAGGCTCTGAAACCGCGGTAGACGCGTTGCCGTCATCGCGGCCGTAGTAGTTGAAATACTGCGCCCGCTCCACCACGACAGGTTGCTCGCTCATTATCTTTGCGGAGACCTCGGCGCTCGCCAGCTCGGGGACGTCATCAACGTGTATCGAGTAGCGAGAGTGCGCCTTCACGTCATAGTCCTTCGCGACATTCTGCCCGTCTGAGCGCATGTATTCGGCGTGGACCTTGGTATCGACCGGCTGGGGGTTCTGGATGAGGACAAACTCGTCGAAGTCGCCGCCCGTGTAGCCCTCGGCGAGATACCACGTCTTCGAGGTGGCGGTCGCGCCCACCGAGTTACTACCACCCAGTTTGCCGTGATAGTCGAAATACATGGAGCGTTCAGCGACAACCGGCTGGTCCGAAAGCATGTGCACCGAGACCTCGGTATCCTCCAGGCCCGATATGTCATTTATGCGGACCGTGTACCTCGAGAAACCCGGGACGGTGTAAGTGACGCTTATGACCGAGCCGTCAGGCTTCATGTAGTCCGTCGCCACCGAGGCGCCCCCGGGGTTCGGGTTCATCATCAACATGTATTCTTCGAACCCGTTCAGCGTGCAGCCCTCCGCCAGGTACCATTCCTTTGCCGCCTGGCTGACGCCCTGGCTCGCGTGCCCTCCCTTTATCGGCGGCGGAGGCGGCGGAGGCGGCGCCGGCGGTTCGTAGTGTTGTCCTATTACATCTATGCGGGTCCCGTTGGGCGCCCATTTGTACGCCCACTCCGCGTCGGCCACAGCCTGCCGCACGCACCCGTGCGATGCCTTGTGGCCGAGGCTGCCGCCGCCGGTCCAGGTCCCGCTCTTGGGGTCATACGGAAGCGCGTGCATGCCGGTATCGGGTGCGAACCCCATCCACCAGTAACAGAGGACGTCCCCGTACATCTCGGAGACAAGGCAGTACTCGTGGTACAGCACGGAGAAGACACCCCCCGGTGTCGGATGGGAGTCGACACCGGTCGAGCAGAGGTGCGATTTTATCAGCACCTCGTTCTCCAGGAAGTATATCCGCTGGTCGTTTATCGATATGATTATGCGCTTTCCGGCTATTCCCCCCGAGTCGCTGCGCTTCGGCGGGAGCGTGCCCCTGACAACATCCGTCGTCCCTGTCTCCCGGCTATCGCGCCCCACCAGCGAAACCTTGTAGTAGTAAGTCGAGCCGTCTGTAAGGCCCGTGTCAACAAAGTCCATCAGGGTCCCGGAAACCGCATTGACAGGGCTTTCATAAACCTGTTTGAAACCGGCATCGGGCCTGCCCGAGCGGAAGACCCTGTAGGCCGTTACCGCGGAGGGATCATCGACCCGCCAGGCGAGCTTGAGGCATCCTCCCGCGCTCGAGTCGGGAAGGCCGACGGCGAGGTCCCGGGGTGAGCTGCTCCCGGCCACGGAAAAAGAGGGTAGAAGCAGCAGGGCAAGGCCGGCGACCGCCAGCACCACCAGGTATTTGATTGTGTTTCTTCTCAAAACCAAGAAGTCCACCTCCGGTGGGCTTCCGAAAAGCCTTAGATTGCGCAGAAGCCGTCGGACCGCACCCGCAGTCTCCCAGCTTCTTTGTTATTTTACCCCGACCGGGAATGCAAAGCAATCCGCTACTGTATACGGTTTTGGGAGTTCAAAACCGACAACTCAGCGGACCAGGCCGGTTGTGAGAGCCGGCGGGGCCGCAAAGTCAGCACAAGCACTTACAGGTAATCCCACATTTGGTAGAATGAACCTCGCAGAATTCGGACTTCGACTAAGGGGTGATGGACTTGGCGATAGAGGCTGTAAGGAAAAGGCGCAGCATCCGCAGGTACGAGGAAACGGACGTAAGCGATGAACAGTTGCGCGAGTTGCTGGAGGCGGCACGCTACGCGCCGTCATGGGCCAACAAGCAGGGCTGGCAGCTCATGGTCATAAGGGATGCGGAGACCCGGGGTAAGGTCGCCGCGGTAATCGAGGGGAACCCCGCCGGAAAAGCGATCGCGCAGGCTCCCGTGCTCCTGGTTGTCTGCATGGACCCGAACGCTTCGGGGGTCCAGAAGGGCAAGGAGTATTACATGGCGGACGCAGGCATATTGATGGACCACATCATGCTGGAAGCCGCCGAGATGGGGCTCGGCACGGTATTCGTGGGGTTTTACGACGAGGACGGGGTCCGCGAGGTGCTGGGCGTCCCCGATGAATACCGGATAGTGGCCATGACCCCGCTCGGTTACCCGGCGAAGATGCCCGGCGAGCGCCAGCGCAACGAGATAGAGAACATGGTCCACTGGGATAAGTGGTGAGCCGGAGCATACATTGGATGTAACATTCATCGAAGCGCGCGACATACCCGACGCGTGGTTCCAATGCCTTTACCAGGTCATGGAAAACGGCCGCGAGTATGTCATAGACCGCGGCTCCTACAAGGGACAGAAGCGGCGCGAGTTCGAGTTCGCGGTCGTCAAGATAAATTACCCGGAGACCAGGCCCATAGTCCCTACGATGCCGGAGGGGTCCAGCCTGCCTCCACCAACCGACATGGAGTTCGTCAACAGCTACCTCGAGAAGCTCGTCTGTGCCTACTCGAAAGCTGAGCGCGAGGACTATACCTATGGGACCTATCTCGAAACCCAGATCGGCGAGGTCATCCGCATGTACAAAGAGGATGGCTTCGGCACCAACCAGGCCTGCATGGCGGTCTGCGACCCGCAAAGTGTCTTCCTGGCCGACCCGCCCTGCCTTCGCCAGATAGACACGCGCATCTACCCCGATGAGAAGAAACTGCACTTCATGCTCTACTTCCGCTCCTGGGACCTCTGGGGCGGCTTCCCCCCGAACCTCGCCGGCATACAACTGCTCAAGGAGTACATGGCAGACGAGATAGGCGGAGGGGTCGAGCCGGGCGAGACCATCGCCGTCAGCAAGGGCCTCCACCTCTACGACATGTACTTCGAGGTGGCGAACCTGCGGCTGGGGCGGGGCGGCGAGAAACCGCTTGAATAAGGGATATTTCGGCTACTATAAAGTTATTAAACAGGACGAAATCTCTAATTAATAGAGTTTATGATTGCGGCGACATTTTGAATTGAATGTAGAAGGAGGTAAGCCCGGCATGTGTTCCCTCGTAAACCAGGAGCTTGGAGAAAAGATTTTGTATGCCTCTAAGATCATGGTGAACATCCTTGCCGAGGCACTCGTTGGTGCCAAAGTTCAAGGTCTTTCTGCACCCCAGTATCGCATCCTCGACATGATCTACAACGGTGTGGACAAGCCGGCGGAGCTGGCCAGGATGCTCGATATCAGATTAGTTATTAGCGCGGTAAGTCCGGACCCAAGTCGCCCTGAATACCGTTACGTGGTTACATCGAACAAATTGAATAAGCAATTTAGACTATCCGATAGCGAACTTGAGTTCCGCTGACCATCTTGAAGTGCCATATTAAAGCAAGCAAATGCCAACATTTTGCCAACATCATAGATGCGATTAGATGATATTTGACTCTAGGATTATCTTTCAAGTATTTATCCCTGATTACATCCGCTCTCTCATGGGCGATACATACTTGCTCGATAACTGCATCGACTTTAATCTTTTGTAACGGTTTTTTCGGGAGCGGGAGGTAAGCACATGAGCAGTGCAGGGCGAGCAGACATCATAATCTCAAGGAGCCGGTTCGACGCACTGGTGTTCGACCTGGACGGTGTGGTAACCAGGACCGCCAGGGTTCATGCCAAAGCCTGGAAGAGGATGTTCGACGAGTACCTGGAGCGGACATCGGGTGGTGACGGCTTCGAGCCTTTCTCGGTGGAAACGGACTACAGGCCGTACGTCGACGGAAAACCGCGCTACGACGGGGTCAAGAGCTTCCTCGAGTCACGCGGGATGGACATCCCGTACGGCGACCCCAGCGACCCTCACGACAAGGAAACGATATGCGGCCTCGGGAACCGCAAGAACGAGATATTCCTCACGGTCCTCAAGGAAGAGGGGGCGGAGGTGTTCCAGTCCTCGGTCGACCTCATCAGGAACCTCCGCAGCCGGGGTTTCCGGATAGCAGTGGCCACCTCCTCAAAGAACTGCGACGCCGTGCTGGATTCCGCGAATATCGTGGATTTGTTCGATGCAAAGGTCGACGGCATCGACCTGGAGAGCCTGGACCTCCCGGGGAAGCCGGCGCCTGACATGTTCCTGGAAGCCGCCAGGCGCCTGGACGCGGACCCGAAGAGGACCGTCACCTTCGAGGACGCCATTGCGGGTGTTCAGGCCTGCAGGAGCGGCGGCTTCGGCCTCGTCATAGGGGTGAACCGAGCCGACCAGGCGTCGGCTCTTAAGGAGGCCGGAGCCGACGTGGTCGTGCACGACCTGTCGGAGATAGACGTAGGGGTCGGTATCAAGGACCTCAGAAACGCGCTGGCATCGTTCGAAGAGGTCGAGGAACAGGTCAAGGGTAACCAGGTCGTGGTCTTCCTCGACTACGATGGGACCCTCACCCCCATAGTCTCGCGCCCCGAAGACGCGGTGCTCTCGGACGAGATGCACAAGATCTTAGAAGAGCTCAAGACGCAGTGCCCGGTCGCCGTGATAAGCGGCAGGGGCCTTGCCGATGTCAGGGAGCGCGTGGGTATTGCCGATTTGTACTACGCGGGTTCGCACGGCTTCGAGATATCCGGACCCGGCGGCCTCGAGAAGGAGCTGGAGCAGGCCGCCCGTTTCCTCCCGGTGCTCGACAAGGCGGAGCGGGAACTCGAAGACAGGCTTGCGGGCATCGAGGGAGCGCAGGTCGAGCATAAGAAGTTCTCAATCGCTACCCACTACCGGAACGTCAAGGAGGACCAGGTAGCCTCGGTCAAGCGGATCGAAGAAGAGGTGGCGTCAGGGTTCCCGGAGCTGCGAAGGTCCGAGGGAAAGAAGGTGGAGGAACTCCAGCCGGACATCGACTGGGACAAGGGCAGGGCAATCGAATGGTTCATGAAGACGCTGAACCTTTCCCGCCCCAACTTCGTTCCCTTCTATATCGGTGACGACATAACCGATGAGGACGCCTTCGAGGCGCTCAAGACAACAGGGATAACGATAGTGGTTGGAAAGGGCTCCCGCAGTACCAGGGCCCAGTACTGCCTCAAAGACACCGACGAGGTCGGGGAGTTCCTGGCGGAGCTTTGCGCAACCCTGGAGGGCGAGTCCGCATGGTGGCTCGTTCACGACGAGTTCATCCCCGAGCAGGAGGGCCTGCGCGAGGCTTTGTGTACCCTGGGGAACGGTTACTTCGCCACCCGCGGCGCCGCCCCCGAATCGAAGGCCGACGACGTGCGCTATCCTGGCACCTACCTGGCGGGTGGCTATAACAGGCTGGATACCGTGATAGCCGGCCGCACCATAGAGAACGAAGACCTCGTGAACATGCCGAACTGGCTCCGCCTCGAGTTCCGCGCGCTCGGGGGGGACTGGTTAGACGTTGAGAAGGTGGAGATCCTCTTCTACAGCCAGGAGCTCGATATCTACAGGGGTGTTCTCTACCGGACGGTGGTGTTCCGCGATGGAGAGGGCAGGGAGACCAGGCTCATTCAGCGTCGGATTGTGAGCATGTCCGACATGCACATGGCGGCTTTGGAGACCACCATACAGCCGCTGAACTGGTCCGGGATGCTGGAGGTAAGGAGCGCCATCGACGGTACGGTGATAAACAGCGGCGTACCCAGGTACAGGGACCTGAACAACAAGCACCTGGAGCCGGTAGGGACGTCGATCGTGAACGATGACACCGTACTCCTGGAGACGAGGACCAACCAGTCGCACGTGCACGTCGCCCTCGCGGCCAGGGTCCTTGTCTTCAAGGAAGGTGAGCTCATCTCCCCGGAGAGGATGCCCATCGAGGAGCCGGGATCCGCCGCCCAGCAACTGATGCTGGAGGTGAGCTCCGGGGAAACTATCAAGATCGAGAAGACTGTGTCCCTGTTCACCTCCAGGGACGCCGCGATATCGGAGTGTACGCTGGAAGCGAATAAGGCCGTTGCCCGGGCCGACAGGTTCCAGGGAATGCTGCTCGCACACTGCCTCGCCTGGGAGCACCTGTGGAGGAGGTTCAGGGTTGACCTGAGGGTCAGCAGCCCTCACGAACAGCACCACGTGCAGAGGATACTGAACCTGTACACCTTCCACCTGCTCCAGACGGCTTCGATGCACTCCCTGGACATAGACGTGGGGATGCCTTCCAGGGGCTGGCACGGCGAAGCGTACAGGGGTCATATCTTCTGGGACGAGCTCATCATCTTTCCCCTCCTCAACTACAGGACGCCCCAGATAACCAGGACCCTGCTCATGTACCGCTACCGGCGCCTCGGCGAGGCGCGCCAGGCCGCCCGCGTGCTCGGCTACAAGGGTGCCATGTATCCCTGGCAGAGCGGCAGTGACGGGCGCGAGGAAACCCAGCAGGTCCACCTGAACCCCAAGTCGGGCAACTGGCTGCAGGACAAATCCCACCTCCAGCGCCACATAAACGTCGCCATCGTCTACAACATTTGGCAGTACTACCAGGTCACGGGCAACGTGCAGTTCCTCACCTGGTACGGGGCCGAGATGATACTGGAGATAACGCGCTTCTGGGCCTCCATCGCAGTCTACAACCACGAGCTGGACAGGTACGAGATCCTGGGGGTGATGGGCCCGGACGAGTACCACGACGCCTACCCCGGCTCGGACAAACCGGGACTGAACAACAACGCATACACGAACGTCATGGTTGCTTTCGTGATGAACCGTGCGCTGGAGCTCTTCGAGCTCATACCGGAGCCCGACCTCGTGGAGCTCCGCGAGCGTCTCTCCATCGAGGTCGCCGAGATAGAGAGGTGGAGGGACATGAGCCGCAAGATGCGGGTGATTTTCCACGACGACGGTATTATCAGCCAGTTCGAGGGCTACGAGCGGCTCAAGGAGTTCGACTGGGAAGGATTCAGGAAGAAGTACGGCAACATCCAGCGGCTCGACCGCATCCTCGAGGCGGAGGGCGACACCACCAACGCCTACAAGCTGTCCAAGCAGGCGGACGTCCTCATGTTGTTCTATCTCTTCTCGGCCGAGCAGTTGCAGGAGCTCTTCGGGCAGTTGGGTTACGAGTTCGACCCCGAGATGATACCCGGGAACATCAACTACTACCTAAAGCGCACCTCCAGCGGCTCATCGCTAAGCTGGATTATCCACTCCTGGGTGGCGGCCCGCAGCGACCGCAGCCATTCCTGGGAGCTCTTCAAAACCGCGCTCCTCACGGACTTCGTAGATATACAGGGCGGGACCACTCGAGAGGGCATCCACCTCGGTGCCATGGCCGGCTGTGTCGACCTCGTGCAGAGGGGCTACACGGGCCTCGAGTCGCGCGGGGATATCCTCCGCTTCAATCCCGAGTTCCCGGAGGAGCTTGACGGCATCAGCATGCACGTCCGCTACCGGGGCCACTGGCTCAAGGTCGATATCGGCTCCGACAAGTTGAGCGTGCGTTCCCTCTCAGGCGGTGCGAGGCCCATCAAGATCCAGGCGGGGGACTCCCTGCTCGACCTCAAGGAGAACGAGAGCCTGACGGTTAAGTTCGCCAACGCTTGAGCTACTTCTCGCCTCCGACCATCAGCTTCGAGATGCGGTCCGAGTGGGCCAGGATGAAGAAGTGCGGCCCGCAGCAGGGCGCGATGGGAAAGATGGAGGATAGATGTAGTTAGGTGATTCTAGGTCGTATTAGACGTTATTCAGCGCGGCAGAATCTTGCACTAGAGAGCACTAAACGGCATTAGATGATACTGGATGATACGAAGGGCAACATACTCGAGAACCGTTGTGGTCTTCTTGCGTCGTGGATTTGAATACTTCTGGTTATTTATGTAATTTACAGAAGGCCTAGAGTCATTATTTCTTATCAGCTCTTGGGGGCCAATAGTAATTACTTGCAGTACCCGTAACTTCGTCTGTCGTTGCACTTGCCCGACGATTCCAGTTCTGCTTGGACGAAGTATCAGTTCCGTTATCTGCTGGCAATCTCATCGGCCCAAGAAGCATGTCCTTCATCGCAATAAAGTTTGAATAGACAGGGTCAGTTTCATCTGCTTTTTCTATGTCAGCAATATATTGGAGGGCGGCTTTCTTAACATCCTCAATGAAATCTTCAACAACGATGCATTTCTTGTTCTGAATCGTCTGCAGATTCTTGACGTGCGGAGAGGTTCTTCTATCGGTGTAGAAAAAATCGTTTGCGCTATAGAAATGAACCAGCTTAGACCTCAAGTCATAAATATTCTGTCCTGCATACTTTTTCATATAGATGGACACAAAAGTTTCGAAGAACTCAGTATACTCACCCCTCTTTTTGGGTCTACGGCCCGCATGTAAGACACCAAGGCAGTCAAGGACGCACGTTGATAAAATCACCGCTCCCATTTTTGCGCCCCCCCCATTCGCTTTATCTACATCCTTCAACATCATTTCTAATATTCGTTCCTTGGCAAAGGTGACCGCTTCGTTCCTATTCATATTGCATTACTTCCTTCAAGATCATCGAATTTATCCAGTGTCATGTACAAACACATCAATGATTGATATTCGACCTTCCATTACTTGAATTCCGCCTTGCCACACTTCTCAATATTATCCTAACACTCTGTGATGACAGAGCAGTAGCCCTCAGACCTTGTCCTTAATACCAGCGGGAAGGATATGAACTCACAATTGGAGTGTCATCTTTTTTGAAGTATCTTTGAAGTAACCGTGCCCCAGTAGGATAAATCTTAATCAACCCGCCTCAAGAAGCATCTCTGATAAATACCTTGAACACGGGAAATATTGTAAGTCGGCTCAAGTACAGTAAACTGGCATCAAACAGTGCCAGTCACTACGACATGTACTTCGAGGTGGCGAACCTGCGGCTGGGACGGGGCGGTCTAGGGATGGGGCGGAAGTTGTGATTTTACGGGCACTCGATGACAAATAACTGTTTTAGCTGAAGATGTCCAAGATCACGTAGAGGTAGTAGTAGGTCCACTTGACCGGCCCCTTGAGCCTGGTGATGTCCCAGGACCAGACCTCATTCGCCGATGTGGCAAGCAGTTCCGGCTTGACGTAGGACGGGTGACGGAGCTGGTCGCGCCTCTCACGCACCTGGCCGGCGTCCGCGACTACGCGTCGGCGCCGTACTTACGGCCGGCGTCGATGAACGCCCGGAAGTTCTCGGGCTTGGCCTCGTCGAGCACGACACCGGTGCCGAGCAAGAAGCCGCCGTCGCCTGCGACCTTGCGGAGCAGGTCTTTGACGTAGGCGTCCACCTGCGCCGGCTCGCCCATGGCGAGCAGCGAGCCGGGCACGTTGCCGCCGATGCACTGGCGCGCGCCCACGATCTTCTTGGCCCGCGCCATGTCGGTGTCGTCGAACATCCAGATCATGCGGCCCTTCGGGATATCAGGATCGGCGATGACCTGGAGCCGCTCGTTGTACCCGCCTTCGGCGAAGACGAGCGGCACCAGACCCTCCTCGATGAGCCCGAGCAGCACGGCCTTGAACGTCGGCCAGTACAAGGTGCGGTAGTCCTCGTCGGACATGAACCCGTCGGCGCCCTTGTGGATGGGGATGAACACGATCGGGTGCCGGTTCACGTCGGCCGAGCGCAGCGCCCAGTTGATGGCCAGCGGGACGAGTCGTTCCATGGCCGCCTTGACCTTCTCGGGGCGGCGGAACTTGTCAAGCATCAGCCCGCGCGTGCCGCGCATGGTGTCGCCGAGGATGTCGTACGGCGCCTTGGTGGAGCTGCCGGCCATACTCGGGATGCCCAGCGTCGCCATCTGCTCGCCATCGATGGCGATGAAGGCCTGCAGCCACTCCATGGCGGCGTCGCCGGCGTCCATCATCTTCTGCAGCATCTGCTTCACGGGCGGCCGCGCGAACGGCACGAAGAACGGCGCCGTGAACGGGATCTCACAGAGGTCGGTGAACGGCGAGAGCATGCTCCACGGCTCCAGGGCCCCGAACATGCGCGGCACGTAGTAGCGCTGCCAGTAGTTGGACGGGTCGTTGATGAGCAGGTCGTACTCGTCATCCTTCATCCACTCGCGCTCGTTGTACTGGTAGCTCGTGTCCTCCTCGGTGCCGTGACCGGGCCAGGCATACATCTTGTAGTCGAGGATCTCGAAGACCTTGCCCGGCACCATGGCGAGCGTCATGGCGATCGCGTCGGGCTGGAAGTCGGCGTGGTACTTGTCCCACGCCTGGGCGAGCTTGTCGTAGTCGTAGTAGCCGTCGTGACCGGTGAACCCGGCGTAGCGCATCGGGAACAGGCCGATCCACGGCGTGATGGGCACGTGCGCCGGCTTCTTGAGGGCGATCGCATCGCGCCACAGCTGGACGCGATCGACGTAGGCCTGTTTGACCTCGGGCGAGGCGAACTCGATGGGAGCGTTCTGCCACGCGTCAAGGCGCGCCGCCAGGCGCTGATCGGGAGTCAAGTCGTTCCAGTCGTCGGTGAACATCCTCAAGCACCCCCCACCCAGGTCCTGGCCAACTGGACGGCGGCGACCGCATCCTTGCCCCAGCCGTCCGCGCCCACGTAGGCACACACGTCCTCGTTCACCGGCGCTCCGCCGACCATGATCTTCACCTGGTCACGCACGCCGGCCTCAGCGACCGCCGCGACCGTCGCCTTCATCGAGTCGAAGGCGGTCGTGAGCAGACCACTCAGCCCGAGGATCTGAGGATGAAGCTCCCGCACCTTCTGGACAACCGTTGGGATGGCCACGTCGACACCGAGATCGACCACGTCGAAGCCGGCGATACCGAGCATACTGGCGACAATGTCCTTGCCGATGTTGTGGATGTCGCCCTGGACGGTGCACAGCACGACGGTGCCCAGCTTGTCCTCTGCCGGCTGGGATGCGAGGTGGGGCTTCACCTTGCCCGATATCGCCTGCATGATCTCGCCGGCCATGATCAGTTCGGGGATGAACGCCTGGCCGTCGGCGAACCGCTGGCCGATGACGTCCATCGCCTCCTTGCAGGCCGCGACGATGGTGAGCGGGTCGGCCCCGCTCTCCAGCAGCTCGTCGGTGATCCGCAGCGCGTCGGCCTCGCGGAGATCGCTGACGGCCTCGGTGAGTTCTCTCGACATCAGTCCTCCCAGATCGATCCCGTGCGGGACCTCGGATTCTGATGGCCCCGATGCTAGCAGAGGCCGGGAAGGGATGAAAGGGCGCGGCGGTGCGCGTGGTGTCGCGTGGCGCCCGTGTAGTGTGCTAGAGCTTGTCTTGAAGGTCCGTCAGAGCTCGCCGGCCGGCCTGGCGCCGGGGATCGCGAAGTGATGCCCGCGCCGGCCGTACAGCCGATATGTGGTGACGGCGCAGGGCTCATCATCCCGGCCGCCTCCCCCGTGCCGCGCCGCGTTGTCGTCTGCACAGCGTTCACACACGCCGTATCCCGTGTCCATGTTCCACCACTGCCGACGGTGCGCGTATCGGCCGCAACAGGAGCAATACAGCCGCTTGATCCGTTGCTCGCTCATGGCGCACCGCCTGTCGTCGCGCCCGGCCGCAGTACGATGGCGCGCGCCGGTCGCGCGGCCCGGTGCCGCCCGGCTGAAGCCGAGTGGCACGAGGCGTGACGCCCGCCCTACGCGGCTGCGCCGAGACCCCCGACAGCGCTGTCGGAATACCGCGCGGGCGCCTCAACTCCAGCTAGTACGCGCAGCAAGGCCTTCACA